>Ga0302140_10001498_pt1 | contig 30429 bp, 36 predicted proteins | sample I_Bog_E1_1_FD_202095 | JGI IMG/M metagenome (GOLD analysis project Ga0302140, IMG submission 202095) | Peat permafrost microbial communities from Stordalen Mire near Abisko, Sweden - I_Bog_E1_1 | ecosystem: Environmental > Terrestrial > Soil > Wetlands > Peat | place: Sweden: Abisko, Stordalen... | reverse complement strand
ATCCACGAATCGCAGAACTCCGGAATTGATCCTTTTGAGCGGCTGACCGGCCTGGCCTGCAGGATCCCGTCTCGCCTGGCGTGTTGATCACACCTCGTCTCGATCCAGGCACGGTCCCGTTATGAATCTCGATCTACAGGGGTCGACTCGAAACAGGGGCAATTATGGTGAAAAAATTGGCAGAAAATTATGGGCACATTTGGCGGAGCCACTGACCGCGGGCCGAATGGCAGGCTGCCTCACGCCATTGCACGCCTGCATCATTGAGACACCGAAATGTTCCTGGGTAGGTGATGTCCGGCTTTCGGCCGGACGTGAAGAAGTGATGCAGACGAGTTGTTCCCCAAGGTAGAACTGACGGACCTTGTGAAAAATATTCTGGGTGGCCCCGCCCGCAGCAAGCGTCAAGCGGGGTTAAGCGGCTTTGCCGGTCAGGAGACTGCAATTGTTGCAGAGTTCGACGCCAGGCGCTTCAGACGCGCCCTCTCGTGAACCGGGTGGTTGACTGTGTCGATCATCCGCGACTGGTAGGCCACATCTTCGATTCCCCCGGAACGAAGTCGGGGCCAAATTGGTTCACGAAGTCCCTTTTGCGGCAAATAGTTGAGTTGGATCTTTGAGGAGGCATCGAGAACGGCGCGAACCCACCGATTTTCTGAATCCATGATGTCATATATCAGTCGAGAGTCATCTTGCGGCCAGATGAACAGCGACCCATCTGCCGTAATCGCAAGCACCAAACCTGTGTTGTCATAGATGTCTAAGTACTTGCGCTTTGTCTTGATCATCAATTCCGGGGTGACCCAAAACTGTTGGCCGGTCGCCTCATCATCGATCCTGAGAACATTCTGACACCCATTGTTACCGGGGCTAATCTGGATGATCTCCCCATCGGTTGGCTGGCGGACGGGAATCTCGAACCCATGATGAACAAACCATTCGCTCCGCTTTTCGATCATCACTTCCCAATTTTTGGCGCTGACTTGGCGATATTTTGCTTTTGACAAAAGCATCGTGGGCATGGGGTTAAGGGTTGGGGCAATGCAGCTCGGAGATGCAGAAGCTGCTGTAGATTTTTCGGCAATTGACTTAAACATGTGGTTCTCCTGTCGTGAGAGAGAGCAGTTAACTTATTCATTCCGTCTTCGTGCAGTTGCAACTAATAGGTACTACCGCCGTAGGTCAGGGTTCTGCAGACTTATTTCACAAACTTTGCGATTTTCTTTCAGGACCCTGGATAGATTCAAAACCGCCAGATACCGGATTCCTGTGGCAGTTGCTTGGTTGAAGGGATCCCTTGGGCGCAATGGCAATCGACAGAGCCGGTTGAAGCGGGAATTTGACGATTCGGGTTGGCGCCAGAGAGTGTTCATACAGGCATATACAGCGCTGGAGGGGTGATCTGCAGACTCGGACGAGGATTTATTCTTCGGCGCGACTGATGGGCTGCAATTCCGAGCCGCATCGTCCCAGCGATGGCAAGCTCCCTGAGAGGAATCTGGCCGCCACCGATCGCCTGTTGAAATCTTCGCCATATCTTTGCCTATAATCCCTGCATGGGCGAGATGAAGCGGGTGAACGCCTACGAGGAAGAGCGCCGGGTCAAGGATCGGTTCGCGTCGACGCTCGCGATTTTGGCTTCAATCATTGCGGCCGTCCGGTTGGCTCGGGACGACATCAGCCGGCCATCGCCGCGCCTCACATCGGTCATTGCCGATTGCGTGGGGCTGGCGAGGATGATCTTGGATAGGATTTTGCGGTGAGAAAGCCAAAGCTGATTGGCAATGTCGCCATCACCCTGGCCAGAGGAATCTTGCTCTTGGGCCAGTTGATCGCCGTGTCTATTGCGTTCGTACATGTCTTCGCCGTCATGGTTCCTCCCTCAGAGAATTGTCAACACAAAGATCGAATGACATGACAAAAGTTGTTTGCACCTTTTCTATCTCATCAACACACGAGCAAACTGAAGTAACCGCACAGGAAAGGCACGGAAGGCAGCCGATCACTTCCTACTGTACTGCTGGCTGTACGGCACACTCACGATTCGATAGCAAAGAGATACCTGAAAGTTCTCCCCGCGATGAGGTGGCTCGTGTACATCTGGTGTATATCCGCTGAACGGCACAACTCGCTTTTGACAGGAGAATCTCTCGAAAAGTTCCGTCTAGATGAGCATCGTATGTACATACGCATGTATATACCGAACCCGGCCTTCGATGAAAGTTCGGACAAAATGCTCTTTGTCTTCGACATAGCTGACTGACATATGTACATATTGTCGGTTGCAAAACCAGAAACCGGTTCCACTGATCATTCGGCGTAGAATGGCAGCGGCACAATGATCCTGACGCAGCGTCCGAAGTATCATCTGCTCGGTGGAGATCGACCATGAAGAAGAAAGAGAATAGGGCGGCCGAGGCCATCTTCGAAATTGCCGATGACCAGCTTCCCTGCGGCCTGATCCGTTCTGAGAGCGGTCTGCCTTGTTTCCGCCCCGCCGGCCACGTACTCACATCGCAGATGGTAAAGGACGCAGAGAGCGCGATTGACGACCATCAAATGAAATTGGCACGCAAGGTCATGCACTAGCGACGGGATGTGCTGCGCGAGCTGGCCAAATCTTGACGCCGGGACCCGGCCGCGGGAGAATGTAAGCTTCGCAGGCGGCGTCCACAGGAAATGCAGTCCCCCAGGAGTGATAAACCTGGGGGATTTCCTGCGTATGGGTTACAGCATCTTACGTCGTGGAATCTGCTGTAGGTCCGGCATCGTGCCTTCTAGCGCAGCCAGGCGCCGGCCGGCTTCCCGCTGTTCCGATTCCTGTTCCACTTGTTTGACGGGATTGTCTGCGTTTGGCGCCCGAATGGGCTCGCTCCACACCTGGCAATGGTTGCGCAGATACTTTTCCGCCATACCCAACTCGCGGTCGGAAGTCCACATGACTCCGTCGACGAGCTGGCAAACCTGGGGCTCCGTGCCCTTGATGCGCACCCAGTACCACCCCGGCGCGGCCGGCATCGTGTTGGTCCACATGCAGACAGCCTACACCGTCTGCTTGTGGGGCAGACGGCCTGATCAGGAATGACCGGGTCAGGTCGCGTCGCTCTCGCCGGTGAAGTCGTAGGCAGCCGTCCCGGTGAAGTCAGTGGCCGAAGGCGTCCCTGCTGCCTCCCGCTCCCTAAGCAGCAACTCATCCTCGGTCGCCAGGATGTTTTTGAGCGAACGGTAATCCTCGCCGGTGAGGAGCGCGACGCGGATCGCCTGGCGCAGCGCAGCGACCTCGGATGAATCAACGTCCAGATCATCCATGAAAGACAGAGTACACCACCTTGAACAGAACAGCACAGGGCCGTGGTACGCTGTCCGCATGGGAAAACTGATCGGAAACGTGGTCATCCTGGTCGCCGGTGGATTCCTGTTTGCCGGTGGCGCGATAGCAGTCGGCGTGCTGCTCATGTACGCCGTTGGCGTTGCCCTGGCCAGACGGCTCAAAGCCGTCGCGGGAAAATCAATGCCGGCCCTTTCCTGAACCCAGGCTTACTCGATCCTGTCCAGGTTGCGGTTGCGCCTGTAGTCATGAGCCGGGTCGAAATCCATTGTCCCGAACAGGTCGAGAATCGCGGGCGCAGGCCGACCTTCGTTTGCGGCCGCACGGGTTTGGATGCGCTGGCGAATACGCTCCATAGTGCCCTCAGGAGCCACGTCGCTGGCCATACCATGAGCCAGCGCAGCCCTTACGGTATCGAGCTTGGCCAGATTCTCCTGTTCTTCATTTTCCTGGTCGCTATTCATGTGAACACCTCCGCACTATTATGCGGCCAATTTTCTGTGGTGTCTCTCACGTCAGGATTAAACCGGCCTCGCGGTCCACCTTGCATTGCGTGAGAGGGAAGTAAAAATGGGTGTAACACAGCAGTCGGGCATGGTTACAGTTGTAGCAATCTCCTCGTGGGTGACTCTGCAATCGCGCCGAACCCGCAAATCGTAATGATTCCCGCCCTTTATAACCGGCCGGTCATGCCTTGACGAGTCCTGATCCATGGATAACAGCGAACTCTCTGAGCGGGTAATTCAGGTGCTGATAGCAAAGCAGTCGAGCCTCATTCCAGTGAAAGTCCGATCCGCCCGGCGTGACGTCAATTCGATCTTGAAGATGATGCTTGCAGATCAGCAGAATGCACTGCACTGCAAGATCGTAGGGCTTGAAGTGCGTCTTGCAGCAAGCGAAATAACTGCCATCTTCCGACTGCGTCCTTAATTCATTGATCCGTCTCTCAAGGACAAATGGCTCGCATCGGCATAGTCCATCGCAAGTTCGATGTCTGATCTCGACGCCATATCCGTATGACTTCACAACCGCGGTTACCGAGTTGCCAATTCCAGTTGCCGTCTCGGATGGAAACGGGATATAGATCTCTTCGTTCTTGGGATGACCACACTCAGCAATTCCGTTGAACGCAATCCCATCCGAGTTGATCTCAGGGATGTCGCTGCCGTACGGCCCCGCCAAGCGCACACCAAGATCATCCAGGGGCAACAGGATTTGCTGAAAATCGGCGGCGATGCGAAGGAGAGTTCCTTCTTCGATCTCTTTTTCGCGTTGCCAATAGTGTGAGTAGCCCATGCTTTGCATTATGAATCAAGTTCCTGTGGAACAAGGTCCTATACGGTCTCTGAGATAGTCTTTGGCTAACGACAGCGCGGACTGGACCGCGAGGTCATAACGCCGGAAGGCTGTCTTGCAGCAATCGAAGTATCGACCATCGCGGACCTTTTCGCTGTCATTGCATTTCGTTACCGGCGGCCGGTCGTTATCGCTATCACATTTCACGCGGAGCAAAGCCGGCGGCGCCCTCCCGCTCCTTCACGGCCGCGAATGCATGCCGCAACGTGTGAACGGCGCTCAGGATGTCATCGGACTCGATCTCCTCGCGGCGATCAAATGCTCTCTGGCCCGCGAGGATGTACACCTCGCGCATCTGAGCGAAGGAAAATCCATCTGCCAGCTCAATTGATGCTTTCAGCTCTGACTTTGGAAATTGGCAGTTGAGCTTTCGGAGATACTGGAGCCGAAGCTCCGCCGTGGGATTCGGGAAGAGAACGACCCGATCAAATCGTCCTGGGCGACGGAGGATCGCCGGGTCCAAAGCCGTCGGCTCATTTGCTGTGGCGACGACCACGACCCCATCTTGCGTGCCGATGCCGTCAAGGCAATTCAGAAGCTGTTGCAGGCTCACCTTGCTCTTCGTCTCCGAAGCCTGGTTTCTAGGGAAGGCTCGATCAATATCCTCCAACACAACCATCGAAGGAGCGCATTCGGCGGCTCGCTCGAACATCTTCTGCAGATCGTCGTCATCAGTGTTCGGAGCGAAGAAGTTCAAAGTCAGGCCGCGCATTCCGCGGCGCGATAGCATGGCACGAACTACGCTGGTCTTACCGTTCCCTGGGGGACCATGGAAGAGGTACCCGCGGCGGAAGGGCAGCTTCAGGCCGCGGAACCAGTCCTCCCGAGCGAAGAAGGATTCATAGTCGCTTTTGACCAGTTGCAAGACTGGCTCGTCGAGCACCAGATCGTCCCAACTCGAAGACTTGACGCTTTTAAAGCCCCTTCCAGTGCTGTAGAGAGGACCCTCAGGTCGAGAATGAGATTCTCTGATCATCGCCATCACCAGTGCGATCTCGTCTTGACGGCAAATGACGAGTTCAGCGTATGCAGTTGAGTCGTGCTCACTGTAGGGCACTTCGAGGGCGACTACTGCCCCCTTCAACGTCGGGAAGCGCATGGCCACAGGGGTATCACCCCAGGTGACCTCCCATTCGGGCTGCGTTTCTCCAGACATTCCCTTGGATTTGGACAACATCCTCGCACTCATGAGAGGTGGCATACCGCGGGGATATTCGATCGACGTAACCTCTGCTCGGAGTTTGGGGGTCGGGCCTCGTTCAAGCTTTGTAAGCCTGACATCGCGCAGGATCTGACGTGCCGCAATACTGGTGAAATTGTTGCCAACTCGCAGCACAGCCATCTTCTCGATTGTTACGCCTTGCACAGACTCGATCCATTCTCGGTAATTTGAAATTGCGCTTCGAATCCAGTCGGGTTCAGTGGCAGTCATTATCTTGGGTTCCATATATATTTCTCCAGGTGATTCGCGAAGTTCGGGTAATTTGTCGTGTCCGATCAAAAAGCAGCCGGCGCAATTTAGAGCAGTTCAAACGCCGCTCTAACACTTATCTACCGAGACCAACGGAGATCGGGGACAATTTTCGAGCTTTTATTTTTGGGATTGTTCTTGCAGGTGCTTTTCACGGGACATTGGACTAGGCTTATGATGTGCCGGCGCTGCGGGATTATGTTGAAGGCAAATCCTCGTCGGTGCATAATAGCTGCATGCGAACAGATGTCACGCGTGGTAGATTCGTGGAACCCATTGCCCCATCGAGCTGCCGATGAACCCGGCCGGCTACATTCTTTCCCTGCTCCAGGAGCTTGAGCGCATTCTGCCCGCTCCGTTCTCCCCCGATGGAAACCACGCAATCACCTGGACCCGCGTCGAGGACGATGCCGGCGCAGAACGTGACGCGCTGGTCATCCTGCGGAACGTGGGCGACTGTGTATTCCCGTACACTACAACGCGAGACCAACTCACGACCGATCCGATCGAGACGGCTCAGCGCTTGGCGCCGGCGATCGAGGCGGCGTTGGAGCGGGAGCCTGATCGGCTCTACACGTTCAAGCAGTAACTCACCCGACATTTCGTGCAGTCTTGTCTATTTCATTCCCACCAGCGATCGTCTGCCCGCAAACGCGGGAGTTACTGATGCCATCGCATGCGGCCGAAGGAATCCTGCTCAATCTGAACCAGTTTTATTACTCTGCGAACCGCTTTGATATCTCTCCTCGCTTTCTCAAACTCAATTCTCAAACGACAATCCCCTCTAAGCCGAATTAGCGCACGCTTGCATTCGGACCGCTCAATGATCCGTCGTGAATGGGACCTGTTGATTCTGGTTGACGAAAGCGTTGATTGTCGTTCCCACGGGCATGCTTGCATCGGGACCGTACCACAGGGCCGACACCCCGGTGAGTGCGCCACCCTTTCCTCCGCTAACACCCGCTCCGCCCCGCAATTGAATTCTCGTACCCGATACTGCCTCCACATAGTCGAATAGTAGGACAAGCCTTCCAGATTTTCCCAGCAGACCGTTCTTTGATATTGCTTCAACGTGCCCAATCGCCTCGGTGCCTGTCCTCACAATGAGCTTGGAACCGACAACAAGGTCCTCACGTACCTTGAAATGAACGGTCTGCGTGACCTGGAGCTTTTTCCCCTGTAGATCGTCCATTAGAACAAGGTGGATTGGCGTCCCGTCAGCCAATAGAACCGTGTCTGGCTTCGCGCTCTCCGTTGCCTGAGAGCAGACGTATACGGGCGCAAGGAAGCTTAGGGCTATTAGCGCAACCAACTCCAAACAAGTTGTGGAACGGATTCGTTTTGTGCTCATGGCAGTCTATCACTGAACCGTGAAATCATAGCCCTGCCCATACACACCATGAGGAAAATCGGCAGACCCAACAGAGTACAAGATGTACTCGCCCTTCTTCAGCTCCTTTACGGGTGTAACTCTGAATCTGCGACCCCCAAGTGGCGTCGCAGATGTGCGAACAATCCTATCGGCTCGAATGCCCACCTTCTCCCCTACGGTTCCACCAACGGAACCCATCTCGATCTCTCGCCGGTCACCCTTGTCGTCCATCTCGACAACGATGTAGTTGTCTATGTTCTCATTGGGCGGTAGCTCAATATCGATCACGGCTTTCCGGGCGGCAATTAGCGAAGCGTGTTGTCCTTGGAGATATGCCTTGTTCTTGACGGACATGATCCCTAGAGAAACGGTATGCCCAAGTCGCCCGCCGACCTTCTGCTCGCCGATCGTGCGCACCTCGACAGGATTGCCGTCAATCGCGACTTTGGGACTGGTCAATTGCGTTGACTGAATCATTGCCGCGACAACGGAATCGGATACACCCGCCTTCTTCAGATTGGCGAGGTCGTCATCTGAAAGGCTGAACTTTGTTGCGCTCGCCTTTATTCGCGCAATGATTACATCGTCACCGAGACCCTTGTGAGTCATTTCAATGATGCGGGCATTGTCCACGTCACTCTCAAGACTTGACTGAGAATAAGCCAAATGAGTCCCCAACACCACGAGAGAACCAAGAACACAAAGAGCCAGCGAACTGCAAAAAAACACACTACGTGTATTAAGACCACCGATTTTCATGTTGTCACCTTTTAGGAACGGACTCTATCACACTGACATCAACGTGTATATCGCGACTTGGTGTCAGTGTATCCATTCGCCTAAGGTGTAGCGCGGGACTACCTCAACATGGCCACAAGAGTCACATCTCCGCGATAGCCCGCAGACACATAGAGCCCTGCGTCACGATCCGTCTCAGGATTGCCAGGCTGCATGGGAAATCGATCGAATGGTTGCAATGGCGGACGATCCTGTCATACGTAAAGGTCCCGCCCCTTCTTCCGGTTGTTCATCCGCGTACAAGGGTGATGCCAAGAGTCGCCGCGCAGAGTAAGATTCTGAGCATTATGACCATGAACCGTCGTGATCTTTGTGTGGCACTATCTACCTTGGCGGCTATGTCTGCTGCGTGGCCGGCTGATGGCCAGACGGCTCCAATTGCGCCTGGTGCGGCTACCGCTCCAGGTGCGCAAGCGGAGCCCGTACTTTCGGTGCAGCAGGTTTATCCGTTTGAGAGCCTGCCGGTAGCGCACAGCGCGAACGGGGAGTCGCGGGCTGTAGTGCATGGTGTGCTTCCGACAGGTGAGGCTGTGGAATTGCATGAGACTACGCTCCTGCCTGGCCATATGCCGCATCCTCCGCATAAGCACCGGCACTCGGAGTTCATGTTGGTGCGCGAGGGGACGGTCCAATTCGACAATGACGGGACATTTGAACGGGTGGGGCCAGGCGGAGTAATCTTCGCTGCGTCGAACGTGATGCATGGGCTGAAGAATGTTGGCGAGACTAATGCCGTTTATTTTGTAATTGCAATCGGTCGGGAATAGAGGGGCATGATCATTGCTTGCGTGTCCTGACTGACCCGCTGAGCATACGCAGGCTGCAAACGTGATGTTTCGGAGGAGAGCTTGCCGGGGGACATTGGGCGTCCCCCGCAGTCCGGGATCAGAATCCCAAAGCGGGAACATCCATCATCCGATTCTGTCCTGCCATTCGAGCAGGCACGCTCTGTACCGCAACGCACCGCTCTAATTCGCGCACTCATTGCAGCCCCCGCCGGAGCCGGGCTGGTTCAGTCCCACCGATATCCGATTGCATTCCGCTCCTGGCAAAGCAGCCGTGGCAGAAAGCAGAGCTTCGTTGTTGGCCGTGCAAACATCGGCTCAAGGCATTAGAATATTTGCAATCGCATTCAGACCCCCACAGAATTCCTGAAGTCGCCGGAAGCACTATCCAGATCCCGGCACGTCAACTCTCCGAGTTTACAGAACCTTCTTTGGCCACATTGTGCCTGGGGGTCCTGGAAAGGCAACAATGCATGACATTGTCGTTCCCTTCACCTCCATCCACACTATTGCACTGATCCTTTGGGGCTGCTACGGGCTTATTCTGGTTACCCTGATGATGCTTGTGTGGCTATGGCTCTCCCGAAGCAAAGTGGAGTCTCAGATAGGACTCTTAGCACGGACAATGGGAACGGTCGAAGAGGACAGTGCGCAGGAGCGGCGCAACGGGCTAGCCCTGATGCGCTTGGACACAATTCGACAGAATTGCGCTGTCCTTAAGGGAAACCCGGCGGAGTGGTGGAATCGGCTTGATGAGAAGGTGGAGCCTTATGTCAGTCCCGAAGATACTGAAGGATGGTTTCTCACCGAAAATCCTCGTTCCGTTCTTCCTTATGAGGTGGTTGTGGGTCGTAACTTCTCCGCTGCAATCTTCGGTGCCTACCCTGGCCTTCTGACCGCCTTCGGGTTGATGCTAACCTTTTTGGCGATTCTATTGGCATTGATGAATGTTCATTTCAACAAGGGAGACGCCAGCGAACCAGTTAGCGGAATGGAACAACTAATTAATGGACTCTCAGGGAAATTTCTGAGTTCCATATTCGCTCTTGTCCTTAGCATCGTTTTTACGATAACGGAACGTCTTTCAGTTAGACGGATAAAGGAATCCTACGAGCATATGCTCTCCACGATTTCCAAGACCATTCCTTTCCTTCATACATCTAGAATCCTTTTGGACATTCATCGGTTTTCAGCCAAGCAGACGGTTTCAGTCAGCAACATCAGCAGTGAGGTAGTAGACCGGCTTACAAATGCATTCAATGATAGGGTGGTTCCAGGGCTTGCCTCCGGGATGTCGTCAGGCGTAGCGGAGAAGTTGCAAAATGAATTCCGCCCAACGATGGATCGGATGGTTGGTTCGCTTGATGCACTGCAATCCGCGATCGTTCGACTTGAGTCCGAAAAGAAGGATTCAGTCACGGGCGAATTCGGGCGAATGATTGACGTCTTGAAAGAGTCAATCGGCAATGCATTGTCCAGCATGGGCGAACAGTTCCGTGAGGCTCTGTCGGGGTCTGCAAAGGATGAATTCGGCAACGTTCAAGGGACACTCGAAGCAACTCGCCACGTTCTGACAGAAATGAATAGCCAGTTTGCTCAAATGCAAACGGCTCTTGGCGTGATTATCGCGAAGGCAGAGGAGACGACTACGGGTCAGCTCGAATCTGGAAGAAAACAAGCCGAAGACTTGAATGCGCTGATGCATGGATTAATGACTAAACTCCAGGAGACTGCTGACCAGAATATCAACAGTGTCCAGACTCAGCTCACACGAGTTGTCAGCGATCTCACGGATAATGTTACGAAACTATCTGTGGACATGATGGACGCTTCCAAAGACATGGCACGTCATTCTCAAGAGTCTGCGAGCAGCATAATCTTAAAGACGGACGCATGGTCTGAGGCGACTGCGAAGCGGCTTGAGTCCCTGTTAGCCAACATTGAGAATCGAAGCGAAGACTTCAAGCGGGCAAGCGATGCATTGCTGGAAGCAAAGACTTTTATGAGCAATCTTCTTACCCAGAATGCAAATGCTCTAAAACAAATGCAAGATGCGAGTCTCAATGTCCAGACATATAGCACGGGGCTTGCAGGGCAATCTGATTCACTGAAAGCAATCAGCGCAGACCAGGCAAAGGTTGCAAACCAGTTGCTCTTGACATCGGGCGGACTGAAGGCTTTGTTCGATCAGCATCAGCAGCAACTTGCAGAGTATCGGAGAACTGTCGCAGAGTACAAGGATGTCGTAGACAAGCTGCACGAGCCGCTTGCGAGAATCATGAAGGCCACCAGCGATGGACTCAGAGACTACAACCAAAGCGTTGAGAAGAACTTTAACAAGATCGTTGAAATCGCAGACAAGCTGGTTCCAAAGGCGGCCAACCTGCTGAGTGGCCAAATCGACGATCTTGGCGATAAGCTCGAAGAGCTTTCAGATGTGATCGCAAAGACGGTGGAGCGTTCCAATGGAAGACCGCGATAATTCGGAGCATTTGGGCAGTTCGCTGACGGACCTCATGACCTCGTTGATGGTCATCTTTATCCTTCTTCTGTTGGTATTCATCAGTCATACCGCGAGCAAGGATGCGGCGCTTCGAGACGTACTCCTCAAAAGACTAAGGACTGATCTCGAACCGCAAGGCTTGAGCGAGTTGATTCGTCCAGACACGAAAGACAGGAATGCAATTCTGGTAATCGTGCCCGACCAGTTGATGCGGTTCAAAAGTCAAGAATCGACAGTTCAGCAGGGCGGCAGTGATTGGTTGAGGGCACATATGCCAGACTTTGCGGCAGTACTCTGTGATCCACAATTCAGATCGAGCATCGATTCAATCGTCGTTGAAGGTCATACTGATACACAGCCTTGGAGAGGATATACCCGCGAGGACAGCCAGAATCGCAATCTAAAGCTCAGTCAAGATCGCTCGATGGCCGTCGTGGAGGAAACGCTGAAGTATCTTGCGCCGATTCCGCAACAGCACGACTGCTTCCTCGAAAAGCTGAGCGCAACAGGAAGAGGAGAGCAGGAGGCCGTTCTGCCGGATCGTCCTGGAACAGATGCTTCCGAGAAAGCCAACGAGCAGAGCCGAAGAGTCATTTTCAAGATTCGCGTAAGGGCAAGTGAGAGAGACAACATCGAAGCGAAGGTGACGCAGTGAGTCAGATCATCGAGGCACTCAACCGATTGCAAATGGACCTCGGTGAATTTCGGGATTCATCGGTCTCTCGGATCGCTGATGCGCAAGCTCATTTACGCCAGCTAAGCCGAACGATAGAGGCACTAGAAAAGAAGAGCAATAATGTAGCTGTTCCTAAATCCATACTTGATCCCGAACGGGTGTGGGCTAGATGGCGTGACGAACAATATGACTTTGACAAACTTGATAGCCGCGAAAAGCGCAACCTTTGCATTTCACCCGAAACAGCCACAAGGCCAAGGCTAGTGGAGGCTCTCAAGAGCGATCCAGAAGCATTAAAACGCATGACTACTTTTAATGGATTCGTCCAAGCGTACTTCGCCAAGTGGCGAAGCATGGACAATCCCGAAGCCATCGAAGAACTCATCCAGAACTTGCTTGAGAAGGGTAGAATTCCTCGAAAGAGCGGAATACTTGAGGTGTGGAGGCGCTCGCTGTTTCTATTTTCCGAGCAGGCTGCTCATTGCATCGGCGAAATAATCATTCGAGACCGCAAGCCAGTGAAGCAAGTATGCGATGAGTTCTTTATCGCTCCGTCAACTCCACTCGTCGCGGCGGCTCACAAACGAGCGGCAGAGTTAGCAGTCAAGGGACTCATAGTCAAGCAAGCGTTCATTAGTGAACCGGAGGCTGTCCGAGACTTCCGGTGGTTGCTGGATAACCTTCTAGGGGTCGGCCTGCACGCCGATGCATATCGTGCATCGATGAGTGATCTGATTAACTGTAAATTGCCAGAGCGTATGCCAGAGTTTCAGAAAGCAATGGTAGAAGTCATACATGGAGACGAGCGTCTAGGTGACCCGCGATTGGCTGGGAATGCACCGAATTGGCGTACCATTCCCGCAGACGCGAAAGAGAAGTTCCTCGCTTGGCTCGCTAAAGAAACGCTTCAGTTTTTCTTTGACACCCTAGTTCCAAGCAATGATGAGAACAGGCGAAGGGCAAAGTTCTGGCTTGATTATGCAAAGAAGCAGGGAAAGATCAAAGACTTCCAGGTTGCTGTATCGGACGACGATCTTCACCGAATCAAGGCAAGTAGAGCGAAGACAATTCCTTCATACTCACGGGTGACCGGGGGAAACACAAGTGCCTTTCTGATGGTGTTCGAAGGCTTTGGCACCGAATACGTGATCATAGAGTTCAGCGAGACGGGTAATGCCGCATACCTCTATAAGAGGGAGAATTTCGAATCGCGCAGGAATACGTTGCGTTCCTATTCCTTTGACCTGACAGAAACCCTGAAGCGGAGAAATGATATGGAGAGCCGAATCATTCACATTGGGGAATGGGAACCGAAGGCCCGTAGAACTCTTTCAGAACTGGGGATTCGGCCATGACGCTGTTATTGAAAAACTTCGGGGCCGATGTAATGCTGGTTGCTGGAAACAACGAGCTGTTCGTCACGAGTAAGTTAGTAGTTGACTGGATGCGCCCCGAGTCGTGGCCACCTGCTTCTTTAGAGAATGGCTCAGGAAGGCGTACTGCTTATGAGGTTGCATCCCTGCTGGAAATGGGCCTAGCGGATCGTGATCATGGTTCAGTGTGCGTCCCATACAAGAATTTTCCTGACATTGAAGCTGAAGAGTTTCGGTTAATAACGGCTTTCGCTTTACCAAGTCCGTATCTACTCAAGATTGACCGATTCAGCGACATTGGTCGTCCCGACTTTAAATACAAATATAAATTCCTTCTGGGTGCTCAACAAGTGCCTCTGGACCGCTTTGGCTTTTATCTACGACGTGCCTCCACACAGGAGGTTTACCGACTCGACGAAAGAATGTACTCACTGCTGGAAGCGATGGACACATTCAACCTACTCCCACCCGAAGAAAAAGGGCAGCAGAAAAGCTGGTTGGAATTTGCGAATATCAAGCGCTGGTCGCATGAAGTAAATGCGGTGCTTGACGCTACGCTATCGAAGAACGACGTGATCGTTCCATCGTCCATTGGCTTGGACCTCTATGAGGATCAGGAAGGTGCCCTCAGTTTCATACCTACCTGTCCGGAGCTTGATAACGAAAGCTTCCGGACGGTGTTCGATCGAAACAGTGAGGTCGAAGGATTCTATTCCTTGGATCAGCCGGGCATGGGGAAGCTTCGCATCGTTCTCACCGAAAAGCAGCGCAATGTCCTGGAGCGGATGAAGAGGGTACGACGCGTTACGGGCGAGGCAAAGCAAAAACTGAAAGATGATCCAAGCCCGATCTTTGACGGCGTGACCGGAGATGTAGACCTTCCCTATGGGGAAAGAGTAACGGGGATTGGCTCCTATGAGTTCATTCCGGTACCCAAAGTAAGCATTGAAGAAGGGCCTATGTCGAGCCTTCTTGGCGACCACACCTCAGGCAAGTCATCAAAGGCGGCGCCCGATGCCAAAGAGGAATCCGAGGAAGAAAAGCGCTCCAAGAAAACGCTTCTCATCGAAACGCATGACGAATTCGTCCGCAAGAATTACCTTGAGCAGTCCGAGTTGGCACGGCTCGAAGCTACCGTCAAGCCCTTCGAGCGTCCTCAGTCTCTTCTCAGCGGCTTCGACCTCAAGCACCACCAGCAGGAAGGTGTCCGTTGGCTGCAAACCTGCACGCGAATTCACGATCGGCGAGGCGTGCTCCTTGCCGATGACATGGGTGTGGGGAAGACCCTTCAGGTCCTGTCGTTCTTAGCCTGGTGCATCGAGTCGGGTCTATTTCCCGATCTCTCCGGGCCCAAGCCACCTTTTCGCCCGATCCTTATCGTTGCGCCGCTAATACTTCTTGAAACGGAAACGTGGGAGAAGGAGATGAAGAAATTCTTCGCCGACAACGGTGAAGTGTTTGGGAACGTATTGCCGCTCTATGGCCAGGAACTGCAGGGTTACCGCCGCAAGGATGCTGGGGGAAGGGAGGAGATCGTAGCCAGGCCAATCCTTAACCTGGATCGCATTCAGCGCAATCAGGTTGTCATCACCAATTATGAAGCCGTGCGCGACTACGAGTTCAGCTTTGCATACTTTCAAGATGGCAAGTCGCTCTGGTCGATAGTCGTGACGGACGAAGCGCACGAGTATAAAACCCCGAATTCTAAAATTTCTCATGCCATGAAGGCACTTCAGCCGGATTTCCGTATCGCTTGTACTGGTACACCCGTTGAAAATCGACTTTTGGACATGTGGAATATCTTCGATACAATACAGCCGGGATTATTAGGGTCAGCGAAGGAGTTTTCCCAAATTTACGAGCGCCGAGGCAGCGACACTTATGCCAGCCTGAAATCTCGACTTCTCTATCAGATGCCGAATGCATTTATCCTGCGGCGCAGCAAGGGCGAAGTCCTGGAGTTGCCTCAAAAGCATGAGCACAAACTCAGATGTGTCATGTCTGAAGCAGAAGTTGCAAGACACATGAGCCTGGTTGAAGGTCTCGGCACAGTGCGTGCACCTAAGGGCAAACTCGATCTCTTGCACAAGTTCGCCAGGCTTTATCAGCACCCCCTACTTCTAGACGGCGACGGAGACGATTTCTCCGTACAGGAACTTAAAGCTCAGTCGTCAAAACTGCGTGAGGTACTTACAGTGTTGCTCCGCATTCGCCAGAGCGGAGAGAAAGCAATTTTATTTGCCCGCCATAAAGATATGCAGCGAATCCTTGCGCGAGTGCTTAGCGCGGAATTCAGAAAGCCGGTCCGGGTCGTGAATGGTGACACTCCGCGAGCAGGGAGCCTGCGAAAGAGTGGGGTAGAAACCAGAAGCAGCATACTCAACGAATTTCGCGAGTCAGAAGGATTTGATGTTCTGATTCTTTCGCCTTTTGTTGCGGGAGTAGGCTTGACGATTGTTGAGGCGAATCACGTCATTCACTACGGCCGATGGTGGAACCCCGCGGTCGAAGCGCAGGCGACAGATCGTGCCTATCGCCTTGGGCAACTGAAAGAGGTTCATGTCTATTTGCCGATCCTTGAGGACAAGAACGGCAGAGTTGCGCGGACCTTCGATCAGCTTCTTGATGACCTTATGGAAGGAAAGAAGGGGCTTGCGGAGAGTGCGCTTCAAAGGGACGATTTTCTGCGCCCAAAGGAAAATGAGGATGAGTCCGGACTTCAGGTGTTTTCGGGACTGCATGCATCCGTGAACCCACTATAGCTCCGGCCTTGAGCGTGGCCCATTCAGTCTGCTCAGCGTCATAGCTGAGGCTTGCCTGGCCGTGAGATTGGCCTAGCGAAAGACCCGATACTCAACGCCCAGGTGAAAACCATTCGGCGTCAGTTCATGCTTCGGCACATTGGCATAACCTGGTGAGTTCGGCCACATCTGGTACTCATACTCAGCGCGTAGCATCCAGCGGCGGCTCAGCCGATAACCCGAGCCGACTCCTGGCGCCAGCGAAAAATAACTCGCATCGCCAATCTCAAACGGATAATGAATCCTTCCTACGCCGACTAGCAGCTTGCCATAAGGCTGAAGTCTTCCCCTTGTAAGAAAGTAAGCCTTCGGTCCGAGTAGATAGCTGCTTTCCGTCGAGTCCTCAAATCCGCCAAAGTGTAGAAACCGCGCATCTCCCTCAAGTCCAACGCGTCCATTCAGTTTGAAATCGGCAAATACTCCCATGCCCAGGAGCCGCTGGCTGCTCTGGTAGGGAAACGACGCGTGAACATCCGAGAACTCCGCGCCAACCCAGAGCACATGCGGCGTGCGATATGCCGACGGTGCCACCTGCGCCTCCAGATGCACATTGAGCGCGGCGGAAAGCGCGATCAGCATCGCGGCACAACAATACCTTCTCGACCAATTCATACGTCGCCTCAGAACAGGGATTTGACGGTCAAGGTGACGACGGCTGAATGCGTGAGCGCCGAGCCGCCTCCTGCAGCGGATGCGGTCACCGCAACCTGATATTTACCGGGTGGTGTGCCGCCTGTAATCGGACCGGGCGACCCACATCCGGCCATTCCCATCCCGAGAACTATTGCCAACAACACGAAAGACAATCCAGCCAGCAAGCGGCGACGCCTCCATCCTGGCAGCAGAATCAACGTGAGCGCTCCAAGAAATCCCGCAGAGCCAGAGGCGGAGGCAGCGCCGGCATCGTGCGGGGCCGTAGTCTGGAGCACGAGAGTTGCAGAGCCTTGTCCACTCGCGAACGAAGCCGGGGTGAAGGCGCAGGTCGAATTCGCAGGTAACCCGGTACAGGTCAGCGCAAGCGGCTGGTTGAAGCCCCGCAGACTGGTTACGCTCACCTGAACCGTGGCCGACTCACCGGTATACAAAGCGGCCGCTCCGGGCTGCACGCCGATGGAGAAATCCCCCGCCACAATCGACTCCTGAAACACCTGGGAGGTGCTGCCAATGAAGTCTGAGTGGCCACTGTATTCGGCAGTCAGGAAATGCACTCCAACTGTTGTAAAGTTTGCAACCAAGCTTGCGGTGCCACTTGCACCAACGGGCGCAGAGCCGAGCGAGGTAGTCCCGTCGTAGAAGGTGACGGTACCGCTGCCGACCTGGGTGGCCGTGCTCTGCGAGGAGACTGTCGCTGTCATCGTGACCGGTTGGTTGACGTCGCCAGGATTGGGAGCGGCGGTAAGGCTTGTTGAGGTGGGGAGAGCGGTGATGACTTCGGTGAGCGATGATGAGCTGGCAAGAAGGTTGTTAGTGGATGCGAAACTGGCAGTCACCGGATAGCTGCCGGGCATCAGAGTGCCGATAGCATAGGTGGCTCTGCCGGTGGCATCCGTCGTGAGACTAAGGGTCTGACCGTTGATGCTGAGATGGATGGTGTTGCCAACTCCAGCAGATTGGCCGCTGACCGTCAGGTGGACGGTGAATGTGACGGTACTGAGAGCCGGCGCAGGATTGTTGCTGGAGACAAGGGTCAGTGTAGTTGCAGCGGCATTCACGACGATGGGAACGGAATTGCAGTTACTTGTCGCGTAAATTGCGCTCCCGCCATACGTGCATGTCAGGCTGTAGCTTCCGCCGGCCAGGGAGCTTGTGGCGAGAGTTGCAACTCCGCCGGAAAGTGACCCGTTGCCGATGGAAGTTGCACCGTTCAAGAAGGTAACTACGCCAGTGGGAATGCTTGGGCCGGGCCGCGTGACCGGGGACACTCTGGCAGTGAGCGTGATCGGGGAGCCGTAAGTGGAAGCTGCCGGAGCGACGGTGAGGACAGACGTTGTTGGAAGTGCGTTGACAACTTCGGAGCAGGTTGCCGAACTCGCGGCGAAAGAGCCAGTTGGAATGTAGATCGCGGCAATGTTGTGCGTCCCGGCGATTGAACCGGTGTAGGTAAGACTCGTTGTGCCAGCCAGAAGATTCTGCATGGCCAGCGACGCTCCGTTGTCAGCAAAGGAGATTGAGCCTGTGGGCGTGGCGCTGGCGGAGGTAACTGTCGCGGCGAACAGTGCGGTGTTGCCGAGGTCGATGGCGCTCGGCAGGCATGTGAGAGCAGTGCTGGTTTTATCGCCGACGATCACCTGGATGAGCGAAGCCGTGCTTGCTCCGAAGGTCCCCGTGGGTTGATAGTTCGCGGTGATGGTGTGGCTGCCGATGGCGAGTGAGCTGGTGCCGAAGCTCGCTGAGCCAGTTGCGGAAACCATCTGGGTCGAAAGGAGGTTCGCTCCATCGAGGAATTGAATGCTGCCGGTAGGTGTTCCGGACGCCGCGCTTAGTTGGGCCGTGAAAGTGACGCTCTGCCCCGCAGTCGCAGGATTCAGTGAACTGGTTAGCGTCTCGGTTGGCCCGCATTGGCTCAGTGCTCCCGGATACTCGTAGACTCCCATATCAATGATGCAGCCCTTGCCGGTGGCGTCTTGAATCCGCGGCTCCCCCGCGAGATCGGTCGTCAAGTCGATGCCGTAGGGCGTCAACATTGAGACCGCCTGATTGTTCCCGGCGTCAATGGCGGGAGAGCCTGACTGAAGGTGGAAGTCGTTGTTCGCCGGGTCAACTAAGAGCGGGTCGGCGGAGGTGTTTCCGGCCACGCCTGGGCCATTGGCGCACGAGGGATCGTAAGCTGGACCTGATGGGTTGAACACATCGTTATTCTCAACGAGCATGGGGCTAGGCGAGAGATATGCGTATGCGTCATTGCAGACGAGAAGGGGGTATGATCCCGTGCCGTAAAGGATATTGTTGACGAAGGAGAATTTGCTGACGTCGCCGTCGATGAAAACCTGGGATGCGCCCACATTCCAAAGCAAGGGTGTGGTGTTGTTCGCGAAAGTGTTATTGGCAATGATTCCGTAAAATGGCGGCGCACCGTCCGGGATACCCAGGTAAAGGCCGCCTGCGCCTGAATAGCCCACTACGTTCCCGGAAACAGAATTGCCGTAGACAAGGTTTTGGCTAAAGATAATGCTTTCGGAGTTGTACATCTGAACCGCTCCCTGCGAGGAGACGTTGTTCCGAATGGTGTTGCCGACGATGATGTTTCCATTAGATACCCAAATGAAAATGGCGGCGGCTGAGTCTCCGAACTTAGACGTGTTGTTCTCGATCGTGTTTCCGATGACCGAGTTGGGTACCGTGGTGTTGGATTGATTGCCTTCGAGGACGAGTGCAACCGGTTCGAATGCACAATAGGCGTTGTCTGCATCAGTGGTAGCGCTGATCGTATTTCCTTGAATCAACGCGGCGCCCCCAGAGACATCGATGCCATCGCATTGGTTCGCCGTGATGATGTTATTGAAAATGGTCGGAGCCGCACCGGACACATAAATCCCTCCGCCAGCAGGCGATGTAAAGGTGACAAGCCCCCCATTTCGGATGGTGAAATTCGAAAGAACACTGTTTCTGGTCTCGTCGCTCTGAAAGGCTACAACTGCGAGTCCGGGTGCTGCGCCGCCGTCGATGATGGTGTTGGCCGCTCCACCGGAACTGGTGACGGTGATGGCTTTACCGTTGAAATTGATGTTCTCGTTGTAAGTGCCGGGGGCGACGAGGACTGTGTCTCCATTATTGGCCGCGTCAATGCCAGACTGGATGGTGGTGTGGGTCTGGCCTGGGCCGACATTGATCGTCGTCTGCGCCAGCGATGCGGTGGCGAGAAGGGGTAGTGCGCAGACGAAAACGAAGCGCAGTGTGCCGAGCAGTTTCGAGAGCATTTGGGCCTTGGTTGCTGTACCAAGAGTATATATCGCCGCGTCTCGGATTGAAGTCTGACACCGGCACCGAGATGCGATTCAGGGTTCACGATTGAGGTCGCGTCTGGTCAGTCGAAGATCGACGGCACGACAAAGCATTCGTATCGTACTCGACAGCGTGAGCATGACCGAACCTGATGCTGCGCAGTTATCGATAGCCGCCTTGGTCACCGGGTTCGTCATCGAAAAAGATGCGCCTTAACATCAACGCCTCTGGCGAGTCGTCTGCGATCGCTGTCTCTGGGAATAAGAATCGGCGCACGGCGCAGCATATCCACGCTGTTCGACCATCAGGAAGTTCCACTACATACATGTCGTAATGAGGGTAGAATCCATGGCAGGGTGGGCAGCATTCGACGGCTAACTGGAGTTCGCCGCAAGTCGTGATCTCCCCTTCAGGCAGCCGCTTCATCATCTCTGGAATAAAAACATCTCTGTCATAATCGGCCGTGCGGCCGACACTCCCCGGCTCGCTCTCTGGGATGAGGACATCTCTGTCATTTTCTTCAGTGGGGTCGGCAATAGCTGGCTCGCTGTTCTCAACAGGATTCTTGTATATTTGCATGTCGTCTAGCGTCTTGGCGATGATCTCGTCCCTGTTCATCTCGCATTTCCTTCCGTCGCCGTGCCTTGTGATGTAGCCCGGCCCTAATAGGTACTACCTCGACCAGGAGCGTACGGGGACACGCGGGCGACATATATTTTTTCAAGGTGAAAAAAGCGCGAGCGTCAGTAAAGGTAGGCCTACTGAATTCCCATCACACGCCCTGATCGGGTCACAGCCCCAGAGCTGCACGAATTTCATTAATGAGTACATCTGGTTGTAACGGCTTTGCAAGCACTTCATAGTCACATCCAGCTCGGGTGGCTCGCGCAAATACGTCGCTCGGTATGTATTGTCCCGAGCACAGCAGCACTTTGCAGTTCGGGCAAATAGACTTGATGTGGATTGCCAGATCGACGCCGTTCATCTCACGCATCACAATTTCCGTAACCAGCGCAGATGGGCAGTTATCCTGAGCGGCCTTAATCGTGTCTGTTGCGTTGGCAAACGCAGTCGCTCGGAAACCGTACATATTCAATATTGTTACCAGCGTCGTCGCAATGACTGGTTCCTCGTCCACTACAAAGACTGTGACGGGTTCTGGCATGTTCGAATAGTACCCCATCCCCAATTCGGCTCAACCAGACCTGCCTGTGCATATCTTCTCCTTGTATTCGCCTATACTGGTTGCGTGTGGAACCTGCCCCAGTCCCGGCACTGTGATTACGCGGTGAGGTGCAAGGGATGTGCGGAGACCATCCCGGCCCCGGTCGGAACCATGCCGGAAACCTGGATTGTTGCAACCTGTCCCCTGTGTGGTGATCGGCGGCGGTATCTGCCGACTGACATCTTCAGAGGCAAGCTATCGCACCGTCTGACAGTAAGGCGGGAACATGTTCGACCCTGACGCGGGAATGCCCCGGCTGAATCGCTCGCTTGTGTACCTGGGAGCGTGCATCATTGCCGGTCTGAGGCTGGCGAGAGAGAAGCAAGTCAATGTCCGGGTGGTGCCGACTCGGATAGCAATCTCTGAATCAGTGGACTTGGCACATGAGGTGTTCAATCAGGTATTCAGAAAGGTGCCAGAACGGGTGGAGGGGCAGTGATTCGGCTGCGATGATTGCGGGTGGACTGCTCGGCATACGCTGGACTGCTGCCAGTAAAGGAAGCTGCGGCTTTCCGAAGGTCAGCCGTCCTTACGATCCATTTTGAAATACTGCTGATGCGCTACAGTGCCATCGCATACGGCCTCAGTCGCAATAGTGATTGCCGGAAACTCCCAAGTGTGGGGAGTCCTGTCTGTGCTCGGCACGAGACCACGCTCCTGAACAATCGTTGCAATTCGTAAGGTCTCGCCGGGGTACACTACGTCATTACTGCCACCTCTGATAGAAATCCATTCCTTATCGGCATACGAATGAGGCCAAATCGGCTGTCCCTGGTCCACCATTCCGGGAAACGTAATCCCCCCGCCTCGCCTAAAACGCACCGAGGGGAAGCGAGCGAGTCCTCTTCCTTTGTTGCTTAGAGTGACGGCAATCCGACGTTCCAATATTCCCCCAGCCATCGCCTTTCCGCCGATTCCTTCATCTTTCAACTCAACTATCAGGCGTGCATGTGGTTTTCGTCCAAAACGATCTTCGATTTGAAAATATTCCATAGGAATTGTGCCCGATGCCACTCGCACATAAAATTCCTTTGTAATGGTTGACCTTTGTGGGGGACCATCCTGCTCAGGAATATAAACCAAAACGAAACCTGATTTTTGCCTCGCCGGTTTGCGGACGGTGTGAACTTGGACTCCAGTGATTCCCGGCCTCACATGCTTCAAAATAATATCGAGTGCCTCAGAAGAAACGGCCCCCACGTCGCCTACCGGCCTTTCGCCTGTGATAACATCCGGCTGATTCTGACCAGACTTGCGGGTGCTCATGCCAATTACGATTACTCCACCCGTCGCATTGGCGAATCCGCACGCAGCCTTCGCAATGCTTTCTTTCATCGCATTCAAGCTATGCCATTCTTTGCAATCGAAATCGGCGTCTTCGGCTCTGTTGATAAGAGCATTGATTGCCGTTCTACTTTGTAGGTCCTTGAAAAGTGTTTCTGCTCTCTCTGACATTTGTCGCAAGAATACCACCGCGCAAGGGTACAATGCGGGACAATCAACGGGCATGGAAGGCAGTCTGCGACAGTGGCACGGAGTACGGTAGGGCAGTCACCCCAACGGCGTCTGAACTTCAACAGCCGGTCTCGGCTCGATTCGCCGAGGATGACATTCCCGGACCCATGGACTTATTTCCCTATCGTGAGACACCGGCACTTCCTGGCCGCAATCGACGAAGGCAGGCGAGACGCTCAACGACATCGAAGAATCCAGATCGATGGAGAGACGGTACATGCTTGTCTATTGCATTTCGTGGCTCATCTTCATCGCACTGACGATTTGCGCTCTCGGCGAAGCAGGAAAGATGGTATGGGAATCTGTGTGCTTCACCAGCAAATGGTTCTCGTGCCTCTGTCACTAAGCTGGTGTCCCCAGCATCCCCTGTAGACCCATGGGAACCAATCCAGTCATCGCGACGGACTCTGGACCTCCACGGCCGGTCTCGGCTCAGCACGTCATGTTTAGCCTCTATTCTGATTCCGATTCGATATTGAAAAGCGCGTAAAAGAATTTGCGATTCTTGTACTGCTCTTCGGGAGGATAGAACGGAGCACGAAAATCAATTTCGTGTAGGCCGTAAAAACTCGCGCCGTAGTTCTTGTTTGCCTGCAACCGTGGACATGCCGTCACTCGGGTCTCAGGGTCTGAGTTCGGGGTTGGCGTGACTACGATGCAGTTCAACTTGTAAATCCGAGGCACGGATTCTCCCGCGACTTTAATTGAGCCTTTCACCACAATTTTTGTGGCTATGCAGGTCCCGGCACCGCACCACCCCTCGGGGTTATCTTGGTACGCCACAGAGAGAACGTGAAACACCATCGTGTGCGCCGCGTCTTCCTGTGCGAACACACGAACAGCGAGCAGCAGAGAGATGAAGACATGAACGACGTTCACACGGCTTAATCGCATCGCTCGGCCCTCCTAGCGCCCGTATGCCTTCTCATATTCCAGATAACATGCCGAGAGATGTCTGGCAATTATATTGACTAACACTTCCGCAGGCACGGTACCCCCAAAGCCACTTGCCGACCATGTAAACTCACCGTTCGTCAATTGCAGTTCTAGGTTCCACGTCTCGGCTCTGATCGGAGAATCTTCTAAGTACATTTTGCCAGGGAAGGCTGGTGCGCGACCGAAAGTGACGTAGTGTCCTCGCTCTGGAGAGTTATGGACGCTCACCCTCTCGAACCTTGCGGCGACATCCCCAAGACAAAGAACACCAGCATCGAGAACCCATGAAAACGTCTGCCCATTGAAGCCTCTATTCCCATCGGCAAGTTTTGGTACCAAACTCAACAGGTTCGCCCACTGGTTGGCTGCTTCCTTCGCTATCAGTTCACGGTCGCTTTTCTTTTGGTCATGTTCTTGCGCGAAATCATCAAAGTCCTCAAACATTTGATCCTCCAAAAGTCTGCCTCACTGTAGCAGACATTCTGCGGTAACTGTAGCCGCGAGTGCGTGGCCGATGCGCGAACGTCCGAGCACTATTTTCGGCGTGACTACTTCGCGAAGGCGGGAGACCAGACCGCCTGGACGCGCTTGTCGTGAGGACGTGGGCCACTTAGACTTGCTGAAAACTAGCGGTGGTGTCAGAGCCGTAATCACGCCTTCCCATCTCCTTCAGGTTTTCACCCACTTGAAACTGTTATCACGAACCCCCCTTCGGGTTAAGGGCGCGTACCTCCTTTGCACGGCGAGTCTGTTTGCCGTTGAATCTCTGCGATAGATCGACCTGAACAATCCTTCCAACTCCTTGACTTCTTCATCGGTGATGTTGGGCCACACTGAGTAGATCGAGAAATGACTCCACAGGTCCGCCTTTTTGGGATTTCCCGCATGTGATCTGAGCCTTGCCTGGATATCCCCAGCGGACATGCCAATGTAGACCACATCGTACTTATCCTTCTCTGGTTTTCTTGCTCGCTTTTGCAAGAGAGCGTAAATCCCCCGAGTCCCTTTTGGAATTTTGCTGATTTCCTTTCGTTCCACGATTTCAGCGCTGTGTCTAATCAGTCGCAACTGACCCATGATCGAATCCTCCCAGACTTTGCAATATAAACCTTTGAAACGCTTTTAGCTGTTTGGAAGTTGCCCCGGCGTAGTGGGACGCTCAGCCCCGATGCGCCCTAGTGGCCGCCAGGGGGCGCGGCGGGGCACTTGAAAAGTGGGCGGCCATGTACGAAATGATAAGCCCGCAATCACCAAGAGTTGGTAATTTGTGTCTTCCCGGCAGGGAGGCTAAAGTGAATGCATCACAGACCCAGCGTTAAAGCGGCATTGGGCACCAGAACTGCTCACTAAGGGACTAGATCATTATGGACAAGAAGACACTGATTAGCCTGTTCGCTGAATCACTTTTTCAAATCCCCGATTACCAACGCGGTTATGCGTGGGAGGAAAAGCAGTGGAAGGACTTTATTGAGGACATTGACGCGTTAGTTAATGAGGGGGTGACAAGCCACTATACTGGCACCGTCGTGGTCTATGCCGGACGTGATGCCGAGATTCGAGCCTACGGCACGAAGCGCCTCAAGGTAGCGGATGTGGTGGATGGTCAACAACGATTGACCACCTCCTGCCTCTATCTCGCCGAAATCATAAGAGCCCTCGTCCGCAAAGGCGAGTCGGAATATAAAAACGACATCTCTGACTGCTTATATTCGGGCGCGATCTGCAAGCTCTCACTGAATAACGACACTGGCCACATTTTCTATGATCTATTGAAAACGGGACATGCGAACATCGCAGCGCAAACTCCGCATGAAAAGCGCCTCATTACAGCCAGTACGCGATTTCGGGAGCACATCGGCAAGCAACTGACAGAGCTTGGCGCGGCAGGTGTCACCTACCTTAAAGAGCTTTACTATGCGGTGACTCAGAAACTCCACTTCACCTTCTACACGATTGAGGAGGAGTGCGAGATCGGCATGACATTCGAGCTAATGAACTCTCGGGGCAAGAGTCTATCTGTCCTGGAACTGCTCAAGAACTACCTTATGCATTGGGTTTCTCGAAACGAAAACGATGCATCGGAACGGAGCACGCACGCTAACCTCATCAACAAGAATTGGAAAGATACTTACACGAACCTCGGTTCATGCACGGGCAATGAGGATCAGTGCCTCAGAATCGCGTGGATACTGTATTGCAGCCACATTCCGGCTAACTGGATTGGATACGACGGATTCAAAGGGGACGACTACATTCCGCTGAGGACATTTACAGCGAAACGCACCAAGGCTGATACCAAGGTGTTTATTGTTTCGTTCGCTGATGGACTAGCGGAGATTTCCAGCTACTATGCCAGCATCATGAGCCCGACTACGAAGAACACGGTTTCACAAGGCGAATTGCAGTGGCTTACCAAAATTCACCACACCGGTAACATCGCCAATTTTCTACCGCTATTGGTAGCTGCGAGGAAGCATCGGACGAGTTCGAGTATTCTCGAAGCCGATTACATCGCTCTCCTTAAGGCGCTGGAGTGCTTCTCTTATCGGGTATTTTTATATAACGGCCGACGCAGCAATGCTGGGAAGTCGAGCTTCTACCGCTGGGGCTATGAAATCTTCACCCGAGCTAAAACGCTTCGCGAAGTGACCGCATTGGTGCATGATCTGACGCTCTACTACGCAACGGAAGATTCATTCACTAGAGACTACGCCAATCCCGGCAACTGGTATGTGACTCGGCACCTCTTGAAATACACTCTTTTCGAGTATGAACTCCATCTTCTGGCGACCGAGGGACAAAGGAAGCAGCCAAACCTGACGTGGGAGCAATTGAACGACTCCACCATCGAACACATTCTCCCGCAGACACCGGAGGACAACTCCCACTGGAAAGCCATGTGGAGTCCAGACCAGTTTAAAGCTTGCGTGCATGACATCGGCAACCTCGTGCTGACACAGGACAATTCGAGTTATAGAAACTTTGAGTTTTCTCGCAAAAGGGGAATGCCAGGACAGAGCCCTAGTTACATTAACTCCGACATTCGACAGGAACGGAAAATATCTAGCTTTTCCGACTGGACGCCGAAGGAATTCGAGGAGCGAAGGAGTGAATTGGTGACGTGGATCAATGATCGCTGGACGACAGAAGGGGGCCGGTGTGTTACTACGTTGGATATAGTCAATGTCGATGAAGCGGATGTGGATGGAACTGAGACTCAAGCGGGACGCAATTGAAAACCCTTCGCTCTGCCTCCCGGAACGCGCAGACGCGTCCGAATCGCACCCAAACCCGCCTGTGCATATCTTCGCCTATTATTCGCCTATACTGTCAGTGTGTGGAATCTACCTGAATCTCGGCGCTGCGACTATGCCGTGAGGTGCAAGGGCTGTGCCGAAATCATCCCGGCACCTGTCGAGGCCATGCCTGGTACCTGGATTGCTGCAACCTGTCCCCTGTGTGGTGATCGGCGGCGGTATCTGCCGACTGACATCTTCAGAGGCAAGCTATCGCACCGGCTGACAGTAAGGCGGGAACATGTTCGACCCTGACGCGGGAACCCACAGCTTGACATACGCCTTTTACGGTTTTACAGTTTTGGGTAGTCTTAAGCGTTGTCAGCGACTGGAAGCCGCTGGCATTCGTTGGGGTGGTCATGACCAAGCAACTCCGGTTGAATCACCGGTTTGCGGGCGCAAACGCTACTAGTTAAAGGGCTTATCTTTTCTGTCGAAGTCGAGTCCCTTCTTCGGCACCAACTGTCAAGTTAAATCTTTTAAAATCAATTGTTTCAATAAGTTACAAGCAGAGAAATCCCCCAAAATCCAGCCAAACAGTCTCACAGGGGGACAAAACTGCGTTCTGGCCTCGCTAAGGCCGAACTGTAGTTGAACTCTAGTTGAATCATAAAGTTAGGTATATTGACCATACACTTTTTCGACATCGATTTTGGCCGAAAAATTTCCAGATTTCACTAAGTTCGCACTAAGCCAGTATCCGTAACCATCCTATTTTCAATGGCTTTCAAAACGGTATTTTTTGGCTGCGCTTGCTCGGGGCTCCTCTGAGCCTCTGCCGGTGCAAATTTTCGCTCTGTATTCGCCTAGACTCTACTCATGTTCCCAATCGCCTCAGGCCGCAAGATGTTCGTGGTCACCTGCAAGCAGTGCCGCCGCGACGTGCTCTCAGGCCGGGACGAATTCCCCTTCCAAACCATCGCCGTCAAGTGCCCCCTATGCGGCGAGTTGCGCCGGTACCTTCCCTCGGAGGTCTTCCTCGGTCGGCCTGACCAACTCGTCGTTCACCAGCAACGGGCCGGGAGGAAGTGATTTCCGACCATGAGGCCGGTATGCCCCCGCAAGACCAAACCCACCGGGTGTACCTGTCCTTCCAAGACCGCCACGGCTGGCAGTGCCAGTTCCTTGAGGCCGACCTCCAGACTCCCCTGCCCAAGCGCCTGCACTTCGCATCCTCCGACAAGGTGGTCGAACTCGTGGAACGCGACGGCGGCATCACCGACCAAGAGAGCCGTCTCATGCTGGAGCAAGGAATCTCTATGGGGAGGGGCGGGATATTCCTGCGGCTTACTGAGGAGCAGTACGCCAAGCTGAGGGAACTTTGAGCTTGCACAGGCCAACCATCTTTAGCAAAGCTTGTATTGAACCTTAACATTACCTGAGCTTCCGCTTCTCGGTGCCAGCCAGCGGCTCAGAACGCCCGACGAGCGTGTGCATGGTTTCCAGCTTTGGTGGGTCGGAGATACGTTCTGACCTGATACTGGCTTCTGGACTTCAACTTTCATAAGCAATTTTCGTGCAAAATCCTCATCTCTTACGATTAATAACCGGTTAACCACAGATACTGCGCGTTTTTCCACAGTAAAACATTGGGTTTTCTGGCGATGAAAAGGCGTAGGATGCAGAAAGTACAACATCTTGTGGTTTGGGGTTGACCTGCACCACAGACAGCGGTACTCTCGCAACTGCCCGTACCGAAATTTGGGTTTGGGTAGGGCTGGCGGGTCGCTTGCTTTACGAGGGCGTTGCGACCCGTCCAGCTTCAATCGGCCAGTGGGAACTGACGCGAAGCCATGCTAGCACCATTCCCTTGGTAAAACGAAATGTTTTTCACCGAAAGGAACGTGCTATGGCACTTTATCAGCGGCAGAACGACCTGTCGTACAGCAGCAGTCCCGTGTTCACCACCACGTATGAACCCGGAGCCAGCGCCCCTTTTGGGGGCATCTACAAATGCACTGGATGCGGACTAGAAATCGGAATCGCTAAGTTCCACGTGCTGCCTCCGCAAAACCATCACCAGCATCCCAGTCGCTATACGCCGATTCGCTGGCAACCCGTAACCATTCACACCTAGAACTGACGACTGGAGTGCTCGAAACGCACTCCAGTCGTTGTTTGTCATCTGAGTTCAGCCGCGAAGCTGGACAACTGGGAAACTCCGTTCCACCCTACGGAGTCGGAGCATTGTTTGGCGGCGTCGGCGACTGACTATGGTTATTCACGGACAGGCTGATGTCCTCCCACCCCCAGTATCTTTAACCAGTTTCCTAACGCCTATACTCCTCCCCGTGAAACAGCCATCGAAAAGGAGTAATGCAAATAGTTTACGTTTCCGGAAATCCGCAGTGGGGTGAATGCCCTGTACGGGATACCTTTAATCTAAGGTCTTCATCGGACGACCTGACCAACTTGTGATTCACCAGCAGCCAACTGGAGGCCGATAATGCGTCAGATGGTGAGTGGGGACTCTTCACGAGCTACGGAAAAATAGTTTGCGGCTTGTCGCTAAAAACCGCCAAAAAACACACTATATATATATGAAGCATTTTGTAGGCGGCGGTGGCGTCCAGAATTGTCAGGCCGGTTGCTATCGCAGGGTGCCTTTGTCGGCTCCTATCAAGGGCGGCGTCAGGCAAGTAACCGAGCAACTCATCTTCCGGGCCGGGAGTCGGTGATGTTCGGCCCGGATGCTGGAATGCCTTGAATCAACCGGGGGATGGTGTACCCCGGTGCGTGCCTCATCGCGGGTATCCGGCTGGCATCAGCCGCTCAATGCGGGAGGAGTAAGCTTGGGTTGGAGGTTTGAAGCCGAATTGTGGAGGCACGCTGCCCATGTGGATGAGTTGGAAGCATCGTAAGTCGGACTACCCGAGTAAACTCACATTCGAACAAAAGGTCGAGGTCTTCTACGAGCAAACGCTCGGTTGGCAACTTCACATCGCCGACCTAGTAGCAAACGGTGGAACGACTTTCGGTGAGAGCAATCCAGTCCAAACTGGTTACGAGGTTCGCAGCATCAGGCACTCGGGGTTTGCAGTGCTTCACATCT
>Ga0302140_10001495_pt1 | contig 30448 bp, 20 predicted proteins | sample I_Bog_E1_1_FD_202095 | JGI IMG/M metagenome (GOLD analysis project Ga0302140, IMG submission 202095) | Peat permafrost microbial communities from Stordalen Mire near Abisko, Sweden - I_Bog_E1_1 | ecosystem: Environmental > Terrestrial > Soil > Wetlands > Peat | place: Sweden: Abisko, Stordalen... | reverse complement strand
ACGCGCAGATTGTGGCCCCAGGGCAATTGTGCAATGAGCTGTTGCACAATTGACTCTTCCGGCCAGGCCGCGGCAAGAGCCCTCATATATTTGAGGCTGCGCGCACTGTACCCCTCGACGCCGGGAAATTCGTTTTGCAGGTCACGTGCCAGACGGTCGATGATCTTCCCGCCCCAGCCCTCGGCCTGCTGGCGGTCGAGAATCTCCCGGCCAATGGACCAATAAAGCAAAACCAGCTCCCGGTTGACGGCCAGGGCTGCGCGCACCTGGGCGGCGTGGATGCGGGTTTTCAACTCCTGAAGGAGTTCGGGATATCCGGCGGGAGGCTGGAGAGAATTTTTCATTATTCAATCTTTCTTTTGAAACCGATAGTGCTATGCTACCTTCGTACACCCGGATGAACCCCTGTCGCATGGTCGATATGTGCTCCGGGTAATCGAATGTCGCCCTCGGGCGGCATTCAACAAATCGTATGCTCTCGTCTGCGAGCAGATTCCGAATTGTCGCCACGCTGTGGCGACTTTGTTCCGGAGGAGATCTGCCGCCGCTTCCCTTCCCTTCCCTTCCCGATTTCCTGCGATTCCATTCATTGAGCCACAAATCCACGCAAAATCAGTATACGCCAATATCTACAACGACAATCAACAATGTCGTAGGTAATTTATTTCCTCAACCAAGAAAAGAAAAACCGCATAGACCATTCTTTCAATGTATCTGACCCAAATCTATTCAGATTGACCGAGATCACTCTCCGGAACGCCGATGCAACCAAGATGAATTCCCGATTGGAGTAAACTCTTCCATGCCATAGAGCCAACAATAATCAATTCAACAACTTACAAGACCACGGTGGCTACCTAAGTCCTTGTAAGCACGTGCATCCCAGAGAACCAGCGTATCGCAAAACGTATCGCGCTTCCAACTGCGATGGCTGTGCGCCGCTGTCCTGTCGAGGCTACGGCATGCAAAGCTGTAAGAATCTGCCTGGCGACAATGTTCTTGCGGGTTTGGATAGGGATGGTTTTAATCCCGTAGCAAGGTTGATTCCAATCTATCGGTCTACCCGGAATGTATAGGTCGCGACCTGCTCGAAGCCACCTGACAACTCGTGGCTCAGGACGATCTGATAGTTGTCGGGTGTCAAAAGGTATCCAGGGACCAAGAGCGTTAGACTTTTACTTGTCTTTTCAGAGTCAGAAGGGCGCAATTCCTGCGTCCATATTTTTTGACCGTAGACGGTTAGCAAGTCTTCGCGCACTACACTCGCCGGAGTTCCTACCAAGTGTAGAGTGATCTTGACAATTTCTGCCCCCGGGGGAACCTCCAGATGCTTCAATCCTCCAATTCCCCGCGTGAGACCAGGGTCGAGCACCAGGGCAGCGATCTGCGCATCGCCTTTCCGTTGAGGTGCAGAGAGTGTCGCAGATGTGTCAGTCCTATTCAATTCCGCAGTCAATTCAGCTATGTTTGTTCTTTGCTGAACGACGTCCTGCATCAGGTGATCGATGTCGGCTGTTGCCTGGAGGTTTTGGGCTGACAGATAGGCCGTCCGCCGATAATCTCGGACCCCAAGGACAACCAGTCCGATGAGTGCTCCTGCAAAGGCCAAGCGGGAAGGGGCGAGCAGAGTCGCGAGCCAGGATGGCAAGGTAGGAAAGAATGCAATCTGTGGGCTAACTTGAGCCCCGCAGAGCCTAGCAGCAATCTTCGTTTGCCAGCCTGCAGCTGAACTGGAAAGATTGGCAATCCGGGCCTCTTCTTCCGGAGTCAACTCCTCAGCGAAGTCCGCAATTGCCTCGCGCAGGAGTGGCCCACAGTGATCACATTGGACCGCGTGGTTCACGTAGTTATCCGAATTTTCGGTAGTGATTCCAGCCGCAACCTCTATCCACACAATGTCAGGCGGGCACTGCGGGCTTGGTGCTCCGGGCGCATTGGGCTTGAGAAGGGCCAATCGCTCCATCGCTCTTTCCTGCTCTCGAACTCGCGCATGGCAAATCTCACAGGCATTCAGATGCGTAAGTGCGATTTCTTGGGCTTTTCGGTCAAAAGTTGATTCCTCATTCTCGCTCCGATCAAGCCGGAGAAGCCCATCGATTTGGTCGTCGTTCAAATGCGATTCCAAGGCTGCTTCTCCTTTCTAAAACGATTCTGCGGATAATATCCCTTCGCCTGAGCCCTTCAAATCTTCACGCAACCGACTTTTCGGGATCGCCATTCGTTCTCGCAACTCTCTAGTAATGCGTAGGATGAGGCTTTCAACGCCCTTTGTCGTGAGGCCTATTCCTGGTAGAGCCGCGATGGCTCCTGCCGAAAGGCCCACGCGGAAATAGAGCCAAAAAATTCTGCTGTTTCGATCCCGGTCTGCCCCAGAGACACACCTATCCAACTGGCGTTGAATTTCCTCTAGCAAGACAGCTCGCTCGATTGCCTTCGCACTTCCCGCACTATCGTCGCCAGCAACAGGAACAAAGTCCTCCGCCATGCCAGCCACCTGATTCGCTCCTCGCCTTTTGCTGTTCAAAGCCTTGAAATGATCGTGCACAACATTGGCGGTGATCACCTTCACGTAGCCCACAAAAGCCTCCGGTTGGCGATGCTCGAACTCCTTGATAATGCGACAGTTATTCCCGCATAGCTTCAGGTATGTCTCCTGAATCAAATCATCCGCTGTCTGATTGGAGCAATCTCCCCACCGGGCTGCCGTTCGCAGGACCACGGTTGCGATCAGGCGGTGAAATCTCTGAACAAACTCCTCCCAAGCCGCGACATCCCTCAAGGTTGAGCATCGCTGCACAAGCTCCTCAGTCGAAATGTTGGAGTATTTCGCCACTGGAATTCTGCGCATTGCGAAGATTCTACAGAATTTGCCTGCCACTTCGACAAAATTTATGAGGGTTTTAATATGGTTCGATTTGAAACCTTTGAAGGGATGTTGACCGTTCCGTCGTTCCTAGGAACATCTGTGCCAATCATTGGGTGCTAGCTCGACAGCAACCCTGAAAACATCCAACCACGCCCCTGAACTAGTCCTTTTCATAGGAGGTCCTTCAATGAATTCCCTGCGTTTCCCTGCCTTGGCTGTCTTCCTGTTGATCCTGACCGCCGCGCCTGGTTTCGGCCAGGTTTGTACCACGACAAAGTACCAGTACACAATGGCTTGCTTGCCCACCGTTGTCGTAAGTTCCAATTTTAGCAGCAACACATATGACGTTGATCCCAAGGGAAACTACTGGAATTCTTTCTACCAGAGCCCTTTCCTCATTACCCCCTCGGTGCCGTTTGCGATCGGCGCGCAATATGCCATGCAGGTAGCCACTGCGCCCTCCGCGGCGACTGCAACCGGGTATATCTTCAGCTTCAAGAACGGCGCGCTTTCCGCAAAGCCCGCCGACCTGGGTCCATTTGTGAGCGATCCGCCGCAAACCCTGGGAAAACAGCGGATGTTCGTGGGCGTCTCCTATCAATATATGAATTTCACAAAGACCGGCGGCAAGAACGTAAGCAGTATTCCATTCGCGATAGAAGCTGAGGATGAATACTTTTATGGATCGCCCGGTGGAATAACGGGATCCATGTCGCTCGACATGCAGAGCTTGAATACCTACGTCGCGTACGGCGTCACAAATCGCTTGGACCTCTCTGTCATCATTCCATGGTCCCGAGCCGCAATGACATTTAGCACTTCCTGCCCCTCTAAGGCGCAGACATATAATTATTATGGTGTCACTTCCTGCACCTTGTTTGATGGAAACACAGGCCTCTCCGATACCAACGGCGATCAGATATGGGATGCGTTCATCTTCGGACAGGGCTCAGAGTCACTAACAAGCCAAGGCATCGGCGATGTGACTGTTCGTGGCAAGTATGAATTGAAGAAGACCGACCATCAAGGGCTGGCAGTGGGCTTGGAGTATCGCCTTCCCACAGGTGATCCGCTGAACTTTCGTGGATCCGGCGCGACCGGAGTCCGGCCGTTCCTGTCCTGGGGCTACAACGGCAGGATTTCACCGCACGCCAACATCGGGTTCCAGTATAACGGAAGCTCTAAGAACGAGGTCCGAGACAACATTCAATACAGTTCCGCCGATGGGTTCACCTATTCCGACACATTGACGGCCACTAAACTTCCTGACTCGTTTACCGCCACGGTTGGCGCCGATTTCGCGGTTACGCGCCGGTTGAATCTGGACGCCGATCTGCTTGAGCGCGTCTTCAGCGACGACGGAAGCAGCGCTTTTAAGCCCTCCAGTTTTCCCGCGACCCCCACTAATCCCGGGTTCCAAGCGCCGGTCTCATTCACCGGCGTGGACGAGAAGAGCACGGTTATTCTTGGCGCAAAGGGCAAGTTGACCAATCATCTGCTCTTCGGCGCCAGCGTGATGATCGACGCGAGCAACAACGGGCTAAGCTATAGCCCCTCACCGATGGTGACCGTTTCCTACGACTTCGGGACTACCAAATAGGACAAGACGGCCGAATCATCCCCTCACGGGACATCCGGCCTGCCGGGTGTCTCGTGTTTCAGGTCTGCTTGAGCTTGCACAGGTCAAAGAGGCGGCATGCTGACTCCATATCAGGAACTCTTGCTGGGAGATGTTGGCGCACCGGAAACGGGTTACGGCACGCCTTTGGCTGGCTGGACCGGGCAGCAGCCATTCTTCAAAGGCCCGCCGGACCCAAGCCCCTTGGGAGCGCTTACACCGGATCTAGCTCTAACATTTGTGGGCGGAGTCTATATCCTGCTCCGAACTAAGCGAAGTATCACTGTCTATCGCGGCTATGAATCGGCGGGGCTTCAAGCGCCTTTCGGGAAAGAACATCTGAGCTATATTCGGGGCCTGGTAAGCCAGCGCAGACCTGGCAAGCCGGACGGTTTGTGGTGGACGCCGGCTCGACCGAGCATGAAGATCGACAACTTGAGACTAGCCTCGATGCATCGCGAGCAGCACCGCGCCAACAGCGCGATCAAGCTGGAATGGAACCGCCTGGATTTTTATCTGGAGAGCGAGTTACCCACGGGGTCTCTGATTTATGTAGGACGTGTCGCTCCGCAACAAGAGGCCGCCGCATATGGCAGCGCGAAATACGGTGGCGGCGGGTACCAATTCCGTCTCACGGATTCGCCGGAGCGAGTACTGCGCTGGATGAGACGCTACGTTAGTGTTTGAAGCGATCAAAGCCCAAAGCCGGCCATATCAGCTACTCGGCCGACTCAGGGGTCGCAAAGTCAAGCAGGGCGTCCTCAGCGTCCGCTCGGCAAATGTTCTATCAAAAGCTGACGCGCTGTGAAAGTCATGGCTGTCCCTCTTGACCGAGGATCTAACTTGAGGGGTAGAGGATCGCGATGTGCAGATGCCTACACGAAGAGAGGTTTATGCTGCACACTCGAAACGGCCAAATGGTATTTTCGACGCACTGTTTTTCCGAGGAGGGACGCATTTATGGCAGATCAATCGGTTGTTCGGATGCGAGATTTTCTTCAAGCTATTACACAATGCAGCGCGAAAGACGCTTTTGACGCCGAAAATGAGTTTTGTTCCAGCCAGGAGGCCCAAAAGGCTCTTATGGTTGCATGCGGCGGTTCAGTCGCGTCAACGGCGTATGGCGTATATCTGGTGTACATCGGAGGGATAGTCACCCTTTCCACCGGCGGCACTGCGGCGGCTACAACGGTACCCGCTGCAGCCGTGGGAGCGGTGATGGGGCTTGCAGGTGGTTACGGGATCAAGCGGTACTGTATAGATCTTGTCAGCAATGGAATCGAATCCGTTTCGCGGGAACAGGTCCATTACGGTGCGATGCGGAAAAGCCAAGAACCCTGACTGGCAGCTCGTGCCGGCAAAAGGTCAGGCAGCGCAGTTGCTTGCTTTTCTTATGGACGCACGCCACGTGCTTTTGCGAGTTATAAGGCGCGCACAGAGCCCCAGCAGCCGATACATTCTGTCGCGATATTCAATCGTGCTTCGGCCGATGCACAACATTATCTTGCGCCAAGCTTTGCAATCGATTTTAATAGCCCCGGACTGCACGACGAGGCGTATTATTGCATTTGTTTACGCGGCGAAACGGCCAAATTGAATGGGGTTCTCAAGTTGCCTTTCAGATTTCTTGGGGTCGAGCGTGCTTTACGTTCTTTCTTCTTGAGCCTAAGTTTGTTCTTTCGTTTAGCAGAGTGGCAGATGTGTTCGAGGGTGTACACAAGTGGGCGAGGAAACACGAAGCAGAATTGGCAAGTACGAAGTAGACGAGATTCTCGGCCAAGGGGGCATGGGAATCGTCTATAAGGCGCGCGATACTTTGGGCCGTCAGGTCGCCATTAAGATGGTGCTTGCCAGTTTCGCTGGCGAGTCTGAACTCTTGGTGCGGTTTCATCAAGAAGCTCAGTTCACAGCCAATTTGCATCACCCAAATATTGTCACCGTCTATGACTGGGGGCAAGAGGACAACGCTCCATACATTGTGATGGAGTATCTGAATGGGAGAGCCCTGGATCGATGGCAGGTCGACGGATCTCCATCTCTGCAACTGCTCAAGAAACTGCAAACCATCCAGCAGGTGTGCAATGGCTTGAATTATGCGCATGACCAGAACATTGTGCATCGCGACATCAAACCGCCAAACATTTTCGTGCAGGATGACGATTCGGTCAAACTGCTGGATTTTGGCATCGCGCGTCTGGCAGAGAGTGTGGGCAGTGCAATGACCCGCACGGGGATGGTCATTGGCAGCCTTCACTACATGTCGCCGGAGCAGGCGAACGGCGTGAAGCTTGATCGCCGGACAGACATATTCTCTACCGGTGTGGTGCTCTACCAGTTGCTCTCTGGTTCGTTGCCTTTTGCGGCCAGCGACACAAGGGCAACGATGGTTCGCATTCTTACGGCCCCTCCGAAGCCCTTGTCGGAGATTCTGGCCAACTGTCCCCCGGAATTGGACGAAGTGGTAAATCGGGCATTGGAGAAGGCTCCCAGAGACCGCTATCAGACGACCGAGGAATTTGCCTTCGATCTCTCGCTGGTGCAAAAGGGGTTGCGGCGCCAGATCGGTGAGGAGTATTTGCAATCGGCTGAGACGGCAATTGAGCGGGCAGACTGGATTAAAGCCAGAGAGATTCTGGTTGACCTGCTCAAGATAGACCGTGAGCACGCACTTGGACTTGACCGGCTTCGCGAGGTGCAGCAGATCCTTCGGCGGCAAGACAGGGCGAGCGAAGCCACGCAACTTAAGACACAGGCAGCGGACGCTTATGAAAAGCGCAATTTCAAAGAGGCGCTGGATCTCGCCGACGAGGCAGTAAGTCTCGACACCTCCAATTATGAATTGGTGATCTTCCGAGATGAAGTTCGCGCGAGTTTGAACCGTGCCGAGAAGGCCAGGCTCGCCGCGGAGCGCGCTGAGAATAGCCTGCATGCCCAGCGATTGGAGGCAGCACAGGGCGCAGTAGACGAGGCTCTCTCTCTTGATCCCCAGAATACGCTGGCCCGTCAATTGCAATCGAGGATTTCGCAGGCGTTGGCGGAGCAATTCAGGCGTTCTCAAGTGCAACTCTTGATTGCGCAGGCTCGCCAGGAACTGGGAGAGCGCAGGTACACAAGCGCGCTCGTGGTGTTAAGACGTGTCGAGTCCATTGACGCCACAGCTCCGGATTTGAGCGCCTTGCTTGAACGGGCTAATCAGGGACAGGAACGCGAGAAGCGAGACCGGGAGCTGAATGGCTTCATTGAAGAAATCCGCAAACTCATTGCAAGCATGGATTTGGAGGTCGTAGAAACGAGACTGGCGAATGCCCTCGGGCGTTTCCCCGGCGAGCCGCGCTTGTTAGAGCTTGAGCGGCGTCTTGCCGATTTGCGACGACTCGAAGCAGCGCGGCTGGCTTTGGAACGTTCAGTGAGCTACCTGCTTGCCGAACGATTGGAGGAAGCGCAAAGCGCCGTCATCGAATCTCTATCGTTTGATCCGGCCAATGCCAAGGCCAAGGAAATACAAACCAGAATCTCGCAGGCCCTCGCTGAACAGGCTAAGAGTTCGCAGGTGCAGTGTCTTCTGAAACAAGCTCGCCAGGAGTTGGTCGAGCGCAAGTTTACCAGTGCGCTTGAGTCGCTGCGGAAAGTAAAGACCATGGACGCCACTGTCCACGAATTACCTGCTTTGATCCAATCAGCGCAAGAGGGTCAGGAACGAGAGCAACAGGGGCGAGAGCTACTTGGCCTAATCAAGGAGATTCGCAATCTGATCTCCGACAAAAATTTCGATCCCGCCGCTGCGAAGCTAGCCCATGCGCTGGTCCTGTTCTCCGCCGAATCGCAACTGCAGGAACTCAATCAGGAGCTTTCCCTGGCTCGCAAAACGGAATTTGTGCGGCTTGCCATCGAACGAGCGGAGAGCCGCCTGCTTGCCGAACGGTTAGAGGAGGCTCAGAGCGTCATCGGCCAGGCTCTGGCATTCGATCCTTCCAACGCACAGGCGCAACAACTGCAAGCGAGAATTTCACAGGCCATCCAGGACCGGACCAAGCGATTGGAGGTCGAAAGGTATCTCGCAGCGCAGCGTTCTCAGGAAGAAAATCTCCCGCAACAAGGCCAGCACGCTGCGTCGCCGGAGAGAATTGAAGAACCCGCAGCGGCGAAGCCGGTCCAGGCAACGGAGCACCCTGGACCGGATCCCTCTTCTCCTTCGCTTCAAACCATTGTGCGGAGACTCGGCGATTCCATGCCGCCACATGCCGCGGGTCGTGAGCGCCCCGTTCCCGTGACTAGAGCAGAACTGTCTGACGAATCTTCATCCTCAACAGTTAGTCCGAAGGATCATGAGGATCGTAGCGGTTTGACGCAGCCCTCTTCGCAGCTGGATCGCCGCTGGTTTGCCGGGGGTGCACTCGCATTGGTTGCAATCGTTGCAATTGTTCTGATGCTCATGCACCATACCGCCAGCACCAGCGTTCCTGCTTCTGCGCCGAGCACCGTCGACTTCTCGATCCACTCCACTCCTGCGGGAGCCAGCGTCCATCTGGAAGGCAATGGACAGAGTCTGGAGTGCATCACACCCAAATGCGCGCTGTCGCTCCCCCCTGGAAGTTACAAGTTGACAGCTACGCTGGCCGGTTACGCGCCGGCAATGCAGAGCCTGAATGCTCAATCGGGCATGGGATCTGTCCAATTCCTCCTGACTCCAAAGCCGCTCGCTTCCGATCCTTCCGGAACGGCAGCTTCCTTGGTGGTCAAGACGCCTGGAGTGCAAGACGCCATGGTTTACGTCGATGGCGTCAAGTTGGCAACTTCTGGATCGGAGCTGCGACTCTCGGGAACGCTGAAAAAGGCCTACCGGGTCCGCGTCGAAAAGGAAGGTTACGAGCCGTCGGCTGAGCAAACAATAATCCTCGCGCATTCTGTCGAAACGGTCGTTATCCACATGAAGCAGCTGGCAAATGTCGCCACTGCTGTGATTCACGCGGCAGCTCCTTACGCGGATGTCCTCGTGGATGGCAAAGTTGTAGGCAGCTTGGACGGCAAGGGTGGCTTTGAAGTGGCAGTTTCGTCGGGTTCACACACCGTGCAACTCACCAAGGGCGGCATTTCCAGCAACCTCTTCACAGGACAATTCAACCCGAAAGGTCGTGTAGAGATTTCTTCTTTGGCGCTTGCGCCTCCGCACCCTTCCCCTAAGCCCACTTCAACCACGCCTGCGCCCGTCATGCCTCCTCCCCCTACAACCCCACAGCCCAATGCCGATGAACTGGCATGGAATCATATTGAAAGCAGCAATGATTTTCGTGATTACTATTCCTATCTAAAGCTCTTCCCGGATGGAGCGCGCGCTCAGCAGGCACGCGAAAAGCTCGATCCATTGTGGTGGAACACCATCAAGGACACCAACGACGAGGCGCGCTTACAAAGCTACCTGGATCTCCTCCCACAAGGCAAGAATGCCGATGCGGCGCGCGCGCTTCTTCAGTCGATCCGCGACAAAAATGCCGCCGATGCAACCAAAAAGCAGCAGACTGGAGACGAGCAGGGAGTTCTGATGGCTGTGGAGAGCTACAGGCAGGGCTATGAGAATCGGAGCATCGACCAACTACGCCGCGCGTGGCCGTCCATGACTGGGAAGGAGGCTAAGGATATCCAGCAATTCTTCCACGTCGCGAGCGCAGTCCAGGTGCAACTGCCTTGCAAGGCCCCAAGAATCAGCGGCGGAACAGCCCAGGTAGACTGCACGCTAACGATGCAGTTTATGGCGGGCGGCTCAAAGACGAGTCAAGCATTCAGCGCAACATTTGCGCTGAGGAATTCGGGCGGTTGGGTGATCGACCAAGTCATAGCCGGAAAGTCGCGCTGACGCCTCGTTCCTAGAATCTCAGCTTCGGCGCTTTTGGAGAGGGCCCCCGTGTTCACGGGTACGCCGAGCTGAATTGAAGCACTACGCGGCGCACTCTAACTTTGGCGATAGTGCCGATCTTGGGCAGTTTGAGGCGGATAGTATCGACCTGCGCCTGTGCCCACTGTGTGCCCGCGAGGCCAAGCCGAGGCAGAGCTTTCATCAGCGTGTAAACCAGTTCGGAGGAGTAAAGGCGAAGTTGCTTGCCCTTCATTCTCGTCGGTGGAGAGCCGGCCTCCAGGTGCCTTGAAGCACCAACGGGAAAGCCTTCCGGAATGGCGGGGCGGCTTCAGACCGCCGACTGAAAGTCGGCGGTCTGAAGCACACGGCAATTAAAGTGGTTGCCTCCGAGGAGGCTGAAAGCCCCGTATTGAAAATCAAGACGACGGCTTGCAAATGTAACCCTCGTCCGGTGTCCATACGCAGTCGTTCTTGCTCAAGTCGCAGTCCGGGCAGCAGGGCGCTGACATCGCTGCGGGTTGAACCGCGTAATGGACTGCGTGGACCTTGACGCCGTCAATCCCTGCTCTGCGAAGCGCAGCGTGGACAGCTGCGTGAACCTTCGGCCCCGCGTTCTGCAGGGCCTTCGCTATTGCGGAGGGTGACCTCTTCCGCACGCTGGTGGTTTTCCGCGCGGAGACTGTCTTTCGGGCAGTTGTGGATGCTGAAGCTGCTTTCTTCTTGCTGATTGCCATGGCTTATTTCTCCTTCGTGGTTGCTATGAGCTTGGGCGCGCTTGGGTTCGCGGTCACGTCCAGAGTGACGAGCACTGGATCGCCTTCCGCAGGAATGAGCTGAATCTGGTCGTGAACGGCCGGATGCTTCGTCATGATCGGTGGGATGCTGACAATAAGACTGCCCGAATCCTGATTCACAATCTTCAACGGGGTCTTGTCGAACAAAACTGTCTTGATCTGATCGAGGTCGGTTCCATCCAATTCGATGGTCTGTGACGAATACTGCTGAACACTTGCTGGAATCGGGCCTTTCGTCACCGTCGGCTGCGCGGGCTTGGGCTTGGCTTCCGGGATTGCGCCGAGGCGGGTGTCGTCGACCGCCAAGGTAACTGGCTTGGAACTCGTCGCGGCCGGCTGCTTTCCGCACGTCGACCGAACTGCACCAGGCCGGTGCACCATGAGGAGTTGCCTGTAGCCTTTGAGTTGAGTAGCATCAATGTCCAGGCTCACCTTGCTCTTGCCCACAGCATCAATGCAACGCAGGGTCGGTGCAATAGCGGACGGAGGTTTGGCTGGATCTGGCTTCTGAGGCGCCGAACAGATTGGACCAGCGCCGGAGTCAGGAGTCAGCGGTATCTCGCACTGATCCAGTTGCACAGACCAGCCATCGCACAAGCAATCTCCTGGGTCGTTTGACGTAATGATGAGCTTGGCGTTGGTGGAGCTACCCGCACGGACAATATTGAGTGCTTTCTGGTAGTAGAACCCCGAACTGACCCAGTCAAGGCCGCGAAGAGGGAATGCAACAGTAACCAAAGCGGAGCCCTTCATGATGTCCTTGGCGGACACGAACGCAGTCACGTCAAGGTATCTCGACCCTGGCGGGTACCCTTCCTTCGTGCAAGAATCAACAATTCCACGGTTCCACTCCACGATGGGAGGCACTGTCACAGGGACGCCATTGATTAGCATGAGAGGATTTTCTCCGATGTCACCCGGGTTTACCTGTGGGAGTGACGCCAGATTGGCTGGCCTTCCGTCATCCAAAGCGAGGGGTGTCCCTTTTTCATCGGTAGTCAGCATCTCGCCAAGATCGTTCTTTCTGCAGACAACCTTGGTGGTTCCCGGAAGATCCGGCGGGAGGATGACCATCTTCGCAATGATCTGCGCGCCATCGGGACCCTGAGGGTATGCATGAATCCCTCTGAGTAGTGGCTGCTGCTTATAGGGAATGAATGCATCCTTTACCAGCGGCACTGCGTCCCCATATCGTCCACTCAGCACACCTCCAGTCACCGCCGCTGTCAAAGGCAAGGCGAGTTCGATTTCCGTGTCCGACTTGAGTGTCAAGCCGTCATTCTTACCGGTGAAGGGCTTGTTGCCGATCCGTACCGTGGTGCCCAGGAAGAAGTTCCTGCCCTTGATGACCGCAACGCCGTTCAGTCCGTCAGTGGGCAGCCACTCAATCTCCGTGATATGTGGCTCCAGGTCTGCCTGGTACTGCCCGGTCATGGGAACCTTAAGCGTCGCCTGATCGAATTCCTGGACCCTTGGCGGAACATGCTTGAAGAAGCCATCGTGCATTGTTGTTGTCTGAGTACTGCCTTCGTAGCGGACCCAGTGCGTTTTGACGTGAATGTCGAGGTACCGGGCAGCTAGCCCATCTTTGATTTCTTGCTCCTTCGCCTCGTCGACTGCCGGCAAGGAAAGCACGGCCATCATGTGGCGAAGGCCGGCATCTACCGTATGTCGGCCCAGAACAGGGCGGAACTGCCAACCAAAGTGAAGCGCATTGCTCAATGGATCCGCTTCCGGCTCCTGCATTGCAAGTGTGTCAATATCGCGGTAGAGATAAAAGGTCTGACTGCGCTTTTGCGCGGAAACTCCCGCAGAAAAGACCTGAGCCGCGAGCGCTCCACCGAAGGAGTTTGCGCTCTGAGTCAGAGTGGCCGCATTATGCGAACCCTGTTCCGGCATCATTGCGACGACAACGGGCCGGTCTGCCTCTTTGATGCAGTCCTTCTTTGTTGATGGGTTTGGGTTGCATCTGCTCATGGACGCCGTAACCTCCACGACGGCCACCGCATCCTTGGCATGGTTGTCCGGCTCAATGTCGATATCGAAGCCGACGACTGCATGCAAACGGGAATGCCCGGTCCCCGATGGGTCCCGGTAAGTGCGATCCGTCAAGGACCGGCTCAGCAGCATGCTCAGGTTGAACATCTGGTAGGTGAGGTTTACCTCATCGGTCAGCAGGTCGCCGCCGCTTGGGCCAAAGTTTGGATTGAAATTGGGCGCGGCCTGAAGCGTTGGCAGCGTGGGCAAGGACGGTCCAAACCCCGTTGGACCGCCGGTGGTGGCGGCTGTTGGAGTCGTTGCCGTCCCCGCAGGGTTGATGTTGATGCTGACTGTTGGAGAAGTGCTTGGCGGAGTCGCTGTCAACGGCGGAGTAGCAGCCGAAGCGCCAGATGCTGGAAGGTTGTTTGCAAAGACCGACGCAGCCTGCGGGCCGACTGCACCATTCGCAAACACCGAGAAGCTCGTGTCCGTGTTCTGAAAACCCTGGACATTGCCAAGGGCAGCGGCAAGTTTGGATTGGTCGATGAAGTTCTTTCCCTGGATGCTTTGGTTCAGACTGTCAAGCATGAGTGTGAGTTCGCGCTCGTCGTAGACCTTGGCATCGCCAACATGGATACCGTTGCCGGCATCCTGAGCCATTGCACTGATGCTTGGCAGCGCCAGGCTGAGGATCATACTCCGCAGGAGCATCATGAAAGCTCTGCGACGGGGGAAGTTTTCCGACTTGAATGGCATAGAAAGTCCTCAGTGGAGTGAATTGGGCAAATCTTCGTCTACTCGCCGTCACGCACAAAAGGCACAAACAGGCCCTAAGCGAGGAAGACACTTAGGTTGCCAGGCGGGGCAATGACCACAGTCATTCGCTCCACCTGCATTGTCAAGCAAAAACTGAGCTAACCTCTCCGCGGTTAGCCGAACCGAGTCGATTGGACAAGCCTCTCTGCGGCTGCAAGAGCGAGCTCTCAAATATGTGCCCGTTTCCTGAAGAAATGGGCGGGCATTCACCACAAAACCAAACCTGCCAGACTCAGGGCAGATTCAGAATTTCTGACCCATCGGGAATTCCCAGACCGGTGCAGGCATCGCACCCGGTATGCCCAGCGCGGCGGCCTGGACAAACAAGCATTGATAGTCTTGGAGCTCTTGCTGCGCTTCGCTCTTCGCCAGCTTGGAACTGTCCCAACCGCAGCCAAAACTTCCATATCCTTAGCAACCGCAGCCTGAGAAAACATGGAGTAGAGCCAACATTCCCAACCTCCAAGCACAATTGGTGGGTCCGTCACTCTGATATGTCGCAATGGGAAAAACATTTCCAAAAAAATGCGATTGCTCCCTGGGCAGAGAACAATCTGCAAAAAACTCCCGCGCGTCGTGAGGCATGATTACAAATTAATCGAAAGGGCCTTCGAGGGAGGCATCCTTGTTACTCATGGAACATCCTTATTGGAATCGGAAGATATCCTTGATTCCCCTCGCGAAGTTAGCTCAAATCCAGCCCAGTAATAAGGCTCGGAGTTATGGGGCTGGCGCATGACAGTCAACTGGCTTTGGCGCAGGGCCGCTGCGGCGTTGCCACCGTTGCGCATCAACTCCTTATAGAAAACGACCATTAATTCCTTAGACTTCGCGTCATCGATGCTCCATAGCGTGGAAACTACCTGCTTGGCCCCAGCGTGCAAGAATGCGTAACTGAGGCCCATGATGCCCTCGCCGCTGACGATATCGCCCGCAGCCGAATCGCACGCGCTGAGCACCACCAGTTCCGCTCGCACGTTCAACCTGGCGATATCCTGGGCTTTGAGAAAGCCAAACCGTGGACCTCCGTCGGTCCCAACCAGCGAAAAGACAAGCCCGGAGAACTCCGGCATGGTCTCGTCGTAGACGCCATGGGTAGCCAGATGCCAGATGCGGTAGTCCTGCATCTTCGAGCTCAGCACGGTCTCCACGTTGGCGTCGAATCCTTGGGCCAGAAACACCTGGTTGTTACCAGCCGCCTTCCGAACAGTGTCCTGGATGGTGTTGGCCTCGTAGCCGGTGTTCAAAAGCCGGGGAAGGGCTACCGACGTCTCTGGATTCCATGCCGATCGTGAATCGTGTATTGTGGCCCGCGTCTTCAAGGCTGCGGCCCTTGGGTCTGCGGCGTCGAATACCGGGTCGGCCACAATTGCGACCTCCCCTTGGAAGTGGTTCTCTGCCTCTTGCTTGCGGGAGAAGAAGACGGACAGAGAAGGAGTCATTGCAACCTCGTGGCTTGCGACGAGGGGACCTCCAGGCACGCTGGAGCAGCCATTCTCGGGAAGTGCCGCGAAAGGCAACATGGCAAGTTGGCCGTCTGGAACGATGACCATCTGGGTCATTCCGGACTGCACCGCGTCGGCGAACAAAGCGCAGGAAAGCCTGGCGGACAAGGGCTTGAGCTTGTCCCCCGAGCCGGCTTCTGCACGCTCCTGCCCGGCGGCCAAGCCTCGCCAGTGCTTGACCATCTCTTCCAATTGCTTGCGCGAAGGGAGTACATAGCTCTTGAGCTTTCCGCCGCCGATCACCCACAGGTAGCTGTGTTCAGCGCCCAGTGCATACTCGAAGAACGTGGTCTTGGAGTCAAGGCTAGCCTGCTCGATTTCGGTTGCGGTCATTGTTTGAATCGGCTTTGGCGGATGGAACTCGGCGGCACGGACGTCGTCATCGGCCCGCTCCAGATCGCCCAGCGCCTGCGTTAGCTCGGCGGAACTGGCTTCAAGATCTCGTTTCGCTCCTCCCTCAACTACGAGCTTCAGCCGGCGGTCGAACGCGCGATCCACCGCCAGCTTCGCCCGCATCAGGTGGGATTCGGCCTCGCCGCCTTCGTGCGCGCCCTGGGCGGCTCGGTTGTTCAAGGCGTCCAGCAGACTGCGGGCCCGGCTTCGCTCACTCATCTCCAGGGCCTGTGCATCGTTTCCGCCCGCCGGCTCACGTTCGTATTCCCGCATTCGCAACTCGACCGCAAGCTCGTAAAGTTTTCGCTCGGCGGCAAAGTAGGAGGCTTGTAAGGCAGTCCTTCCCACCGAACTTCGCGCGGCCTCAACCTTCTCGAGCGCCGACTTGAGTTCCGCGCCAGCCGTCTGGTATTGACCAGCTTGCAAATACCATTGGGCCACCGCGTAGTGTGCATCAACCAGATTTGCTGGATTTGTGACGGACTCGCTAAGTAGCCCGGCCTCCTGAAACTCCTTGAGCGCCGCCTCGTCTTTGCCAGCTTTTTGGAGGATTTCGCCGAGCTGGAGGTGCTCAGTTGACTCTACTCGCCGGTCCTGCGCGCTGCGGCTGTTTACGACTGCTGCTTTGATAATGGAAAAAGCTGCGCGATCTCCCGCAGATTTGCGTTCCGCTTTCCCTAGATCGCACTTGGCTTGGCCTATATAGCCGGAATAGCCAGCCTGCTGCGCAGCCGTAAGTGCGATTGTGCATTGAGCGACTGCGCCGATTCCCTTGGCTCCGTCCAGTTCTGTTTCGCACAGGTCTATAAGATTCTGCGCACGCCCGAGCTTGAAGCCAGTGCTCAAGAAGATGGCCACGGCTCTGTTATAGTAGTCGGCCGCCGTTTGCGGTTTGCCCAGCTGACGGTATATATCGCCCATGTTTCCGAGCACCAAACCATGTAACACACGGTTGCCCATCTCCCCGGTGATCTGATCCAACTTTTGAAACTTCAAGAGAGCAGAGTAGTGGTCGCCGTCGATTGTGGTCGCGGAGGCAAGCTCCAACTCGCCCTGCATCGCGGCCCGTGGATCTCCAGCCTGACGGAAGGCGGCCTCGGATTCGGTCAGCGCGCGCAGAGCGTCGAGATTGTCCTCGGCTAATTCATCGATCCAACCCATCCACTTTCCTTCAAGGCCCAGCGCCTCGGGCACTCCGTTCGCCACAGCTTCGGCTCGCGCCTGTTTGGCGGCGTTGCCAGAGTTCCGGAAATCGGTCCAAAAAGACACTCCGGCCAGGTCCGCATCTGCGAGAGCGATCAGGCCATCATCCTGGATTTGTTGGCCTAGCTGCAGCTCCTCCTGAGCTGGCCCCAAAGCCTTCTGTCCTTCCCATAGGTCAAGATCAATGTTGGCGACGATGTGCAGGAGCAGGCCATGCAGGTAGGCATGGTCTCCGGCGAGCCTCGACGCCTGAGCGAGAGTTCCGAACGCATCCCTATAGCGGCTGAGGGCCATCTCGGACTCGGCTTCGCCTCCCAGGGCGAGCGCCATGGCGTAGCTGTCGCCGCATCCGCGCCACGCTTTGTATGCATCCCCATAGACGTCGATCGCTTTAAGGAGATTCTTGGCGTGGAGGGATCGATGCAGGGCCTGAGCCGAAGCAAGCAAGCCCGCGGCCAGAATTTGAGCATGAAGTGAGGTAAGCGGAATTTCGCGAAGCTCGACCCGGACTCGCACTCCGGGCAAGTCCTCGGTTACGTTTTTTGTGCTGAATTGCAGATGAACCTGCCGAAGTCCCGCGGCAGCAAAGGGAATCACCGCCCAACCTGAAGTTGCGAGATGTCCGGCTAGAATTTCTGCGCCATCGCTGCCGAGTACTTCATAGTTGATATCCGGCACTGCCGCATCGACGAGGATGGACGCGGCTTCTGAGCCGGCCAGGTTCAGGCGCAGGCGGGTAGGATGCTCCGGAACCAGCAAGATCGAGAGGGATTGTCCGGGCACAACCTCCGTTGCGTCGTTGGGCGCCTGGGCGTTTCCGAGCGATGCGATGAAGAGGACCGGAATCAGGGATGTTATGAATCGTCGCATTCAAGGCAAAAGGTGCAATTACAGTCAAAAAGAGGCGCGTGAAAGCCGAACGATAAATCAGCCGAGGATTTCGCTAAGTCGAGTCATAATTTGTGCGGTCTGACTTTGTGTTAGAAATCTTCAGATTGCAGCTTCATCTAGAAGAAGCGCTCGATTTTGTTTGCTTTTTTGCTCGCTTGACTGGAGTCAGCTTCTTCAGGGTTTGGGCCGAACCATCCTGTCTGTGCGCAACGAATTTCGTATCCTTCGTTGTTGAAGACTTATCTTTATCCTCGAACAGGATAAAGGAATTTGGCCCATTGCCGGTCCCCTGAACAGCTTGAGAATCTTGCTCGCCGGACGACGATTGGTCTTCGCAGCACGGAGCGCAGAAACTGGACGCGGGCCATTTGACGTTCACTGTCATCTCGGTGTCCCCGACCACGCCTACATGCTCAACAGTCGCGCGAATGATCACGCTGCCCTGGTGGGAACTACACACTGTTGTCACGACGTTTCCGCCGGACGGCTTGCCGCTGCCTGCGCCGTCGGGCCCACCCAGTCCCTGGCTCTTGATTGCGTCGGGCCTACCCAAGCCTTGGGTCTTAGTTAAATCGTCTCTCATTTTCTCCCCCCGGATCTTACTGACGCTGTGTTAAAGCATAGAGTTTTAAGAGGAACCGGTCCCAATTGGTGACCTGGGCAAAGTGAGTCTGCGGGTACCCGGTTAAGAGGTAGTTCTTGGATAGATCGATCTGCGGATAGGTGACTCCCGGAAAACGAATCCAAGGTGGAAACCAGATGGTCATGCCGGTGGCGAGCCTGATCTTCTTCTCCTTGTCGTCGGGAGCGAAGCCGTAGTTAATCACCACCTTCGTCAGCGCCTTGCGAACTTTGTCTGCCTGAGCGCAAACCGCCTCCACTTTGACAAACTCAATCAGGAACTCACAAAAAGTGCCGAGATCGATGAAGCCGTCCACGAGGAAGCTGACATCGCTGAGGTAGGCGCGGTCGATGGCGTCGCGGTTCTCAGGCAAATCGATGGCGTCGATCAGCACCTCGGTCAGGTTCTTCATAGCATCTTCGAGAGGCTTAAATTGATTCAGATCGAATGCCGAGAGTTCGATAAACGGGTCCGTCGCGGAGTCGTAGCTATTGATAAACATGTCTACTGCGGCCGAGGAGAAGTCTTGCGGCGTCAGGTTGCCTGTCTGGAGGAAGTCGCCCAAAGCCTTCTCGCTAAGCCACGAACGAAACGGCAGCAGAGATTCGGCGGCAACCACGCAGTCCGCGTAGTCCTGCAACTCGCTAAGTACTTCGGCCATGGCCATGTTGCAGCAGTCGAGACCCAGCACTTGAATCCCCTTTTCAGGACGCAGGCCAGCGGTATAAGTACGCAGAAGATTCCCGAAGTCGCGGTTATTGAGCACTGCATCGTGCGTGGAATCGAAGAGCAGGCTGAGTTCGTGCCCGCGCGCGCCCGAAATCCCAGGGATGGCCCGCTGGCCAAGTCGACCTTTTCCCGAAACGTTAGTACCGTTCGGGTTCTTCGGCTGAATAGTCGGGTCGAAATCGTCGATCGCGTAACCATGCCCCCAGAAGACCAGTGCAACGTTTTCCGCCGGGCAGTTGTCGTTCGACCATTGGAGAAAATCGGCGAGTGTCTGGATGCTGGCGGAATTCACATTGGGCAGGAACCGGTCGGGATAGACCGGTTGTTTTGCCTCACCCGCCGGTTGCTGCGGCAGCACGTAATACGCCGTATCGCGCATGGGCAGGTCGATCATGGCCGTAATACCGACATTTTTATTGGAGCCTACCGAGGCGACGGACTGCAGGCTGCTCCATGCAGCTTTTTGCATCTCCACCGATAGAACGTCGGCGGCATAATACACATAGATTCCCCAGGTCTTCTCTTTCGGTGTAGTACCTGGTCCGCCAGCCCCTCCTTCCGGTGCAGTGCCAGCCGGAAGCAGGCTCGTTGGTGCCCCAGTGCTCAACGAACTCCCTTGGCCGGGTGGATAAGAGACCGTCTTTCGTTTGTCTGGCATTGGACCTCGGTGGCAAACGGGAAGTTGGGTGAGGGAATGTTAGCACAATCCCACATGTCGAAGAACTCTTTTTTCTGCCCAAGCTCGTTACGCGCGAGGGGAGGCAGCGGCTGTCATAGCTGAGCGGACGCGTGCGAGCTTGCGAACGGTTCGCGATCTGGCAACTGTCTCCAAGAACTCGCGTCAACTAGATATGACAACTGGTGGGAAAACATTTCTCACGGACTTGATGGGCAGGTGCGCAGGGCCAACTCGAGTGGCAGCCCTGGCAAGAATGCATGGCCACATTGTTCGAGCCCCTGTCCGAACATTCGAGTGGACGGCGGGAGCCTGGAATGTCATACTTTGGAGCGATTCTCTGCGGTTTCCATAACGGTTCTCTTTGGCAGATTCATCGTTTCCGGGATTGAATCCGCGCGAGCGCGCATTCTCATTTCCGGTTGGTTTTGGACCGGCAACCGAAGGAATTGTTATTTTCCCGGACACTTATTTCCGGGCTCCAGGAGGGCGCGATTGGAATGGAGAGCCTCGAAGTCATGCAGAGCTTCTTGCTTTGGCTGGGCGAAGATCAAGCCTCGGGTGCGCTCAAATATGAGGAGATCCGGCAGAAACTGATCCGCTTGTTCCGCTATCGTGGATGTCACATTCCTGAGGAACTAGCGGATGAGACAATCGACCGGACTGCGCGCGCCGTGCTGAAACCGGACTTTCGCTATCAGGGGGAACCGATTGCGTATTTTCGTGGGGTAGCGCGCAATGTTTATTTCGAATGGCTCCGCAATGAGCGAAGGCTCCCCTCCGAGCCGATCTCTGAGACCAATTGCGAGTTGCCGGCGTCTGGAGGTGGATCCGCGACGGGGGAATTGATACACGACTGCCTTGAGCGCTGCCTTAACGCGCTTCCCCCCGCCAAAAAGTCTCTCTTGATCCGCTATTACGGAAGTGAGAAACGGGGAAAGATCGATGGCAGGCAGCTTCTTGCCGAAGAGTCGGGCATCGGTTTGAACGCCCTTCGCATTCAAATGTTCCGGCTTCGGAACTCGTTGCGGAGTTGCGTGGAGAAATGCAAAGTCAAAGTCGAAATGCTTTGAACGGAAGAGACATAATTATGGTGAGGGTCAGTTGAATCTTTCGCCGGAGAAGAGATATCGCCGGTTCTTCCTGGGCATTGCCAACGAGGAGGAGCAGTGTCGCATAGAGGAGGAGGTTCTTACCGGTGAGGTGGATGACTTCTTTCTCCAAAATACCGAGGATGAACTTATCGATGACTACCTTCTTGGGAGCATGACGCAAGAGGAGAGGCAAGGATTCTCGATGAGTTTCCTTTCCACGAAAGAGCGCAGGCAAAGGCTCGCGTTCGCTGCCGGGCTGATCGAGTATGCCCGGAAACAGCAGGCGGAAGAGCTTTCCACGAGCTGGAAGCTTGCTCAGCGCAGCACCATCCGCGCCGTGCTTTCCTGGAAGCGGGCAGCTTTGCTTGCGGCGACGGCCTCTGTCTTGTTTGGTGTTCTGGCTGGCTTGGAACTGATGAAGCTTCGCGATCAGACTCAGGTCGCCCAAGAGACGAGGAACGAACTAACGCGGCTGCAGGCCACTTTGGCGGCCGACAATCGGCGGGCTGCCCAGGTTGCCGGGCCATCGACCGGAATTCTCAGTGGCACGGAGGACGCGGTAGACCGGATGCCGGTGATCGAATTTGCATCCACCACCCGCTCTATGTATCCGGTAGTGTTTCGCGTCCCGGCCAACGCGCGGTTTGCACGGATCGATTGGAAACTTTCCGCGCCTTTGGCTGAAAAATATAGGGAAGTCTTGCTTTCGGGCAGTGGCCAACAACTTTGGGTACAGGAATTTCCCGCGGTAGTCCTCTCGCCTGCCAACCGGAGCACAATCGTCCTGCCGGCATCTATTTTAAGTCCAGGGACCTATCACTTCCGGCTCGATATGGTCTCCACGTCGGGGGGATTCGAAGAGCTTGCGGATTGTGTGTTTCGGGTGGTCAGAGAGTAGAGAGCAGGGGATATTTCCTTGCTTGAACAAGGATATTTCAAAGCAGAACACCTGTATAAGATCGCGGGCGAATGCGCGTGTGACGCCAATTCGACGTTTGTCACGCGGAATATCGCCTCGGACAGTTGTCTGGGCAGCCTCAAATGTTGGATCGCTTGAAACAGAACGATGGTGTCGTACAGCCGCGTTTGACCCCTTCCGCGGAATGTGCAACCAGTACCGTAATGCAGAGCGATGATGTAAAGAGTGAGACGAAAAGAACCACTGGCGAACTGTTCTATATCAATAACTTGGATCGATATCGACAGATGCCTGATCAAAAAGAAAAAGTCGCCCCGCACCAGAATGTGGTTTACGGTGGGTTGAATCAGCGGTCAATTCCGAACTTGCGAGGAAAACTTCAACCGAGAGCATGCGATAAACATCTGATTATAAAAGAGTAATTGGTGGACCTGATCGGGATCGAACCGATGACCTCTTCCATGCCATAGAACCAACATTAGGCTTTTCAACAACTTACAAGACCCCGGTGGCTCCCTAAGTCCTTGTAAGCGCGTGCACCACCCGGAACCAGCGTATTGCAAAACGTATCGCGTTCGCCAATTCGATCAATGATTACGAAGGCATCCAGAACCGACAGCAACCGTAACCGCCCACCACTACGTCGCTTGCTCCTGTGGATGATATTTCGCCATATATTCGCCTATACTCGGCGAATGAGTTTTGGGCTCCCCATCCTGGAGCGGAAGCAGTTCGTTGTCGCCTGCAAACGGTGCCGACGGGATGTCCCGGCAGGCGTGAGGGAGTTCCCATTCCAGCCCATCGTAGTGCCCTGCCCACTCTGCGGAGAGCTGCGAAGGTACTTGCCCTCAGAGGTGTTCCTGGACCAGCCAAACAGCCTTGTATCGAAACAAGCACGCAGGCGGGAGAACTGAGCGTACGGGAGGCGGCCAGAATTGGGCTTCCAAATGTTCCAAACCGGCTAAAGACCGCGCATCGAAGTCATGTGAAGCAATCATGGTAGGGTCGAAACATCGAGCAATTCCGGGCCATTGTTGCGCACGTTGCCGACGCGGTCGCTCACCGGCCAGGCTCTCATGCGCTCCGATGCGTAGGGACGCAGCAGGTCCACGGGCGGACGCGCCGGGTCTCCGGGGTCAAGCCAGCGATCATAGTCTTTCGGTTCCAGAATCACAGGCATCCGGTTGTGGATGGGCTCCATGAGCTGGTTGGGATCGGTGGTGAGGATGGTAAATGTCTCCAGCGGCGCGCCGTCCTTAGGGCGCCAGCTCTCCCACAAACCGGCGAAGGCGTAAGGTTCCCCTTCACGGATTTTCCGCTTGACGAAGTGAAGCTCTACTTCGCCAACAACGTGATTCACCTGCCCAGTGAGTATTAGCTGGGAACGCCCGCGTCGGCATTAGCCGGCGCGGGCTCTTAATATGACCTGTGCGGCCTTGCCGCCGACAACTCCAGCGAGACCCAGACGGAACAGTTGCCGCAGTTCGCCGGCGGAATCCACATTCCCGCGTGAATCTCGCAAGTTTTCCACGCATAAACGGTGTACATTTTTACGCATAAACGGTGTATCCAGGGCGGTATTTCACGCATAAACGGTGTACATTTACGCATAAACGGTGTACGAAGTGTCCGCATGGCATTGATTACACAAGGCTTCCAGAATGCCCTGTAGTACCTTTAAGTATTCCTATATGGATAGCCTGTAGTAGCGCCCTGCTCTGTGGAAATGTGCCGGCGCGCGTCGAAGCGATGCGAGAACCTCCGCCCCCTCAGCGGGGAAAGGGCGCTCTGCGCCACGAATGACTAGCGCCGAGTGGTAAGGGTAGGGGCTGTTGGCGCGCCAAACGAAAGCGCTTGGCGCTCATTGATACTCAGCAAGTGCGATGAGACTGGAAGATTGAAGGTATAGCTGACCACCCTTCGCCAGAAAAACCGCAGGATGGGGCACCCTCGCCCCAGGAAAGTTAGGGCGCACCACCCGCTGCCGGTTTCTTCGGGCTCAATCCATTTCCATATATCACGTCCAGCTTGTTAGCGATCCGACTGCGGCATCCACTTTCTTCAGCAGAGTACGTAGTGGTGAGCAGTCGGGGTAGTGCTTACCTAGAATCTTTTTCACCTGTGCCAGGCTTTCGGCATGACTTTTGCGTTCGGATTCTGTGATTGACCTCGAAAACGTTGCGCCAGTTTCCTTGTAGTACAGCTTGTTGAACTGTTCGGACGGAAGTTCGTTATCGCTGTACTCACGTTGTACCCATTCGTCCAGCTCACAGCGAATCGAGTTGATGCGTTTATAAACGCCCTTGCGGTTGTAGGCAACCACCAACACTGATTTGAGTAATCTACCGGCTTCGGCGTGTGACTCGATTGGCATTCGGCCTACAGGACGGCGCCGTGGACCGACTAGAGTCTGCACATATTCAACTGAATTGCGCTGGCCGTTCAATTTGTGCGGCGCTTGTGGCTTGTCCTTCACAGCAGCAGCCTTAGCGGCGGTGCCAGGACTCACAAAGAACGGTTTCATTGGTGCTGATTCGCCGTTCCATGTGCTTTCAACGATTGGCGAAGGAAGCATGTTCAGCGAAGCAGCTACCGTTGAAAGTGGAATGCCCTTTGTTTTATCAGTAACCAGGTAGAGACGAGAGCCGAGATCGGGCGCGTACATACCAGCCCATTCTGGTTTGACAATGACAAATCCATGCCGCTTCGCCCAAGCTTCGCGTTCTGGTTTCCTTCCTTCTGCAGCCCCTTCGTACGGCTCATCCGCAAACAGATAGCGTCTCGTCTTAGGGTCATACCAAACACTATCGTGATCGTGCCCAGGAATTGCATTGATAAAGTCTCCTCCTGGAAAAACACGGCTGTAACCCTGAGATGGACGCAGCTTTGTGGCATCCATGAAATGGAAAACGCGTGCGGCTGCGCAGACATAGTTACGGGCATGGGACTGGCTGTTTTGTTGCCGTTCGTGGACGAAATGATCGGGACCATCCTTGCGGAAACCAGCTAGGGCAGGATGATTTTTGAGTTGGAGCGGAGTGATCAAATTGGTCCAAGGCGAGGATAGCCAAATGGTCAATGTCTCGCGACCGCTGGCACTGCTCTCGCGTTGCTCCCAGTAAGCTGTTAGGAAAAAACGGTAGCCGCGTATCTCCTGCTCCGGGGCTGGACTTGTGCGCAGTGCATTGCTTGCATGGCGAAAGTTCTGGAATCCCGCCGCCTGAGAGGCAACGTCCAAAGCCTGAACGTGTTGGACACGCCGTTCAACCTTGAGCGATTTGGCAAGGCGCTTGATGCCTTCCAATGTAGTAGGGCGAATAGCTTCACTCGACATGACAGTTCTCCCGGTTCATGACGAAACGTCACCCGTCTGCCGTTTTCTGAACCTGAACATGGCATGTGCAGGAAGAGTTGGAGTACCAGCAGTGCTGTCAACAGCTTTGCAATGACGGGTAGCAGGCTCCTGCCCGAAGCCTTGACGTCATTGTTCCATAAGGGAGGAAGATTGGCAAGTGCCTGAGTCGTTGACCATCCAACACGAATTCTTACCGTGGGATACGCATGCAAGCCATGAAAATAATATCCCTTATCTCATACATGCGATAAGGGATACCCCATATAATGGAGAGTTTCTACACTTCGATTGATGCCAAATCGCCGTACCACTCGCCGAGCATTTCTACCGAATTACTTGACACCTATCCGAACGATTTTGGGGGTGTGCGGACTGGAAGGCCGAAGTAGCAAGCCATCCTCCTGGCTTTCTATTTTCAATTCCGAGTAGACCATGACGATCCTGCGGAACGCTTCGATGGCTTTCACTCGAAAGCAGGAGCGGCCTTGCGGCGTGTCGGCGTACCCGGCCCCGAAGCTCCGGCGCAACGACTCCCAGGAAATCAACGTGGGCCGCGGCAGGTAGCTGACCCGGCGCGTCGCCCAGGCGTACAGATCGAGCGCCAGAGGCGACTTCTTGAGAGCTTTGACGGCCCTCAAGTCGAGCGGTACCGGCGCGGCAACAAGTTGCTCAAAGAAGTTCGCCGATAGAGTCACGGAGGATTTTTCAGGGCGCTCAATCGGCAACTTTTGCGGCGTCCACCAAAGATGGAATCTGTCCGCCACGAGAAGATTCTCTCCACTGGAGTGAGTCTGCCCGTTGGTCTCACTCGACCAGCGGGTCGAGATGGCGGCGCCGACCAGACGTTGCATCTGATCGCGGAAGCGCGGGATGGTTCCCCAGTGGCCGCCAGTTGCTTGGAGTCCGAGTTGCGCCATGAAGCTCGAAAGCGATGTGCCTAGTTCCAGTTCTCGATTTGCCGTGCGCACGGCTTCTGTCGTCATCCAAATGAGAATCAGTCGCGGATAGCTGCCGTATGGAAGGCCGGTCCCGCCGACATCGGAGATGCGGAGGGTGAGATTGCCGTCGGTACGGACATATTGAGGGCCGATTTGCTCGCTGTGCGGTAGTGTGGTTTGGACAAGGAACTTTGCCATGAAGCCGAGCGCGCCGGCATCGACGGCGCTCTCGGTGGGAATGGCTTGCACGATGGATAGCAAGGGATGTGGTTGCCGGGGGACAATGGAACCTTTTTGCGGATACGCTGACGAGCCAGCCGTATTGAACCGCGAGGCTGACGCCCGCTTATCGGCAACCGAAATGGAATTCAGGCCGAGTATCGCGCTAACGGACGTGAGTTCCGAACTCAATCGTCTGTCTACCGGATTCCAGGAACAGTGTGAACGGCGACCGTGCGGAAATACAAACAGCGGGCTACTCTCAAGCGGGTTGCGTTAGTCTTGTTGACCCACTCGCCGGAGCATCTCAGCGTAATGCGCAAACCGTCTGGAGAGCGATCAAGGATGGCTGCTAATTGGCTGATACTGAGCAGCGGTCCATACTGCATAATCAGAGTCTCCTCTGCCGTCATTCTCATCGGTTTATTGATCCTCTCTGTGCCGTTCCCGTCGCCTTCAAAATGCACTCGCGATTCAACGAGCGGTTCCATATTTCCATCATACAGCAGTGTACATTCCAATAGAGGCGTCATCATTTGATTTAGCTTTTCCTGACAAACGTAATTTCGCTTTCCTCCCAGTTTTCCTTTCACAGTTTGTTTCTGTCGAACTGCCCGCGTACGATACTTCCGGTTTACGAAATGCCGTCTTTGGCGGGAGGAGGTTTCCTCCCTGTCTGCGGCCTGCTTTGCAGTCCTCCGCCACCCACCTCAGCGGGGCCGTTCCTTCCCCGCAACGCCCCTCCCTGATTGGCTGAAAAGCAACAGCAACAACAAAAGCAAAAGCAGCTAAGGGGTGGTATCCCCTCGCGCCCGCAAGGGGTTTCCCCAGGCTTCCGCGCTCCGCTTGTGCAGCCCTCGCGCCCTTTCCGCTGCGCTTCAAGGGTGGGAGATACCCCTCCCCTTGCAGTTGCTACCCCCCACCTTCGCCAGGAGGCGTTCGGCATGTATGTCACATGCCACTGCCAATCCAACGGCAAGAGCAAAAACCAAGGAGGAAGCACCCATGAGCAGCACAGTCGCCACCGTCAACAACCCCGTTCAGTCGCCCACCTATCAACCCAAACAGCAGCAGCGCCAGACGGCAAAAGACGTGATTGCCGAGAATGTAAAAGCCCTCATTGCCCAGCTTGAGGCGGGCAAGAGCGATGCACTCACCGCGTACCTCGACGCAATGGCCCGGTTCCACAACTACAGCTTTGGAAACATTCTGGCCATTGCGCGTCAGAAATCGACGGCAACCAACGTTGCAGGAATGTACACATGGAACCAGCTTGGACGCCGCGTGAGGAAGGGCGAGAAAGGCATCCAGATTCTTGCGCCCATGATCGGCGTTCGCCGCAGGAAGCAGGAGGAGGCCGAGGCCGAGCAGGATGGAGCCGGGAAGAGCGCCCCTGTTTTGGTTGGCTTTCGCGCCGTCTACGTCTTCGATGTTTCGCAAACAGAAGGAGCCGAGCTTCCCGCACCTGCCGCCGTCACCGGCGAAGCCGGAGCGCATCTTGACCGGCTCATCGACTTCGTACAGCAGCAGGGCATCGAGCTTGAATATAACGAGCGCATTGCGCCAGCGCAAGGCGCAAGCTACGGCGGCAAGATCGTACTTTTGCCGGGGCAGTCGAAGGCGGAAACTTTCGCAACATTAGTCCATGAGTTAGGTCACTTATGTTGCGCCGGAAGTTATGTTGCGTTGGCTTGGGGCAGATGCGTATTTACTGGACGGAACGCACTTTGTGCGCAACATAACATATAGCGGATACTTGGCGGATCAACTTCACAGAAGGGAGATCCACCATTGTTCGAACAGACGCTATCACGACGTTCCCATATCAACCGCCACTGCACCGGGCCGTATGCCGCAGAGCGCGACAGCTATCTGTCATTTCTGGTTGCAGAGGGCCGTTCCAGATCTTGTTTGAGGGCGGTCACGAACCTGCTCTATTGCATGGCAGAGCGCCTTCCACTTTATCGTGAAACAGTCACACCAGCGCAGATTGAAGATGCTGCCAAGCAGTGGAGCACCACGCTCGGTGGCTGTGAGAGCTACCGGCACAACATGGAGAGATGGTTTGTCTTTCACGCGACCAAGTGGCTGCGATTCCTGGGTCGCTTGCAGGTGCTGCGGATTAAGCAGGCCTTTGCCACCGAACTGGACGCCTTCTTGCGTTTCGAGGAACAAGAGCGCGGGTTCGCCCCCACAACCATCGTGCGCGCGAAGCATTCTTTGATCATGTTCCTGAGTTGGATTGCCGGTAGGCACAAGACTCTGCGCGCGATTACGCCAGAAGACATCTCCTCATATATCTCCGCGATGTCAGGACAACACCGCTGGAAGCGGACCACCATCGTGGCGCATATCTCGGTATTGCGCAACTTCATACGCTTTGCGCAGACCAGGCGCTGGTGCGCAGCGGGGCTGGTTGACACCATCGATGCGCCGCGCATTTACAAGCTGGAAGGCCTGCCGCAAGGACCGCCGTGGGGCGATGTGCAACGCCTTCTGGAGGCATCCTCTGGCGACAGTCCAGGAGACATTCGCGACTACGCCATGCTGTTGCTCATTACCGTCTATGGGCTTCGCAGCGGCGAAGTGCGGCAGCTCCGCCTGGACGACATCGACTGGGAACAGGAAGTGATCCGCGTTCACCGCTCGAAGCAGCGCAAGACCCAGCGTTATCCCCTGGTGGCAACCGTGGGAGAAGCGATTCTGCGCTATCTGCGCGAAGTGCGCCCGCGATGCCCACGCCGCGAAGTTTTTCTCACGCAGGTTCAGCCATTCAGGCCACTCACGGGGGCGGGCTTCGGTGCGAAGCTACGGAAGCGGTTTGTGAGGTTGGGACTCGTACCGCCTTGTTATGGCCCTCATGGGCTTCGGCATTCCTGCGCCACCCATTTACTGGCCGAGGGATTTTCGATGAAGGATATTGCCGACCATCTCGGCCACGTCTCTCTGGCGGCCACACAGATGTACGCCAAGGTAGACATCACCGCACTGCGCGAAGTGGGGCAACTCGATTTGAGCAATCTGGCCGCCTATGCCGAGCGCAGCGCACATCTCGCCACACCGATCTATCCCAGAGGCAGCATGGAAGCACTTCAGGCTGTCGCCGCGATCAGTCTTGGAGGTCTGCTATGAAGCTTTCCCAGGCCATTGAAGTGTACATCGCATACAAGCGTTCTCTCGGCATGGGCTTCCGCAGCGAGGCCGTCATTTTGCGCGCCTTCATCAAGAGCGTGGGCGACAGCGATATACGGAAGGTTCGTCCGCAGTCTGTCCGCCGGTATTTGGACGGAAATGGGCGAGTGACTTCGTTCTGGTTTGCGAAGTATCACACCCTGACAGCCTTCTACCGCTACGCTGTAGCCCGCCATTATGTCCCGAAAAGCCCTTTGCCGCGCAGCAAGCCACAGGCCCCCGAGAAGCCCCAACCATATATCTACAGCAACGAGGATATGCGGAAGCTCATAGACGCCGCCGATTCGCGCCACCGTTTCGTCTGGCTTCTGACGCCCGATACCGTCCGCACACTCCTGTTACTGCTGTACGGCACAGGTCTCAGGATCAGTGAAGCATTGAGCCTGAACCTCGGAGACTTCGATCACGACACCGCTGTGCTCACCATTCGCGAGACCAAGTTCTTCAAGAGCCGGCTGGTTCCCATTGGTCCCGACCTGCGTCGCGTTCTGGAAGCGTACATCGATCAACAGTGGCCACCAGCTATGCGCGCGGAGACTACACCACTGCTGGGGACTATCAAGAATGAGCGCATCTTGCGCCAGACCGCGGAACTGGTTCACAAGCGGCTGCGTGAAGAAGCCGGCGTCCAGCGCTCCACATCAGCACGATTTCAGCCGCGGCTGCATGATTTCCGTCATACCTTTGCCGTGGTCCGGCTTGTCACCTGGTATCGCGAAGGCAAGAACGTGCAACGTTTGCTGCCGCACTTGACCACCTATCTTGGGCACGCCAGGATTCAAGACAC
>Ga0302140_10001494_pt1 | contig 30475 bp, 31 predicted proteins | sample I_Bog_E1_1_FD_202095 | JGI IMG/M metagenome (GOLD analysis project Ga0302140, IMG submission 202095) | Peat permafrost microbial communities from Stordalen Mire near Abisko, Sweden - I_Bog_E1_1 | ecosystem: Environmental > Terrestrial > Soil > Wetlands > Peat | place: Sweden: Abisko, Stordalen... | reverse complement strand
TTTAATGCGGAGATACTTGTTGCGCATGTTACTAATGCAAAATTTGAGGATTATCAGCATCAGCATAAAGTTAATTCGTTTTTAAATGACATTACTAATAAAATCAATTATCCTAAAATCTATTTCAGGCGCGTAAAAAGCATGGACATTGAACACGGGCTTGGCTGGCTAAGTGTGTATGGTCAGATTGATTTGCTGGTGATGGTACATAGAAAACACAATGTCCTCGATGAAGTTTTTGAGGGTAGCCATACCCAAAAACTCGCCCGGCATATTCAAATTCCCCTGCTGGTATTTCCCAGTGACTATAAAGCGGCAATAGTATAAAAATATACGTAAAATTATTTTAATTTACAGATCATCATATTTTATTAATAGAAATGAACCGATCAGAAATAGTTTTTCTTGGAGGCCCGCAATCACGATGGAAAGAGCTAAGATTTACCTTGCAGACTTTGCGCGAACTGATAACAGGATTTCGGGCCTTGCACTTTTTAGGCCCCTGTATTACCATATTCGGCTCCGCAAGATTTAAAGAAGATCACCCTTATTATGACCTGACACGCAAAGTGGCCGCCGAAATTGCGAAATTGGGTTTTACAATACTTACCGGAGGAGGCCCTGGTTTAATGGAAGCCGCAAATCGAGGTGCAAAAGACGTTAACGGCAGGTCGGTCGGCTGCAATATCGAACTCCCGGTGGAACAGAAACCAAACGCGTACCTTGACAAATGGATTTATATTAAACACTTTTTTGTCCGGAAAATTTTATTGGTTAAGTATTCTTTCGCTTTTGTGGTGATGCCCGGTGGGTACGGGACACTCGACGAATTTTTTGAGGCCCTTACCTTAATTCAAACACATAAAATAAAAAATTTCCCAATTATTATCTTCGGGAAAGAATACCATAAGGCGCTTATCGGCCATATCGAAGAAATGCAAAGAAATTTAACGATCAGCGCTAACGACACGCATTTGTTTTTGGTTACCGATAGTATTGAAGAAGCTATTAGCCTGATTATTGAAAAAAGTATCAAACAGTTTAATCTTATGCCCCAAAATAAAATTAAGCCCCTAAAATGGCTTTTTGAACGCGAATGATCGAACTTTGACTTTTGTGTAAAGGAATTCGGAATGATTTTATTAAAAAATCATATTTAAAACCGAAAAGCATGGCTTACAAATTAATTTACCAGGAATACCCGGCTTTTATTTCAGGATCGCAAAAACTGCCTTTAAAGCAATACCAACACCGGTAATGAGCAGAATATTTGCTATCAGGCCGCTATAATGGAAATCGGCAAACCTAAGGTAAACACCGGTTACACCAATAATTATGGCAATGGTTATCAATATGTAATGACTTTCTGAATTAGCTTCCTCGGTTGAGTTCATTTTTGAGTGTTTATTTATCCGGAGCAAATATAAAAGTTTACTGAAAAAATTATACTGAAAATCAAATTTTTATTGAACCACTTCATCATTACATGGACAAAAACCCGAAAAAAGGAATTAACTGATTCTTACGGTACTGTGCTCCCTGTCTTTTCATGCACGATTTGAACCAAATAATATTTATCATTACTTAAATATAAACTAATACGAAATATTTTAGCGACTTTCATTTCCTTAGAAACCAATCCAAATGGTGAGACACCTATGGCAATTACCTGTTTTATTGCAGAAAACGCAGTCATAAAATCATTTTATTACGAATAATTTAAAATACTCAAGTATGATGATATATTGAAAAATATTATTATGCTTTGATATTAATTTTATTTTACGTTTCTTTGACCGAATTCACTATAAACCCCGGTATTTTAAAACTAATGATTAATTAAGGGAGTTCTGGAATGAAAAACGATAAATTGGTTTTTTATCTTTTATTGCTTGCCCCTTTTTTCGCCTTCCCCCAGGTTAAAAATAAAATTTTTAAACATCGATCGGCCTTTGAGCTTAATGAAACGGCAATAATGCTTTTTCAAAATTTCAGTTACAATCAGGATTCAATAAAAAAATCAATCGGATTGCTTGATGAAGCAATTTCTACTGATTCGGCTTTTTTTACAGCTCATATAAATAAAGTTTCTATGTTATGCGCTTTAGGCCAGAATAATGAAATATTAAAAGAGTTGGATGAGGCTATTAAGATATATAGAAGGGACCCACAGTTAATTTGTATGCAGGCATACATACTTGAAAAGGCCGGACAACCCGACATCGCGATGCTAAAATACAGGGAGGCTGATACCCTTTATGACAACCTGATAAAGAGTAACCAAAATTTTGTTTATAATAAAATAGGGAAAGCATTTTTGCAATTATTTCTAAAAAGTAAGAAAGAAGGCCTACGCCAGTTCAATGAAATAGCCCGTCTTTATAAAGAAGAAAAGGACGTTTTATTGATGAAACACGCTTTCTATAGCTTTAACAAAGATGAGTTTATAAAAAATTATTGTATCCCGCCGCAGCCTTTGCAGGCAGGCCCCGAAATAAGTATGTACCAGATTAAAAAGTAACCCGTAAACTTATTCCGGGGTAACCACATTTATTTTTTATTTCTGTACTAACCTACCCAGCTTTTTGTTCTTAACCTGTTTTGCCAGCATCCATACACCAACGCCTGCCATAATAAATACCCAAAGATTTGCAATAAAAACAATCAGATCAACAAATATTCCCCATCCATTTTCTAAAGCCATTCGGAGCCTGTTGAAAAAGGATAAGTTATATACCGATGGATTGTCATTTGCGATGATCTCTTTTTTGATTGTGTTACTTTCATAAAAATTTAGGCTAACGATACTATTTCTTACTGCATCATCAATCCCGAGATTATTGATTTTTTCATCAACCATATCATCTTTCAATTGCAGTACATCTTCAGGCTTTTTTATAATAATTTTTCCTTTTTTTTGCTGCCCAACTAATTCCGCCCGACTTTTTAGTTTCAGTTGCGACGAAAGATAATCTAATGATTTATCATTTACGTCCATGCTTTGAGAATTGACATAAATACCCATGTGAGCGACCTGATTCATGAATTCTTCTAGTTTTGCTGAAGGTATTTTTACGGTCATGTCGGCAGTAGTACTAAAAGAGGTTACCCTCATAACAGAGTCGTCATTGATGCGGACATCGAGGCTGCGTTCGGCAGTCGATCCCATCTGGTGGGTCATTACCATGCCTTTAAGGCCATTGGTTAGCGCCATAATATTCTCTGTAGTTTGCTGTACGTTTTTTACTTTAAAACGTATGCCGGCGGTTTTTACCAGTTTTGGTTGAGAGGTGGTTACCGAATCCATTTTTGATGTAGTATCAGCATTACTGTTATTGTTAACCACCTCGTATCCGGATGTCCCTTTTCCTTTACATGCGCATAGCAATGCCAGGCCCGCCATTAGCGGAATTAAAATCCTTGTTTTCATGATGTTTATTTATTGATTTTGATATTAATACCGGGTTAAAGATAAAGGTGACCCGACCTGGGAATTGGTGATCGAAATGTTACGTTTGGTTGTACCTGGCCTAAAAATTCAATAATTTTAATATTGTTAAAAAAGGTCATTAATAATCCAAGTTTTATGCCACTATGAAATTTTTATGCTCAAGATCACAAATCGTTTTATATTTTGAAAATGAAAATTTTATTGTTTATTCTATTTTTTATATAAATTAGCTGTATTAAAAACGTAAATAGCAAGCTTTCAATACTATTTAGAACAATTATAAATTAATATTACTGTCATTTATTTGTCAGTGATACTGTAATAAATTTTACTTTTGTGACTGAAAAATTCGGATAAAACATACATTTCTGAGTGTTCATCAAACAATAATATAGAAAAATATTTAGTATAATTACACTTTATGAGGAGTATCTCATTGATTTTTAAACAATTCTCAAGGTCGGTTTTACTGATTGCCGGTTTTGCTTTTCTGGGACACTCTGCATTCGCGCAAGGTGACGCCACTAAGGGCGAGGCCCTTTTTAAAGCCAATTGTACAGCCTGCCATAAAATTGGCCAGCAATTGGTTGGTCCCGCTTTAGGCCCCCAGCTTGAAACAGAAACGGATGATAAATTCCTGATCAAATGGATACAGAACAATCAGGCTTTAATTGCCGCTAAAGACCCCAAAGCTGTTGCTGTCTACAACAAGTTTAACCAGGCAGCAATGACTGTTTTCCCGCAGTTGGCCGATGCTGATGTTACAAACATCATAACTTACGTACGCGCAGAGTGGAAAAAAGAAAATGCTGCTCCGGCGCCCGGCACTGGTGGTCCGGTTGCTGAAAAAGGGCCAAGCAATCTGGTTATTTTCGCGTTGATTGGGGTAATTATCCTTGCCTTTATTATCTTATTGGTATTAAATAAGGTAATTTCTACGCTTGAGCGTCTTATTTTAAATAATAAAGGCCTTTTTGTTGAAGAAGTTAAAGTTGAAACAGCACCGGTTGATCGGCTAGCCAATGTTAAAAAACTGGCTAAAAACAAAAAACTGGTCTTCTTCGTTTTATTATGCGGGTCTCTGGCCTTGGGTAGCTGGAGTTGGGTAGCCATGTGGAACACAAACGTTCACTCAGGGTACCAGCCTGTTCAGCCGATTAAATTTCCGCATGACCTGCATGCCGGCGCAATGAAAATTGATTGCCAGTACTGTCACACAGGTGCATATAAATCAAAAAATGCTTCTATTCCTTCGTTGAACGTGTGTATGAATTGCCATAAATCAATTGACAGGAGATTAAACAGCAAGACTCCGTCGGCAGAGATACAAAAAATTTATGACGCCATAGGATTTGATCCCCAAACACAAAAATATGACAGTACAAAGGCAAGGCCAATTCAATGGATACGTATCCACAATCTGCCAGATTTTGTATATTTCAATCACTCGCAACACGTGGTAGCAGGGAAACAGAAATGCCAGACCTGCCACGGCCCGGTTGAAACCATGCCTGAGGTATATCAATATTCGCCGCTTACGATGAAATGGTGTGTTCAATGCCACAAGCGTACTAGTGTTGACGCTAAAGGAAATGCATATTATACAAAAATGGAAGCAGTACACGATTTGCTTAAACAAGGTAAGCCGGTTACCGTTGCTTTAATGGGCGGTATTGAGTGCGGTAAATGTCATTATTAATATGATGTTGCAGTTTGATTTACAGGCCCGATAAATAGCGGCGCTTAAAACAAACAAACACTAACAACTAATAGAATAAAACTTAGCATACAGTTTATATAGCTTAAATGGACAGCAATAAAAAATACTGGAAAGGTTTAGAAGAACTGAACAAAACCCCGGAATTTGTTGAGAAAAATAAACATGAATTTGCGGAGCCTATTCCGATTGAGGATGTTTTAACAGGCGGTGGCCTGGAAGGCAGGACCCCCCGCAGGGACTTTTTAAAAGCTTTGGGTTTTGGCGTTGGCGCAGTAACACTGGCTGCCTGTCAGAAGGTGCCTGTTCATAAATCTATGCCTTATTTAATTAAGCCAGAAGAGATAACACCAGGTGTGGCTAATTATTATTCTTCAACTTATGAAGGAAGCGCAATTTTGGTTAAAACACGTGAGGGCCGCCCTATTAAGGTAGAAGGTAACCCAAACGATATTTTATCAAAAGGTGGCTTAAGTGCACAAGCACAGGCATCGGTACTTGACCTTTACGATGTTACCCGTTTAAAAAGCCCGCGGATAGATGGAAGTGATTCAGGCTGGGCACAGGTTGACTCTTTTGTTAAAAGTGAACTTACTGCTATAAAAACCGGCGGTAAGAAAATACGTATTGTTACAGCTACAGTTAATAGCCCTTCAAGTCTGGCGGTTATAGCCGATTTTATTGCTGCATTCCCCAATACAAAACACGTAAATTACGATGCCGTTTCTTATACCGGTATTATACAGGGGAATCAAAACAGCTTTGGAAAGGCTGTTCTTCCGCATTATAATTTTGATAAAGCAGATGTAATTGTAAGTTTTGGTGCTGATTTTCTCGGCACATGGATTTCTCCGACTGAGTTTATAAGGCAATACGTACAAAACCGGAATAATAAATCGCTGCAAAGCAAAAAAATGTCACGCCACATCCAGTTTGAGACTGGCATGAGCGTTACCGGTTCAAATGCCGATGTTAGAATCCCTGTTAAACCTTCGGAGGAAGGGATTGCGTTAATCAGTTTATATAATGCTATTTCAGGTACTATTTTACCAGGTACAAAAAAACTAAGTAACAACGCTGCCGATAATGCAATATCCCTGACTGCAAAAGAATTACTGGCTGCTAAAGGAAAAGCCCTTGTTGTTGCGGGTTCAAATGATGTGGCTATTCAGGTTTTGGTTAATGCTATTAACTCACTGCTGGGCAGTTACGGAACCACTATTGACCTTGATAACCCATCCTATCAGTACGCCGGTAACGACGCAGAATTTGCCGAGTTTGTAAACGAATTAAAAAGGGGCGAAGTTGACGCTGTATTTTTCCTGAACGCTAACCCCGGCTACGACTATTTTAAAAGCGATGATATAAAGGCAGCGTTAAAAAAAGTACGGTTAAAAGTTTCATTCTCTAATTACAGTGACGAAACAGCTTCGTTATGTAATGTTATAACTCCGAATCATTATTACCTTGAATCATGGGGTGACGACAATGCGTTAGAAGGATATTATACGGTATTACAGCCTGCTATTAACCCGGTTTATGATACCCGCCAGGCTGAAGAAAGTTTGCTGGTATGGTCTGAAAATCCTGTAAAGGAATATTACACTTACGTAAGAAATAACTGGGATAAAAATATTTTAGCAAAAGGAGGCCTATCCGGTCAGAGCGGGTGGGAAACCGTATTGCAAAAAGGATTCATAAAGGTTGCTGATAAACCAGCGGGTACCTATACGTTTACACACGACCTGAAGGCTGTTGCGCAAACTATTTTAGATCATAGCAGCTTCCTTGCCGCTGATGGTAATAAAGTTGAATTGCAGGTTTACCAAACTTTAGCGCTGCGCGACGGAAAGCGTGCGAATAACCCATGGTTACAAGAATTGCCAGATCCGGTTTCAAAAGTTACCTGGGACAATTATGCAAGCATTTCACCGGCCGACATGAAAAAATGGGGTTTAGAGGATGGAGATGTTGTGAAAATTGAAGCAAATGGTTATTCAATAGCCGTTCCGGCCTTGTCACAACCAGGCCAAACCCTGGGTACCGTTTCGGTAGGGCTTGGTTATGGCCGCACACTTGCCGGCCTTGTTGGCAATAGCGTAGGGAAAAACGCTTTTCCGTTTTATAGCCTGCGAAACGGAACGTTCCAGACCTCGACTGTAGCTACACTTACACCGACCGGTGAAAATTCGCCGCTCGCGCAAACGCAAACACACCACTCTATAGAAGGACGTAACAGCATCATAAAAGAAGCAACGTTCACAGAATATCTGAAAAACCCTTCCGCCGGATCAGGTCATGAGAAAGGGCATAAAGATTATAATGAAAATAACCTTTTCTGGCAGAATTGGGAAAAGGAAAAGCCTTCAGCCTACAATTGGGTAATGGCCATAGACCTGAATGCCTGTACAGGATGCGGCGCCTGCGTGGTAGCATGCAGCGCTGAAAATAATGTGCCGGTAGTAGGTAAAGATGAGGTAAGGCGCCGCCGTGAAATGCACTGGATCCGAATTGACCGTTATTACAGCTTTAATGATAATGGGGACGGCGGGGTTACAAAAGAACATGAAATTGCACGGCTGGAAGATCTTCAAAATGTAAAGGTAGTTTACCAGCCAATGCTTTGCCAGCATTGCGACCACGCACCCTGCGAAACAGTTTGCCCGGTATTGGCAACTGTGCACTCGTCCGAAGGGTTGAACCATATGGCTTATAACCGTTGTGTAGGTACACGTTACTGTGCGAACAACTGTCCGTATAAAGTGCGCCGTTTCAACTGGTTCAATTATTGGAATGATTCGCGTTTTGAAAACTACCTGCAAAATGAGCATACTTTATTGGTGCTTAACCCCGATGTGGTAACACGTTTCAGGGGGGTCATGGAAAAATGCTCCATGTGTATACAACGCATCCAGGCAGCGAAACTTAAGGCCAAGATTGAGCAACGCCCGCTTAAAGATGGCGATGTGAAAGTGGCATGTCAGCAAACCTGCCCGGCGAACGCCATTATTATGGGGAACGCGAATGATCCTGACTCTGAAGTTTCAAAAGCATTGAAGAGTGAAAGAACATATTATGTACTGGAAGAATTAAATACCCAACCGGGCATAGGTTACCAGGTAAAAATTAGAAATATTTCTGAAACAGAAGCTTAAAATAATTACAAAGAGAGATTTAGAATATGGCATCTCATAGTGAATCAATAATAAGGGAACCGTTAATTACAGGTAAAGACATTACCTACGCCAAAATAACAAATGATGTATTACGTCCCGTAGAGAATATGCCGGGGCGTGCCTGGTGGATAGGCTTTACTGTATCTTCGATATTCGCCTGTCTTTGGGTATTTGCGGTAAGCTGGACATTTTGGTATGGTATAGGCGAGTGGGGATTAAACAAAACAGTAGGATGGGCCTGGGACATTACCGGCTTTGTGTGGTGGGTAGGTATTGGTCACGCAGGTACGCTTATTTCGGCCATTTTATTATTGTTCCGTCAAAACTGGCGTAACTCTATTAACCGTTCTGCTGAGGCTATGACTATCTTCGCCGTAATTTGCGCGGCAACTTACGTTGTTTCACACATGGGCCGTCCATGGCTGGCATACTGGCCGTTGCCGCTGCCAAATCAATATGGATCGCTTTGGGTTAACTTTAATTCGCCGCTTGTTTGGGACGTATTCGCGATATCAACTTATTTTTCGGTTTCATTAGTGTTCTGGTATACAGGGCTTTTACCTGATTTAGCCACCATTCGCGACCGCGCTACAGGTATCCGCCGCAGAATTTACTCTATATGTTCTTTCGGATGGACAGGTTCAGTAAAAACATGGCAACGGTTTGAAACTGTTTGTTTAATACTTGCTGGTATTTCAACCCCACTTGTACTTTCTGTACACACAATAGTATCCATGGACTTTGCCACATCGTTAGAGCCGGGGTGGCATACCACTATATTCCCTCCTTACTTTGTTGCCGGTGCAATTTTTTCAGGTTTTGCAATGGTGCAAACGTTACTGCTCGTGACACGTAAGGTGTTGGGGCTGGAGAATTATATTACTATGTTTCATATTGAAGCCATGAACAAAATTATCCTTTTAACGGGATCAATTGTTGGCGTAGCGTATCTTACAGAGTTTTTTATCGCCTATTATTCAGGCGGCGAATATGAGCAATATACTTTTTTAAACAGATTTATCGGGCCCTATTGGTGGGCAGGTTGTATGATGTACGGTTGTAATGTACTGATGACCCAATTAATGTGGTTCCATAAAATACGCACCAGCATCCAAATTTCATGGGTCCTGTCAATTGTAGTTAACATAGGGATGTGGTTTGAAAGGTTTGTAATCATTGTTACGTCACTGCACCGCGATTTTATCCCTTCAAGCTGGGCGATGTTTTATCCTACCTGGGTCGACGTCAGCATATTTATTGGCTCAATTGGATTGTTCTTTACAATGTTCCTTTTATTCATCCGGGTTTTACCATCGATAGCTATGGCTGAAGTGAAACTTATTTTAAAGAGTACAAGTGAGCAGGCTAAGAAGAAATTGATGGACCATGAGCATTTTAACGAGGAATATGTTGAGTATTACAAGGATTCATTAACAAAATTTGACAGTGTGGAAATGGCTGATTACAATAAAGCATAAAAAATGAGCAGTACAAAATATATTTTAGGCCTTTTTGAAGATCCCGATGAAATGATGAACGGGATTGACAAATTACAAAAGAACAGTATCCCTATTTACGATGTTTATACCCCTATGCCGATTCACGGTATCGAAAAAAAATTGGGCATAAAGAACTCCCGTTTAGGCTATGCGGCATTTATGTTTGCCTGTTTAGGTGGTACAACAATTTTCAGCATTGCATATTACACACTGGTGCGTGACTGGCCGATGGACATTGGTGGTAAACCAGCCTTCGCCATCCCCGATTTTGTGCCCTATACTTTTGAATGGACAGTTTTATTTACCGCGTTCGGAATGACCATAACCTATTTCTATGCAACTCATTTGTTTCCAGGCCGTGCACCAAGGGTGATGGATTTAAGGGCAACCGACGACAGGTTTGTAATCGCCATTGATGCAAAGGGAAATATTCCCCATGAAGATATTACTAATTTATTAAAAGAAGCCGGAGCAGTAGAGGTTAAGCATAACGATAGAAAATATGTTAGCTATGAATAAAATGAAAATTTTGGGGATTACGGTTATCATTATCGCTGCCGCGGTTATCACCACGTCGTGCAATGATAAAAGAAGTACCGGATGGGAGTTTGCGCCCAATATGTACGAGCACCTTGCATATGACCCTGATCAGATAAATCCTAATTTTAAGGACGGGAAAACCGCCCAGGTTCCGCCTGCGGGCACTATACCAATTGGTTTTGTAAAATTTGATTATCCTAATAATAAAGATGGATACGAAAAGGCGGGTATAGAAGTTAAGACTGCGTTGCCGGAGAACGCCGAAAACCTTGCCGATGGAAAAATTTTATTTGAACATTTTTGTTCGCCGTGTCATGGAGTTGAAGGCCAGGGCGATGGTCTTGTTGTTCAGCATGGCTTTCCTCCGCCACCGTCTTATTCGAAAGGGCAGTCATCACGCGGAGGGTCTATGAAAGATCTTACCGATGGAAAAATTTATCATACTATTACTTATGGTTTAAACGCGATGGGATCGTATGCTTCACAGCTAAACCCTACCGAACGCTGGAAAGTAGTTATGTATGTTCATCATTTACAAACTTTATAAGCTATTTTTTTAATGGAGACTCTTAATAGTTTTAACGAACGAATTGAATTTAAAGGGAAGGCCAAAACCCTGAGCCTGATCATGATCGCTGCTGGGATAATCGGGATAGCTTATGGTTTTTTATCTGGAAGTGGCGAGCGTACCTTTGCGAACTTATTATTAATGGGGTATTATTTTACCTGCGTATCCATAAGCGGGGTTTTCTTTTGCGCTGTAATGTATGTGGTACAGGCTGGTTGGCCTACTATATTAATCCGTGTACCGCAGGCATTTGCTAAGGTACTGCCAATCGCGGCCCTTATTCTGTTTGTAATTATTTTAGCCGGGCTTTTTACAACACACCAGGGCGCAAACGAAGAAGGCAAGCAAACGGTGTTACCTTATTTATATAAGTTGTGGGCCCTAAAAGGTGTTACAGATCCGCATAGCGAGAATTATGACGCAGTAATCACAGCAAAATCCGGTTATTTAAATGTTGGTTTCTTCCTGACCCGTATTTTACTTTATCTCGGCAGCTACAGCCTGTTAGGCGCCTTGATTGTAAAATATTCAAAAAACGAAGATGAGCTGGGAGGGTTAATTAATTATAATAAAAACTTTAAAGTCGCTATTATTTTCTTACTCATTTTCGGTTTCACTATTCCATTATTTGCATTTGATACGATCATGTCGCTGGAAGCACATTGGTTCTCTACTATGTTTGGATGGTACAATTTCGCTGGCTTATGGGTAAGTGGTTTGTCTGTAATAACGCTTACAATAATTTATTTAAAACAGAATGGTCATTTTGCATGGGTTAGTGAAGATCATCTTTTTAATTTTGGTCAGTTGATTTTGGGTTTCTCTATTTTCTGGACATACCTTTGGTTTTCTCAGTTTCTGTTAACCTGGTATGCCAATATACCTGAAGAAGCCGCTTATTTTCACAAGAGATGGGAACCACAATTTATTGGGTGGTTTTGGTTAAACATAGTTGTTAACTTTTTAACGCCATTGCTGGTACTGATGTCCCGTCCCGGAAGGAGAAAGATCAAATTGCTCAAAGTGATTTGTATCATATTAATATGCGGTCACTGGCTTGATTACTGGCAAATGATAATGCCTGGTACTGTAGGGCCGCTAGCGCACTGGTATGAAGAAATTGGGCTATTAGAGATTAGCATATTTTTTGGCTTCGTTGGCTTATTTATCTTTTTCTTTTTAAATGCAATAAGTAAATTCAAATCACTGGTTCCTGTAAAGCATCCTTTTTTACAGGAGAGCCTTCACCATCATGTGTTGTAAAATATTATATTAATTAAGGAATACCAAAAAACAATTAAAATGGGATTCATAAAACAAATAAATTCTAAAAAAATAATATCGTTAGTAGCTGTATTTCTGCTTTTTGCGATGAATTTCGTAATGGGGCAAAGCACAAACGGGGCAGATAAGGCAGCAAAGGTTGATTGGACCGGTGTTGGATATTATATTTTACTTTTCTTTCTAGCCTGTTTAGCCGTAGCCGTTGTCGGTAAGATTTTGAAGGTTTATGACCTTAGTCTGAAAATGCAGGGGAGAAAAGGGTTTAACTGGAACGGCGTAATGGGGATTTTATGTCTCCTGTTTTTGATTTTTGGTTTATATGGCGCTTATTGGTCCTTCACTGAACAGGGAAGCATGAGTTTGCCGGTCTCAGCGTCAGTGCATGGTGTAGACATAGATAACATGTTCCTTGTTACCACTATTCTTACCATGATTGTGTTCGTTATAACCCAGATACTCTTGTTTGGGTTCGCATTTGCATACCGCGGGTCAGAAAAACGCAAAGCCTATTATTTGCCGCATAACAACACTATCGAAAAAGTATGGACGGTTATTCCAGCCATAGTTTTGACTATTCTTGTTGTATTTGGATTTTTTACATGGCAAAAAATTATGGATACCACTGAGCGTAAAGGCGACCTCAATATCGACATTACTGGTCACCAGTTTAAATGGGAACTTCGTTATCCTGGTAAAGACGGAAAACTTGGCACGGTAAATTATGCGCTTTACACTTCCTCGAATATATTAGGAATTGATTATAAGGACCCTAACAGTTTTGATGATCTTATGGCAGATACTTTAGTGATACCTGTTAACAAGTCGATCAGACTTAATATTCATGCACAGGATGTGATTCATAGTGTTTATATGCCGCACTTCAGGCTACAGCTAAACGCTGTACCTGGCCTACCTACTTTTTTCAAATTCGTACCTACAATCACTACGGCAGAGATGCGTGTGAGGACCGATAACCCAAAGTTTGAGTATTTGCTGTATTGTAATAAAATTTGCGGCGGAGGCCATTATAACATGCAAAAGGTAGTGCGTGTAGTAACCGAAGAAGAATACCAGGACTGGATTGCTAAACAGAAGCCTTATTTAAGTGATCAGCTTAAGACACAGTTGAAATTGGCAGCTGCAAAAACAACCGGTAATAAAGAAGTTTTATTAAACAGATTAGCGTTAAATAATTAATATAAGAGTAGCGATATGTCAACATTAGCAGTTCAAGATCACGGAGTAGTACATCACGAAGAAGGTCACGAACACCACCATAAGCAAACTTTTCTGAATACATATGTATTTAGCCAGGATCATAAATATATAGCCAAGCAATTCCTTGTTACAGGGATCATTATGGCTTTTATTGCGATGACCTTATCAATATTATTCCGGATTCAGTTAGCTTTTCCAGATAAATCGTTTCCTTTATTGGAGACGCTGCTTGGACGTTTTGCGCCTCAGGGACGAATAAGCCCCGATTTCTACATGTCACTTGTAACCATACACGGTACCATAATGGTTTTTTTCGTGTTAACTGCAGGATTGAGCGGCACATTTGCGAATTTGCTTATACCACTGCAGATAGGCGCCCGTGATATGGCATCGCCATTTGTAAACATGCTGTCTTATTGGTTCTTCCTTACAGCCTGCGTTATTATGCTTTCTTCTTTCCTTGTCCAGAAAGGACCAGCCAGCGGCGGCTGGACCATATATCCACCGTTATCAGCTTTACCAAAAGCGATGCCTGGTTCAGGAGAAGGGATGACGCTTTGGCTGATCAGTATGGTTTGTTTTGTGGCTTCATCTTTAATGGGAGGCATTAACTACGTTAGTACTGTGCTGAATTTGCGCACCAAAGGGATGGACCTTTGGAAAATGCCTTTAACTGTATGGGCCTTGTTCCTTACTGCAATTTTAGGTGTACTGGCATTCCCGGTATTGGTTGCAGGCGTTGTACTTTTGATATTTGACCGCAGTTTCGGAACAAGCTTTTATCTTTCAGATATTGTTTTAAATGGTCAGGTACAACCTTACGAAGGTGGTAGCCCAATTTTGTTCCAGCACCTGTTCTGGTTCCTCGGGCACCCCGAAGTATATATCGTTATTATGCCTGCCATGGGTATATCTTCTGAAGTTCTTTCAGTGAATTCACGTAAACCAATTTTTGGATACCATGCGATGGTTTATTCGCTGATCGGTATTACCGTGTTATCATTCATAGTTTGGGGACACCATATGTTCGTAACTGGTATGAATCCATTCTTAGGTGGGGTATTCATGATTACAACGCTGATAATCGCGGTACCTTCAGCTGTAAAAACGTTTAACTGGCTTGCTACTTTATGGCGGGGGAATATTCGTTTTACACCAGCTATGCTGTTTGCAATAGGTATGGTTTCTTTCTTTATTTCCGGCGGCTTAACTGGTATTTTCCTTGGAAATGCCGCATTGGATATAAACCTGCATGATACCTACTTTGTAGTTGCACACTTTCACCTGGTTATGGGCTCTGCCGCGATTTTTGGCATGCTTGCAGGGGTTTACCATTGGTTCCCCAAGATGTTCCGCCGTATGATGGATGAAAAACTGGGCTATCTGCATTTTTGGTTAACCTTTATTGGCGCGTACCTCGTATTTTTTCCGATGCACTTTATGGGCCTCGATGGCGTACCGCGCCGTTATTACGCTTTCACAGAGTTCGAATCAATGAAACGCTGGTTGTCGGTTAATATGTTCATTACCTGGGCGGCTATTTTGTCGGGTGCCGCGCAAATCGCGTTTATTTATAACTTTGTTCATTCTATTTTTTGGGGTAAAAAGACAGTCCAAAATCCATGGAATGCAAATACGCTTGAATGGACTGCTCCCATCGAACATATACATGGTAACTGGATTGGAGAAATACCAACTGTTTACCGCTGGCCATATGATTATAGCAAACCAGGCGCTGAAGAGGATTTTATACCCCAAACTGTACCATTTTCACAAACAATGAGTTCTAATTTGCCTCACGACTTTGAGGACAATCCTGATGGTTTGGAAGAATACACCGAATGGGCTAATACACATAAGGTAAACGAGGAAGTAAAATAAGTCATAAGTCCGAAGTCTTAATTCAAATAATAAATACGCCTAAAAGTCTTGAGTTTAAAGTCTTAAGTCATATATAACGATTTTTAGGTTAGACTTGAGACTTTTGGCTTCAGACTTTGGACTTTTTGCTTAAGACTACTTCAATATAAATGACGAAAACCACATCAAAAATCAGGTTTCAAAATATTAATCTTATTACGATTGTTCTGCTTTTCCTGGTGATTCTGGCAGGTGGGATTGTTCGTAGTACAGGTTCTGGGATGGGGTGCCCCGACTGGCCAAAGTGTTTGGGACGGTATATCCCACCTACCAGCGTCACTCAATTGCCCAGGGATTACAAGAAAAAATATGTGGCTATACGTGCTGTTAAAAATCAAAGATTCGCAAAAGTACTTGATTTTTTTGGGTACGGAGAATTGGCCCGCCGCATCAGAGAGGACAAATCGATACTCATGCCCGAAGAGTTTAATGCGGCTAAAACATGGACAGAATATGTAAATAGGTTAGTAGGCGCTATTTCCGGTATTTTTTTGCTGTTAACAGCTGTCCTATCTTTCAGCTATCGTAAAGAAAACAGACTTATACCCGTTTTAAGCATACTAAATGTTCTGGTGGTGGGGTATCAGGCCTGGCTAGGGTCAATCGTTGTTTCAACAAACCTTGTGCCTATGATTGTCACTGTGCACATGCTTTTAGCCCTTGTTATAGTAGCTTTAAGTATCACTACTTATCATATGGCAAAGGTAGTTGGCAAGCCGGCTTCTCAGGGCAAAACACTCATTCGGGTAATTACCATAGCTTCATTATTATTGAGCGTTTTTCAGATTGTTTTCGGGACTGAGTTAAGGGAAAAGATTGACGCCGTTATTGCAAGGTTGCAAGGCGGCTACCGTGAAGATTGGCTAAGCAATGCCGGCGCCATTTTTTATCAGCACAGGGACGTTGCCATATTTGTTGTTTTGATAAATATTGTATTGTATGCGCTGGTACGTCAGGGTTTTAGCCGGCATTCTATACAGCAGCAACTTATGAGTATTACATTTTTACTTATAATGTTGCAAATTGCAGCAGGGATATCGCTATCTTATTGGGCCTTACCTCCAGCCGCACAGGCCCTGCATGTAATTCTGGCCAGCCTAATTTTTGGTGCCCAATACTACCTGATGTTGAATTTATACAAATCATTTAAGGTACAGGGGGCAAGGAAATGAAATGGAGCGATTTTTCGAAATTAATTAAATTGCGACTGACCTTTTTGGTAGTTTTTTCTGCTTCTATTTCATTTTTAATTGGTAGTAAAGTTAATGGACATATTGTTTGGACTAACTGGCTAATACTGATTGTTGGAGGTTTTTTAGTAACTGCCGCGGCTAATTGTTTTAACGAAATTATTGAAAAGGATTTAGACCGCCTGATGAAACGCACTGCCGACCGCCCCATACCGGCCGGGCGGATGACAACAGGGCAAGGTTTAGTATTAGGTTTGTTTATGGGAATAACAGGCACCTACCTTTTGGGTAGTTTGAACCTCGTTACTGGCTTGCTATCTGTTTTTTCAATAATATTGTATGCATTCGTATATACTCCTTTAAAACGTAAATCTCCCATTGCGGTGTTTGTTGGCGCAATTCCCGGGGCATTACCCCCGCTTATAGGGTACGTAGCGGCACATGAAAAAATTGACGCTATCGCACTTATTCTATTTGGCATACAATTTATTTGGCAGTTTCCGCATTTCTGGGCTATTGCCTGGGTTTTAGATGATGACTATAAACTGGCTGGTTTCAGGCTTTTGCCCTCCGGAAGAAGGGACTTGACAAGTGCAATTGTTACTTTTATATTTACATTAGTACTGGTTCCGGTAAGTTTGTTGCCGACATTTTTTCATTTCGGGGGCTATTACGTTGGCATAGTGTCTCTGTTATTGAGCTTGTTTTTTTTGTACCTTGCTTTTATGCTTTTGCGTAGCTTGCAGGTAGAATCGGCGAAAAGGCTCATGTATGGTTCGTTTATTTATTTGCCGGTAGTGCAATTAATGTTTTTATTTGATTTTATAGGAAAGGTGAAACAATGATGGCGCAAATGCAACAGGAAGACAGAATTAACCTCGGGGCGAAAAAATTTAATATGTGGATATTTATTTTCACATCTTTTATGTTTTTCGCGGCGTTAAGCAGTGGTTTTATAGTTTACAGCGGGGGAAAAGGGCATGGGGTCAATATTATTTTACCGCAGGCATTTTTGTACAGTACAATAATAATTGCAATAAGCAGCGTGACCTTGTTTATGGCTTCAAGATTTGCGAAGCAGTCGGAAATCGGTTTGCAGCAACTTTTTTTATGGGTAACTTTTGCACTCGGTATTGTATTTTTTGCCTCACAAATACAAGGGTGTTATACGTTAGTTTCCGAAGGAATATATTTTGTTAACCCAAATGCATCCAGGTCATTTATTTATGTGTTTGTAGCAGTCCATTTAGTACACGTTTTAGCAGCGCTCCTGGTATTGCTTAGCGCTATAGCCGGTACCTATAGGTCTATTAATCAGGTAAGGAATTTGTATAAAATGGAGTTGACATCTATTTTTTGGCATTTTCTCGATATTATATGGATTTATCTGTATGTTTTTTTACTTTTGAACCAACATTAATTAATTTGAAGATGTGGCAATTTGAGAATTTGAAAATGACAAGAGCTAAAGGAATGTCCGGATCGTCAAATTTTAAAATCACCCAATATTCAAATATTCAAATTTTCAAATAATTACAAATGAGTACAGCAGTTGCACAACACATTGATGAAATAAAAACAACGCCATGGTCAGGTGGGAGATCGCCATTTGATGTTGAATATGGTAAAATAATGATGTGGTTTTTCCTCCTTTCGGATGCTTTTACCTTTTCATCATTACTAATTTCGTATGGTGCTATAAGGTTTAGCGCGCCGGCATGGCCAGCGCCATCCCTGGTTTTTCAATCATTTCCGGGGCTCATAGAACATGGTGCGCCACTGATATTTGTTGGCTTAATGACTTTTATACTCATTATGAGCTCGGTAACCATGGTACTTGCCGTGGAGGCTGGTCATCGTAACGCAAAAAAAGAAGTGGCATGGTGGATGGTTGGTACAATTATTGGCGGGCTTATGTTTTTAGGCTGCCAGGCTGCCGAATGGACCCACCTTCACAGCGAAGGTTTTTGGTGGGGACATATCCCAACCGCCGAAACCCTAAAAGAGTTTTTTAGGCCCGAAATGCATACTCCGCTTTCGCAACAACAAATGTCGTCGCAACAGTTTGCAAATTTGTTTTTTACAATAACAGGCTTCCATGGTTTCCATGTGTTTACGGGGGTTATAATAAATATAATTATAACTGTTGGTGTATTGATAGGTACTTTTGAGAAGCGTGGCAGTTACCTGATGGTTGAAAAGGTTGGCCTTTACTGGCACTTTGTTGACCTTGTTTGGGTGTTTGTATTTACGTTCTTTTATTTAGTTTGAAAATTTAACGCGATTTATATATGTCATCAGAAACAACAAACGTTCATGTCGATGCTGAGCACGGCGAACATCAATCCATGACCAAAGGTCGGATATGGAAAGTATTTGCCATATTATTAGCAATAACTTGTGTTGAATTTTTTATCGCATTGGTAATTGCACCTCATTATCCTGGTGCACAATGGATAAATCCGATTTATATTGTTTTAACTTTGTTTAAGGCATTTTATATAGTTGGATATTTCATGCACTTAAAGTTTGAAAAAATCGGCCTGGCGCTTTCTATAATAGTTCCTATACTTTTTATAATTGGTTTAATACTGGTTCTTACTAACGAAAGCCATTACTGGATTGGTTTAAGATTGCATTGAAGAAAGCAGGTTTGTTAAAAAAAATATCAATCCTGGTACTAGTCCTAGTTGTACCGGGATTTTTATATTATCTGCTAACGTCACAGGGTAAAAACCGGTATAAACCATTGGCGGTATTCGGGCCAAAACAATTGGCTAAGACTTCGCATAAGGTTAAGGGTAAAAACATACCAGATACAATATACCATACACTTAAGGATTTTAACCTCAGGGATCAGTACGGCGCGCCAGTTTGCTTAAAGACATTCGACAATAAAATATTTATAGCCGATTTTTTTTATACCCATTGCCCTACAGTTTGTAACCTGGTGAACAGCAACATTAGCGGGTTATTAGCAGAATACGAAAAAAATAAAATGGTTTATTTTGTTTCTATTACTGTCGATCCCTTTAGAGATTCAGTTGATGCATTAAGGAGTTATTCCAGAAGGTTTAAACCTTCACCAAAATGGTTGTTTTTAACAGGCGATACCAGCACTGTTTATAATCTTGCCCGCACTGGTTTTTTAGTAGATGCTTTACAAACAGGTAAGGACGAATTTATATACAGCGATAAACTTATACTAATAGACGGAAATAAACATATACGAGGGTATTATACGGGAGCTTCAACTGCAGAAGTAACCAGGCTGGACGATGAGATCAAAGTATTAATATCCGAAGAAATACGTAAAAACGATACACCTTTATATTAGAGAGAATCAAGAATAAAGAATCAAAAACCAGGACAAAATTAACAGATGCAAAGACACAGGAAATCAACATCATTTATATAAAGTTTAACACTTGATTCTTGGCACTTGGTTCTTGACCCTTCACTCTTACAAACCCATAATCCATGACTGATAAATTTATATTTCGTTTCGTAGCAGCAATATCCATATTCGTATTTGCTGTGGTGCTCGTTCTAAACCGTCATATAATACCTGCGCCTGCCATTGTGCCTTTATTTGCACATTATTTGCCTTTGTTAAATGCGATATTAAATGGCACCTGCAGTGTTTTACTTTTAATATCTTTGTATTTTATTTTGCATGGCCAGGTGACTGCGCACAAACGTATAAATATTTTAACGTTTTGTTTGTCGTCGCTTTTCCTGGTATCGTACATTGTATTTCATTACCTGGCGCCAGAAACAAAGTTTGGCGATTTGAATGGTGATGGCAAATTATCAGCTACCGAAATTGAAGCAGCAGGCAATATCCGATATGTTTATTACGTAATTTTAACATCGCATATCATACTCGCCGCAGGGGTTTTGCCATTAATTTTATTGAGCTTTTACCGTGGTTTGCAAATGCAGGTGGCAAAACATAAAAAACTGGTAAGGTGGGCCTTTCCTGTTTGGTTATACGTCACCTTAACAGGAGTTATAGTTTATTTAATGATTTCACCTTATTATCATTTTTAGAGGTTGCCGTTGTTGTAAAGGTTGTAAAAGTTGTTTTTAGGTTTAACCACTTGCTAACTACTTCATCGATTCCAACTCTTCAAAGGATTTCAACCACTACTACTTTTATAACCTCTACAACAATTGATAACATTTTAACTAAATTTGATCCATGAAAAGGATATTGAAAGTTGTACTGTTTTTTGTTGTGTTTGGATTAATTGTAACCAAACCGAGGCAGGTTAAAGCACAATGCGCACAATGTGCAGCAACCGTTGAAAGCAATGCAAAAACTGGTGCTACCACTACCAAAGGCTTAAACAAAGGTATCTTATTTTTACTGGCGGCCCCATATCTGGCTGTTTCTACAGCAGGGTTTGTGTGGTACAAAAAATACCGCCGCAAAAATGTTAATATTGATATACCTGGCAAAAAGCTTCATTTAAATTAATTCTGTTTTTCAGTTTTCTAAATAAGAGATATGTCTCAAACACCAAAATCATGGGCAATGATGCATACAAAATGTCCACGTTGCCGCCGGGGTAATATGTTTACCGGAGGTACCTATAGTCTCGGTACGAATAAAATTCACGAGCATTGCCCGCATTGTAATTTGCATTTTGAAATAGAACCGGGTTATTTTTATGCAGCCATGTACGTTAGTTATGCGTTAAATGTTGCCGAGGCATGTGCAATCGTTGTTGCCACCTATGTGTTTACAAGAAATGCAGATTCCCCATGGCTCTATACGGGTGTTTTATTAGCAGGGTGCCTGTTATTAGCGCCTTTAAATTTCAGGTATTCAAGGGTACTTTTATTGTATTGGTTGTCACCTAAAATTAACTACCAGCCACAATTAGATACTGATGATTCAACCCCATACCTTTGATTTTTTAAAAGAACTGTTCGAAAATAATAACCGGGAGTGGTTTCAGGAGAATAAAGTGCGCTACGAAATTGCCCGGGATAATGTGATTGAATTTGCTGCCGAACTCATTAAAGTTCTGCGTAACATTGATCCGGCTATAGATAACGACCTGGACGCGAAAAAATGTGTCATGCGTATTTATCGGGATATTAGGTTCAGTAAAGACAAAACTCCGTATAAAAACTATTTTGGCGTCAGCATACCGACTAATGGGACAAAAGCAGGCCGGGCCGAGTATTTTCTTCATATTTCGGCTGGAAATTGTTTTATTGCAGGAGGCTACTGGATGCCGCCAACTGACCACCTTAAGGCTATACGTCAGGAAATAGATTATAACGGTAGTACCCTAAAAAAGATAATTGATGATACAGCGTTTATAGAATTATTTGGTGATTTTAAAAAACAAGAACAGCTAAAAAGCGTTCCCCGGGAATATAGTGCTGAGAACGAAAATATCGGGCTGTTGAGGCTAAAAAGTTTTGTTGCCTTTCATCAGCTAAAAGATGAGGAGTTATCTGAGCGCGATTCGGTTACTACAATTGCGGCAATTTGCAGCAAAATTTGTCCGCTTAATGTTTTTATAAATAACGCGCTTGCCTGAGGTTTTGCGAAAGTTGGATATTCTTGTTTATCTTTTTTTTGTATCGCCTTAAATTCAGATGTGATACTTCCTCTTTCAAAATATAAATCACCGTTTCCGTACCGGGAATAACTTTCGAAAATAACTGGATAACAGAAGATTTGGAGCAAATTTTGACGTAATCTATACGTATATTTAGATTATTGATTTTCAAAACCCATAAGATATCCGACTCAGATACTGAATGGGCTTATAAATGAATTGAAGGTTGGCAAAATTTCATCTTTTGGCGACAACAGTACTTCGCCGGGTTGTATTCCCCAATCAATTCCTAAGTCAGTGTCGTTCCACAAAACGCCAATTTCAGATGCCTTATCGTAATAATTATTTACTTTATAGGTGAATATCGTATTGTCTTCGAGCGTGGAAAACCCATGCAAAAAACCGGGCGGAATCCAAAATACCAACTTATTTTCGCCGCTCAGCTCAATGGAAAAATGTTTTCCATAGGTAACTGAACCTTTCCGAATGTCGACAACTACGTCTATTACTTTCCCGCTGATTACGCGAACAAGTTTTCCCTGTGCAAAGGGATCGGCCTGACCATGAAGCCCTCTTACCGCTCCTTTTTGTGAAAGCGATTGATTATCCTGTAAAAACTCAACATTTATACCGGCTTCGCTAAATTTGCTTTTATTATAGCTTTCGTAAAAATATCCCCGGTCATCGTTGAAAACCCTTTGTTCAATGATCAACAATCCTTTAATATCCGTTTCTGTAATTTTCATTTATTATCGACTGTTTTCATCAGGGTATTAAACAGCACAAATTGATTTTCGAACTGCTGGTTATGAATATCCTGAAGTTGGTGTAAATGTTTAGTGTAAAAGTGATTAAAATTTTCAAGGTTGCCGGTAAGGTATTGGATACAATAGGTTACTCCTTCATTTGGCGAATCAATCACATTTAATATTTGGAACGAGTTAAAATAACCGGTTGCCATTACTGCGGGAATATGAACTTCCTGCATCCATTTGAGCCATTTTTCATGAATGGCTTCTTCCACAATTATGGTATCATTAAATATGATCATGTGCGCAAAAATACTATTTTTAGTTGATTAGTTGGGTGGTCGTTTATGTTGTAAAGTTGAAATGTTTGAAAGTTGCAAATGTTGCAGTAGTTGTAAAAGTTGTAGTTGTCATTATCACTGTACCGTTAAAGCCTAAGTCTTTAACAACATTCGCTTAATAAACTAATGAGCCAATGAACGGGTCAACCGTTCACCTAATCAACTCAATAAACCGCTCACTATCACTAAGACGATGCTTCGTTTTTATCTCCGCGTAAAAGCCGGTAGCGTTTACGTGCTTCATTTAACCACAAGCTACCGGCGTAATCGTTAATGATTTTCTGGTAGTATATTTTGGCTTGTTCTTTGTCATCTAAATGGTTTTCATATATATCGCCAAGCATAAAAACAGCATCATCAGCCCACAATCCGGAATTATGATCGTCAACAATCTTTTTTAGGAGAGGTATGGCGCCGGAGTAGTCTTTTTGTTGAATTAATAACCTGGCTTTTGCCATCAGAATATCATCGGTCAATGCATTTCCAGGAAATTTTTTATCAATACTATCCAGGGTTGCCAACGCTTTTTCGGGTTCTTCCGCAAAAATCAGTAAATCGGCCCTCGCATAAATTTTTAAGGCTGCCCCGGTGGAGTCGGCGGCAATGTTGTCTGATATGAGGAGCGACAAATTCAAAGCGTCGTTAGCTATTAGTTGCGAAGTAGCTGCTTTTAATATGTCGAGCTGACCTTTTGCCCATGTAAAATCACCCGTATAATAGGCAAGTTTAGCATTACGGAATTTGGCATCCTGGCCAATTGACGTATTGGGATAGTCTTTTTCTACCTGTGCAAATAATAGAGTGGCATCCCAGGGCTGGTTATTTAATAGTAAAACATCGCCAAGGTCGAGTTTGCAGCTGGCAAGGAGGTTTGGCTTAATATCAGGAATATTGATGGCTTCTTCCAGTAGTTTTTGAGCATCTTTGAGGTTATGGAGTTTAAACGCCTGCAAAGCGGCTAATTTTTGCATCGCGGAGACCGTACTATAGTTTTTACCGAATTCGGTCAATAGGTCAGTATAGTCTTTTTCAAGAACTAACAAGTCATTTTGCGTGTACTTCCCGGACGTTACGCGCAGGTTTTCCGTGTTTATCAATTCTATTTTTGCCGGAATGTACAGATCTTGTTCTTTTCCTTTACTGATAATAAATTGATATCCCCGGATGGCTGTATCAAAAGCTTCGTTACCATTAAGTGTGCGGCATAGTTCAAAAACAGCGCTTCCATCATCGTTTTGTCTTCTGCTTAATGCGATGGCCTGGTTTAATGCCTGGTCAAATTGTTTTTGCTGCAAGTACTGCCACGTGAGTAATTCAATGTAAATGGTTTGCTGGGGTTCCTTTTGGATTCTTTTCAGCAACTCGAGTTTCAGCAGATCGAAATCGGCAGCACCTTCAAATATCGATGAAAACATGTTTTCCGCCTGGCTAACGAACGCCGGGTTTGCCGGCAGAAAATTTAAATATTCATCAATCAACCCAACTTTGTCTCTTTTATAACGGTAAAGGTTTATTAGCTCATAAGTAAACAAATGGTCGTTATTCAATAATTTGCGGCCTTGTTGAAATATTTTTACAGCATAATCTATATTGGAATTTTGATAAAACTGGGAGGCGACCAAGGCAATCTCATTTTGGTCGGCAGGTAAATTTTTAATAAGGTCATCGAACAACGCGTTGGCCTTTTCAACTGAGCCTTGCTGCAAATAGGCCGTGCCCAGCATAATTCTATATTGATTGTCGCCAGGGTGTACCCGGATCATTTTTTTTGAAATGTTGATGGCGTCATCAAACTTTTTAAATATCAGCAGGCTGTTGTAATAATCAGAAAAATAAGTTTCATTGTCTTGTTTAAATAATTTTTGATATATTTCGATCGCTTTTTGCTGCTCGCCATTAGCAGTAAATTGTTTGGCCAATTGCAGATCATTGTTTTGGCCAAATAAACCTGGGCAACTAATAAATGTTAAAAAAATATATACCAATAACCACTTCATCACTTCAAAAATAATCAATTATATCATTATTCTACTATAACGTTAAACTAGCATTTCACCGTATCAGCGGGTAAAAATGTAGTGACATTTTAAATAGCTAAAGTTAATTGTATAATTTAACCTAATTAATACCGAGTGTATAAACCAATGTGTAAGCAATTAAGAATATTACGCCTATTTTTTGTAATAATCGCATTAAGCGCTTGCCGTCAGCATAGTTCAAACCAAATACCTACTGTTTATTTTTTCAAAGCACCTGAAAAGAGCGACTTTAAAATATCACCGGACGGCCGATATGTTTCTTATTTGAAACCTTATAAAGATAAATTGAACCTTTTTGTGAAGTCGATGGCTGACGGAAGCGAACGAATGGCGACTTCATTTACGGATTATTCGGTTCGTGGCGACTATTTCTGGACTTACAATAACGAGATAGTCTTTTTCCAGGATATAATAGCGCTTGATGAATACAGGCTATTTACTTTAGATGTTTCAACCCTGGGGGTACGTAATATTCTTTCGCAGGAAAAAGTGAGGGTTTACCTGCTAAATCGCAACAAACAGGAACCTGATATAATTACAATCAGAATGAATAAAAGGGACCCTGCAAATTTTGATATTTACAGGCTGAATATTAAGACCTGTGAGTTAAAGCCTTACCTCATTAATCCCGGTAATTTTACGCAATGGTACCCTGATGCTGATGGAAAAATCCTACTTGTCAAGGCCTCAGACGGGGTGGACGAAACTATTCTTTACCGTCCCAATGAGAAGGCTGAGTTTAAGCGTATTATAGCAAACAATTTTAAAACGTCTGTTGAGCCAATTGCTTTTACCGGTGAAAAAAACTATTTCTATGCGTTGTCAAATGTAAACCGCGACAAAACAGCCCTTGTTGTGATTAATGCTGAAGACGGAATAGAGAAAAAAGTTATATACTCCTGTAGTAAAGCAGACATTCAGGATGTGCAATATTCAAAAATTAAGAGGAGAATTGAGATGGTGTCGTGGGAGGCGGAAAAACCCCAAATACACTTTTTATCTCCTGAGGTCCAAAACATGTTCAGTAGTTTACAGGCGAACTTTAAGGGAAACGAGATAAAAATTATAGACCGGGACAGCGCTGAAAATAAGTTTATTATTAATACTTATACAGACCGTAACCCTGGTTCGTTTTATCTTTATGAGAAAAATTCAGGTAAACTAACAAAGCTTGGAGATATAAACTCAAGCCTGCAGCCTGACGATTTGTGTTTGATGAGACCGGTTTCTTTTACTGCCAGCGATGGACTGACGATAAACGGGTATTTGACGCTACCTTTGGGACCGAGGAAAACTAATTTGCCTTTAGTGGTAATGCCTCATGATGGTCCGTTTAACCAACGGTTCCATTGGGGTTACAATCCTGAAGTTCAGTTTTTGGCTAACCGACGATATGCAGTTTTTCAGATTAATTTCAGAGGCTCTACAGGTTTTGGAAAAGCGTTTCACAACGCGGGCTTTAAAGAGGTTGGCGGTAAAATACAACAGGATATAACCGATGGAGTTAAGTGGCTTATCTCAAATAAAACTGCAAACCCTAAAAAGATAGCGATATTTGGGCCGGGATTTGGCGGTTTTTCAGCACTATATGGTATATCCTTTCATCCCGAGTTATATAATTGCGCTATTGTTCAGCATGGGCTGATAAACTTTTTCACTTATATTAAAGATGCCCCCCCCTATCTTAAGCCTTCTGTAAATATGATGTATGAAATGGTTGGAGACCCTGAGAAAGACGCTAGCCAGCTTAGGTCAATTTCCCCTGTTTTTCATACGGATAAAATAAGGGCGCCTTTACTTATTTTCCAGGGTGCAAAAGATGCCCGTGCCAATATCAGCGAGTTGAACCAGTTTGTGCGAGTTCTACGGAAACAAAACGGGAGTGAAAATGTCAAATATTTTTTAAAACCAAATGAGCGTACCGTTTTTAGAAGCGAACGCAACAGGATGGAGATGTACAGCGAAATGGAAACGTTTTTAGATAATAATATGCTGACTAAACGTTAAACAGCAATGAAAAGCCAGCAAACCGTATACCGGAAAAACTTTTCGTTAATTATTGTTTTACTGGCGTTGATATCGGTAACTTTTATTGTTGTATTAGTTATATCCTACAACCTTGCTTCCAAATATGTTGAAAATGAGTTTGCGTCAAGAAAGATAGATGTGTTGGAACAAACTATTAAGCCGTATAATGATCTTTTTCAAAATAAGATACCGGAAATAACTTCCTATCAGGGATTTATGGATTCAACATTGGCGGCAAAATATGCAGATTCTGTTTTTCACGATTTTTCATTTGTGAGGCGCATTGTGTTTTATGATATGCAGATGGGCAATCAAAAAAACAGCACTTTTACCAGAAATAATTTAGGTATAACCATTAAGGCAATATATCAATACCGCCCGAAAAACGGTGAAGTAAAAGGGTCAAAGGAGTTGCACATGACGGATGAAACCGACTTTAAGCAGATGGCAATAAAGTTAACTGACTATATCGCGTTTTCGGATACATCGCGGGGATCGACCCAGGATGAAATATTTAAAACATTTTACGATATAAAACCGAATAAAATAAGTTACTCCAATATTCTTCGGCGTGAGGATGTTAAAATGCTCCGCGAGCTCGGGAAACAAGGCAACTACTCATCTTTTTATAAACAAAATATGATGACTTTTTTTCTTGACCCTTATTTTTTAAGAATAAAAAACCCGCATCAGGAATTATACCAGCAGATTACAATACAACCAGTGGTTTATGATCCGCTGGGCAATGAGAGTGATGACCTGGTGACCGAAGTAGCCCTTCCCACCGCTTTTGCTGATTTTAAATTATACTTTAGTTCAAACAGGGGGTATCTCAATGATGCAGTTAACAGAAGGTTTATACCAATTTCAGCGCTGATACTATTAATTTACGGTTTCCTGGTGCTTATAGCATGGCTTATTTATAGAAATTTAAATGTTAACATCAAATTATTTAAACTGCAATATGACTTTATAAACAATTTTACGCATGAATTTAAAACCCCGGTAAGTGTTATAAAAATTGCCGGTTCGAACTTAAGCGGCGACAACGAACTTAGCGAAAGGCAGCGTAAACAGTATGGGAAAATTTTAAATGAAGAGGCCGACAAGCTTAATGAACTGATGAATAAGCTATTATCCTTCACACAGTTGGAAAATAAATCCATTCACATAAAAAAGGAAGAAATTGATTTAGAAGATTTTGTTAGCAGGTACGCGGCTACTTTTAGATTAAAGTATCCGGATTTTCATATAAAATTTAAAATTCATAATATTAAATCATTTTACAGTGATCCGGTGCTGCTTGGCAGTATTTTTCAGAACCTGATGGAAAATGCTTACAAATACTCTCATAAGATGAAAAAAGAACTTAATATAAATATTACGTATGAAAAACGAAAAATCATATTTTCATTCGTTGACAGGGGTATTGGGATACATAAGAACGAATTAAATAATGTATTTAAGAAATTTTACAGGATAGAAAATCAATATAACCAAAACGGGAGTGTTGGTTTAGGTTTGGCATTCTGTAAAGAACTGGTTAATTTTATGAACGGAGAAATCCATGTTAATAGCTGGGTTAATGAAGGTTCGGAGTTTATTATTACTTTACCTTATGAAAATTAGATATGAATAAAGAAATTAAAATTGCGCTGGTTGAAGATGATGAAAACCTGCGCTTCCTGGTGGCTGAAAGACTGCAATCTGAAGGATACAAAGTTTTAGAAGCCGGCGATGGCGAAGGCGCTGAAAAAATGATTTTGGATGAAAATCCCCAAATTGTATTATTAGACTGGATGCTCCCAGGCAAACAAGGTTCTGATGTTTGTACAAATATCAGGAACAAGGGATTTGACCAGCAAATTATAATGATGACTGCCAAAGGGCAGGACGTAGATAAAATTAAGGCATACAACTTCGGCGCTTCAGACTATATCATAAAACCGTTCAACATGGATGTGCTGGTGGCGATGATTGATAACAAGATCAAGTTTTCGTTGAATAACGAAAAATCCGAATCTTATCGTTTTGCCAATATGGAGCATTTGCCCAATACGCACCTGCTTATAAGGGATGGCCGTAAAGTTGAATTAACTATATTGGAAAACCGGATATTGCTTTATTTCCTTAAAAACAAAAACAAGGTGATTAACCGGGAAGAATTGATGATGGAAGTTTGGGGCTATAACGCTGACGTAAATACAAGGACCCTTGATATGCATATTGTAAGGCTCCGCAAAAAAATTGAAACAAATGCCGATTCTCCGCAATTCCTTCAGACCGTGCGTGGCATTGGGTATAAGTTTGTTTATGCAGGGTAGAGATGGGATGCATCACGTCTCTACAAAGGTGCTATATAAACTTTCGATATTACAAAACCGTTAAAAAAAGTTTTAATGGCTATAACTTTGTAATTATTTTGTTTGAATTGTTTTTCTATATCAGGCAATTGTGAGGCTTCGATTCTACAGAGCGATTTAAAAAATAAAAGCATAGCGTTTATCAAAACTTTTTGCCACCATATGCCGCTAAGCTGAAAATCGGTATTCAGCCAAAGGCCATTTGGTTTAAGTAAAGTATGCAGGTGGTCAAATACTTTTTGCAGCGTTTCTGTGGTGAAATTATCCAGCAAGAAAGGAGTGATTATAACGTCGTAACTTGTGTCCATAGTTACGTTTTCGATTGCTGAATTTATATATATAACCCGGTTTTTACCGGTAAACCTTTTCTTTGATTTTTCCATCATTTTTGCAGAAACTTCCACGTAAGTGATAGTTAAGTCCGAGGGATGTACTTTTCCTATTTCTTCCAGTATCCATCCTGTTCCGCCGCCGGCTATCAAGATGTGTGAATTCAGGGGAATATATTGAAGTAAATAAACCTGAGCATCGATTAGTGCCCTGCCAAAAACCAGTCTTGAAAGCCCGTCATAAAACCAAGCCGAATTATTGTAGTTGGCCGCCATTTCTTGTTTAGTTAATGATTGATCAGATAGCTATCGGATAATTTTTTGCTGAAAGTACTTTAACTATTCACTAACCAACCTAATCTAAATAATCAACCAAAATTTAACAATATGTTTTTATATTTAGCAAACATCATGAATTAAACAGATATGAAAGTAATATTTACCAAAGTTGTTTTACTTGTCGGTTTGTTTTCAGGCGCCT
>Ga0302140_10001490_pt1 | contig 30495 bp, 18 predicted proteins | sample I_Bog_E1_1_FD_202095 | JGI IMG/M metagenome (GOLD analysis project Ga0302140, IMG submission 202095) | Peat permafrost microbial communities from Stordalen Mire near Abisko, Sweden - I_Bog_E1_1 | ecosystem: Environmental > Terrestrial > Soil > Wetlands > Peat | place: Sweden: Abisko, Stordalen... | reverse complement strand
CGCACTGGATCATCGCCAGGCAGTTTCCGCTGCGCAGCGATCATCCGGAGAGCATCAAAACATCCCAGTATTGGTATGACCGCGTGCTTCCCATTGTGCGCAAGAACATGATTACCGCGGACGGTCCGGTAATCATGGTGCAAATCGAAAATGAATACGACTATTGGAAGATCGCGGACCAGCAGAAGATGAATTACTTGACGGCGCTCGCGCAGATGGTCTGGAATGCGGGTATCGATATCCCGATCGTGACTAACTGGGCCAGCCAGGCGCGTCAGAATACCAATCCGGTCATGGCCCGGATTATGGATACGGCCGACTTTTACCCTTGGTGGAATGTACAGAAAGAGATTGTGCCAGCGCTTGCGAAGTTGAGAAAAGAAGAACCCACATCACCGCTCGGCATTATGGAATTACAGGGTGGCTGGTTTAGTCAGTACGGCGGCAGGCTGTCTGAACGGCAGGATGGTGCGAACGCTGTTGAACTTAACCTGCTCACCAAGAGCACTATTGAGCGCAGCGCTGCGTTGCTCAACTTCTACATGGGGCATGGCGGAACGAACTTTGAATGGGCGGCACGTAAAGTCACGACTACCTATGACTACGCTGCGCCCATTCGCGAGCCAGGAGGGCTGTGGGATAAATACTATGCAGCCCGCACTATTGGGAGTTTTCTCGATCAATTCGGGACGATGGTGGTTCGAGCCAGCGAATCAGAGAATGCGACATCGACCAATTCCGATGTCTCTGTCAGCTTGCGGAAAAACGGCAAGAGCGCAGTTTTGTTTGTTCGCGAAAATGCGAACTCCGACCAGGAGTTCAAGATCACATTTCCAGATCCTGCGACTGACGGCCATAAGGAGATCACGGTCCCGCGGGAAGGAACACTCGCGATCGGCGCACGCGGCATGAAGATGTTGCCGGTGCAGGTTGCTCTCGGTGGTGGACAACTTCGCTACTCAACGGCCGAGATCCTCGCAAGCGGAAGCCAGGGCGACCGGAACTATCTGATTGTTTACGGCGAACCTGGCGAATCGGCGGAGATTGCGCTCGCAGCAGAAGCGAAGCCACATCTGCAAGGCGCAGCGACTTACGAGTATTTCGATGCCGCTACTAATACTGCTATATTCGGCTTTTCGATAGAGAAGTCTTCGCAGATGTTTCTGTGGAACGGAAAACTGCAGATCGTGGTGTTGCCGCGCGAACTGGCGGAACGCACCTGGAGGGCAGAGCTCTCTTCACCTTCGGGCGGAGAGCCGACCCGTGTTCCTATAATCACGGATTGCGCATTGATGAGCGCGAACAAGGCAGCTCATGACAGATTGGCGATCACGCTCGACTATGCAGCGGGAGAGCATGAAGTATGCGCGCTGATGCCAGTCGAACCTGCGCAATGCCTAGTTGATGGAAACCCAGTGCACGTTCAGTATGATGCGCGTTGGCAGACCGCTCGTGTGAACATCAGCACGCCGCAACTACCATTCCAGCCGGTTTCTCTGGCGAAGGGCGAATTCCTAATAGAGCGGTTTGATCTGTCGCGCGGCGACTGGCTGAATACCGCTCCAGTGCCTCTCGAGAAACTCGGCAAGCTCCCCTACGGCTACGTGAAGTATCGTGTTTCATTCGAGTATCACGGCCAACAGAAACTGTTTCTCGAAACGCATACCGAAGATCCCAAACAGGTGTTTCTGAACGGCGAACATGTTGCAGAGCTTTCTACTGCGAAGAAGTTAGTGTCCACCGCACTCCAGGGAAGGGCAAAGCAAGGACAAAATTTGCTTGAGATATCCTATGAGGCTTTCGGCAGTGAAAACGGGAATAAGGAGATGTCGGAACTAAAGGGCGTGACTGCCATTCGCATCGGCGACGATTTGAAGTCGAATACTATCCATGCTGTTGCGATCCAGAGATTTCCCGCTGGAATGAAGGAACACGGCATGGATCCTGCTCTGGCACCGGGCGAGTGGAAGAAAGGGCAGGCGGGTGACTCCGCGGGTGCAGACGGTCTTGTGCCCGCCTTTACGTGGTTTCGTTCCTATTTCCCCTTATCATCGAGCACGGAGCGCTTCACTCCGTGGAAGATAAAAATCGATGCCGACCGCGATGCTCTGCTCTATGTGAACGGAAGGTTCATCGGCTATTATCAGGCCATTGGGCCGCAGTCGGAGTTTTACCTGCCTGAGCCCTATCTCCACATGGATGGAAGTCGACCCAACACGGTGGCCGTGATGCTGGCGTACGCCGACGGCCTGCGAAACCTCAAACAACTTGTAGTGTCGCCTTACACGGAATTCGCAACTCGGAAGACAGAGGTGGAGTTTCGTTGGTCCACAGGTGCTGGGGCTTTGCTGAGTTCGCCAGGGGCTGGTGATGAATAGCCCTCCGCAGCGGGATAAGACTGAGAACCATGCAGAATTGCCTCTGAGGCCATACCATCCAGGCGAGTCTTATCTAGAACCCCGATTCGGCTGGGGTGGTTTCAATATTGGTAGAGATGAGTCACGTTGTTCATGGAGATGAGGACCGTTTTGTGTCGAAGATACTTGCAGGCTTGTTTGCTCTCGATCGGTATTGCCGCCGCACATGCGAACGCACAGGTGGAGTACGTTGATCCAACCATCGGAAACGTCGGAATCCTCCTGGCTCCAACGCGACCGACCGTCTACCTGCCGAACAGCATGGTTAGAATGTACCCGCTGCGCGAGGACGCTTTCGATGACCGCATCGAGGCATTTCCTCTAACGATTAGTTCTCATCGAAGCAGCGAGCTGTTCGGCATTATGCCCGGCGACGGAACATCCGCTCTCTACGACCAGGAAGTTACCACGCCATATTATTACTCCACACGGTTCAGCGTATCGGGGGTCATCACCGAGTTCACTGCAACCGAAAGGTGCGGCTACTTCCGTTTTACCTTTCCCGACGGCAAGGCATCGCTGGAGCTTGCAAATCGCATTGCCGGGGATCTGCGCCTGCACGACGGCAACATCGTAGAAGGCGAAGAGCAGTTCAATAACATGAATGCTTATGTCTACGGCATTTTCAATAAGCCCGTTGCTGTTACTGCCAAACGTGCTGATGATAAGCAGCATCTTCTCATCTCGACCAATAGTGGCGCGCTTGAATTCCGCTATGGAATTTCATTTATAAGCACAGAGCAAGCGAAGAGCAATCTCCTGCATGAGATTCCGTCGGCGGATTTTGAAAAGGTCAAGTCGGCGGCGAAGGCTCGTTGGAACAGCACGCTTGGTCGCATCGTCGTAGAAGGAGGAACCGAGACGCAGCGCCGCGTCTTTTACACTGCGCTCTATCGTAGTTCAGAACGCATGATCAACATTACCGAGGACGGACGCTACTATAGCGGTTTCGATCATCACGTACACCGTGATTCCCGATCGTTCTACGTGGACAACTGGCTCTGGGATACGTTTCGGGCACTCGAACCTTTGCAAACATTACTTAACCCGGACATGGAAGCCGACAAGTTACAGTCGTATGTGCGTATGTACCAGCAGGGCGGCATCATGCCAACGTTTACGACTGCTTCCGGCCCGATGGCCTGCATGAATAGTGATGATTCAGCTCCCTGGTTCGCCGATGCTTGGTTCAAGGGAGTGCGAAATTTTGACTTAGCCACCGCTTATGAGGGCCTAAGAAAACGGTCGCTGGAGAGTACGCTTCTACCTTGGCGCCTCGGTCCAAAGACCCCCCTCGATGGCTTCTATGCCAAGCATGGCTACATGCCCGCCCTCCGACCAGGAGAGAAAGAGATGTATGTAGAGGTGCATCCCTCTGAGAAGCGCCAGCCGGTGCCTGTGACTCTGGGCAACAGCTTCGATGACTGGTCAATTGCTCAGCTCGCTCGCGCACTCAATAAGCCGGACGATGAGAAGCTGTTTCTGTCGCGCTCCCGGAACTACAAGAATCTTTTTCGAACGGACAAAGGTTTAATGTGGCCAAAGGACGCTGCCGGCCAATGGATCGAGCCGATGGATCCGAAATTTGGCGGAGGCATGGGCGGACGCGACTACTACGACGAAAATAACGGCTACACCTATACGTGGGATGTAGGTCACGATTATGCCGGACTGATTGAAATGATGGGCGGGACGCAGCGGGCTGAGGCCAATCTCGACAACTTGTTTCAAGAGCCGCTCGGCAGGACAAAGTATGAGTTTCAGGGAAAGTTTCCAGATTCTACCGCGATGGTGGGTCAGTTCTCGATGGGCAATGAGCCCAGCTTTGCCATTCCCTTTATCTACGATCGCTTGGGCGCTCCCTGGAAAACGCAGGCGCGTATTCGGATGCTCCTGAATGCGTTCTTTACCGATACGCTCCAAGGAATTCCTGGTGATGAAGACGGCGGCGGCATGAGCGCGTTTGTCGTTCTTTCAATGTTGGGATTTTATCCGGTGACTCCGACCATTCCAATCTACGACATCGCCAGCCCGGTGTTCACAAAGGCAGTCATTCATTTGAGCAATGGCAAGGATTTTGTGATCGTTGCCCATAACTCCTCGCTCGAAAATAAATACGTACAGGCGATTGTGCTGAACGGAAAGCCGCTCAATCAGATATGGTTCCGTCACTCAGATATAGCCCAGGGTGGCGAGTTGGACCTAAGGATGGGAGATACTCCGAACAGAACGCTTGGCGCGGATCCACGGTCCTTCCCCCCAGACTCGATCGGCATTCATCCTGAAGATTATCGATAGAGCAAAGTGCTGGCGGCTGCACGTCCGGAGTGAAATGAGCAACCTGAAAAGAGAATCCCTTAAAGATCTGAAGGCGCGAAATTTTGTGAGAGCCACTCTCGTTTGCTCTGCACTTATCTTCGCGACTCTTTCCCTACACTCCGCGACACCGCCCAGCGATCGGAAGGCTGGGGTCGCAGTTGCAATCTTGTCGACGCCATGGACCGCAGAAGCTAAATCGGCCGCGGTTCCTCTGCTGGAGTATCCCCGCCCCCAGATGACCCGTCCAGATTGGCTCAATTTGAACGGGTCATGGGACTATTTGGGAGGCGCCTCGTCCATGAATCCCGAGACACTGCCAAAGCCATCAGCCTTCCCAGCCCGCCCCGAGCACATCAAAGTACCGTTCCCTCCCGAAGCATATCTTTCGGGGATCATGCGAAATCAGGAAACGAACATGTGGTATCGGCGGAGTTTCGCTATCCCGGATTCGTGGAAAAAGAAAAGAGTGCTGTTACATTTCGGTGCGGTGGGCGATCAGGCGAGGATATCCGTAAACGGGCATCTTGCCGGAAAACACGAAGGCCGGTGGGAAGCTTTCGAATTAGATATTACGGATTTGCTTCACACAGGAAGAAACGAGCTGGTCGTTGGCGCAAGAGACACGCATGATGGTCGGCGCTCCTGCGGCAAGAACTGTGTCACACACGGAGACTATACGTTTTCATCGGGAATATGGCAGACGGTCTGGCTGGAACCCGTACCTCCCACTTACATCGAAAGCCTTGTGATCACACCGGACCTGACGCATTCCATCGTCAAAGTGGGAGCAGAAATAGACGGCAACGCGGATCAGATTAAGGTCTTCGTCACCGCCGGCGGGAAAGTCCTCAGCCAAGCCTTCGGCGTCGGTACAAGTCAATTGGAGATACCGGTGCCCGATCCGCACCTATGGTCGCCGAGTGATCCGTTTCTCTACGATTTGGAGGTCCAGCTCACGGATCATCAAGGCAAAGTATTGGATGATGTGAAAAGCTACTTTGGAATGCGGTCGATTAACTTGGGGGTGGCAGATGGCAAACTGCGGCCCTTACTCAACGGCAAGTTTATTTTTCAAATGGGCCCCCTGGATCAGGGCTACTGGCCGGATGGAATCTACACGGCGCCGACGGATGAAGCGCTTAAATTTGATTTGGAAACCGTCAAGCGCCTTGGATTTAACCTCGTACGCAAGCACGCCAAAGTGGAACCGCAGCGTTGGTATTACTGGGCGGATAAACTTGGCTTACTCGTATGGCAAGATATGCCGTCCATGTGGTATCCGGACGACCAGCCCGAGCGAACGCGGAAGCAGTTTGAGCAAGAGTGGCAGACAATCATCCAGCAGCACCGCAACTCGCCCGCGATTGTCACCTGGGTGCCGTTCAACGAAAACTGGGGCGCCTATGATGTCGCTCGCATCGCCGCATGGACTAAGGCGCTGGATCCAAACCGATTGGTTGATGGGAATTCGGGGTACAACAACGCTCCCAGTTACCGTAAGTCGTCAGGCGATCCAGGTAACGGCGACTTTGACGACAAGCATATTTACGTAGGGCCTGGTGATCCCCCGGAGCCCAGCGCCACTCGCGCCGCCGCACTCGGTGAATACGGCGGTGTCGGATTATTGGTGCCCGGACACATGTGGCCAGGTAAGCCCCATGCTTACGAGATGCAACCCACGTCGGATGCCCTGACGAAACGATTTGAACATATCCAATCCGACATGTGCCCATTGGTAGAGAACAGAGGTCTTGGCGCGGCCGTTTATACGCAACTCACCGACGTCGAAGGAGAAGTCAACGGGTTCATGACCTACGACCGGAAAGTTGAGAAGATGTATTTCCAACGCGTGCGTGCCGCCAATGAAGCGTTGTCAGCGAGGACTGGTGACCGGCCCAATGATTCATGCCATTGACGAGTTGGTATAGCTCAGATACGCATTAAGAATCACTCCCCAATTCATCGAATCGCTGGGCGCTGCCGGCCTCCCAAAGATCTTGGTTCAGGTGTGGATGTTCGTAAGAGTGAGGAGCCCCACACAGCTTTAGGGAGATAGGAGCTCCGTCAATTGCTGGATGCAGACAATTAGAAAAGCCTGCGCAAGAAGCAGCCGCAAGATTCCGTATAGCCACCCAAATTGGCATCTGGGGAAAAACAAGGAGGCCACCTCTCGGGTGGCCTTTGCAAACTCTTGAATCTTATAGTGTTATGGCTCCTGAGGTAGGACTCGAACCTACAACCCTTCGGTTAACAGCCGAATGCTCTGCCATTGAGCTACTCAGGATCACTTAGAGAACACAGGCAACCGGGCGGTTGCTCCTCTATCTTTATAGCAAATGCGAGAGGGTGGGTCAAAGCGATGTCGTCTCCCTCCTGTGCGAAAGTTATTCTGTCGATCAACCTTATGAGGGATTGCATCCTTAGCATCGGCGTTATCGTAGGACGGAGAACGCGGAATAAGCCACCGGAACTGTGGCATCGTTAGTATTGCGAGTCCTCCGCGAATGTAGCGGGTTTCATTAGCTCTCCACGGCATGTGCCTATGTCGTCTTCCAGCGGGTGGAAAGTGATGCTAACTTTTCATCCAGCGAAAGAGTGGAACGGGGCTGAGGCTTCGGGCGTGGTTTGCTCGGCGGAACCGAAGAATTACGTTTTGAGGCGACTTCCATAGCACGACCGGTGGACACCATCAGAGCCTTCATCGAGAGTGCGATTCGCTTGGTGAGGATGTCGGCGGAGAGGACCTTCACCTTCACGATCTGTCCAGCCTTGACCGCCTCATTGGGATCTTTGATGTAGCGATTGGAGAGTTCGGAGATATGGACAAGTCCATCCTGGTGGACGCCAATATCGACGAAGGCGCCGAACTTGGTCACGTTGGTGACGACACCTTCAAGAACCATATCGGGCTGAACATCAGCAAACTCGCGGACCCCCTCGTGGAAGACAGGAGCGATGAACGTGTCGCGGGGATCGCGGCCGGGCTTGCGCAACTCTTCGAGTATGTCGTTGAAGGTGAAGGCTCCAACGGAGAACGTTGATCGATCGACATGATCCAGCAATTGAGGATTGGCGATGATCTGCTGAACGGGTGCACCGAGGGTAGATGCGATTTGCTCAACGAGCTGATAGCTTTCAGGGTGAACCGCTGTGGAATCGAGCGGCTGCGCGCCGCCACGGATGCGCAGAAACCCTGCCGCCTGTTCGAAGGTCTTTGCGCCCACGCCCGCGACCTTCTTGAGTTGCGCACGAGAGGTGAAGCGGCCGTTTTCATCACGGAACTGAACGATGTTGAGAGCCATTCGCTCCGTGATGCCGGCGACGTAACGCAGTAGCGTCCAGGAAGAGGTATTGAGGTCGACACCGACCTTATTTACGCAGGTCTCAATCGTTGCTTCGAGAGATTGCTGGAGTTGACGCTGGTCGACGTCGTGCTGATACTGGCCAACGCCGATGGATTTAGGGTCGACCTTAACGAGTTCGGAGAGCGGGTCTTGAAGGCGACGCGCGATCGAGATGGCTCCGCGAACGGTGAGGTCGAGATCGGGGAACTCCTGCCTGGCTACATCTGACGCGGAATAGATGCTGGCTCCCGACTCCGACACCATCACCTTGAATATGTCGGTGAGGTTTTGCTCGGCAAGGAAGTCGCGAACGAAGGCGTCGGTTTCGCGAGAGGCCGTGCCGTTGCCAATGGCGATGGCACGCACCTGGTGCTGGCGCACGAGATGGGAGAGAGTCTGATTGGACTTTGCGGTCTGCCCAGTGTGGGGATAGATGACATCGTGCGCAAGGAACTTGCCAGTCTCGTCGACAACCGCGATCTTGCATCCGGTGCGGAGCCCAGGGTCGATACCAAGCACCGAGATAGGGCCGGCAGGAGGCGCGAGCAATAGGTTGTTGAGATTGTCGCGGAAGACCTGGATTGCGTCGAGGTCGGAGCGCTTTTTCAGTTCGAGTCGCAGCTCACTCTGAATGCTGGAAGAGAGCAGGCGGCTCCAGGAGTCATCAATGGCAAGTTCAAGATGTGGCGTCCAATCGCCGTCGGGGCCAAGGATATGACGGCGCAGGATGCCGGTGGCGCGCAGTGGATCGACCTCGATGAGGAAATACAGGACAGCTTCGGCTTCACCGCGTCGAATGGCGAGCATGCGGTGAGAGGGAATCGTCTTCACCGGCTCGCGGTAATCGTAGTACATCTTGAACTTTTCCTGCGCATCGACAGCGTCGAAGGCCTTGCGGCTCACGATCACGCCTTCGTCGTTGAGTAACTGCCGCAGCGCTTTACGAACCTCAGCAGTTTCGGCGATGCGCTCTGCGACGATGTGTCGAGCGCCTTCTAACGCTTCAGCGAGGGTAAGGACCTGCTTGTCTTCGTCGACGAAGGTCGCAGCAAACTCCAGAAGGGTATGGCTGGTGGTGGTTTGCGACCAGAGATAGTCCGCGAGCGGCTCAAGGCCTCGGTCGCGCGCGATGGTGGCTTTGGTGCGACGCTTAGGACGGTAGGGAAGATAGAGGTCCTCCAGTTCGCCTTTATCCAGCGTGGCTTCGATCTTCTGGCGGAGTTCGTCGGTGAGCTTCTGCTGCTCGGCGATGGAGGCGAGAATCGTCTCGCGGCGGCTGAGGAGCTCGCGAAAATAGGCGAGCTGATCCTCGATATCGCGGATCTTCACCTCGTCGAGGGCACCTGTGGCTTCTTTGCGATAGCGAGCGATGAAAGGTACGGTGCCACCTTCATCCAGCAACGTGACGGTTGCTACGAGAGAGCTCAGCGGCACGTTCAGTAGATGGGCAATGTGGAGAAGAATTTCCGGAGGGAGAGGTTTAGCTTGAGTCATGTTCTAGTCCCATCGTAGACGCAGAGTAAGAGGAAAACCGGGCCGTGCACGCTGCCCATACGTCCGTGCCAGCGTTTCGAGCGACTCAACCTCTGTTGGGCCAGTTCAGCTCAGGCGGATCCGGTGTCGCCATTGTCACAACACGTAAAATCCCGCGATTCATCGAGGGCCCCATTCTGAATGGCTGCTGCTATCGGGTTGACGCGGGCACGCTATGAGTGAGCGCAACTGTGTCCCGTTGCACCGGTGACGTTGCGCACTGGCATCCGGGTTGAGCGATTGGGCAACATATTTGACGCGGTGGGAGGCACGTCGGGCTGGGCCAGATTGGCAAGCCGGTCCTTGGACGCAGCGGCCCCCCTGCTCAATCAGCAAATGTGTCACTCGCCTCTTTATGTCTCACTAAGAGACAAAATTAGTTTGCGAGGATGCCAGCGAAATAAAACTTGCATCACACAACTTGAAAGGGCGCTCGCCCTGAGCGTTTGGTCGATTTTATGACACAGCCTCTAGTTGTAGTTGTGATGGGTTCCTCCGCGGGCCTCGGGCGGCTATCGCCCACGGCTTCGCAAAGCGTGGTGCGCGCATTGGTCTGATTGCCAGGAATCCAGAAGCTCTGGAAGCTGCCACAACTGCAGTGACCATCGGTATTGCCGGAACCAGTTCCAGGCCTGAATTATGAACAAAATTGGGGTTTTATGATGGAACAAACCAAGGAAATAGCTGATGCGATCACGACCTTGATCAAGCTGATGGTCGATCATCCGGAGGGGGTGGCTGTCGAAGCTGTACCAGCAAATGAGGGAATTACTCTTCGGATCTCTGTGGATGCTGCCGATATTGGGAAGGTCATCGGAAAGCAGGGCCGGACGGCGAGGTCCTTGCGGGTAATCGTTACAGCGATGGGGATGGCCAGCAAGCAGAGAATCAGCGTGGATATTCGCGAAAAACCGGCTGTTTCTGACTTTTCGCAACTTTCTTAGCCAAAAGGCTTACGTATCGAACCTCGAAGTGATTAGAATCACCGTCAGCGTTTTGTACGTATGGCTAGGATGTTCGCATGAATCAGCTTCTGTTGCGGGCGGTCGTCGGTGTGGCGTTGGCGTCCCCTTTCATATTCTTCATCTCCTATCTCATGGCCATCTTCGATCGTGCCTTAAGAACGATCCAGCGCAAGCACGTATACCGGCCTGGGCCTCGGTGACGGGATCTTCGAAGCGGGACACGGCCTAACTTATTGGCCTGCTGACACTTCCGGATCAGTGTTGTCACCGTATTTTTCGCCCAGACAAACTCTTCTTTTACCCGCGGATGGGCGATCTCTGACCATTACGGCTCGATGCAGATGGTAAACGTGCAAACACCTTTTGCTTCGCGGCTACTGGGGAGCCGGTGGAATAAGCTGGATCCATGCATGAAGGTTTCGGAATCGAAGGTTTCGATAGGGGAGGGCGCCTCCCAACAACGGCTTTGGTCAGCATTCAATCCATAAAGACCCGGGAAGCTTCAGAAGGCGAGATCGGCTCGGATCTCGGCACACAACTTTGCAGCTTTATTGAGGAATCGCGGGTGTTAACGCGAAGCATCGATTGCATTGCGTTTGCTTCGGACGCGAGTTTGTACCGCCTGATCCCGCGCGCGGTGGTTCAGCCGATCAACGTAGACGAGATCCGCAAACTGTTCGAGTTTAGTCGTGAGAACAACATCCCACTAACCTTCCGCGCTGGCGGGACGAGCCTCTGTGGGCAAGCGATCACGGATGGCCTGCTGATTGATATTGGCCGTTATTGGCGGATAGGAAAGGTCGAGCAGCAGGGTAGACGGCTGCGCGTGCAACCCGGTTTGATCGGGCAACAGGCAAACCAGCTGCTGAAGAAGTTCGCGACCAAGATCGGTCCGGATCCGGCGTCGATCAGCGCGGCGCGGATGGGTGGGATCCTATGTAATAACGCGAGCGGCATGTGCTGTGGTGTATCGCAGAATGCGTATCACACGCTGAGCTCAATGACCTTCCTTCTGCCATCGGGAACGCAGATTGACACGGCCGATCCAAGAGCAGACGAGCTATTTCGCGAGAGTGAACCCGCCCTCGCTTCCGGACTGCTGCAGATCAAGCAACAGCTGGAAGCGGACCCTGAATTATCGGGTCGTATCCGCGCGAAGTTTCGTATCAAGAACACGACGGGATATTCACTCAATGCCTTTCTGGATTATTCCGCCCCGGTGGAGATTTTCAGTCACCTCCTAATTGGATCCGAGGGGACGCTGGCATTTATTGCGGAAGCAGTTCTGGAAACTGTGCCAGATCTGCCCGTTAAGTACACAGGTCTGCTACTGTTTCCCAACCTCCATGCGGCCTGTGAGGCGATTGCGCCGTTGCGCGAGGCCGGAGCAGCTGCACTCGAGCTAATGGACCGCGCGTCTCTGCGATCTGTTCAGAATAAGCCCGGCATTCCGGCAGAGATACGAGAGCTGCCGAAGGATGCTGCAGCTCTCCTGGTCGAGTTCCAGAGTGCCCATGCGGACGCAGTCGAGGAAAACGCAGCGAGAGCGCAGGCTGCAGTGCAAGGGCTGAAACTTTTGAGCGAGCCGCTGTTCACGGACGATCCTGCGACGCAGGATCGATTGTGGAGTATCCGAAAGGGGCTATTTCCTTCGGTAGGTGCAGTGCGAGCTGCCGGGACCACCGTCATTATCGAGGATGTCGCATTCCCGGTCGATCGCCTGGCAGACGCGTCTGGCGATCTCATTCGTCTGTTTGAGATACACGGCTATACGAACGCGATTATCTTCGGTCACGCCAAGGATGGGAATCTTCACTTCGTCATCACGCAGGGGTTCAATACGGAAAGGGAAGTCGCTCAGTATCGTAACTTCATGGCGGATATGGTGCGCCTGGTAGTGGAAAAGTACGACGGCGCCTTGAAGGCCGAGCATGGGACAGGCCGCAACATGGCACCGTTTGTTGAGACGGAGTGGGGAGCAGATGCATACGCTGTGATGCGACGGATCAAGGCGCTCGCCGACCCGGATAATCTGCTCAACCCCGGGGTGATCCTGAACGCCAATCCGGAAGCTCACCTTGCCGACCTCAAGAAGATGCCCGTGGTGGAAGCTGAGGTGGACAAATGCATCGAGTGTGGCTATTGCGAGCCAAAATGCCCCAGCCGCGATCTGACCCTGACCCCTCGACAACGGATTGTTGTTCGCCGAGAGATGCAGCGGTTGAAGGATTCGGGAGCCAGCAGCTTCGCGCAGGACGCACTGGCGCGGGACTTTCCGTATATGGCGCTGGATACCTGCGCTGTCGACGGATTATGCGCAACGGCTTGCCCCGTGGATATTGATACAGGCGCGCTGACAAAGCGATTTCGTCGGACGCGTCACTCCGCGTTTGCTAATCGAGTGGCGAGCGGTCTTGCGCAGAATATGAAGCTGGTAGAAGTTGCAGGGCGCTTCGCGTTGGCAGCGGGGCATACGGTTCAGTACTTGTTCGGCTTACCGTTCATGATTGGAGTGACACGTCTGCTGAATAAAGCCACTCGACGCGTGATGGATGAGCCGTTCTGGCAGTGGTCTGCGGAGATGCCAAGAGCGCGGCGAGGCGCGCTGCCCGTGCGTGCGCAAGCAGACGCCGATGCGGTTTACTTTCCGGCGTGTATCTCTCGCATCATGGGCGCGCTTCCGGGTGAGCAGAGAGAGATTAGCGTCATGCAGGCATTGCTCGCCGTCGCCGATCGAGCCGGCGTGAAGATGTATGTGCCAAAGGATATCCCTGGACACTGCTGTGGCGTTCCGTTTTCCTCGAAGGGGTTTGAGCCTGCCCATGCCGCTGCGCTCAATCACACCGTGGAGAGCTTCTTTCGTTGGTCGAATGAGGGTAAGTTGCCGATCGTGATCGACACCAGCCCTTGTACCTATGGGCTCAAGACGGCGCGTCCTTATCTGAGTCGGGAGAACCAGGCCAGATTCGACGCGCTTACCATTCTCGATTCTGTAGAGTTCGCGCACGACAAGTTGCTCCATCGGCTGCCGATTCATCGGAGGGTCGCGTCCGTAGCGTTGCACCCGGTCTGTTCGGCTACCAAGATGGCGATCACTCCCAAGTTGATGCGAATCGCAAATGCCTGTAGCGACTCAGTGTGTGTACCGCCGGATGCTGGGTGTTGTGCCTTTGCTGGTGATCGTGGCTTCTTGTTTCCTGAACTTACCGCCTCAGCGACGAAGGTGGAGGCGAGCCAGGTTCTGGAACAGGAACAACATGGCTACTACTCAAGCAGCCGGACGTGTGAGATCGGAATGACGAGAGCGACGGGGAAGGTTTACCAATCCTATGTGCATCTGCTTGAGTTCGCGTCAAGAAGCAGGACTCCGACCGATCGGCGTTGAGGAACTTTCGCCGCTTCAGCACGTATATGCCATCTGTACTTCCGCACCTGATCATTTACCGTTGCCGAAATTTGGTTTGGACTGATAAAAGGCTGTTACGCTGCGCCGGTCCAAGGGTAGAGTATTAGTTCAGCCCACAATGGATCATGAGGAACTTATTAATATGACGTTGTCTCGATTCAGCTTGAAGAGCCTGTTTTTCGTTGCGTGCATTGTTCTCACAACAAGCATTAGTTTCTGTGAGGTTTCACGAGCCGCAACCCCGCTCCTGCTGAGAGATCCATCGCTGAGCAAGGACAAGATTGCATTTCTATATGCCGACGATATATGGACTGTCCCGCGTGGTGGTGGCGATGCTGAGCGATTGACCTCCGTCGGTGCGGTCACCGAAGGGCCGTACTTCTCGCCTGACGGCACCCAGATTGCGTATTCCACGCACGAACATGGACAGGTGGATGTCTACGTGGTGAACGCGGAGGGTGGAGTGCCGCGGAGGCTTACGTGGGAGCCGACCGGCAACTATGCTGTTGGTTGGACGCCAGACGGGAAAGACGTCTTGTTCGCCTCAACACACGCAAGCTATTCCGATTTTTTGAGGCTATTCAGGACGCATGCAGATGGGACCGGAACGCCAACGGTTCTGCCACTGCCAAGCGCGGAGACGGGTAGCTTTTCGCCGGATGGAAGCTCCCTTGCCTACGAGCCGATCCTGCAGTGGGAGGATGCCTGGAAGCATTATCGCGGTGGCCAGACGAAGAAAGTCTGGATCGTGAATATGAAGAGTCTGGATCTGGTAAAAGTTCCCCGCGACAACTCAAACGACTTTAGTCCGGTGTGGGAAGGGAAATCGGTGTACTTCTTATCGGACCGAAATGGTCCCGTGTCACTCTTCCGTTATGACACTGAGAGTAAAACCGTAACGCCGCTCCTGGAGAATCACGGGTACGATCTCAAGACCGTGGCGGCTGGACCGGGAGCACTGGTATACGAGCAGTTTGGATCGCTGCATTTATATGATCTTGCGACGAAAAAAGAGCATGCGGTTGAGGTAACCATCCACGGTGACCTCGGAGAGCTTACCCCCCATCTGGCGAATATTCCCGCAGATCAAGTGCAGAATATCGGCGTCTCACCAACCGGCGTGCGGGTGGTCGCCGAAGCGCATGGAGACATCTTTACGCTCCCAGTGGAGAAAGGCGACACGCGCAATCTGACCAAGACGCCCGGGTCTGCGGAGCGTGATCCGGCCTGGTCGCCGGACGGGAAGTCCGTTGCCTATTTCAGCGATGCTTCAGGCGAGTATCAACTCTACATTCGAGACCAGGATGGCCTGCACGCGCCGAAGGTCATCGACCTGGGGCCGAATCCTTCCTATTTCTATGGACCGCGGTGGTCTCCGGATTCCAAGCACATTGCATATTCCGATAAGCACCTGCACCTTTGGTATGTAGATGTCGATGGAGGCAAGCCGGTGCTCGTGGCTATAGGCTTGCGAGGAAGCTTTGGAGCGTCGACGGAGCTAAGCTGGTCACCTGATTCGCAGTGGATTGGCTATACACGGGATCTCGAAAATCAACTGCATGCGGTCTTCTTATACTCCCTGGCGACTCACACATCCACGCAGATTACGGATGGAATGAGTAATGCGGCGCATCCTGTGTTTGATCCAAGCGGAAAGTTTTTGTACTTCGCTGCATCGACGAATAACGGGCCTTCGGATGCTGGAATCGACCTCTCTTCGCTGGATCGTGCGACCAGCAGCAGTGCGTATGTAATCGTCCTGGCGAAGGATGGAATCTCGCCGGTGCCTCCTGAGAGCGATGAAGAAAAAACAGCAGCAGAAGCGGATAAAAAGACGGACGACACTAAGACCGCAGCAAAGAAGGACGAAGATAAGACTCAGGATAAAGATGTCGCGAAGGGCGATGAAAAGAAGGACGCGGCTAAGAAGGATGAGGTAAAACCGACGGTTATCGATCTTCCTGGGATCGGGAACCGGATCCTGGCGCTTCCTATTCCTGCAAGGAATTATGTTGATCTGCAGGTGGGTAAGACCGGTGTGCTGTTCCTGGCGGAGGGAAGTCCAGTCGGACGTGCGTCGGGTGAGGGAGGTGCGCCGATTCGTTCGCTGTGGAGGTTCACCACGGAGAAGCGCAAGACGGAGGAGATCTTCAACAATCTCACCGGCTTCGCCGTTACAGCGAATGGAGAACAGTTGCTGGCTATGCGCGGCGGAAGCTGGTTCATCACGCCGATTGGTGAGCTGAAGACGGGCTCTCCGGAGGCCGCGCAGGGTAAACCGATCAATAATGGAGGCATGTTTGCCATCCTCGATCCTCGCTCCGAGTGGAAGCAGGAGTATCGCGAGACGTGGCATATCGAACGAGATTTCTTCTACGATCCTCATCTGCATGGTCTCGACGTGGACAAGATTTACGCAAAGTATGAGCCCTATGTGGATGGTCTGGCATCGCGGTCGGAGTTTACCTATCTATGCAACGAGATGCTGGGTGAGATTCAAATTGGGCACATGTTTATCAGGGGGCCGCATGAGCCAGATAATTCTCCAAAGCCTGGGCTGCTCGGAGCTGACTATGTCGTGGAAAATAACCGCTACAAATTCGCTAAGATTTACAACGGCCAGAACTGGACCCCAGCGCTAGCCGCACCGTTGACGCTGCCTGGCATCAACGTAACCGAAGGTGAGTATCTACTGGCTGTGAATGGCCGCGAGCTGCATGCGACCGATAACCTGAATAGCTTCTTCGACGGAACGGCCGGCAAGCAAACAGTTATCCGTGTCGGACCTAAAGCTGATGGTAGTGATGGCCGGGATGTCACGGTCGTCCCGACAGACTCAGAGCATGGGTTGCGGAATCTCGATTGGATTGAGTCAAACCGCCGCAAGGTCGATGAACTCTCGGGCGGCCAAGCAGCGTATATCTACATGCCAAACACAGGCGGCGCGGGCTATGACAACTTCAACCGCTACTTCTACTCTCAGTTGGACAAGAAAGCAGTGGTACTAGATGAGCGCTATAACGAAGGCGGCTTCATCGCCGACTATGTTGTGAACGTCCTCGGACAAAAGCCGCTGAGTGGTGCGATCGAGCGCGATGGCGAACCCGTCCATGATCCAGAGGGCGCGATCTTCGGACCGAAGGTGATGATCATCAATCAGTCAGCAGGTTCGGGAGGGGACGCCATGCCGTGGTACTTCCGTAAAGCAGGGCTGGGAACGCTGGTAGGCGTTCGAACATGGGGCGGCCTGGTTGGTATTGGAGGCTTTCCCACGTTGATAGATGGAGGTTCGGTGACAGCTCCGCGTTATGCGATCTATGGGTTGCATGGTGATTGGGAAGTCGAAGGCCACGGCATTGCTCCGGATGTCGAGGTCGAGGAGTATCCGAAGGATGTTGCTGCTGGGCACGATCTGCAATTGGAGCGCTCAGTTGAGATCGTGATGCAGCAGTTGAAAGAGCATCCTGTGCCGACGGCCCCAATTCCGGCCTACCCAAACTATCATCAGCATGATGGGCTGGGCCATCCATAATGGCTGAGACATTGCGTCCGAAGCAAGCGCGGACGCAATGTCTCAGGCTTAGAAGACTTCATCATCGCCGATCGGCATCCCGGGTGGAGCTTCGATGGGCTTGCTCGGCACGAACTTCTCCGGGTTGCGATGAAAGTCTTCGATGCGCCGGATGAGAGCGGCTCGGTGGATGGCTTCGGCTGAATCGCTTGATGCGGGAGCGGAACTCCACTGCTTCAGGAGGTTGTCGATATGCGCCTGAGCGATGGCGCGTGCCTGCGTGGATGCCTCTGGATCTATGGCGAGGCCAAACATCGCTTCGAGTGCTCGGAATTCGACCGCTCGCTCCACTTCCGAGGACATGGGCTGACCAGTATCAGGCCGTTCCGCGACTGTCGCGGAGATGGCCTCAAGAACGGAACGCAACGAAGGACTATCCGAAACACGCGCGTGGTACTGGACCAGGCGCGATGCTCGCGACGGATTGAGAAGTACCCGGAGAGTAAGATCGGCAGCGGATTCAGCGGCGGCAAGGGGATCGAAGGTGAGGCCGGTCTGCGAGGGAAATGATTCCTGGGTGCGCGGATAGCCTGGCGGAACCGGCGGAAGCATCTTGAGAAGGCTCTCCGGAAGTGTCAACGTGGCGGGAGCTAACGTTTGCAGGACCACTGAGAGAGCTTTACGCTGATCTGCCGGCGCTACGATCTCCGGATCCGCCAGCCCGTCGCCTCGCTCGTTGTATCGATAATCGAGGCCGCCGATCTCCTTGATGGCGGCTTCAGTCTGATAGCGATGGAACAGATAGATCGGAACCAGTGAAAGCTCGAGCTGCGACATAGGGGCCCCAGGTTTAATGACCTCGGGGCCGAAATTCTTGAGCGCAGCCGCCCGCACAGCGAGAATGCGCGTGAGTTCTGCCGCAGGGTCTGAGCCGTTGTCCCAAAGATGTGCGTGAGGTTGAGCCGAGCCGAAGGGCCTCGCATCCTCATCCGTGATGAAGATCTGGCCGGCGTGATCGGCTTCGGTGAGAATTTGATTGAGAACTGCATCTACGTCGGCTTTCGGCGCGAACTCCCGGTAACCATAATCGATGGCGACTTTGTCCCAGTCGCCGATATGGTCCGCGTACGCATGCGAAATATTGATACTTCCGTCCTTATCCAGCGTTATATACGGATGGGGATAGTCCATCACGCTGTCTGATTGAGCGACGCTGGACGCCGCGAAGTTGTGTGCCAACCCGAGCGTGTGACCCGTCTCATGAGCTGCGAGTTGGCGGATGCGCGCCAGGACCATCTGGAGCATCGGATTCTTCGCGGGATCTGGCATGTGTCCAGCTTTGTATGGCGCGAGCAGACCTTCCGCAATGAGGTAGTCCTGACGGCCTCTCAGAGAACCCAAGGTGACGTTGCCCTTGATAATCTCTCCGGTACGCGGATCCGCGAGGGCCTCTCCGTAGCTCCAACCGCGCGTGTATCGATGGACCCACTGGATAATGTTGTAGCGAATATCCATGGGATCGGCTCCTTCGGGGAGCAGATCAACTCGGAAGGTTCCCGGAGCCCAGCCGGCTGCTTGAAATGCCTGGTCCCACCAGCGAGCTCCCTGGAGCAGCGCGCTACGAATCGGTTCGGGGGCGCCGCGGTCAACGTAGTACTGAATCGGGGCCATGGCTTCGCAGTTGATCTTGCATTTTGGATCCTTCTTGATCAGTCGGTGACGAACGATGAAGCGTTGCGTAACATCATCGCCAAGCGGGGCGGTCAGATCGCGAAACGAGGAAGGGAAGTACCCCGCGCGAGGATTGAAGGCACGAGGTGTGTACCCCGGCGGCGGCAGTTCTATGAAGGAGTGACGTTCGCGCAGCGTCATGGCGTGCGGGTCCGGCGTGACATCGGCAACGTACTGACCCTTGAGAGGGCCTTCTGCAGCGAAGGTGAGTACGGCTTCGACCTCTGTGTTCTTTGGAAACGCCTTGGTGTCCTCTAGCGCGATGGTGGATCGAGTGGGGTCGACGTGATAAGAGCCTTGGTGGAGCGCAGCCAGTGTTTCGACAACTCCGTGAGCGTCGTGCAGGAAAAAATCGGTAGCATCGACGAGCACTGAACCGGAGGAGTCTTCGGCAGCGACAGTAAAGCCCCAAAGAATGGACTCCGGGAAGGATTGTGTGACGGCAAGGGTTTCCGACGTATCGGTCGAGGAACTACGGAAATTCTGATTCGGTTGGACCATGAGAATCTTGGGCCCGGACCGCTCGAAGCGAATGATGCGGCCTTCAGAAATTTGACCGCGGTCGAGGCCGAGGTCATTCGAGCCAGTGCCGTACGGAAGGGAATTTGTGTATAGAAGATCGATCGCGAGGTGGGGGATCTCGAGATACAGCTTGCCGGCCGCAGGATCCCAGTCGAGAGGAAGAAAGCCTTCAATGTGATGCATGCCCGAAGTCTTTACCGTGATTGAGGGTAGCGGACTGGCAGGCGACTGGGCGTTTGACTGAGCGAATGTCAGGAACAGGGCAAGAACAAGGCTGGCACGCATGGGTATTTCTATCATGCCGCTTGATTCACTTAGCGAACTGATTAACCTACTTCACCTTGCTGGCCAACCCGCTCCGCCCAAGCAAAGGTGTAAGTATGTGATCGGATAGAGCATGTGGTAGAGTCAAAGGGTTGCGAGCGAGCGGAGAGATGGCCGAGTGGCTGAAGGCGCACGCTTGGAAAGCGTGTATACCGCAAGGTATCCAGGGTTCGAATCCCTGTCTCTCCGCCATATTTACGCAGCGCAGCCGGCGATAGTTCGTCTTCGGCGCACTGCCTCCTACTCAAGCCCAAGATAGTCTGCGGGTTCAGTCTTGCGATGAGCGTCTACGATCTTTTCGCATTTCACTTGAGCCGCCCAATTATTATTGTATGAGATCGGGTATGGAATGTCCGCTTCTCGGTAGTCTTAACCGATGCTGCTAGCGTTAAGTGCCTATAGAATCAATACGTTATTGGCGATAGCATGCTGTTACTTGCATAGTGTTTTTGGCTTTTGTTGCGTGCTCGCTGGTTCAAAAGCAACACTTCGAAAAGCGGCTCTCGGGACGGCCTATGTCGCTTCCAGCAGGACCGGTCAACCAACGGTGAGGCGGTAACGGTTGCCGTCAGTTTTGTGATTGAGCTCAGCAACTCTTCGGCTATCCCCTTGAGCGCCGTTAGGCTCGGGTCTTTCTCGCCATTCTCAATCGCCGACAGGTAACCCGATGCACGACTAGAAAAATCCGCCATCTTTACCGGCGCCCTCCGGGTTTCTAACGGAGGGTGCAGATGCGGTCGCCAAGTTGACCGAGAATATCACTGAAGACATCTCTCGACCTTCTTGGGCTGTCCGACGCACCCCGCTCGAGACTTCTGACTATCTCCCGAATCGACGAACCAGAAGTAATGTCTCGTGAGATGTCTTCCCGCTCGGCCAGCGTAAACGTATGCTGCGACCGGCGACGGACTGCCGGAGCGATCCCGCCATGCTTCGACAGCAAGAACTGAATGGAGCCGTGGTCCTTGTCGAACATGCGACCAATCTCATGCAACGACTCACCCGCCTTCCAACGCCGCCAGACACAATAAACGTAATTTCATTTCTATTTCACCAACGAAAGAGTCCCCGTCACATCAGGACGTCAGATGCGTGCTTGGATCAATCGAAAGGGGGGAAGATCGGCTCGTCACAGCCGCATCTGGCTAGGGACGCAAGGGTGGACCAGCAAATGGGGTCTTGATCGGTGTGGCGATACCTAGGAACTGTGTGATGGTGTTATCACCGAAGTTCGAGATCCATGCATTGCCGCTGGCATCAAGCGCCAGTCCGTACGGTTCGAGCAGCGAGGCATCCGTGCCGAAGCCGCTCACAGGAGAAAGAAATGTTCCTGGAGAAACACTGGAAGCGCCGCTGACCGCCGAGATGGAATTACCGCGGTAGTTAGTCACCCAGACGGTGCCAGAGCCATCGACCGCGATACCCTGAGGGTGTAGCACACCTCCCCCGGCAATACCATTCAACAGTACGGTGCCGCTATCACTGACTTCGCTGATGCTATCGCCGTAATAATTCGTCACCCAGAGATTGTTACTTTGGTCGATTGCGATTCCGGATGCACCATTACAGCAGTCGATAACAGAGGTGGTTGAGCCGTCAGCCGAAATCTTCGTAATCGTGTTGGCCGATTGATTTGCGACCCAAGCATTGTGATTAGAATCAACCGCAAGAGCCACCGGAAAATTAAGCGACGTTCCGCCCCAACCGGTCACACCCGAAAGGGAGGCGCCGGAGCTGTTGAGGAGCGTTACCTTCGAGTCGCCATAGTCGACAACCCACATATTGCCGTTGGGGTCCGCAGTGACGGCAATGGGAAAATAAATCCCACCGGGGTAATAACCGCTGCTGCCGGAAAGCAGTTGGCCGCTGGAATTGAGCTTGACGATATTTCCAAGATTGCTATTGACGCCGCCGGTACTCTGCTCATTGGCGATCCAGATATTGTTACTGGTGTCGATAGCCATGCCAAAGCTCTCATTCAAACCAACATCGGTATAGCCGGTCGCCGCAAGCGGCACGCCTAACGGAGAAAATGCCGAAGCGGCACCAAAGTAATTCGAAACCCATAAATTGCCAGAGCCATCCACGTCGAGTGAAGTGGGACCGTTGAGTCCCCCACCGCTATATATGGCGAAGAGCATCCAGTCACCGGGCGCGCTGGTGAGTTGTGGTTGAAATGGCGCGCTTGCAGTTAGCAGGTGGAACAGCGTTGAAACCTCGTGCCCCGGATTCTGCGCCATGTAAAGCGCGGCTGCGATGGTGTCGACTGCCAGCGTTTTCCCTGAGGGCGTAGCGGCAGAGAAGAGGCTGGCGCACGCTGTAGAGGAGCCACTCGCTGACTTGACGCATGGGTCAAGAATGTTTGCCAGCGTATTGATCTTGTTTTGCGGAATCGTGCCGTTCGTCCGAATGCTAGTTAGCGTTTGACCGGTTGCTATGTCGACGATGTTCGGTACCTGGGCGAAGGCATTCGACAGTCCGGCAGCATTGGTGGAGGATGTGCCGATATGAATTGCGTCTGTCATGAATGGCCTCAGAGGCCAGACCGAGGCCACGGTTGTAGCTTCGTCTATGACGATGGATGGGTATGTCGAAGCCAACGAATTGCATGTGCCCAATGCCGACATCAGGGCTATAGCCGTATTGTCGGTGCCATTGGCGAGTCCCGGGTTTCCCTTCAGCGCCAGTATGTATATTTGGTCTGTTTCCGCCACGCAACTCCAACCGTCTGGGATGTTGAAGTTGCCACTAGTATCGGTAGCGACGTACCCGTTCCCATTGCTGTCCGTGCTGACACCGCTCGCTGATAGGTTCAGCAGGGAGGTTGAGGCCGAGCCGTACCCGTCGGAGCCTGCCGCATACAGATAGATCATTGCCCCGGTCACCGGCTGCTGGCCGGCATGCACCATGCCCTGCAACGTAACTCCAGCCCCGGCGCTCGTTGACGAAGTGGCAGCGACAGTTCCACCGCATCCCGCAATCAAGCCTGCACAGGTACACAGCAAGATCAGGAGCGCGAACGTGGCTGAGATATGCAGAAGTCTCTTCCATTCAGCCAAAGTGCTTTCAATGAGCTCAATCAGGATAAGCCCTCCAATCGGCTCATGTAGACATTGCGGGGATTGTTGGCAAAACTGACTGATCTGCATATCTGGGAGTCGAGATACATAGATTCCGGCTTTTGAATGCAACTCTGCTTACGGAACTGTCACAGTATTGTCATCCAAAACGATCGTAGCCGTGCTCGCCAATGCCCGCCCTTGAAGGGTAATGCCGGTGCCGAGTGTGATCGTGTCATGCGCCATGATATTTCCGACGAAGGACGTATCAATGGTCGCCGAGGTGCCAACCTGCCAATAGACATTCTGGGCCTGAGCACCATTTTCCAGGGTAATCTGCCCTGCAGTCGCGGTCAGCGCGGCCCCTATCTGGAATACGAAAACGGCATCCGGATCGTAATTCGCGTTGAGAATCACATTGCTTGCTAACCCAACTGCAGCCGAATTGTAGTAGACGCCTGGAGAGAAAGTAGAGCCTCCCATTGCGGCCGGTAGGCTTCCGGTTGGGGATAAATTCGCCACATAGTTGTATGCAGCGGTTAAATCGCTTTGGGCATTCTCTGCCACTGGATCAGTGATGTAATCCGTCGCCGGAGCAGTAACTGTTCCGGGGCCGGGAGGCTGGGAGAATGAAAAATTTGTGACCGAAGTTCCGGGGTATAACCCCAAATCTCCACCGCTCACAACGGTGTTCGAGTTCGTATTCGTAACTGAGGCACCACCCAGAACGGCAAAACATGTCACTAAGTCCGCAGGGGATGTGACAGCGAAGCTCGCCGGGGCAGAGTTGAGCGCAACGAAAGGCGGAGCCGCAGGCACAAGGCCAAATAACGTGGAGACACTGTGCGTTGGATTCTGCGCAATGTACCAGGCAGCCTGAACCGTGTTACCTGCTGTGGTGGAACTGGAAGGCGTGGCGTCAGTAAACAGTGTCGAGCAGTAGTTGTCACTACCGGGGTTGGAGTTCACGCAGTGGGCAAGGATGTCGGCCAGCGTATTAATAAGCTGGCCCTTGCTGCCCGTTGGATTCACGACACTCCCAGTGGAGATATTGACCAGGTTGCTGACATTTTCGAAGGCTGTCCGCAAGTCGTTATAGTTTGCAGCGGATGCACCGATCAGAACCGAGGCTCCTGCGGTACCTGTGGGTGATGCAATGAACGGTTGCAGCGCCATGACGGACGCGACCGTAGTGACTTCATTGATATCGATAAATAGAGAGGAAGATAATGTGCTGGTCGCAGCGCAATTGCCAATAGCAGCTATCAGAACAATATTGGGGTTTGCTGGATTGCCGCTTCCCGGACTGCCTCCAGTAGACACAATATAAAAATGACTTGGCTTGGAGGGTGGTGTGTAATCTCCCGTGATTGTAAAGTTACCGTTACCGTCGGTCTTGGGCAGGGTGCCGGTGATCAAGGCCGTGGCGCCTGCGCCATAGCCGCCGCCTGAGATTGGCGCGCCTGCGGTATAAAGTTGAATCGTGGCGCCCACTATGGGCTGCTGGCCGCCGAAGACGCGCCCCTGAATTGTCTGCGCTGTGAGTGTGCCCGGCGAAGATGCGCTGGAGTTTACCTTCATGCTGCAGCCATATGCAATCATCACGAGAGACAAACATGTGAGCTGCAGGAACCTAAAAGAAGCAGATTGATGATTGCAGTGTGTATGTACCATTCGGAACTCCTTGCAAATCTCCGCGTCTCCGCGTAGAAGGAACAGACGAAATGAGTAACACTGCGGATTTGGAGCTAAGTATTTCTGCGCTCGTAGCTCCCAGCACAGAAGGCCCGCTTTTGAACTTACAAAGAACAGTAACGTGCATCAAGGTATGAATCTGAGCACTACCGCTCAGATTTTCCTTACGTGAGGCCCTGAGGCCCTTCCATTCCAAACGTAAGTCATACTCAGATCTGATCCTACGCGCAATGCACTCCAAGCAGGAGTTATTCGATTAATAGATAAACCACCTGGTAAGAATGAGCATAATTCTAAGAAATCTGGTCCTTTGCCTTCAGATACATATTGGCAAGGTGTGCTATTGTGAACATTCAGCAATGCAGCAAAAATGCAACCATCTGGAAAAGGGGTTAGAAAATGATCAAGTTCCGCTCCGTCCTTGTTGCCGTCCTTGCACTCTTCGCTTCCGCAAGCTCGCTGCATGCACAGGCGGGCTGCACGGATTCCCCCGAACTCCCGACGGCTGTTCTTTTGCTCGTAGGTTCTGCCGGCATGTTCTACGGCTCCCACATATTGCGGAAGCTGCTTCGCCCTAGCGGAAAGTAGTAATGCCAAGGGATCCTCGGGCTCGCGCTCGTGGGGACTTGGTGCCCGCAGTTCCAAGCGTGGTTCTCTCGCCTTGCTTTTCTACTCCGCCTCTTAACCCTGACAAGGGCCTAGCCCATCTATCTGCCGGTTTCTACGCCGGAATCGTTTTACTGCTCGTGACTGGCGGCAGCCTTTCGCTATTTCCTCTCTGGCAGAGGATGTGTCACCTTTGGTCCACAGATCCGCTTCGCTCGATTGGAGCGGCGTTCCCACTAGTGGCTTGTGTGGGAGTTCTTGTTGCGTGGCGCCGGCTTGGCTGGTGTCAGGATGGCTCCATCTTGGCGCTTCTTCCGGTGGCCTTGTCGATGGTGCTTGCGCCAGCCGTCGCCTCCACGATAGTGTTGGCATACAACGGTCAAAGCCTGATCCATCTCGGCACCGTGTTATTTCTTTACGGAAGCGGAGCGGTGCTGTTGTTCGGAGGACCTCGTCTTTTTCGTGCTTCGATCCTTCCCCTATGCCTTCTTCTACTCATCAATCCTGTTCCGTACGCATTCAACCACATGGTGGACCTTCCGCTTCAGTTCTTGTCCGCGCTCACGGCCCGTTCCTTTGCTCACCACATCGGTCTTCAGCCGACCGGCGAGAATCTGCGCATGATGTTCGCTCCGGACTTTGGCATGTTCATCGCACCTGGCTGCAATGGCATTCGGGGGTCTATAACGCTTGGTTATCTGGCATTGATTTTTGGCTATGTCCGCCACCTACGTCCTCACATACTAGCTCTCGTCACGATTGCGGCGATTTTGCTGGGATACATGTTCAATCTGCTACGGCTCTGCATTCTCGTGGTTTACTACCGTATTGGCATTAACTTCCCTTCGATTCAAAAGCATGGCGTCGGTGTCGACTATGCGATTGGCTGCACTATGTTTCTGTTTGCCGCCGTCGGTCTTGGACTACTCATTCGTTCGGTAGAACCAGGTCGAGCATCAAGCCTTCAGAAACTTAGCCTGGAGGAACCAAGCCTGGAGGCACAGGGCGAAGAACCCGAGAATTTACGTCGTGTTTGGCCGATTCCGTATGCCGCCGTTGTGCGCTCTATCTGCTTCGTCACACTTTGCGCAGCCTTTATCTTTCCGGAAATCCGATCAGCCACCTCACAACCTATGCGCCCAAATGAGCAGTTGGTTCTGAGCGCCTTTCCCGCCAGCGTTGGCGGCTATAGGCTTACACGTACCTGGGCCGAGCACAACGGTAATGGCATGATCGCATTGGCAATGGCAGAATATTCCGCTCCCTCGCGCACGGGCAATACCGTCAACAACATTACGCTCGGTATTTGGATGGGATCAGACAATCATCTCGTCGCTGATAGCAAATATACCCAGGGAATACTTGCTGAGTCGACGGGCTCTTTCGATGCCATCATAAATCAGGCATTGCCCGCTCATTTTGTCACTAGTTTCTATGATGACGGCGTCAATCGCCAGTATGACGCGGAGTCCGCTTGTTTGGAGACTGGCTGTTCTGACCGCGTCGTTGGCTCTCGCTACAAAGGCTTCTTTTTCGCAACCCATATATTCTCCAATCCGGCCTTCGTACCTGGTGAAAGAAGCCTTCCAATACTGCTACGGCGAGAGTGGCCCGATAGCGATCCCACTCCATCCGCCGATCTCCGCATACAGTTTGAAGCCGATGCACGCCTCTTCATGGAGCAACTCAATCTCCAGCCGCTGCTTGTTCAGGATGGATCTCATCTCTGATTCCAGGAAGTGTCGCTGCCCTTAGAAGAAAAAGACTCGATGGAACGGCTGTTACTTAGAAGAGGTCTCATAAACGTCTGAGTATCGTGTGGATGCAAGCGAGTTGGACGAATCCGAGGAAGTTTTCGATGTGGAGCTCCCACCACGCGGCGAGCCTGCGGAAGTTGTGCATCCAGGCGAAGGGGCGCTCGGCCTTCCATCGTTTCTTATAGCGGCGAAGCTTGCGCCGGTCCTCTGTTTTGCCTCGGTTGCGACGGTTCAGGGCTATCATTTCAATGCCGTATTCGTCTTTGAGCTGCCGACCGAGCTTGCCCGAATCGTAAGCCTTATCTCCGATCAGTCGGGCAGGAAGTTTGTCGAGAAAGCTTCCGGTAAGAACTTCCTCAACAAGCTTGCACTCGGCCGGGCGAAGCGCTTGCGACAGATAGAGGTCACTTACACCAAACGTCAAAACTGGACCCTGTAGCCGCTGTATCCAGTTAGTGACACTTGATGCGTCTCTCTGTCTTCTTTCCGTGAAGAAACTGACAAGTGAAGGAATAGGGAATTGACGCCTTTTTCAGCAGGGACAACATTTACTTAAAGAAAGAACATGCATTTACTTAAATGACCGGCAAGCCGAACATTCCAAAGCCTCATCTAGAGGCTGTGGAGCCAGAATATGTTGGAGGTCAAAGTGAAAACGTGGGAAACCGCCCAGCGACGGTGCTGCCGAAGGAAGTTCTGGCGCAGCTCAAGCTTGTGAAGGGCGACTCGCTCATATTGACCGAATGCCCCGGAGCTTTCAGATCAAGCGAGGTGACCCGCGAGCAACGGAAGTTCTTCAAGAGTTAGGCAAGTGAAGGCGGAACGGGCGACAGCCGTAGGCGCCCATTTCATGATTAATTCCGAATACGACCATGATTTACCTGAATGACCGACACTCTCTACAGCAACAATACTGAAAGGACCAGAAGGTCTGATAACACATATTCTGTATACTATATCTCTACTCCAAAGCACATCTCTTCTTGGGCGGGATGATAACCTTCCCCATATGAGGTTTTGGTCGTGAAGGTCGTTATTTCCACGGGCCGCCAAGCCCATTATCGGTTGCCTGCCAACGCCTTTGCGCGCAGAGGCTCCGACGTCTCCTTGTATACGGCGACTCCCCGTAAGAGGCTGCGCAACTTCGATCCAGCTGTGAAGAGTCGATGGATACCCGCGCCAGTAGCGATCTTCAGTGCGCTCACGCACACGCATACGCCTTTGGTTTTGGACGAGTTGGATTCCACCTTGTTTGACCGTTGTGCTGCTGCGGTGCTTGAGGACTGCAATTTACTCCTGGGCGCTTCGACTTCCAGCCTGGCTACGGGCAAGGCAGCTCAGCGCCTCGGAGCAACTTTTGTACTGGATCGCGCTTGCCCGGACATCCGGGTGCAGCAACAGATGATGGTTGAAGAGGCCCGGAAGGTGGGCAGCACGTTTCGCGCGAACTCTGAGTGGTTCATCGACCGTGAAGTGGAAGAATATGAAACTGCGGACTTTATTCTCTCCCCTTCGGACTACAGTCGGCGCAGCTATCCGGAACATCTACGCAAGAAGGTGGTGCTCGCGCCCTTATATGGACGCTCGAAAGTCTCACAACGCGCCCCGCGACCAGAGAGATCAACGTTCGTGCTGGGGGTTGTCGGCGGCCGGGCCTTGCGGAAAGGATATCTATATTTACTGCAAGCATGGAAGCAACTTGCCCTGCCTAATGCCGAACTCAGGATCCGCACCGGGGAGGAGATCTATGCATATCCTGTTCTGAATCAGCTACTTTCCGATCTCCCCAACGTCAAGATTTTGAGCTATGTACCAGACATTAGCACCTTCTATGCGGAGTGTGACGCATTCATCCTGCCGAGTATTGACGATGGGTTTGGGATGGCATTGTTTGAAGCGTTGGCCAACGGAGTTCCTTCCATTGTTACGCGTAATTGCGGTGCGTCGGAGTTGCTAGTTCCCGACCGCGATTGCCTGGTTATTGACGCATTCAGTGCGGAGCAGATCAAAGAGGCGATTCTACGGCTATATGAGTCGCGTGAGCTTCGTGAGCGCCTCGAGATTGCTGGGCCTGCGGCCGTTTCGGCGCTCCAGGATGGAGGATTCGCCAAGCCTTACGAGGAAGGCCTTGACAATCTTCTTACAGCGATCACCGCCAAGCATACTTTATTATCAGTGGCTTAGCACACTAAGTTAAAGCCTTCCGCCACCCACAAAATGCACGATTTCGATCCGATCGTTATCAGACACAGTGCTGGTGGACCAAGTGTCTCGAGGAACGATTTCGCCGTTTTTCTCAACTGCGATCCTGTCGGCTTTTAGGTCTAATGCGCTGATTACGTTCGACATATTCGTTGGCGATGGTAGATCGGTGAAGGTGTGTTGCTGGCCGTTGAGTTGGATAGTAAGGGTTGCGAGCATACTCATCGAGGGTAGCAGGTGTCCTTGCCAGACTGCCAGACTCAAAATATTCCCCAGAACTGCTTTCTTATCATAGTTATATGGACGGTTTAACTAGTTATTGTTGAATTAGTATTCAGACGATATCTGAGCAACCCGGTGTGTTGTCAGAACGCGACTCTTCGTGTGATAAGCAATGTAACACTGGCTCAATGGAGCAGTTGGCACGATATTTTATGTGGAATTTAGTCCCGTTTCATGCACTCAGGAGCGTGTTTTATGTAGCTTTTGAGACCTTTGGTAGAGCTATGAGGAATGCCAAAAGAGATTGAGGGGACCTTTTCCGTGGCCGAGGATTGGCGCGTTCCGGATGGCTTCCGTGACGAAGTGTTTGGCCCCTCGGACGGCTTCGATGGGAGTGTCGCGGAGGACGAGGTGGCAGAGGAGCGCGGAGGAAAAGGCGCAGCCGGTTCCGTGGGTGGAGGTGGATTCGATGTGCTCTCCGGCAAACCTGTGGAATTCTCCCGAGGGTAAGCGGAGGAGGTCTGTGGGTTGAGCATGGTCGCCGGCGGTGGCGACGATGTGGAGGTGGGGGTGTCGCAGGGCTAGACGTTCGACGGCAGTTTCGGCTTGCTCAAGGGTTTCGACTGGTTGGGCGGTAAGAGTGGAGAGCTCGGACCAGTTCGGCGTGATCCACGTCACATGGGGGAGCAGTTGGTGATGGAGGATCTCGAGGGCTTCTGGAGGAAGGAGACTGGCGCCGGAACTGGCACGGAGGATGGGATCGAGGATTACAGGAGGGACGATGGGGATCTGTGAGGGCTGTTGCTTCCCTACTGTCGACTTCCTTTCCTTGGGAAAGGTGACGGCGAGAAAACCCGCTACAGTCGCGGCGATTTCGCTCGA
>Ga0302140_10001488_pt1 | contig 30516 bp, 23 predicted proteins | sample I_Bog_E1_1_FD_202095 | JGI IMG/M metagenome (GOLD analysis project Ga0302140, IMG submission 202095) | Peat permafrost microbial communities from Stordalen Mire near Abisko, Sweden - I_Bog_E1_1 | ecosystem: Environmental > Terrestrial > Soil > Wetlands > Peat | place: Sweden: Abisko, Stordalen... | reverse complement strand
TCCCCCACCCCCCGCCCGAAGCCCCGCACCAGCGGCGTGGTCATTCCGCACCAGCCCAAGTGGTACATGCGGGTGGCCGCGTGGATCATCGTGGCGGTGATTCGCGCCGTGGCGTGGACCTTGCGTTATCGCCTGAACGACCGCTCGGAGTATCTCAACCGCGCGCCGGCGGGCCCCGCGATTTGCTGCGTCTGGCACAACCGGCTGGTCCTCTGCATTCCCATCTATCGGAGCCATGTCAGCCAGCGCAACGCCAATGCGGGCATCGCCGCGATGGTGAGCGCCAGCAAGGATGGCGGTTTTCTCACTGGCATCCTGGAATGCCTCAAAGTGGAACCCGTCCGCGGCTCCTCGTCCCGGCGCGGCCCGCAGGCCTTGCTCGAGATGATCACCTGGGCGGAGCGCGGTTATGATGTGGCCCTCACCCCGGACGGCCCGCGCGGCCCGCGTTATGTGGTGCAGGAGGGGGTGATGGCGCTGGCGCAACTGACCGGCCTGCCCGTCCTCCCCTGTTCTTACAACCTGGATTGGAAGCTGCAATTGCAAAGCTGGGACCGGTTTCAGATCCCGCTGCCTTTTTCCCGCTGCGAAATCAATTTCGGCCCGGTCATCCGCGTGCCCCGGGAGGCCACGGACGGGGAACGCGAGGCCTTGCGCCAGGAACTCGAAGCCAGCCTGCGCCGGATGTCCCGCGACTGACCCATGATTGCCCGCGTCAGTCTCGAAATCGCGCTGCGGCGGGAGTTTGACTATGCCATTCCGCCGGAGTTTGCGGGCAAGGTGGATGTGGGCAGCCGCGTGCAGGTGCCCTTTGGGCCGCGCAAGATACTGGGCGTGGTCACGGCGGTGGCCGAGGCTTCCGGCCAGACGAATCTCAAGCCCATCCTCAAACTCATCGGCGAGCAAACCCTCGTGACCCCGAAAGTCCTGCGGCTGGCGCGCTGGATCGGCGAATATTATTGCTGCGCGCCGGAAATCGCGCTGAAATCCGTGTTACCCGAGGCCGTCCGCAACGAGGATGCCAGCTGGCGCGAACGGCTGTTCGTGCGCCGGCTGCCCGCGCCCGGGGAAATCCCCAAGTTGCCGAAGCGCCAGCAGGAAGTGTGGAGCATCCTGGCGGAGCGCCGGGAGATTTTGTTATCGGAACTGGTGGCGCTGGCCAAAACCACGGCCGCGACCGTGCGCAAACTCGAGGATCACGGCCTGATCGAAATCACCTCCGAAATCTCCGAGCGCGATCCCTACGCGCACGAGCAGATTTTACCAACGCAACCCATCGTGCTGAATCCGGCGCAAGCCACCGCCCTGGCGAAGATCACCCGCGCCATGGATGAAATATCCGTGCCGGGTGGAGCCGGCTTCGAGCCGGCGGTGGCGGGCATCCTGCCCGCAACCGGCGGGACGCGCGTGCCTGGCTCCAGCGCGTCCGCGCCACCATCGGCCGCGCCGCAACCGAATCTGGCTGGAAGCCAGATTCAACCGGCTGGAAGCCGGTTCCACCCCTCCGCGCAAAACACCTTCCTGCTGTATGGGGTCACCGGCAGCGGCAAGACCGAGATTTATCTGCAAGCCATCGCGCACGCGCTGGAGCGGGGCCAGGGGGCCATCGTGCTCGTCCCGGAAATCTCCCTGACGCCCCAGACCGTGGAGCGGTTCAAGGCGCGGTTCAGCAGCGGCAAACTGCAAACCCTCGTGGCCGTGCTCCATTCCCACCTGAGCGCGGGCGAACGGCACGACGAATGGCACAAAATCCGGCAGGGCCGGGCGCGCATCGTCATCGGAGCGCGGTCCGCCATTTTCGCGCCCGTCGAGCCGCTCGGCTTGATCGTCGTGGACGAGGAGCATGAGCACACCTACAAGCAGGAGGAGGCCCCCCGCTATCACGCGCGCGACGTGGCCGTCATGCGCGGGCAGATGGAGCGCGCGGTGGTGGTGCTCGGTTCCGCCACGCCCTCGCTGGAAAGCTATTACAATTGCCGGCGCGGAAAATTCACCCTGCTGGAGCTGCCGGAACGCGTCGATAACCAGAAAATGCCCCATGTCCGCGTGGTGGACATGCGCCAGACCCGGCGCGATGGCAAGGGGCCGCCGATCTTCTCCCCGCAGTTGAAGGAGGCCATCACCCAGCGCCTGGAGCGCAAGGAACAGACGATTTTATTCCTCAACCGCCGCGGCTACTCCTCCTCGCTGGTCTGCGAAAAATGCGGCCATGTCTGCGGCTGCCCCAATTGTTCGCTCACGCTGACCTATCACCGCCCCGAACAAGTGCTGCGCTGCCACATCTGCGGCCACAGCGAACGCGTGCCGGAGGTGTGCCCGAACGAAAAATGCCGGAATCCGGGCATCCGCTATTCCGGCTTGGGCACCCAAAAAGTCGAGGATGTGCTGGGCAAACTCTTTCCCCACGCACGCATCCAGCGCATGGATGCCGACGTCATGAAGCGCAAGGATGATTACCGGCGCGTGCTCGGCGAATTCCGCCAGGGCGAAATTGACATCCTGATCGGCACGCAGATGATTGCCAAGGGGCTGCATTTCCCGAACGTCACCCTGGTCGGCATCATTTACGCGGACATGGCCCTGCACCAGCCGGATTTTCGCGCCGGCGAGCGCACGTTTCAACTGCTCACGCAGGTGGCGGGCCGCGCCGGCCGCGGCGACATTGAAGGCGAGGTGTTTGTGCAGGCGTTCACGCCCTTTCATCCCGCCATCCAATACGCCCGGCGGCATGACTTCGTGGGCTTTTACGAGCAGGAACTCGAGTTTCGCGAGCAACTGAAATATCCGCCCGTCGGGCGCGTGGCGTTGCTCATGCTCAAAGGACGGAATGAAGACAAGGTGAAATTCTCCGCCGACTACGTGAAGCGGGAGGTGGAAACCCGGGTGCAGGCCGCCAAGGTGAGTCCGGCGGCCGGTGCCGCCGGTGCGGAAGCCGCCCGGGGGCTGGCGGATTTGGTCATTGCCGGACCGGCCCCGGCGCCGCTGGTGCGGGCGGAGAACCTGTACCGCTATCACATCATGCTGCGGACCCGCGCCATGAGCCGCCTCAGCCAGTTGCTTGCGCAAATCACAATCGGGCTGGTGCTGCCCGACGACGTCACCCTGTCCGTGGACATCGACCCCGTGGATTTAAGTTAAGGTTTTTGGTCACCCTCCAGTCCATCAATCCACCAATCCACGCCTATTGCTTCTCGTATTCCCCCTTGCCGAGGCGCTTATAAACTTTGAATCCGGCCTTTTTGGCATCGGTGACCGACAACGGCTTGAGCTTATGCGGCGTGCTGAAGCTGGAAATGATTTTGCGCACCGGCTTTTTACAAGCCGGGCATTTCTCCAGTGGCGGGGCGGACAACGGCCGGTTCAGCGTAAAGTGTCCGCCGCAGATCTTGCATTCACCCTCGCACAATTCGTATTCGTAAAGCGGCATGGGCGTAATCTAATGCCTTGGCCCGGTTCTTTCAATCCGAACTCCAAGCTGGAAAAGGGTGGCTCGGGCCACTGGCCCGTACCGTCCGGCGACCCGCCGGACGGAACGGGTGAGGCGCTCTGTTTGCATGCGGAGACCGTTTCCCACAGTGCGCCCCGCTCCGCTCAGCCGGGCTGGTAGCCCGGCAGGACGGGCCGGTGGCCCGTGCCACCCCGGCATGGTCCATGCGTTTGCCATTGGGTGCTTTAGTTAGAGCAGCCCTGGGCACGGGCGACCCGCCCATTCACTTAACAAGGGCGTCGGTGCGCGCGGTCAGGAACAGGTCTTCGCCCAGCTGCCGCCATTGGAGGTCGCGCAGGTTGATCACTTCGCTCCAGTCTTTGGCCCCCTCGCCGGCGACCCCTTTGCGGGCGTCGCGCCCGCCGAGGACTTTCGGCGCGTAAAAAAACGCCACGCGCTGCGCCAGTCCGCCGAGCAGGAAGGAGGCGTTCACTTCGCCGCCGCCCTCGACGAGCAGACTGCTGATCCCACTGGCACCAAGCTGGTTCAGCAGCCAGCGAAGATCGATGACCGATCCGGTCAGCGGCGCGGTCAGGACCTGCACGCGCCGGGACAGGGCGGCCACCCGGCTGTTGGCGGCCTTGGGCCCCACCACGATGGTGGTCAGGGCCGCCGCCGCATCCGCCACCACTTTGGCGGTCAGCGGCGTGCGGGCGTGGGTATCCAGCACGAAGCGGCGCAACGGTTTGGTGGCGGCCCAGGAACCATCCTTCCGCTGGTGCCGGACCGTAAGCGAAGGATCATCCGCCAGAATGGTGTTCACGCCCGCCAGAATGGCATCGCAGCCCTGGCGCAGGTTCATGCCGCAGGCGCGGGCTTGCTCGCCGGTGATCCACTGGGATTGACCGCTGGCGGTGGCGATTTTCCCGTCCAAGGTCATCGCCGCCTTGACGATGACGAAGGGCGTGCGCTGAACAATCCAATGATTAAACACTTCGTTCAAGGCAATGCATTCGGTGGCCAACCGCTGGGCGGCTGGATCCCCGGCGCAGCCATGCAGGGTGACCACTTCAATGCCCGCGCGGCCCAGAATGGGAAAGCCTTTGCCCGCGTGCAGGGGATTGGGGTCGGCGGCACCGACCACGACCCGCCGGATGCCGGCGTCAATGATGGCTTGCGTGCAGGGCGGGGTGCGCCCGTGGGTGGAGCACGGTTCCAGCGTGACGTACAAAGTGGCCCCGCGCGGGGAATGCCCACGTTTTTTGGCGTCCCGCAGCGCCTCGATTTCCGCGTGCGGCTCCCCGGCCCGGCGATGCCAGCCGCGCCCAATCACCCTGCCAGCCTGGACCAGCACCGCCCCGACCATGGGGTTGGGCGAAGTGGTGCCATAACCGCGCCGGGCGAGCCGCAACGCCGCGCGCAGAAACGGGAGGTCTGGGTTTGAACCGGGCTTCATAAGCCCAGATGGTGCAGGACTTGGTACACCACCAGGGCCGCGAGATAGGCGGCTCCGGTCATATAAGCGATTTGAAAGAGCGGCCATTTCCACGAGTTGGTCTCGCGGCGCACCACGGCCGTGGTGGACAGACATTGGGCCGCCAAAATGTAGAAGACCAGCAAACTGAAACAGGTGGCAGGGTTGAAGATCGGGGTGCCATCCGAGCGCCTGGCCTGTTGCAGGGTGCTGTACAGCGAGGACTGATTGTTCTCCGCCACGTCCCGGCCCACGCCATAGACAATGGCCAGGGTGGAAACAATGACTTCGCGCGCCGCAAAGGAACTGATGATGCCGATGCCGATCTGCCAGTCGTAGCCGAGCGGCCGGATCGCCGGCTCGATGAAATGACCGATCTTGCCGGCGCACGAATGTTGCAGGGAATTCTGCGCGGTCAGGGTGTCGGCGCGTTCGCGCAGGGCCGAGGCCTGCTGCTCGTCGCCGGATTTTTCCACTTGCCCGGCCTGGGCCTGCAGCGTCACCGCCGCCGCCGGCGGACTCGATTTGGGATAATACGACAGCGCCCACAACACCAGCGAAATGCCCAGAATGACCGTGCCGGCCTGCTTGACAAAAATTTTCGCGCGGTCGTACGTGTGCAACAGCGCCGTGCGCAGCGCCGGCACGCGGTACGGCGGCAGTTCGATCATCAGCGGCTTGGTTTCGCCCGGAAGAATGGTGCGCCGGAAAATCAGCGCCGCGCACAACGCCGACCCCACGCCCACGGCGTAGGCGGCCGTGAACACCAGCGCCGCCTTCAACGGCGAATGCGGAAAGAGCAGCGCCGTGAGCATGGCATAGACCGGAATCCGCGCCGAACAGGCCATCAGCGGCGTGACCAGAATGGTGATCAGCCGGTCGCGCGGATTTTCGATCACGCGGGTGGACATGATCGCGGGAATGGCGCAGGCATGCGCCGAAAGCAGGGGCACGAACGCCTTGCCGGGCAGCCCCAGCCGCCGCATGATCCGGTCCATCACGAAGGCCGCCCGGGACAGGTAACCCGTGTCCTCCAGCAGCGACAGCGCAAGAAACAAAATGCAAATCTGCGGCAAAAACACCAGGATGCCGCCCACGCCGCCCACGATGCCATCCGACACCAGGCTCTGCAAATCGCCCGGCGGCAGCAGCAAAATCACCCAGCCTTTGATATGGGCAAACAGATGGTCAATCAGCTCCATGGGAATTTGCGCCACCCAGAAGATCAGGGCAAAGACCGCCAGCATGACCAAATGAAACACCACCACCCCAAAGACCGGATGCGTGAAATAGTCATCCAGTTTTTCCGTCCAGACCGCGCGCTTGACCAGGGAGGGATCCATGACCCGCGTGGAGATTTTCTCGGTCCACTCGTAGCGGGCCTGGAAGGAGCAGCCCGTGCAGCCGGCGCAACCGGGGTCCACATGGTCCACGGCTTCCGGCATGGTGCCGTTCATGAGCCGGCCCAGCTCGTGTTTCAACTCGGCAATGCCATCGCCATTGCGGGCGGAAACGGCCACGACGGCGCACCCCAGCTCCTTGCGGAGCTTGGGCACGTCAATGTGGATGCCATCGCGCCGGGCCATGTCCATCATGTTGAGCGCCACAATGACGGGGCCTTTCAGCTCGAGAATCTGGCTGGCCAGAAAGAGATTGCGTTCGAGATTGGTGGCATCCACCACCACCAGGGCGGCGTCCGGCGCCTGATGCCCGAGCCGGCCTTGCAATGCATCCGAGGCCAGTTTCTCATCGGGCGACTTGCTGTCCAGACTGTAGAGCCCCGGCAGATCCACCACCACGATCTGCTGATGATCCAGGTGCATGCGGCCGACCTTGCGCTCCACGGTGGTGCCGGGGAAGTTGGCGGTTTTGGCGCGCAGCCCGGTGAGGGCGTTGAACAGGGTGGTTTTGCCGGCATTCGGATTGCCCACCAAGGCCAGGGTGAAGGCGTGGTGTGGGTGCGTCTCGGCGTCGGCGTCGTGGCAGTTCATGCCTCGTGGGTCTCGCGCAGGGCGCAATGGCCGGGCATGCAGACTTCCACCTGCACGCGGGCGGCGAGCTCGGCGGAAATGCCCAGCCGGGAGCCGAACACCTTTAAAATCAGGGGGTTGCCTGCGCGAACCAATTCCACGCGCCGGCCCACGCAAACGCCGAGCGTCTTGAGGCGGTGCGTGTCCTCGTCATCGGTGGAGACGCGGCGCACCACGGCACAAGTCCGGGGCGGCAATTCATCCAGCCGCACGAGCATCAGAGGCTGTTCTGTAGTTGTCACAACGTGAACAAAATAAGCTTTCCCGCCCGTATGTCAAACCCGGCGGGACGACGGGTTGACGCCGTTAACGGCGTCAGTTCGATCCGTCACCCGATAGATTAACCCACCGCCTCCGGCCCTGCTGCCGGAGGATTGCGATTTGTTATCGGTGGTTTGTTGGCAGGGCTTCATCGTCATTCTCACCCTCGTTCTCCCGTCAAACCGTCGGCACCGACCAAAAATGGATTTGAAAGGTGCCACCCACTACTACCCACTACGACTCGCGACTCCGCCAGGTTTTAGCCCGGATATTTCATAGCAATTTGAAAAGACACGCGAATAACCCGATGGAAATATAAGGGCAACCACGTTCGAATGCGCTTTTCCAAGGCCACGGCACGCAGGTTGGAAACCTGTATACGGCAGGCTTGGAAGCCTGCGCTACAGGGGTTTGCGTGGTTTTGGCCGACTTCACTGTGAAATATCCGGGTTAGCGGCAATCGGCGTCCGGCTTGGCATCGGCGCAACAGCACAGCCTTTGGGACCATGAGCTTCCTTCGCGTCATTCGCGGATACCTTCCCGTTTTTTGCATTTCAAAGGTCGGACTGACTCGGACCCACTCTGACTTCACTGACTTCGGATCGCCGGTTTCCAAACCAGCCGGCCGTGGGCATCCCCCAAACGGCGGCGAACGCCACGGCCGCCGCGCCGCCCGTTTCCGCTTCTCAAAGGTCGGACTGACTCGGACTGACTCGGACTTTTGGCTATTAAACCCGAACTCCGAGGTTGGAACACGAAATCCTCGGCCTGAGCTAAAATGACCACCCATCGTAGCGCAGATTTCCAAACCTGCCGTATCGCCGGTTTCCAACCGGTTGGGCGTGGTCAGACCCGCCCACCCACGCGTTCATCAAAAGCATTGTGGCGCGGACGGGCGTCGGCCCTTCAACCTGCAACCTGAACCCTTTAACCCGAAATCCGAAATGGGCAACGAAATCGAAAGGACCTGCCGCGCGCCCAGCGCGGTAGGGCGCGTCACTCCGTGCGCGCCGCGCTTGCAACCAGCGGGTGCAAATATTCCCCGACGTCGTTTTCCCAATCCGTTGCCGGTCAGGGCGCTTTCCAAGTTTCCCCATTTTGGCGACGATGGCGAGGCGGTCTCCGTCGCTGAGGCGGCCAGCAGGGTTTTGATTTCGGCGAACTTGGAGTCGTTCGCCGTTCGATTTTCGATCAGGTCATTCATACTTTTGCTGCAACTGTAGCAGGGGACGTTGGACATAGGCTGTCCAAGGTGAAAAAAAAGACGGATGAACCGCAAAGAACGCAAAGAGCACAAAGACAATGGGTTGTGTGGGGAAGTGGATTCATCCGGCGAGTCGCCGGACGGCCCAGGCCAGTGGCCTGGGCCACCCAAAACCATTTTGAAAACACGCCCTAAAGTAAACCGCCTTTCGGCCGATAAACATGTCAGTTTGCTGTCAGGATCATAATGGCCGCCATCGCTATCAGGTTTTGGCGCGCCTGTGGACCGGGGCGGGCGGGAAGGCTTGGTTATATGCGCATTGGTATATTTTTGGTGACGGTGGGTATTTCGCTGCTCTGCGAGGAGGTACGGCGGGCGAAAACGCCCCAAACATCCGGCACCTCTTCTCCATTCAATCCCAACCAAAGGAGGGAGCCATGAAACTTCAAACGAAAATCGGCATCCAAATCCTCGGCGGGATGGTCGCGTTACAGCTTCTGACACAAGCCATTCCGCTCATTCAGGCCAGACATTCCAATGGCAAACTGGCGGCGGCAAGCCAGGGGTTGTTGAACGAGCGGGAGTTGCAGAACGTCAAGAACATTGATACGGCCGTGGACTTCGGGGTCACGGATTCGTTGGGCCGCGGCGATATGGACGTGTTTTCCCGCATTGCCGCTTTGCAATCGAGCATGCCGGGGCTGGTGGAATTCTCGCTCTTCAATCTGGAAGGTAAAATCACCGCCTCGTCCAGCAAGTCAGCCATGGGGCGCGCGCTTGACCCGGAACTCAAAGCGCGGCTGTTTTCCAATCCAGATTTGGTGCTGCAAACGAACGCCAATGCCATTGAGATTTACAAGCCGCTGCTGGCGGGCCAAAAATGCCTGGCGTGCCATGATCAATACCACGCGGGCGCGGTTTGCGGCGCGACCTATTTTCGTTTTGCCAATGACGCCGCCGCGAAGCTGGCCGGGCAATTTGATCGCATCACCACGGCCTCCAACCGCCAGTCGCAAGGCTTGTTCCTCATTGTCCTGGTGGTCGGGGGACTGATCGCAGGGGGTTTGACGCTGGCCATCACGCGTCCGATTCTCAAAATGTTGACGCGGATGGTCAACGGCATGAATGAGGGGGCCAACCAGATCACCGCCGCCTCTGCCGAAACCTCGATGGCCAGTCAAGCCGTGGCCGAAGGCACCAGTGAACAGGCCTCGTCGCTGGAGGAGACCAGTGCCTCGCTGGAAGAAATGGCGTCCATGACCAAGCGCAACGCCGAGAATGCCCGGCAGGCCAACGCGCTGGCCAAACAGGCCCGGGAGGCCGCGGACCAGGGGGCCGGAGATATGCAGAGCATGGGGGCGGCCATGGAAGCCATCAAAAATTCCAGCAACGATATTTCCAAGATCATCAAAACCATTGATGAAATTGCGTTTCAAACCAACATTCTCGCCCTTAACGCCGCAGTCGAAGCCGCCCGCGCCGGTGAATCCGGCATGGGCTTTGCCGTGGTGGCGGACGAGGTGCGGAACCTTGCCCAGCGCAGTGCCCAGGCAGCGAAAGAAACGGCCGGACTGATTGCGGGGGCCATCACCAAAACCGGCCTGGGGGTCGAAATCAGTGGGAAGGTGGCGCAGACATTGAATGAGATTGTCAGCAAAGTCCGCCAGTTGGACGAACTGGTGACCGAGGTGGCGGGTGCTTCCCGGGAGCAAACCGAAGGCATCACGCAAGTGAATATTGCCGTCGGCCAGATGGACAAAGTGACGCAAAATAACGCGGCCAGCGCCGAGGAGTGCCTCCGCCGCGGAAGAATTGAATTCCCAGGCGGAATTGATGAAGCAGTCCGTGATGGAATTACTCCAACTTTTGGGCAGCAACCGCGAATCCACAACCAGACCAGCGTCCCAGACGCGACGACCCCAGACGGCCCGTTCCGCTCCCAAACGCCTCCCTGGCAATGGCCGTCCCCCGGCCGCGCCGGCAACCCGCGCCATGGCCAACCGGCAGAGTGAAATTCCGACAGCGGGCGATTTCAAGGACTTTTGACCAAGCAGGGTGCCAAGCGGCTTGGCAGGCCAGCCAAGTTGCTTGGCGGGAATTCTGTTGGCAAGGGGTGATAATTGGTCCAAAGTCATGCTAAATGAGCCAGCCAGGCCGGTTCCGGCCTTGGCATGGTTCGTGCAAACGAGGTGAAACTATGAAAACCAAACCCCTGATGCTTGCGTTAACGAGTGCGGCGGTTTTGCTCCTTGGGCTTGCCGCCCTCCCCGTTTCGGCCCAACCGGTTCCGCCGCCCATGGCCAATTATCAACCGCTGTCCGACCAGCAACTGGATCAATTGCTGGGGCCGATCGCGCTTTACCCCGACCCCCTCCTGGCGCAAATCCTGCCCGCCGCCACGCTGACCACGCAAATCGTGCTGGCCGACCGCTATGTGATCGGCGGCGGCGATCCCAGCCAGATTGACCAGCAACCGTGGGATGCCAGCGTCCAGGCGGTCGCCCGCTATCCTGCCCTCCTCCAATATCTGGATGACAATCTGGACTGGACCGCCGAACTGGGCCAGGCCTTTCTCAACCAGCAGCAGCAGGTGATGGAATCCATTCAGCGCTTGCGCATTTCCGCGCGCAACTTCGGCAACCTCGTGTCCACGCCGCAACAGCAGGTGGTGGATGACAACGGTTATATCGAGATTCTGCCGGTCGCGCCGGACACGGTTTATGTGCCGGTCTATCAACCGGATTTCGTGTATGTGCAAGGTGGTTATGGCCTGGGCTTTGGGGCGGTCTGCAACCTTGGCCCGTGGTTGAACTGCGACTTTGACTGGCGGCACCAGCATCTGTATTCCTGGGACCGTGACCATGGTCATCCGGCCAATTGGTGGCAGGAACGGCCGGAACAACGCGCGGCTTGGATGGCGCGTCAGGGCGCGGTTTGGCGGCCCGAAGATCATCGCGAAGCGGGGCACAACTTGATTGTGGGCAATCGCGGCGACCGGGGGTATGCGCCGGTTCATGCCGAACCGGGGCGTAATGGGATGGTGGTCAATATGTCCCGGCCGTCGGCCGTACCACGCCCCTCCGCCATGCCCAGACCAGCGGCCACGCCCAGACCGGCCGCTGAGCCACGTCCAGCTTCCGCACCACGGCCGGTTGCCGTGCGGGAGTCCGGAGATATTCATCTGGCCGACCATCCTGCCACACCAGCTGCGCATGCCCCGTCCAATGGCGCATTCATTGGCAGTGAAAGCTCGCATGCCGCCAAAGCCTTCAGCGACCGCGGGCAGGAAAGCATGCGGAATGTTCCATCGCCGGAACCCGCGCACTCAGCCCCCGCGGCTCCAGTTGCCCATTCCGCTCCCTCCGGTGGTGGTGGTGGCGGTGGTTCACACGGCTCCGGCTCAAAGCGTTAAGCCATTGTTTATGCAAAACCATTACCATTCCTCGCTAATGAAAACCTATTCGCACCGGCGGCGGACCGGACGGTCTTTGCTGGGCGTGCTTTGCCTCAGTTTGCTTCTGGCCGGGCCGCTGCGCTCGGCGGCCGCTGGCGAGGAGGCTTTCCCTTCGCCGGATGCCGCACTCAACGCGTTGGTGGCGGCGGCAGCCAGCCGCGACACCAACACGCTGCACGCCATTTTTGGACCGGAAGGGCACCAACTGGTTTCGCCCGACGCGGTCCAGGCCACGGAAGAATTCAACCGGTTTGTGCAACGCCTGACCGAAAAAACCCAATGGGCAACCAATTCCCCCGGCCAGCTCACCCTGGAAATCGGCGCGGATGCGTGGCCCTTTCCCATCCCGCTGGTGCAGCAGGGGGAAGCCTGGGCTTTCGACACCGCCGCCGGGCGGGCGGAAATCTTGAACCGTCGCATCGGCCAGGATGAGCTGGGCGCGATTGACGTTTGCCGCGCTTACGTCGCGGCCCAGCGCGAATACGCCAGCGTGGACCGGATGGGGGATGGCGTGCTGGCCTATGCCCGGTATCTCCACAGCACGCCCGACACGCACGACGGGCTTTTCTGGCCCGCGAAACCCGGCGAGGCGCTGAGTCCGCTGGGGCCGCTGGTGGCGGCCGCGCGGGTGGAGGGCTACCACCGTCCGGCGACGATGCTGAACGAGGCAAAGGCACCGTACCACGGCTACTATTTCAAGATCCTGACCCGCCAGGGCAGCCACGCGGCCGGCGGCAAATATGATTACCTCATCAACGGCCGGATGATCGCCGGCTTCGCGCTGGTCGCCTGGCCGGCGGAATGGGCCAACACCGGCGTGATGACTTTCATCGTCAGCCAGCAGGGCAAGGTGTATCAGTGCAACCTCGGCCCACGCACCGCGCACCGTGCCGCCGCCCTGACCCGGTTTGATCCCGACGCCAAATGGACGCCCGTGCCCTGAGCCGTAACGATTCGGTAAAAAAGAATTTCAACCACAGATGGACACAGATGAACACAGATAATAAACCTGACTTTCAAGCGGCTCATATACAGCCCACCGTTTAGTTGCCCGGGGGAAAACCGGGTGGGAACGCCGTTTCGACATTTTCTTCAACTGTGTTTATCTGTGTCCATCTGTGGTTAAACAAATCCGTTACTGCATGGATACGGCTGAGCCGAAGGTCAGGCAAGGTCGGACCGGTCAAGAAATTCGCCGGGGTCGTCGGAATCAAAAGGCCTCCCGGCCGTCTGCCGGCCAATTTTTGCCCGGTTTGCGTGGCAAAAAATGATGTGAATTTGGGCGGAAACAAGCTTGCCAAACCCGGACCTGCGGGACATATTTCCCTCTCAAATTTAACTCATTTAAATCTATGGCTGACGCCGCAAATAAATACGCTGAAAACATCGCCGGAAAGTTCTACGTGGACAACCAGTGCATTGACTGTGACCTGTGCCGCGAGACCGCGCCGGATAATTTCAAACGCAACGAAGATGGTGGTTACACCTACGTTTACAAGCAACCCGCTTCCGCCGATGAAGAGGCCCGTTGCAAAGAAGCCAAAGAAGCCTGCCCCGTGGAGGCCATTGGCGACAACGGCGAGTAATCAATCTTGTTTTTTGTCAAAAACCCCGCGTGGCCTGGCCTCACGGGGTTTTTTATTTATCCGTGGCGACACGCCGCGTGCGGCCACAGGGCCTGCAGGTTTTTTGAGGAAATCACCGATTCTGCCCGGTCGCCTCACCGGGCGGCGGGTTGGGGTTACAGATCGGTGATCGGTTTGTGCCGGGGCACCAGGGTTTTCATGATGCTCCACGCGACCAGATAGCTGGAGGCGCACAGGATGAACATGATGAGGTAGGCCTGCTGTGGATTGGTTTTATAGGCGTCGGTGAGCCCGCCCGCAAACAGTTGGACCACCACGCCGCCCAAGCCGCCCGCCATGGCCCCGATGCCCGTGACGGCCCCCACCGTTCGTTTGGGAAACATGTCGGAAACCGTCGTGAACAGATTGGCCGACCATGCCTGATGGGCGGCGGCCCCCACGCAAATGGTGCCCACGGCCAGGATCGCAGCCCACGCAGGCCCAAAATGCTCCACGTTTCCAAAATACTGGGTACTCAACACCGTCAACGGGGCGAGCGCAATGAGGAACATGGCCAGCATGCGGGCCTGGTACACGGCCATGCCTTTCTTGATCAGGGTCATGGGGATGCTGCCGCCATAAACGCTGCCGATGATGGCGACGCCATAAACAATAAACGTCGGCAACCTGACTTGGTGCTTATCCATGCCGAACTGCTTGTTGAGATAGTCCGGCAGCCAGAACAGATAAAACCACCAAACGCCGTCGGTCAGGAATTTCCCCCAGAAAAACGACCAGGTTTGCGGATAGCCCAGCACGCCGGTGGTGGACGTGGCGCCGAATTTAGTGGCATTGGGGGTGGCTTTGAAAAAGCCGAGCACCACCAGGGAGATCAGGCTGCCCACGCCGGGCACGAGGTTGAGCAGCGTCAGCCAGCCCGATTTGCCCAGGTCATGCCAGCGTTTGACTTGCAGCGCGATGCACACCCAGGCCATGATGGCCAGCCAGACCATGCGGAAAGCTAAAATGGCCGGGAATTGCGTGGCCGGGAGATCATTGGGGGCGATGAAGATGGTGTGGGCCACTTTGCCAAGGCTATCGCCCGAAGTATAAATCTTCGCATCTTGCGCCACAATCAAGGTGGTCATGAGATAAATGAACAGCGTCAGAATGCCGGCCAAAATCAGCGTGCCCCAAAAGCTGGCGCGCGGCACCCGTCCAGTGCCGGAAAACAGTCTGCCAATGGATGACTGGCCCGCCTTTTCGGGCTGGTTTGTGCCGGGGGCGGGAGCCTCATCCTGGTCGCTGTGAATATAATCATATTCCGCCTGGGACAGGCGTTTGCATTTAGCCGGCGAGTCATACAGCCAGAACCAGAAGATCAGCCAGAGAAAACCAACCGCACCCGTGAGGATGAAGGCCATCTTCCAGCCCAGTTGATCGCCAAAATAAATCATGCACCACGGGACAAACAAAGCCGCGATCATCGCGCCAAAGTTGGATCCGCTGTTGAAAATGCCCGTGGCCAGCGCCCGTTCGCGCTTGGGAAACCATTCGGCCACCGTCTTGATGGACGCCGGGAAGTTGCCCGCCTCGCCAATGCCGAAAGCGCTGCGAACCAGCACATGCATGTTCACCAGCCGGCCAACAAAGGCGTTGCCAATGCCGAAAATGGACCAGATGATCAGCGACAGGGACAAACCCATTTTCGTGCCGATTTTGTCGATGACCCCGCCGGCGAGAATGGTCATGCCCGCGTAAAAAGCCGTGAAGAACGCGGTCAACTTCGCAAAATCCGTGTTGGACCAGCCAAACCCACCCCGGGAGAACTCTCGAGGATACGCATCATTCAGCAATAGGCGGTTGAGATGCGGCAGGGCGTCTCCCGCCGGGTTTTGCGCCAGCAAGGCCCGGGTTTCCGGCCGGAGCGTGACGCCGGCGAAACGACCCGCGTCATAGATCGGGCCGGTGATGATTTTGTTGAGGTCGTTGAGCAGGTTGGTCTGGAGCAACTGGGGATCCACTGCGGAATCCTTCCGAAATTGCTCCAACGCCGCGAGGGTGATGGCGGATAAATTCGTCTTGATGGAGGCCGTCACCGCGTCGGTTGGCTGGCTTAATTTGGCGGCGAAATCCGGGAGGTAAAAGCTGTCCCCCGTGAATTTTGCAAAGCCGGGGTCCGTTTCCACCGGCGTGCAAAAGTAGCCCTTGAGATAGCTGATGACCTGCCGATCCAGGTAGTTGAAGGTGGTGGAGAAAAACAACAGCGCGCAGATGACCCAGCGGAAACGGCTGGCCACCGGGCGTTGCTCATTCGGGGAACTCATGCGGGCGAGGATCACCGAAAGCGGCCAGCCTTTCAAGCGTGGAAATCCAACTTTACAACCCCCCCGGCTTTTTGCGATAGTACGTTGCTTATGTTGAAGAAATTTCTGCCGCTTTTGCCCGTCCTCTGGCTGGCTGGCTGCGCGACCGCGACGTTTACGCGGCTGACACCGAGTCAGCAGCCGCGTAATCCAGACAACCAGTACGCCGTTGAAACCTCGTTTGATTCCGACCAGCAGTCGCTGCGCTGGGACAGCGTCCAGGGCTATGTCCTGGCCAATGGCCGGCTGCTGCCGATGCGCCGGGTGCCCCTCGTGAAGGATCGCTGGGAAGGACTCATCCCCGTCCCTCCGGGCACCACCACGCTGAACTACTGTTTCAAGTTTGATTACCAGTACAACAGCCTTGGCTCCGCGCCGAAGACCAACAGCGTGACTTCGCCGGTCTATACCCTGAAAATAAACTAGCCAGGCGCGGACGCCATTCATGAATTGCCAGGCGCGAACGAATGCGTTCGCGCTTTTTTTATCGCGGGGCGGCGGGTTGCCCGGTTGCCAGGGTTATCGCGCCGGAAACGTTTTTATCTTCCGGGTAAACCGGTTCATTTTGCCACAACGGGATGTTCGCTCCTGATTTTTTAACCCGAACTCAGAAGTGGGCAATGAAATCGAACGGATCTGCCGCGAGCCCAGCGCGGTGGGGCGCGCCACTCCGTGCGCGCCGCGCCTGCAACCAGCGGGTACAAATTTCTTTTGGCCCGCATTGGATTAGTCTAGCTTGGGCGGGTGCCAAATGAACCCAGGCCAGCTCCGCCGCGCATTCTGGTCGTGGATGATGATCCCGGCCAGCGCAGTTTGCTGGAGTCGTTCTTGCGCAGCCAGCATTTCGAGGTGGTGCTGGCGGATTCCGGCGAGCGGGCCCTGGCGCTGCTGCCCGGCGGGAACTTTTCCATGATGATTTCGGATGTGCGCATGCCCGGGTTGTCCGGCCTGGAAACCCTGCGCCGCGTGCGTCCGCAATTCCCCGCGCTGCCCGTCTTGTTGGTCACGGCCTATGCGGATATTCGCGACGCCGTGGTGGCCATGCGCGACGGGGCGCTGAATTATCTCGCCAAGCCCATTGACCTGGATGAATTGCTGGCCACCGTCCGGCAGGCCACCGGCGCGGCCCCGCACGCCCCGCCGCCGGACTTGGGCCGCGCCCTGCCGCCGGAGGTCATCGCCCACAGCCCGCTCACCCTGGCGCTGTTTCAAGAGGCGGCCCTGGTGGCGCCCTCGGAGGCGCGGGTGCTGATCACCGGGGAAAGCGGCACCGGCAAGGAGGTGGTGGCGGAGGTCATCCATGGTTGGAGCGCGCGCGCGCGCGGGCGGATGATCAAGGTGAATTGCGCGGCCATTCCCGAGACGCTGCTGGAGAGCGAGCTCTTCGGCCACGAAAAGGGCGCGTTCACCGGCGCGCATGCCCAGCGCCTCGGCCGGTTTGAAGAGGCGGATGGCGGCACGATTTTCCTCGATGAAATCCTGGAGCTGACCCCGGCGTTGCAGGCCAAGCTGCTGCGCGTGACGCAAAACGGAAGCTTCCAGCGCATTGGCTCCAACCGCGAAATCCGCACCAACGCCCGCTTGCTGGCCGCCTGCAACCGCAACCTGGAGGAGGAGGTCAAGCTCGGGCGGTTTCGCGAGGATTTGTATTACCGGCTGAACGTGGTGGAATTGCATCTGCCGGCGTTGCGCGAGCGGCGCGAGGATATTCTGCCGCTGGCGAACTTTTTCATCGGCCAGCTCGCGCACAATCGCACGCGCCTGGCCGAGGCGACGGCGCTCTGCCTGCAAAATTATGCGTGGCCGGGCAATGTGCGGGAATTGCGCAACACCATCGAACGGGCCGTGCTCCTCTCGCAAAGCGAGCTGATCCTGCCCGACCATCTGCCGGCAAAATTCCGGGAGGCCCTCAGGCCGGCGGCTCCGGTGCCGGTCATGGAACAGCCGCTGGATGACCTGGAGCGCCAGGCGATTCTGGCCGCGCTGGCGCAGCACAAATTCAACCGCACCGAAACCGCCAAGGCGCTGGGCATCAGCCGCCGCGCGCTGATCTACAAATTGCAGCGGTTCCGGCAAATGGGCCTGCCGGTGGATTGAAAGGCCTTGTCGCAATAAAGTAACCGGCTCCGCGTGTTTTATCGTTGACTCCCTGCGGGCGCGTGGAAAAACTCTGGGCGAGATCATTGGATAATTTGATGCTGCCTTTTGCACCTTTCAACCACCGCCGCGTTTGCGGCGGCGCCACCACCTGCCGTTTTTATTCGCCGTGAAAAACTATATACTTGATACCAACGTTCTTTTGCATGACCCCAACTCCCTCGTCAACTTTGAAGAGCACAACGTGCTGGTGCCCATCGAGGTCATTGAGGAAATTGACCGCTTCAAGCGCGAATCCACCGAACTGGGCCGCAACGCGCGCACCGTGTCGCGGATGCTGGACGGCTTTCGCGGCGAGGGCAGCCTGAGCGCGGGCGTGGACCTCCCCAACGGCGGCAAGCTCAGGATCGCCTTTCATAAGAACGGCCGCAACGGCGCGGAGTTGCCCAAGGATTCGGTGGATAACCGCATCCTGGCCCTGGCCGCCGGCATTCAGAAGGCGCAGCCCAAGAGCGCGACCATTCTCGTATCGAAAGACATCAATCTGCGCATCAAGGCCGATGCCGTGGGCCTGATGGCGGAGGATTACGAGACGGACCGCGTGTTTATCACCGATCTCTACACCGGCATGGTGGAACTGACCGTTTCGGCGGAGCAGATGACCGCCTTCCGCGCCAAGAACGAGTTGATGCTGGAGACGGGAAAACAGTATTTTCCCAACGAATTTTGCACGCTGATGGACGCCGCGAATCCCAAGAAGGCGGCGCTGACGAAAGTGGACCCCACCGGCACCAAGCTGATCCCCATTCACGACTGCCGGGAAGGGGTCTGGGGCATCAAGCCGCGCAACCGGGAGCAGCATTTCGCGCTGGATGCCCTGCTGGATGACCGCGTGAAACTGGTCACCCTCATGGGCAAGGCCGGCACGGGCAAAACCCTGATCGCCATGGCGGCGGGCTTGAAGCGCGTGGTGAACGACCGCGAATTCCGCCGGCTGGTCGTGGCGCGCCCCACCATCGCCATGGGCAAGGAGCTGGGGTTTTTGCCCGGTTCCTTGGACGAGAAGCTGGCACCGTGGATGCAGCCCATACACGATGCGCTCGAAATGTTGAGCGACTTGAACATGGGCCAGGAGCATCGCCGCAGCACGGACTTGATGCGCAATGGCAGCATTGTGGTGGAGGCCTTGAGCTACATTCGCGGCCGCAGCATCGCCAACCAGTTCATGATCATTGACGAGGCGCAAAACCTCACGCCGCTGGAGGCCAAGACCATCATCACCCGCGTGGGCAGCGGCACCAAGATCGTGTTCACCGGCGACCCCTACCAGATTGACAATCCCTATGTGGATTCCTCCTCCAACGGATTCAACTATGTCATCAGCCGGTTCCGCGACCAGGCGATTGCCGCCCATGTGGAGTTGCAGAAGGGCGAACGCTCCGAACTGGCCGAGCTGGCGGCGAATATTTTGTAGCTGCCTGCCGGAGGGCGAAAGACGGTAGCCTGGCAAACCGCCGCAGCGGCGGCGGTCCCCGGAAAGGAAAGAGCCTGAATTTTTCAATTCAGGCTCCAAATAGAAACGGAATTATAAGTGATTTATGGGATCGGATCAGGCTTTCTTACCAACGAAACGGCGGCCAATGAAGACCAAACCACCGCAGCCCAACAGGGCAACGCTGGCGATCGCCTGAGCGGGTTCGGGAACGGCACTCACGCTCACCGTGTCCCAAGCTTGTTGACCCTGGGTAAGTCCCGGACCAGTATCGCTGCCAAACAAGGCCAGGGTAATCCCAACAGGAGTTGTGGCTCCGGTGTATGTTCCAATACCGATGGTATTGTCCAAAGTCCAACTCACCGCCAGAGTGTAGTTCCCCACACCCACGCCCAATGGGCTGGTGCTCAATGCCAAATTGCCAGAGCCAGTGGACCCAGTATAACTGGAACCAAAAGTGGCGATACCGCCACCCGAAGTCCAGTTGTCGAGATTAACGCTGCTGGAAAACTTCAGTGTATCAGCGGCAGTCACAGACAAATTGAAAAACGCAGTATGCACCGTGTTGTCACCAACCGTCACATTCTGCGAGGCACCGGCAGTTAACGTGTAGTCCGCCTTGGCGCTGACAGCACCAAGAGCAAGAACGATCAATATATTTTGAATTTTTTTCATATTTTAGTTTTCCATCTCCATTTGTATTTATTTTTTACAGTTTGTAAAAAGTATCGGTGTCCTTTCACCGGCACGAAAGTGATTAAAGCTTAGACAAGGCTTCATTGCAATACAAAAATATAAAAAAATGTCCAAATTAAAGGCATTAGAAATGAACCTAAATTCCAGCGCAACAAAACAGCGATTTAATCGATATTGGCATTTGAACTGCTTTTAAACCAATCAACCCCTTAACGGGAACTCCGTAGTGGGCCATGAAATCGAAAAGGACTTGTCGCGAGCCCAGCCTGGTGGGGCGCGTCACTCCGTGTACGCCGCGCATGCAACCAGGGTGTGCAAAATTTCCTTGGCGTCACCTTCCCGCCCCACTGTGATCAAGAGCTTTCTCTTCCCGATGCCGCCGACGCAGGACAAAATTCTTCTGGCCCGGCCAAAGCTCGAATGGGCGACCCTCTGGCTGAGTGGAGTCGGAGACCAGACGCCGCCGCTTTGCCAGCCAGAATATCTGTCGAACGGCCTGACGAACAAATAAATAAGGCCGTTTTCCAGAAGAAAACGGCCTCAACAAAGGAACAATACAGATTAATTCCGGCGGCGCAGTAAAAACAGACCCAAGCCACCAAAACTCCCCAGCAAAGCCATTGAGGACGGCTCGGGAACCGCAGTCGTAACAAACGTGTCGCTGAAATTATTTACAATGATTGTTGGAGTCCCAGTGCCTCCAGTTGACATGGCCATCACCTTGGCAACCGAGACGGTCGATTGGGAAGCAAATGAAACCGAAGACGTGAGCAGGGTGGAACCTGTATACGCCTGATTAATATAGGGATTGGGCTGCCCCAACAAGCCGCCGCGAGCAGTCGTAACCTCATCATCAATGCCAGCCTGCCCTTGACCGGTGGGAGTACCCGATAGGGTTGAAGCCAGACCAGTAATAAACGAACCATCCGTGGTCGCCACATTAAAATTAAGCGTGAAAAAAGCGGAAAGTGACGTCCCACTCAAATCCCACTGAGGAGAGGAAGAAAATTGAATTCCACCGCTCACCACCGTGACAGTAATCGCGCTGGAACTCACCAAAAAACCGCCCCCCTGGGTAAAATTACTAAAACCGCTGAAAACCAAATCGCCACTGGTAATCGAGCCGGCAGTCAGCAACGACGACAAGGTGACCGATGTCTGCGAATAAGCACTGTTGCCCACCGCCAAAACTGCGACCAAAGTTGCCGCGCCACAGGTTTTACTTAATTTCATAAGCTATTATTTGCTGATTAGCACACTGATGGTTAATCCTCTTCCACGTAAATCAATGCGCAACTTTAGCAAGAACTCCCCGGCTGCGCAACCTTTTTATTTCATGTTTTTCACTTGGATGGACGGTATATGCTTCAGACCGCCGGAATAGCCATGAACCGTGTTTTCAACATAAAAGCAGACCTTGGACAAGGGCTGTCCAAGGTCTATTGTTGCAAAAAAGCCTACTTCAACCGGTCGAAGGTCTTCTGGAGGATCTGCCAGTCTTTCAGGCCGGCAAATTTGCTTTGCGCCGCTTGGTTGATCTCCAGTTCCCGGGCGTTCTTGGTGGGCTTCTTCACTTGATATAGAATGCCGAAGTTGCCTGGAAAATCAGCACCCGCCAGCTTGTAGGCGGCCAGTTCATCCGTCACGTCATGGGCCTTGGGCACCTCGTTGAAGACGCCGCCCTTGCGGGGGTTCGCAGCGTCGAAAGCCCCTTCGTAAAACTCCACGCATTCGCTCAGGCAATGAACAAAGCTGAAACCGTCGTGATCCATGGCCGCTTCCATGGTGGCCAGCACGTGGTTGGGATTCGAGGCCGAGGTGCGGGCGACAAAAGTGGCCCCCACCGCAATGGCCTGTTTGGCCGGGTTGATGGGATAATCCACCGCCCCCCAGATGTCGGTCTTGCTCTTGAAGCCAAGGGGCGACGTCGGCGAGGTCTGCTTTTTAGTCAGGCCGTAAACCTGATTGTCCATCACCACGAGGGTCATCTTGACGTTTTTCCGGGCGGTGTGGGTGAAGTGGTTGCCGCCAATGGAAAAGGCATCGCCATCGCCGCTGAAGGCGAAGACATGCAAGTCCGGGCGGGACAGCGACACGCCGCTGGCAAAAGGCAGCGCGCGGCCATGAATGAAGTGCGCGCCGTGGGCCTGCACAAAGTAGGGGAAGCGGCTGGAACAGCCGATGCCCGAGATGGTCGTGATCTTCTCATGCCACAGCTTGCGCTTTTCAATCAGCTTGAAATACAGTGCAAGAATGGAAAAATCGCCGCAGCCGGGACACCAAGTCGGGTGATCGGCGGCGATTTCCTTCTTGGTCAACCCCTTGCGCTCGCCGGGATTGGGATTGGGCTGGGGGGCCTGGAGGGTTGCCACGGGATTATCGGTCAAAGTCTGGCTCATAAAATTGGATTAGGCGTTGGATTACTTGCGCAATTTGTTTTTGATGCCTTCGATGATCTCCTTGACCTTCCAAGTGAGACCGTCGGTCTTGTTAATGCCTTGAATCTTGGCTTCACAATAGCGCGCCCGCAGAATCGCGCCGAGCTGACCGTAGCCGTACAGCCCCTCGTCGTTCATTTCCACCACGAAAACGCGATTGAAACCGGAGAAGATGTTTTCCAATCCATTGGGCAGCGGATTGACATGCCGCAGATGGATGGACGACACACTGTCGCCCGCCGCGCGGGAACGGTCCACCGCCTCGCGAATCGGACCTTCCGTGGAGCCCCAGCCGACGAGCAGAACGCTGCCTTCCGGCGGGCCATAAATCTTGGGCACCGGCAGGGTGTCAGCCAGTGCCTGCAACTTTTTGCGGCGCTTGGCGGTCATCTGCACGTGCAGCTTCGGCGAGCCGGTGGGATGGCCGAGTTCATCATGCTCCAGGCCGGTGGCGATGGGATAGCGGCCATCCAGGATGCGCGTGCCCGGCTTGACCTGCGGGGAAACGCCATTGGCGGCGGCCAAATCGTAGGGCTTGTAGGTGGGAACGGCCGAGAAATCCGGCGTGATGTCCTGGCAAACCTGCTCCAGATTCGGTTGCGGAAAGGCCTCGATGCGGGTGGCAATGCCCTGATCGGTGAGGAACATCACCGGCACATTGTATTTGCGGGCAATGTTCACCGCCTCAATGGACAGGTAGAAGCAATCCTCAACATTGGCGGGCGCGAGCACCACGCGGGGGGCGTCGCCATGGCCGCCAAAGGTGGCGATATTCAAATCGGACTGTTCAATATTGGTGGGCATGCCCGTGGAGGGGCCGCCGCGCTGGACATTGATGATCACCAGCGGCATTTCCGCCATCACCGCCCAGCCCAAGGCCTCGGTTTTAAGCGAGATGCCCGGACCGCTGGAGCCGGTGACCGCCACGCGGCCGGCAAAGCTGGCCCCCAACGCCATGGAGATGGAGGCGATTTCATCTTCGCACTGAATGAAGGAACCGCCATATTTCGGCAGTTCGCGCCGCATGATTTCCATGATGTCCGTCCAGGGAGTGATGGGATAGGCCGCCCCGAAACGCACGCCGCCGGCGATGAGGCCGTAGGCGATGGCTTCGTTGCCATTCATCACCACCTGATGCGAGCCCTGCTTCTGGCTGTCGGCAAACTGGAAGGTTTCCAGCAAATTGCTGGGCGAGTTGGCGTAGCCGGCATGGAACGCCGCCAGCGCGTTGTTCAAGATGCTCGGATCCTTGCCGGTGAAACGCTCGCCAACCAGCTTTTCCAGCTTCGGCACATTCAGGTCAAACAAGCGCGCCAGCAGACCCAAGGCGTAGATGTTTTTGCCCTTGTCCTTGGCGGTGCCGCCGATGGCCTCGACCGTGAGCGACGAGATCGGCACGCCCACATGGCGGTACTCGGTTTCCCATTCGGGCTTGGGCGTCACATGGTCGCTGTCATAAAGCACCACCCCTTTTTTCTTGAGGGAACTGATGTGGTCCTCGTAACTGTGCTGGTAAAAAGCCAGCAACAGATCGGCGTCATCGCCGGCCGTCAGCACCTCGCCGTTGCCGATGCGCACCTGAAAAATGGAGGGGCCGCCGGAAATGGTGGAGGGAATGGTCATGAAGGTCATGACTTCCTGCTCGCTGCGCCCGGCCAGCCGCGCGAGGAAACCACCGATGGCCTGAATGCCATCCTGGGAATTGCCGGCAATGCGGATCACCGCGTCGCTGATCCGGGAGACTTTTTTCGCGCCACCGGCCGACGGCGCACCAATCACAGTATCACTCATGGAACTTTGAATATAATTAACCGCCACGCAAAGGAATTTGGCAGCGGGGGACAATCCCCCGGCGCGAAACCGTTGCCTTAACACAATAAACGACTACTGGTCAGTGTGTCAAATTCTAATAACATGTTTATCTTATTGTGTATAAGCATGTTGCGATTTGCCGTAAATTGCCGGCGGCAAAGCAAAACCCAGCCATTAGCTCCAGTGATGCTTGGTTTTGCCTGAATCAGAGCCCGCCGCCCACCCGGAGGGCGGTGACCACCGTCCCGTTTTTTTGCCAGGCGCCTGGCCGCCCGGATTAACCCAAAATCCGAAACCCACGAAAACAGAAGCGGGATGGGAGTTGGAATCCGTGAATAAAATCGTCCCTCCCTTGCCTGGCGGTACGGGTGCCCGACGCGCCGGGCCGGTCGCCCGCCCTGCCCTTCCCATTTCGGACTTTAGGCTGAATACCATCCCGTATTTGCGTGACTGTTTATTTAAGGGGCTGATGATATACTAAAACATTCACATTTTTGCCATGCATTTCTCGTTCAAAAACAGCTTGCGCCTTCGTTGGCTTGGCCGCCGTTGCGCGGTGATCTCCTGTCTCCTGGCGGTTTTGGCCGGCTCCGCCCGGGCCGGGGTGATCTGGTACTCCAAACCCATGAATGCCGCCCCGCATCACGCACCCGTGTCCCCGCGCGTGGCGCTGCTGGCGGATACCATTTTGGCCACCAATGCGTGTCTGATGGCCAGCTCCGCACCTTATGGCCGGGGCATTAACGGCGTCTCGTTCCAAACCCGGGCCTTGCTCAAGTTCAACGGCTACCAATATGCGGCCTGGTACGACACGACCGGTTCCGGCCCGACCACCGAGACCGTCTGGCTCGCCCGCCGCCATCTGGCCGGAACCATGACCGGCCCGTGGGAGAAATTCAAGACCAGCTCGACCTTTGTGAATGGCAAACGCAGTTGGGATGCCCACGACGTGATTTCCCTGGGCATTTCGCCGTTGGATGGCACGCTGCACATGTCCTGGGACATGCACGGAAACATGCTGCGTTACCGGCACTCCGTGCCGGGTCTATGCACCACCAACCAGGCGGCCTGGGGCCGGGAGGACATGCTGAACCCGGAACAAAACTGGCTCGTGAATGCTTCCTCCCCGGTCGGGAACGTGACCTACCCCATGTTCGTCAACACCCCCGCCAACGCGCTGATTTTTGAGTATCGCGTGGGCAGCACCACGGCGGGCGACCATTACCTGAACACCTACCTTCCCGGCACCGGTAACTGGACCCCGGGCATCAAATTCACCGCCAAGGAAGGCACCTATACCGGCATGCTGGTCTCGGGTGCCGTCGGCTCGTCCCATTCGCGCAATCCGTACGAGAACAATTTCGACTTCGCCCCCGATGGCACCCTCCATCATACCTGGACCTATCGGGAGGCGGCCGATGCATCGAACCATGACATTGATTACGCCTACAGCCCGGACAACGGCGTGACGTGGTACAACAACGGCGGCACCAACATCGCCGACACCCGGCTGGGGCAGTCCATCAACGTCAACTCCCCCGGCATCACCATCAAGGTGCTCGACAGCCGCCAGCGGCTCATCAATCAACAGGCGCAATGCGTGGACAACGACGGCCGCGTGCATGTGCTCATGCTCCATCGCCGCACGGAACCGGATGCCGCCTGGGCGGCCGGCGATTCCACCTTCTCCGTGCGCGACACGGCGTATTATCATTATTTCCGCGACCCGGTCACGCATGTGTGGTCCGAGCGGCGCATCCCCTGGCAGGTGTTCCCGGTCGGCACCCGGCCCAAAATCGGCTTTGACGCGCAGGGCAACCTCTACGGCGTTTACCTCTCCTACGCCTCGACCAAAGCCGATGGCGTGCCCGGCTACACCCACGGCAAACTCGTCATCGCCACCACGTCCAAAGCCTCGCGCTACACCGACTGGCAGGTGGTGCTTACCCTGACCAACGACCTGAATGGCGAACCGTTGATCGATCAGGCCCGCCTGTTATCGGACCATGTTCTCTCGGTCTTCGTTCAAGAGAATTCGCCGGTCACCACGGTGGTTGGCACGCCGCTGCATGTCTTTGATTTTGCCATCAACGTCGCCTCGCCAGCGACCGGCTCGATTTCAAAAAGTTACGTCGGGACGGACACCGTGGTCACGGTGAGCGCGGCGGCGGGACACAACTACCAGCTGCAATCCGCCTCCCCCCAGACCCCGGACGGTTGGGCGAATGTGGGCCCCGCGAGCGCCGGCGTCAATGGCCTGCTGGGCTTGACCGATCCCACTAGCCGCAGTTCTGGCCAGCGTATCTATCGCGTGGTGACGGATCCCTGAACGCACCGGCGGTAGCTGGCCAATGCTTGGCAACTCTTTCGCAAATAAAGAGAAGCCGGACCGTCCGGGATCGACTAAATTGATCCATCGCCATGCCAAGCACGAACGCCGAACCGACCGGAAATCCTGAAGCCACCAGCAAGGAGCTCGCGGATTTCAAGGCCGCCCTCGACATTCATGCCATCGTTGCCATCACCGATACCCAGGGGGTCATCACCTACGTCAATGACAAGTTCTGTCAAATTTCAAAATATTCGCGGGCGGAGTTGCTGGGCCAGAACCATCGGATACTCAACTCGGGCCTGCATCCCAGGGAATTCTTCAGCCAGATGTGGTCCGCGATCACCAACGGCAAGGTCTGGCGCGGGGAAATCCGCAACCGCGCCAAGGACGGGACGTTTTACTGGGTGGATGCGACCATCGTGCCGTTCATGAGCCCGGATGGGAAACCCACGCAATACGTGGCCATCCGCACCGACATCACTGGCCGCAAATTTGCAGAGACGGAACGCGAGCGATTAATTGAAGAGCTGAGGAAGGCTTTGGCCGAGGTCAAAACGCTGACCGGGCTGCTGCCGATTTGCGCCAAATGCAAAAAAGTGCGCGATGACCATGGCTATTGGAATCAGATTGAAGCCTACGTGGCTGAGCGCACCCAAGCCCACTTCAGCCATGGCTTTTGCCCCCATTGCCTGGAGGAAATGTATCAAGCAGCCGGAATGGAGGTGCCGGCGGATTTCCTGGAGGACGACGCCCCCAAGCCTGGCGCGGAGATGCCCAAAAAAACTTAGCCCGGATATTTCGCAGTGAAACCGGCAAAACCATGGCAAACCATTGTAGCGCAGGCTTCCCAGCCTGCCGTATCGCAACCCCTGAGCTGTTCCGTCAATGGTAAATCCATGGCCTCCTTTTTCCAGAATGGCGGTGCGAATACAAGGCCTGAAAGGCCGCCACATGACAGCCCAGGGCAACGCCCTGGGTTTGCCGCCACCGTTGCCATCAAGCGCTGTAAGCGCGCAACAATTCTTCTGCTGACACGGCGGTAATCCAACGTCGTAGCGCAGGTTTCCCAGCCTGCCGTATCGCAGGTTTCCAAACCTGCGGGCCGCGTCTTTTCAACCACGCATTCGAACGTATTTGCACCCCTCTTTTCATGGGGTTTTTCGCGACTCGTTCCAAAATGGCTATGAAATATCCGGGCTGGACGGTTGGAAAATCACGTTTTTATCCGTGTTCATCTGTGTCCATCCGTGGTTTTAAATCTGTTTTACTGAATCGCTCCGGCTCCGGCCCCATAAGAATTTTGTCTCCCACCCCCGCTGCCGCACTTTCCTTCCTGGATCCGGGTTGAGTTCAGTCCATAATCGTTTACAATGGATGTCTTAAGGCTATGCCAAATACGCAGCATCCCATCGAATTATTGCGCTTCAACACTTGCGGCAGTGTGGATGACGGTAAATCCACGCTCATCGGCCGCTTGCTCTACGATTCCAAATCGTTGATGGAAGACCAGGTCGCCGCCCTCGAAAAATCGGCGGATATCACCGGCGGCGGCCAGATCAATCTGGCCAACCTCACGGATGGGCTCCGCGCCGAACGCGAGCAGGGCATCACCATTGACGTCGCCTACCGCTATTTTGCCACCCCCCGGCGCAAGTTCATCGTCGCCGACACCCCCGGCCATGTCCAATACACCCGCAACATGGTCACCGGCGCCAGCACCGCCAACCTCTCCATCGTCCTGGTGGATGCCCGCCAGGGCGTCATTGAGCAGACCCGCCGCCATACCTACATCGCCGCCCTGCTGGGCATTCCCCACCTCGTCATCGCGGTGAATAAAATGGATCTCGTGGACTGGAAACAGGAGCGTTTCATCGAAATCCGCGACGAGATCGAGGATTTTCTGCCCAAGCTTGATGTCTTCCGCGACGTCAAATTCATCCCCTTGAGCGCCTTGAACGGCGACAACGTCGTGGATGCCTCGCCCAAGACCCCCTGGTACGAGGGCCCCACCCTCCTCGGCCATCTGGAGAATGTCCATATCGCGAGCGATTGGAATCTCAGCTCCTTCCGGTTCCCCGTGCAATGGGTCAACCGCCCCAACAACCCGACCGACCCCTCGCTGCATGACTTTCGCGGCCTGAGCGGCATGATTGCCAGCGGCATCGTGCGCAAGGGCCAGCAGGTGGTCGTGCTGCCGGTCGGCATCAAGACCACGGTGAAGGATGTTTGGACCGCCGATGGCTCGCTCGCCGAGGCGTTTTGCCCGCAATCCATCACCCTCTGCCTGGAGCATGACATCGACATCAGCCGCGGCGACATGATCGTGGGACTCGAAAGCCTGCCCGGCCGCGACGCGGAATTAACCGCCCGCGTGTGCTGGATGCATTCGCGGCCCTTGCAGGCGGGCAGGAAATATTTGCTCAAGCACACCACCCAAACCGTCCAGGCCGTGGTCACCCAGATCGAAAACAAAATTAATTTCAACACGCTCGACCCCGAGCCCGCCCCCCTCACCCTCGGAATGAATGACATTGGCGGCATCAAATTGAAAACCGCCAAGCCGCTCCTGTACGACGGCTACACCACCAACCGCCTGACCGGCTCGTTTATCTTGATCGAGCAAGGCACCAACGCCACGGTCGCGGCCGGCATGCTGTCCGCCCCCAAGGAAGCCGTGAAGCCCGAATATTCGGACTTTGCGATTTGAAACGAAGGCAGCGCCGTTTTTCAAACCCATGCTGCGAGGTGGCGGAATTACGTTCGCGCCCGCCCGCTTTTTTGATTAAATTGCCCCTGCCATGATTCAATATCTCGATTTGCTGCGACACGTCCTCGACCAGGGAAAATTCAAGGCCGACCGCACCGGCACCGGCACCTATTCCCTGTTTGGCGCGCAAATCCGCTGCTCCCTGCGCGACTCCTTTCCCCTGCTGACCACCAAAAAGGTCCACACCAAATCCATTATTTACGAACTCCTGTGGTTTCTGCGCGGCGACACCAATATCCAATGGCTGAACGACCACGGCGTGACCATCTGGAACGAATGGGCCGACCCCCACGGCAATCTGGGCCGCGTCTATGGCGCGCAATGGACCGACTGGCGCACCGCCGACGGCCGCTCGCTCAACCAGATCGCCAGCGTCATCGAGCAGATCAAGCAGAACCCCGACAGCCGCCGGCTCATCGTCACCGCTTGGAATCCCGGTGAACTCGCGACCATGGCCCTGCCGCCCTGCCACACGCTGTTCCAATTTTACGTGAGCGACGGCGAATTGAGCTGCCAGCTTTACCAGCGCAGCGCCGACATCTTTCTGGGCGTGCCCTTCAATATTGCCAGCTACGCCCTGCTCACCCTCATGGTCGCACAAGTCTGCGGGCTGAAGCCCGGCGACTTCGTCCACACCTTCGGCGATCTGCACCTCTACGCCAACCACCTGGAACAGGCTAAATTGCAACTGTCGCGCCTCCCCCGTCCCCTGCCGCAAATGAAGTTGAACCCGGCGGTGAAAGACCTCAACGACTTCAAATACGAAGACTTTGAACTCACCGGCTACGCCCCGCATCCCGCCATCAAAGCCCCGGTGGCCATCTGACTTCTGATGAAACACTTCAAAGCCATTGCCGCGATGTCCCGCAACCGCGTCATCGGCGCAGGCAACAAGATTCCCTGGCATCTGCCCGAGGATTTCAAATGGTTCAAGCAACTGACCACCGGCCACGTCGTCATCATGGGCCGCAAAACCTTTGAAAGCCTGGGCAAACCCCTGCCCAACCGCATCAACATCGTCCTCAGCCGCCATCCCGGCCGGTTGCAGCGCGATTTTCCCGGGACGTTCGGCCAAGCCTGGGTGGGGCGCGGCAAAACCCG
>Ga0302140_10001484_pt1 | contig 30573 bp, 17 predicted proteins | sample I_Bog_E1_1_FD_202095 | JGI IMG/M metagenome (GOLD analysis project Ga0302140, IMG submission 202095) | Peat permafrost microbial communities from Stordalen Mire near Abisko, Sweden - I_Bog_E1_1 | ecosystem: Environmental > Terrestrial > Soil > Wetlands > Peat | place: Sweden: Abisko, Stordalen... | reverse complement strand
AGCGAAAACAGCGTTCCTGATCTTTCCCTGACGCCCTGATCCTGATAAACTACGAAATGTTGCTTTGCAGGCGCGTAGCTCAGTTGGTTAGAGCGCTTCCTTGACACGGAAGAGGTCGCTGGTTCGAGTCCAGTCGTGCCTACCATATATCTCACATAATTTCAGCGAATTAGCGTCACGGTCTTAACTCTGCAGGTTTCGGCTTCAACCCGTTCTCCAACCCGTAATCACGAAGCCGCCAATTCGCGATCGAGCCCGGCGTAAGTGACGCCGAAGCGCTTGACCCTTTTTGCGGGTCAAAATTCCCCCTGGTTCGCGGTTCAAAGCGTCCTCTTGACCTTTTTATCGAGATGCAAGCGGGCGCGTGCTTTGGTGGGAACCTGCAGGCTTGCGGTGATCTCGCGCACGCCTGCCATACGCTGGTGCATCCGCTTCTGATACTACACTGGGCAATTATTAGTGAGGTGCGTAAATGTTGGTGAAAGGTGGATACGCACATCTTGGATCCTGCTACGGTGCCTCACGATGGTTCCCGTCCCATTAAAACGTTGAAATTGCGACTTGCGTGCCGTCTTTCACGGCGATAACACGGGTTCAAATCCCGTCGGGGACGCTAACAAAAAAGCAACTTAGGTATCCAAGCGGTTTTTCCGCGACCACCTTGGGACCACTGACCTATCGGCGGCTTTTGAAGTCCGTTTGTGCCGATGGACGGCGCGCTCTCCCTCTCGCTCGTCGAGCCCCACCTTGGAGGATTTCTCGAGTGCGTTTGCAGGCTTGTCCAGGTTCTTGGCAATGAGCGATTGCGAAACCCCGCGTGATCCCAGCAATGGCGACGTTCGCCAGAGCGAAGATGCGCGACGAGGTTTACGGGCGCGAGCGAACTTGCATCCCGCGAGTTAAACCCGTTATCAACCCGTCATCAGACCCTCGTCCTCAATCCATATTCAGAACGCGTCAAAACGCTGCGGAATTGCAATCAGCTCACCGTTGAGAACCTCTCGTGTCCAGCTAGGGCGCTTGGGCTTGATGACCATTCGGATGAGTTCTCGAGATTGGGAAATTGCGCCTAAGTGCCGTTGAGAAACGAGGGATGTCGCTTAAAAACGCTCATCCAGCCTCAAAATCGCTCGAACCTTTGCACCAATACCTGCAATCCCTGGTAAGCAATGATCGGGCAACCGCGTCTGCGTCCCGCCGCGTAAACCGAAACCGCGATCTAGAATGGACGACATCACCGCTTGGTCAACCTTTGGAGCATCAGCAGTATGGCCGCATTGAACAACCTCCTGCTTCACGAGAATCTCCACATGGCGTGGGCAAAGGTCAGGCGGTATTACGCCACGACCGATGCCTGGTATGACGAACTTGCGGTGGCGCAGTTTGAGGCGAATCTTGAATCCGAGTTCATGAGCATTCGCGATCAATTTTCAAGGGGAACTTACTCTTTGGCCCCGCTTGTGCCGCTGCCGCAACCCAAAAAGGCTGACTCTGAAGGAAATCCAAAGGTGCGCCAGGCATTCTGGGTGCAAGTTCGGGACCAGGTCGCATGGGCGGCATTCGTGAATGTCATCGGACCGATGCTCGAAGAGAAGATGCCCACGTGGAGTTACGGCAATCGGCTCTACCGGCCTGTCTGGTACGATACCCCCGACTCACATCCGGTGTTGCGCTTTGGCCCCTTTCGCAATTCGGACGGCTTATTGTATCGACGCTTCCAGCATAGCTGGCCCCTTTACAAACGGCATATCTACCTAACCATTCGGGCAATGAGCCTGAAGAAGTATCAGACAGAGATTGAACTCAGCGATGCAGATCGGCGCGCGCTTCAGGCCGAACAGCGCAGGACACAACGCTTGCCTTATCTAGGGAATGATTACTGGAAGAAGCCTGCCCGCAATCCGTATTGGGTAAGCCTAGATCTTGAAAAATTTTACCCCAGCCTACACACCTCGACAATCGCGTCAAATATCCGTGAACACTGCAAGGACGCTTCAGATATCGCCGGGACGCTTCTCGATAGCCTGCTTCGCTTCCGCATCGATTCTGTCGGCTGGTCGCCGCGCGATATGGAGAAAATGGGTCTCAAGAGCAAATCGGCGGACTTTCCTCACATCCCGACGGGGTTGATGGTGGCTGGCTTTCTGGCCAATGTCGCCATGCTCCGGGTGGACGCACTCGTGGACGCAAACATCGAGTCCTCCCAGATCGCGCATTTTCGCTATGTGGATGATCACGTCATTCTGGCTCCAACGTTTGGTCAACTTGAGGGATGGGTCCGGTGGTACGAAGAGTTGCTCGACAAGGAAGGGATCGGCGCGAAGTTCAATGTCGAGAAATTCGAGCCAAGGGAATTAGGGGACTACCTGTCTTTCGATCAAGAAAGCGACCTCAGAGACAAGGGCATTGACTTTAAGTCCTCCGCGATCCAGGCCTCGAAGCTGGATCCTCGCTTCCCGACTCCCTTAATGACCAAGACGCTGGCGAAGGTCTCCGAGATCGGGCGCCTCGACTTCGATCTTCTGGATGCACGGGAGGAAGAAGTGGCGCTCAATGATCTTGAACATCTGCTCCTGGCTCCTTTGCCGGATACGGAGTTACCTGCGGCGACGCGAGTGGCTTTCGCTGCGACCAAGATCGCGCGCATCGCCGCGGGCAGGCAGGAGTCAAGACAGACGCTCGTCGCCCATGAACGCAAGTCTTTTTACTTATCGAAGCGGATCAATGAGACGACCGAGCGGCTTCAAGATGGGGCAATCGCCAAAAGTCTTCGCAAGGCAATAAGCCGGCAGCTGACATCCGACCGGGCACGCCTGTTCCTCATCAAGGACGACATCAAGAAAATCCGCAGACAGATCGAGACTCGGGAGAGCAAGGAGAGAACTCGCGTCTTCTCCATCCTGATGAAGGCCGTCCGTGAGCACCCCGAAAAACTGCGTCTCTGGGAAAGGGTCCTTGATTATTGTCAAATTGCCGGCTACGACAGCCTGGATCCAATTGTCGAAGAACAGCGGCGTCAGATGGCGAAGAATCCAGTAGCCGGGCGAGTATTGACGGCGCGATTGCTGCAAACCATCGCCCGGCAATCGATTTGGTGCGTGCGCCTCTTGGGTTCGGAGGACTATCCACCCCGGCGACACCTCGCCGCGAAGAAATATCTAAGAGCCTGTCTTCGCGTTCCCAGACAATTACTGCGATCGGCCGAGCCGAAGTTCTATGAGGAGCTCTCGTCGAAGCTATGTGAAGCGGCATCTGGGATCGTGCGCTTGACTATCAAGAACATTCGACCAAACGAGTCGCTTTCGGCCGAGGATATTTCGGCAATCTCTTACCTCAGTAGAAAGGTCGAAGGGGTGAATTGGTCACGGGTGCCATCGAAGTGGCTTGAGGAATCGGGCTATAGTCTTGGTTCGTGGGCCTGGTGGGCGGACTCGGCTACGCAGCCGAAGCTGGCCTCTTCTCCCGGGCCGGTCTGGCGGACGTTGGCTTCTCAGCTTGATCCCGATGAAGCCACAGCTTGGGCAGTCCTGTCACGCTATCCGGCTGCGCTGCCTGGACTCTCGCGGGTGTTGACCATTTCTCCGCAGAGCTTACCGATGCACAATCGTGTCGATTGGGTATTAGAGTGGATTTCTAAACAGCCGGATGCCATCAGTCTTTACTCGAAGCAGAGCATCCTGGGCAGAATGGTGACGTCGATAACACGTCCGCAGCCCGATATGGTGAGTCTGCGAACCTGGTGCGACTGGACAAAAGAACGGGAAACGGTTTCGCCCTTCGACCCGAGGGTCAGCGAATGGACGGCCCTTCAACTTGCGCTGAAGATCCTCTCGACCGTTCGGCGAAATGGGCGAGAACTCCCCGTCCATTGGTCCGAATTCTGGGTTCCTGCTTCCTGGCCGCAGCCGACGGACCAACTTCCCAACTGGGAGTCATGGCGCAGGCAGGTAAGAAGTAGCAAGCTGCTTCGCCGTCCAATCCGAGTCGATCAGTTGCGCGAGACGGAGAGTCTGCCTGCCGAAGCGATCGAGTTTAACCGCATTCGTGAGGTGGCAATTCTCCTGCTTGGATTGTTGCGCAAGGACTTCTCCTGGCCCGCGCTCTGGAATACCTCTGAAATGCAGCTTGAATTCAAAGAAGTGACCCGTTCGCTGATACGGCAGGCGAACGCGTCATCGTGGACGACCGCAATCTTAGAATCGTGCCTACTTCCCCGCCAGCTGGAGACCCTTCTCTTCGATATGAAAATCCTGAGCGGCTTCGATGGCGATGACGACACGGCACACGATCCACCGCGGATCTTCACGGTGAAGAGATTGGGCCGCTATCTGGACAGAGCCGTAGAAGTCCTGGAAGGCGGGCAAATAACAGTTCATAATCACCAGCCGCGGCAGCTGGTTCCGATTCGAATTGAGCAGATCTCGCGGGAAGAATGGGCGGTCGAACTCGACCACGATGAAACGCATGAGGATGATGATCAGTGATGGATAGCGAATACGCTCAGCACCTGCATGTCGGTCTGATTCAAACCAACCTTGACGCTTCCTCTGCGTGGCGCAACGGCCCACCCATGATCGTCGATGAGCAGGAGGCGACGTGGGAGGATATCCGCTGGGCGTTTCGGAGCTTCGCGGCCTCTGATCCAAAACCTGAGATCGTGCTGCTGCCGGAGCTCGGTCTGCCGCGAGGACGCATTGCGGGCCTGAGAAAAGTTGCCGCGTCCCTCGGGACGATTGTCATTGCGGGGCTCGATTACAGAATCGACCACGTTCGGAAGATTGTCTGGAATGAAGCCATGGTTATGATCCCGGGTTCGCCACGGATTGCACCCGGATCGAGAGTGCCCGCGTCTGTCGTGGTGGGAAAGACATTTCCCGCCGCTGAGGAGCGGAAAAAGCTTCAAAGCGTCGGCTGGACGTTCCGTGGCGATCCCAAGCTATGGCTCTTCAGGGCCGATGATATCGGCGACTTCGGAGTATCCATCTGTTACGACCTGATGGATCTTGAAAGGGCGCTTCTCTATCTGGGCAGAGTTCATCATATGTTTGTGCTCGCATACAACAAGGACACTGAATCGTTCAGGCATCATGCCGAGTCGCTCGCGCGCACGATGTATTGCAACCTGGTCATTTGCAATACCGGCTTCTTCGGCGGGTCGATTGCCGTATCTCCGTACCACGAGACCTGGCGGCGCACGATTTATCGCCACGAAGGCAACAACATGCTGGCGACTCAAGTCATTCGCATTCCCGTGCGAAGTTTGGACGACGCGCAGCTTGAAAAAAATGCTGCCGAATCCGCCGGATCGAAGAGTCCGTTCAAGAGCCTGCCGCCGGGATGGAGGCGTCTCGGAAGCCGGCCCAAGCTCCGCGTGGGGAAGTTCTCAGTCGACAGGTAGGTTGAGGAAGAACGAGGTAGTGTTGTTCTCTATCTAAGCGATCATCGTAAATTGCTGCGGCCTCTGATTTGCAAGCGCAACTTCATCTTAAGATTCGAAGCCCGAGTGGTACGATGCTGAGAAGAACCATTTACCGGGAAAATGGCCAATGCCGCAGCCCTAGTCATGCGGATCACAGGTCACACGCTGGGTAGAATTCGACTACTCGCTGAGAAGAGAACATGAGCGCTTGGCTCCGCTTTCTCCGTAATTACGGACCGATATCCCGAAACGATAACATGTATGACGAGACGATCCAGCGATCGGCTCGTCGCCAGAAGATTTCCCCTATCGAATTCGAGCATCCGATGCAGGACCTCGTGCTGAAATGCTTCGACAAACGCACGGTTGATCCGGTATCAGTGATTCTCACAGGAACGGCGGGTGATGGCAAAACGCATTTGTGTCGGCAAGTATGGAAGTCCCTGAACGGAGATGAGACGGCCTGGGCATCAGATGATCCCCATCTGAGCTTGAATTTCTCGTATCCGGAGGACCGGAAATCTTGGCCGGATTCTAAAGATCCTGGCCTGTATCGCACCGTGACAGTACATTTCATCCGCGATCTGAGTGGGTGGGTTCCTCAGGAAGGAGCCAAGTGGGATCCCGAGAAAGAAGCACTTCTCCTTGGGTTATGCCGGTCTATCGTCGCCCCGGACGGAAATGAGATTTTCCTGATTGCGGCCAACGACGGCACATTGTTGGAATCTTGGCGGAAGCTGCCCCAGACCGAGGAGACCATTCGAGCCCGAGCTCTGTTCGAGGAACTTCTTGTCACGGAACTCCAGGAACAAGTCGGGGTTCGGCTGAAGTTTTTCAATTTGAGCCGTGCGAATTCAGCAGAGCTTTTCGATCGTGCCCTGAATGCATTTCTTGCACATCCCGGTTGGGAGCAGCTGAGGCTGCAAGCCAGCGCCGACAACCAGTTATTCGGCGCAAAATGTCCAATTCGCCGCAACTTGGACCTTATTGGCAGTGAAATGGTCCGCACGCGACTGCGGGCTCTTTTCGAACTCTGCGATCATAACGGCCTACATGTCCCGGTAAGGCAGATTCTTCTCCTCCTTACGAACGCCGTTCTAGGCCATCCTGATGTGAAGGATTGCCTCATGACGCCGGCTGATGTACCGAACATTATCACGGCTGGAACGGTCTCGAAGGCCAGCGTCTACAACAATATCTTCGGTGGCAATCTGCCGGAGATTCGACGGCTCGGTGTGACTGTGTTCGATTATCTTGAGCGTTTCCAAATCGGCTATGAGACATCGAGTCGCATCGATAACATTTTGATCTTCGGAGAGGGCGACGAGAATCTGGGGGGGTATTTCGACCAGTTGGTGGCGCGAGATTCGTTTTATGGCGCTGACTCTCGCTACTATGCCGCGAAGAGGGAATACATCGAGGGCGCAGACGAGAGCGGCGAGCATTCGCAGGAATTTCTCCAGATGTTGGTGGGCCAGCGGCGCGGCATGTTCTTCAAGATCAACAAAGCGCAGGAAGATGAGCTAAGTCTTTGGGAGCTGACCGTGTTCAGATTCGCCGGCGAATATCTGGAAAGCGTTGCGGACGTACTAAAGCACGACGGATTCGTTAAGCGACCGATATTGTCGCGGCTGATCAAGGGCTTGAATAGAGTGTTCACTGGCATGCTTATTAATAGCGACCGCGAGCTTTTCCTCGCCACAAGCGGGAACAATTCACAGGCCAAGGTGAGCCGAATACTCGTTGAACGGGTTTCCGTTGACCCCAATAAAGGGGAAAAGGTCACGCTTTGTTACGACCGATCTATCGGAAGAGTCTTGCTACGCGTGTTCTTCACTCCGGAACTCGACGTTGCTTTTGACCTGACGCTGATCCGATACGAATTCCTGTCACGGATCGCGACGGAAGGCGCATTGCCGGCAAGTTTTTCGAAAGAATGCTATGAGGATCTCCTGGCGTTCAAAAGCCAGCTCATCGCGACACACACCAAACGGCAAGAACGGGATGGTGCCTTGGAGGGATCTGCAGTCAGGCTCGGCCTTCTCGCATTGACGGATCAGGGAATGCCTGATCCACACTATGTGGAGGTGATTCCGTGATCACCTCACTGGTTTCGTTACCGCCGCCAGACACCTTCGATCAGTCATCTTCGATGTGGGTCGACGAGGCAATATGGGGACACCGGCTCTACGACGAGCAATCGCCTTGGATGGTCCTGCTTGAGTTCCTCAACGTGTTTCGCTACGAACTGGCCAAGGGACGGGCATTTGAAGAGCCTCAGGGGCTGAATACCCTCAAGTATCAAGCAGCGCAGCGGCTGCATCTGCGAAACATCCTTTTCAACAACCCTTTTTTAGCGGAGGTGCGCGCAGAGTTTCCCCATGACACCAACCGTTGGGATGAATGGCTCAAGCGCATGAAAGCATCGGCAATCGGAATTGCCCACCCCCAGTTTGGGTATGTCCGGGATCGCTTCCACACCTTTGACGACTTCGTCGAGATCGTCGCGCTGATTCGCTCATCGAGCCTCGAAGTCAACAGCAACAAGCGCTGGACCTCAAAATTCGTCTTCCCGTACGGAAGGGATTGCCTTTACGAAGATCTCGACAACAATGCCAGCACCAATGACCGGCGCTTCTTCGGGCGCACTGGAGAAGTGCTCTACCTAATGTGCTGCCGCGGGGGACGCAAGAAGGAGCTAGTAGCGGCGCTTCAGAGGTACTTCGATCGGACTGATCCGACCTGGAATACAGTGGTCAAATCACTGCAGCCAGGTGAGGATGAGCCGTTAAGCCGAGAACGGGCCAACGCGTTCCTGCCGTACGCAGCCCATCCTTGTTTTGACGACCTCATCGAGGACTGGCTCGCCATTCTCAGGCTTAAGATCACTGGCTTTGACGTGTTTCCACACTTGGTAAACTTGACTGGGCTCCATCTCATCAAGTATCAGCTCACGATTGCCCGGCAGTTGTTAGGTTTTCCCGATCCTCCATCATTCGTGTGCGAAGTGGTGGCACCCCGAAAGACGCTTGTTCGCGAGATTTCCTGCGAACAGTATCAGGACAACAACCTCTTGCCAACGCGCGCGGTTGAGGCCTACATCGCCAAGGTGGAGGAGTCTCTGGAGTGGCAGCAGGCGTTGTCCGAAAGCGGTGCTTTCGAAAAGTGCCGGGCCATTCTGATCGACAAGTTCCATTGGGGTGATGACGATGCGGACTACAGCGGACCAAACGATCCACAACAACTATTCCAGGCGCTACGCCAGGCTGCTTTGAAGCGCCACAGGCAGCACGTCGCGAACATTCACCGCAATTATGGGCGTGATATCGGACTTGTATCGAAGCGCGGAACCGTCAAGTTGCGCTATGCGCCCAACGATTCATTGCTGAAAACCCTCCTGTTCGCAAACGTCAGCAAGCGAATCGAGCTGAATGACTTTCTGGCAAAGCTGGAGCGGCGCTACGGCATCGTCTTCGGCGACCGGGAAGCTGAACACATTCTGCCCAAGGGCGATTTCGACAAGAAGGCCTTTCGCGCGAACTCCCGGCGGCTAGAGCAGCGTCTCGGCAGCCTCGGCGTTCTCAAGCGTCTGTCTGATGCCTGTGCGTACGTGATCAACCCCTACGACGAGGAGACCGCGTGACCACTGATGAACTGATTGGCAGCGTGGTGGCGTCGTATCTTCGCGACCATATATCCGGCGAGGATAGTGTGGGAGTTGCGAGGTACCTGCTCGACTGCCTGACAGCAGATCAGACGGCAGCGATTGCGAAGACCATCCTTGCCGATCAAAGCCTCTCAAATCTCATCGAGATCAAGCTTCCAGTTCATTTCGTCGGCAATTACGATTTGCCCGCCGAGGTGTTGACGAACGCGCGCACTACCTACTTCCGCAACGCCGCCTGCGAAAAGAGCGCCTTGGTCGTCGCCAATACTGGCGACGATGAGGAGCAGTCGCTAAAAGATCTTATGTCGATTGGCGCCCCGGAGCTTCTGGCGCAGCCGGAATTGTGGGTTTCCATCGCCAGTGCCGACCTGCCAATAGTGGATCAGCATAAGCAGTGGTGGCTGAAGGCCATTCAGGCATTGCTCGAAGTAAAGCAATTTGGACTAGACAGGTTCGCCGAATACATTCTGAAGACGCGCAAGGCCATCGAGGACGGGCATCCAATGCTGTCCGCTCTCGGTGTGGCTCTCCCGGCGTTACATTTGCCAAGAGATACGGGAATTTTCCGTAGCTTGACTGACAAGACGGCAGGACATCTCTCCAAGTGGAAAGCTCTCTACACGCAATGCGTGAAGAAGCGGTACTGTTATCTTCTGAAACAGACTCCGTCGCAAACGCTGTTGTTGGAAGACGATTTACAGAAGGCGTTCGAACATGTCCGGGATGCAATCCCTGCCGAGTTACATCCAATTATTGAGACTTATATAGCGACAAACAGCGGCTGGAACGATGAAGCCGAGGCGCTTGCGCAATGCGAATGGGAGCTGATAAAGCCTCTCTTCGACGGCCTCAAACGCGAGAAGTTCAATTTGGGCAAAGCCATGCTCGATTTTTACGACGAGCGAGAGGCCGAATTAATTTCGCCCGACGAACAGGAATACCTCAGGCTCCTGCGTGACAACCCCCGCACTGAGGCGCAGGACGAGGATGAAGACTTCTACCGTCAGCATCGCGGCGAGTTAAAGGAGCAGCCCTCCCTCAAGTCAAAATGGGACCGTTTCGTCTTCGGGACGGCCGTCGAGACGGAAGATTTCATTCAGGGAATCGCTGCCTGCTTGCGATGGCTCTTCGACGAGGATTTCACATCCACTAAGCGCCGCCTCACGATAAGGTCGGATCGAAGAACCAAGAAGGATCTTCGGGAACTGAACAACGATGCGGGCCTGTTTTTCGTCCAGCGCTATCGTGGCCTGAAGGAGCTCTTCGGGAAGCGCGTGTCGTGGGATCTGGGAGAGTTAATGAGTTTCCCGGAACTGAGTGACATCTGGCGAAATTCCCAGAAGGCATATGTGAATCGCTCAACCGCCAAGGCCGCTTTGCAGTTGAAGTTCTATCTAGAATTGGAGGTCGAAACCTCAACTGGGGGAACTGACACGCGAGTAAAGCAACTGATTTGGTCATACGACCCAATCACGATTGCCGCTGAATTCCCCGGTGACTGGTTGCGTTTGGCGAAACACCCTCTTGTTCAATCCCGTGTAAGCCGAGAACCGGTCGGTGGCAAGGGCCGATTTCAGTCGCTCGATCTCAGAAATGTAAAGACGCTATACCCGGCGTACGGGCAGGATCGCGGCTCGCTCGTGGCGGCATATAAAAAGGACAATGATCTCGGCCTGAGCTGGCCGACAGCCCTGTCCGAAGCCGAGGCAGATGGCCTTGTGTCAAAGGATGTCGCTGCAACATTGTTAGAACTATTTGAGGCATTTCAACAAAACTATGCCGGCGCCATCTCGGGATTTGTCACAAACGGCCCCGCGTGCGAACTACTTTTCAAGCAGGCGGAAGACTACGGCATCTTGTTGCATACGATCTGTACGCGAGCCAAGGGAGACCGGAATCGTGCTCGTCTTCTAAAACCTCTGATAGAAATCGGCACAGTGGGTGTGGACGGCGGTAGGGTGATGGCAATTGTGACGCCGTGGCAGCCTCTACGACTTGCCGCAATGGGCGCAAAAGCGCTTCAAGTAGCCTCTCTCTTGCGCCATCTATTGACGGCCGATGTGATACTTTTCGGCGACCCACCGCTATTCTTCAAACAGCTTCAGGAGGAACTCGCCCATCCCTATTACCCGGAAATCGTTCTAGGGTGGCAGGCAACGAGACCGGAGCTGCTCTCGCTTACGGACTATCACCTCGACTACAGCCTGCACGAAACGCCCGTCATCAGCAATGACGGATACGATGACACCAATGAGAGCCCTTTGGAGACGTCTTCGCTGATCGTGGATTTGACAAAGCGCTTTCTCGATCTGTACCCACATGAGCGCGCCAATCTTTCAGTCGTTTTGTATAACTGCGATTCAGCGCGACTTCCCTATGCGCTCGTCGATCGGATGGCGGAGTTGCATGAGGACGACGAGGACATGCGTTGCCAGATTGTGCTTCGCCATCGTGACGGAGCCAAGCTGCGCGAACTTTACGAACGAATCATTGAATCGTCTGATGCGGATATTGATTCCTTTGTTACCAGTGAGGCCACAAAGGATTTCATGGCCCGCCTCCGAATCGGCATTATGGCCGATCAGGCCGCAGTCAGCGATCCGAAGGACGGCCCGCCGACCGATATCGTCTTTCTCCAGGATGTCATCGCTCGCCACGCCAGTCTGGATTGGTATCCCGAGACATGCGATCCAGTTGAAATTGAGAGCTTCATACCCGCGCGTTGGTCGCGTCGTCGACCTTCCCCGACGGATGACATGAAATCCGTTGCCTACTTGTGCTGCCCGGTGCAAACGGAAGAGGGTTGGGCCTTCATTACGGCGCTAACCACCTTTCTTAAGGGAGATTTCGAGGAACTAGGCAAGCGGCGGCTTCTACCTGCACGCAAGCTCGACTTCAACGATCCCGTGACCGCCAGTATTTTCAAAGAGATTCATAACTTAGGAAATTGGGTCGTCAATTATGATGAGTTGCTCGACCGTCGACAACTGTTGAATCAGAACGTAAAAGTCATCCGGTACAAGCAATGTTCCACTCAGGGCAGAAACATTCTCATCTCATCTACGGCTTCGCTGAGCCTGCTGCGATCAATGGTGCTCGGCCGCATTAAGGATCTGAACCTTGGGCATTGAGGATTTGAATCTTAAAATGAGCGATTCGGATGCGCGCAAACTCACCGAGCAGCTCATTAACGACGCCAACGACATATCCGGAGATCTCGTCCTTCGTGCGGCTAAGCGTGGCCGCAATGCAAGTGAGTTAATTGGCGTGGTCTTAAGCAGGTACATGATTCGTCACGAAATAGGCAGAGCTAGGCGGTTCGGCTGGTATTTTCTAGACGATTACGCCGAATGGCTTGGGCAACGCGAGGAGCACATCGCTGACATTCTGGCTCTGGCCCCGGAACAGTCGGCAGACGGTCAACTGCAGTTGGCGGTCATTATCGCCGAGTCGAAGTATATTGACATTGCGAATCTCTCCGCGAAACGGAAGGAGTCCCAAAAGCAGCTACGCGACACGATGCGGCGGATAAACGACGCTCTTTTCGGCAATCCGAAACGATTGGACCGGGAGCTTTGGCTTTCGCGCTTTTCTGACCTCATGTTGAGTGGGATCCAGTATCCCGCGAACTCTCCCATCGACCTTGCTGCCTGGCGTCGCGCAGTCCGCGAAGGCCGGTGCGGCATCTACCTGCGCGGATATTCACATATCTTTGTATCCGGACCGTCGGAGTCCGACGAATGTTCCGAGCTGGTCGCCGTAGCGGATGCTGACAATTCATATCAGGAGGTGTTTTCCCGGAGCCGTTTGCGTGAACTGGTCACGAGTTATTTGAAGGATGCGGATCCGACATCGATACGAAAGGCATCAGCCGATCAGGACATTTGGGCGGAACAGGAATACCGGAAGCCATCGGAGCGCATCGAGATTGTTCACCGCAGAAATCGCAGCGTGGAATCCGATGAGGTCAGTTCCGGAGTTCCTAGTTCCGGCTCGCCTCCTCCCCAGCTGCCTTATGTTGGATCGTCCGCTCCGGCTGCGCTGCCGGCGCCTAACGCTGCAGTCCTGGAATCGAGCGAGGAGATGGCAGAGAATTCGCAGTGGGCTCATCCCGGGCTTGCGCTGTTGTTTAGCTCATACGAGGGTGGGACGAGCGATAGTGCAGCTGACGCCGAATGGCTAAAGCACGTGGAGAATCTCTGCAAAGGCGCTCTTCAGCAATTCCAGCTTCAATCCAAATTGCTGACCAGCACACTCACTCCGAACGCTGCACTTCTCAAATTTCAGGGAAGTGCGAATCTGACCGTCGAACAGGTCATGCGTCGCCGGTCGGAGTTTCTTACGACGCACAAATTGAATGTTATTTCGGTTCGTGCTGAGCCAGGTGTGGTCGCCATCGCAGTTGCGCGGCAAAACCGCCGCGTTCTTCACCTGCCGGACGTGTGGGCCGACTGGCATCCCGACTGTTCCTCCGGAAATGACAGCCTCCTTATCGGGCTCAAAGAAGAGGATAGTAGCTTCCTCTTTCTTTCGCCCAGGAACAATGCTCCGCACACCCTCATCGCCGGATCTACGGGCAGTGGCAAGTCTGTTCTGATGCAGAACATCATTCTAGCTATTGCCTGCACCAACACCCCGGCGCAGGCGAAACTCACGCTAATCGACCCAAAGCTCGGCGTGGACTATTTCGCCTTTGAACAACTGCCGCATCTGCAAGGGGGGATCATCGACGACCAAAAGGTGGCCATCGAGCGGCTTGGCGACTTGGTCGATGAGATGAATCGGCGATATTCGGTTTTGAAGGAAAACCGCGTCGGCAATATTTTCGATCTCAATAAGAAACCCAACCCTACAGAACGGTTGCCATTCTTATGGATCATTCACGACGAATTCGCGGAATGGATGATGACTCCAGAGTACGCGACCGCGGTATCGGATATTGTTGGACGGTTAGGCGTTAAGGCTCGTGCCGCCGGAATCTCCCTGGTATTTGCGGCACAGCGGCCTGACGCAAACGTAATGCCAATGCAGTTGCGCGCAAATTTGGGCAATCGGCTGGTGCTGCGCGTGGATGGAGAAGGCACGTCGGAAATTGCACTGGGAGAGAAAGGTGCCGAGCGCCTCCTCGGCAAAGGGCATCTTGCTGCCAAGCTAGAGGGGGAGCCCGAAATCGTCTTCGCGCAGGTCCCGTTCGTAAGTAACGAATTTCTCACCCAGGTGGTCGCGTCCCTGTCCAGCTAACGGACCGGCTTCGGTGATGACACCGCACAATGTCAGCGGCTCAATAAACGATGCCCCCGAACGACAAGACCGGCTTCCTCGAGGATGTGCTCCCAAGCCTTTTTATGGCCAATATCAGGCCTGCTCAGGAGCGATTTCTTTTCCTCCTGTTTTGTCAGAGCACGGAACTTTTGATAAAGAGGATAGGTATCATCGACAAGGACGTCCTTACGATGAAGGATCGGCGGGTTGTCCGAGTCCTTAAAGTCCCTGAAACTATATTCCGCCTTTGGTAAGTAAATCGACAGGGAGTGTGCAAGGGTTGGATGCGCGTCTGTGTCAAAGCGAGGATAGCGCAGGAATGAGACTTTGCGCCCGTCAGCAGAGAGCTTAACAATGTCAAATTCAATCTCACCGACGATTTGGAAACCGCCAACGATTTGCAATCTGCTCAAGGAAGGAAGTTGATCCACAATGGACCGGTGTGCGTAGAGCGAATCGCCAACAATCTTCCCAACAGGAGAGCTGTAGGTTGACTTTTGAACACGCTCCGGATTTCCAAGCGAGAAGAGGAAGGTTTCTCCTTCCTCCTTTGCCAATTTGAAAGACGGCCATAGCGACAGAATGTCGGCCTTCGTCTCATCAAGCAAGAGGTTAAGCGGAGGAAGTCGCAAGCCCTGTAACCTCGTTGCAGCGTAATAAACTAGGAAGCTCTCCCGTCGCTGACGCCGGAGATTCTCGAGATAAGCGGGGTCGAGGATGGCTGTGGCAAGGCGGGCGATCCGTTGAGGAGTTCCGAATTCCTGGCAAAGGGTGGCGAAAGCGGAGAATTCGCGTGGCCGGGGAAGTCGTGCCAATGTCCTAGCAAGATCTAGGAATGCCGCTCCAAGCTGGGAGGATTGAAACGCATCGATTGCGAATCGTCGGCCGAATGTTGGTCGATAAACAGAAGTGCGCGCGAGATGCCGGCTTTGCAACGCCTCCTCTTTGAAAATATAGGCGACACCAAGTCCGGCCATGACTGGTCGATAGTTGAGTGTAGATTCAAGATAGCCGCGGAGTTCAGCTTGCGAGTACAGCTTTTGAAAGCCGTTACGTGTGGTGATCAGCCCGTCATTGAACGCCTCACCTGACTGGGGACCTTGATCCACTCTCACTGCGACAATGAGAAGGCGCTGCGCGAGCTGCAAGGCCTTTCTAAGAACAGCGTCGCGCTCCGATGGACTCTCGATAACGTTGAGTACATATCCGAGATTGACGACGTCGGCAGGCTGAAGTTCGGTGCCCGGCGAATAGTGTGGGTCCCACCCATCCGCGGCAATGCCTTGCAGGCAAAGGTAGCGGATATCGTCGCCGCGTCCGCAGCCATAATCGAACACGGAAATTCCGGGGGCAATCAGCTGATGATCTAGCGCAAGGGCGACAGGACGGGACGGATGAAACCTTCGAATGGCAGTTTTGTGGCGGAGAATCGATACGGGGCGATCTTCCGCTTTCGGATTGGGAATTACCGTATGGTCCATCTCAGTGAACAGTGCATAGAGCTGTAAGTCAGTTTTTTCGTCTTGGACGAAAGTTGCTCGTGTCGCTTGACCGGTCGTCGTCTCACAATAGCGAATGAACTTAACTAAGCCTCGCCAGAGCGTCCCGCAAAATTTCAACGGCCTCGTCTAAATCCTCGTCGGTGGTCCCGAGCCCTAAACTGAATCGAATTGACGATTCAGCATTCTCGCCAGTGAGCCCGATCGCTCGCAAAACATGCGATGGTTCAGGTATACCAGAAGTGCACGCTGCTCCTGTCGAAGCGGCTAGGCGAGGTTGCATTACACTCAAGATGTCGCCAGCAGGAAATCCGCTGAATTGTAAGTTGAGATTTGCGGGATGACGGTTCGCAAGTGGAGGGCCATTCAGGCTGATTTCCCATGGCAAGGAAAATATCTTTGCGACAAATCGATCGCGCCTTTCACGTAGTTTCTCGCGCGTCTCGGGCATTTGATCGTCCGTTAAGAGCTCGCAGGCGCGGCCCATTCCCACACACAGAGGAACGGGAAGCGTGCCGGAACGGAGACTGCGTTGTTGCCCGCCTCCATAGATCAGTGGTTCAACTGATCCCTGAAGGTCTCGCCGAATATAGAGCGCACCAATTCCTTTTGGACCGTAGATCTTGTGACCCGATAGACTCAGGAGATCAACAGACTTAGCTAATGCAGTTAGATCAATGGCGAGTGGCGCCTGCGCAGCATCACAATGGAACAGCGCTCCGGCCGTGTGGATTGATTGGGATAGAGCCACCACGTCCTCGATAGTACCGATTTCATTATTGACAGCCATGATCGAGACAAGGAGGACATCATCGCCAAGCAGGGTATCTAGTGCGGACTTATCAATTCGGCCTCCGGAGTCGACCGGAATTTCTTGGACCGCGTAGCCGGACTGCTGACGCAAGGCGCGAGCAGCAGCGAGAACGCATTTATGCTCGATTGCGCCTACAAGAATGCGGCGGCGATTGCCTCCAGATGCGCGCCGTCCGATACCGAGCAAGGCAAGGTTGTTTGCTTCAGTTGCGCCGGAAGTGAAAATAATCTCATCGGGATCGGCGCCGATCAGACCTGCAATTGATTCGCTCGAAGATTCGATCGCCTTCGCTGCGGCCCACCCAAGAATGTGGTCTGCGGAATGCGGATTCCCAAAGTTCTCCGCACAATAAGGGCGCATGGCGTCCCATACTCTTGAATCGACAGGAGTTGTCGCCTGATGATCGAGATAGATTGTATTCCCGACTCTCATTGTGTCACTCGTTGTTAGATCGCTCGACCATAGCTCTACTTCGCATCGACTGAGTTCTGGAGGCTCCCTCCAGGTTTTTATTGACCGTAGCACAGAACCTACGATAGGGTCGATCTGGACGATTCATCCAGGTGTGGAACATGGCGCGCGGACCTCTATTTCAAGACGGCTATAGGCATCAGTTTTCTGGTCACGAGACCTTCCCCCTTCGCTACGGATGGCTGAAGAAGGCATTCGACGAAGTTTGCGCCACTGAGGAGCAGGGCGAGAACAAGTGGGTTTTCCTCCGCGAGGATAGCATCGCACGGTTTGGGGTTGGCAAAAACATGGTGGCTTCCATGCGGCATTGGGCGACTGCATCGGGAATGATTAAAGAGGGCACGAGCCAATGCCTGGCGACTACTCAACTTGGGCGTAAGCTTCTGAGCAAGAAGGGCTTAGATCCATTCATGGAGCATCCCGCGACGCTATGGCTCGTGCACTGGCAATTGGCCGCGCGAGCGGACAAAACTACCTGGTTCTGGGCGTTCAATCACTATCCGGCTATAACGTTCGAAAGGGAAACTCTCATCAAGGGATTGGATCGCCTCGCAAAGGAGAGGGGTTGGTCGCGTGTCGCGGCTGCCACTCTTAAGAATGATGTAGCTTGCTTCATCCGGACGTACGTCGCTCAGCAGCCCACGGGGCAGGCAGGGCATGATGATGCTCTCGAGTCTCCCTTGACGGAGCTAGGATTGATTAGAGCAGTGGGCCGGCGCGACGGTTTCCGGTTTGTCCGGGGTCCCAAATCGACGCTCGGCGATGGAGTATTCATCTACGGTTTGATCGATTTCTGGATGCGATACACGAGCGCTGCAACTTTGTCTTTCGAAGCAATCGCGCACGAACCCGGCGGTCCTGGTCGAGTCTTTGTCTTGGACGAAAATGACGTTGCCGACCGTCTAGTCATGCTCGACAAAGTTACAAATGGGGCGCTGCGTTGGTCTGAGACTGCGGGGCTCAAACAGGTGGTTCGTGATGGTGATCTTAACCTCGAAGCGGCTCTCAAATACATTGATAACGACTTTAAAGCAATGAGCCGGGAGGCAGCATGACCTTGCTCGAAAATCACATACGAATTGCGCGGCGTTTCCAACGTTCTATCCGAATCGATACGGATCTTCGCGATGCACGAGCACTGGAGGGCTTCATATGTCCGGAGTCATCGGCGCAAGTGTTGTTGACGATGGCACGACATGTCAGCGAGTCCGGGCAGGGCGCCTTTACCTGGACCGGCCCCTACGGCAGCGGCAAATCGAGCCTCGTGGTTGCGCTGAGCGCATTGCTGAACGGTAATAAGGAAATGCAGCAAGAAGCTGCCAAAGTGTTTGGGCGTGTCCTCGCTAAAGCAATTTGGGATGTCTTCCCAACGGGGGCAAAAGGATGGAAGATCGTTCCGGTCGTCGGTCGACGCGATGACTCGATCCGTGTGCTCGGAGAGGCAATCGAAGCGGCTGCACTAGTGGATCGGAGGCCCCGCGCCGGTTGGACAGAAAAGAACCTATTGGAAACGATCGCGGAGGTATCGCGTCGGATTTCGCGCAACCACGGCGGACTCTTGCTCTTCATCGACGAAATGGGGAAACTCCTTGAAGGCGCCGCGCATGAAGGCAACGATCTTTATATCTTTCAGCAACTGGCCGAGATGGCGTCGCGAAGTAAGGGTCGCATCATCATCGTCGGAGTTCTGCATCAGTCATTTGAAGAATATGCCCACCGACTATCGCGCGATGTACGAGATGAGTGGGCCAAAATTCAGGGGAGATTCGTCGATCTAGCCTTAAGTACGGCTCCCGAAGAACAGATTGACCTAATATCGCACGCAATTGAGAGTGACAACCGGGTCAAAAAGCCGAATCCAGCAGCACAGTTCGTCGCGAAACTGATCTGCGGCGATCGGATGATGGATCACGAACGAATGGCTCGGGTTTTGGAGTCTTGTTGGCCGTTACACCCAGTAGTGGCGGCACTGCTTGGACCTATCTCACGGAGGCGCTTCGGACAAAACCAACGTAGCATTTTTGGCTTTCTGAATTCATCAGAACCACACGGGTTTCAGGATTTCATCCGCAGCGCTTCGGAGGATCAAATCTACACCGCAGACAATCTCTGGGATTACCTTCGCGCAAATCTCGAGCCCTCAATTCTCGCCTCGCCAGATGGGCATCGATGGGCATTAGCGGCAGAGGCTTTGGAAAGGTGCGAATCGGCAGGAGGAGACGCCCTGCATGTACGCCTTCTGAAGACGATCGCGGTAATTGATCTGTTCAAGGAACGATCCGGTCTGGTGGCGAGCGATGAACTGTTGCACACATGTTTTCCGAATGTATCCAAAGATTCTTTAGGGAGTGTGCTCCTTCAACTGCGGCAATGGTCACTAATCATCTTCAAGAAATTTCTTGGTGCCAATGCGATTTTCGCTGGCAGCGACTTTGATATCGAGGATGCCGTACGTCTCGCGCTCGAAGAAATCCATGAATTAGACTTCGAGGTTCTAAAGACGCTCGCGGACCTTCAGCCAATCCTTGCCAAGCGCCATTATCATGAGACTGGATGCCTTCGATGGTTTGATGTGGCGCTTGCTCCCTTGGGGGATTTGGTGCAAACGGCGTCTCACTACAGGCCATCCAATGGAACCATTGGCCAATTCCTCCTTGCCGTGCCAACTGAAGGTGAAACGGAACAGAGCGCCGTGGAATTTTGTCATGAAGCCACGCGCCAGACGCAAGAATGGGATATTATCGTCGGTTTATCGCAGCGTTCATGGGCCGTGGTAACATTCGCCCGGGAACTGCTCGCTCTTGAACGTGTCCGCCACGATCGCCCAGAATTGGCGGGGGATCCGGTCGCGCGACGCGAAGTGTCCGCCCGTATCGCCGCACTGCAAGGACAACTTGAATCCGAGTTGCAAAGCGCCTTTGATAATGCCGTCTGGTATCGAAAATGGCAGAGGGCGCCAAAGACGTTTCGTCGCGCAGACCTGAACAGTCTTGCATCCGAACTCGCCGAGAAACGGTTCAGCCAAAGCCCTCAACTGCACAATGAGCTTCTCAATCGGCAGAAGCCTTCAGGTAGTGCAATTGCCGCGCAGAACGAATTGCTTCGGCGAATGGTAATGAAAGAAGGTGAAGAGCGCCTAGGTATCGAGGGGTTTCCTGCGGAAGGAGGCTTGCTTTCATCAATTTTGGAATCTCCCGGCCTCTATGTGCGAAAGCGGGGCGTGTGGAAATTCGTAGCTCCTTCGACGTCGGACGATGATCTCTGCCGGCTCTCGCCAATCTGGGATACCGCAGTGAGCCATATCAAGGAGCATTCGACTCGTACAGTTTCTTTGTCTGAGATCTATGACATTTGGCGTGCGCGCCCATTCGGAGTTAAAGAAGGCCTCATGCCCATACTCGCTGTTGCTTTCATACTTTCACAGCGCGACAAATTGGCGATTTATCGTGAGGGCATGTTTCGTGCGCGATTCGATGACGTGGATGTCGAGTACTTGGCAAAAGATCCAACGATCATTCAGTTACGATGGATGGACCTCTCAGACGTGGCAAGAAAACTGCTTTCCGGTATGGCGGAAATAGTGCGAAAGCTTGATTGCGGGAATGCTCTGGTCCACCTTGAACCGATAGATGTTGCGCGAGGGTTGGTTGGGATCTACGAACAACTGCCGGAGTGGACGAAACGCACTACGCAATTATCTTCCAACGCGCACCGCGTACGGGATCTATTCAAGCGTGCGCGCGATCCTAACAAGTTCCTGTTCGACGATATTCCCACAATGCTGGGAGGAAATGTTAGCTTGGCCAAAAACGACGATCTGCAGAAGGTCATCGGGGGGGTTGGTGAAGGATTAGATGAACTTGTCCAAGCATATCCATCAATGCTCAGACGTATGGAGCAAATGATGTTGGCCGAACTTCAGGTTCCTAACGGATCTCCACAAGCACTTGCCGATCTTCGAGCTCGAGCCGGGAATATTCGGCAGCTCGCGGGAGATTTCCACTTAGAAGCCTTCATTGGCCGGGTCTCGCAATATGACGGAAGCGAGGGCGCTTTCGAAGGAATTGCGAGCCTGGCCGTCAGCAAGCCACCTCGGGCTTGGATTGATCTCGATCTCGATCGGGCAGCCGTCGATATTGCAGAGATGGCACAAAGGTTTCTAAGAGCAGAGACTTTCGCCCGTGTCAAAGGCCGGCCGGATAAGCGACAAGCGATCGCGGTGCTTATCGGAATGAAGGGCCGCCCTGCACCGGTTGTGGAAGAGTTCGCTGTTGCCGAGAGCGATCGGATTGCAATCGATGGCCTCGTCACGCGTGTTAGCGCGGCTTTAAATGAGTCTGATACGAAACGGCGGAGCCTTATCTTGGCGGCCCTGGCGGAATTGAGCGTGCGCTACATTCAAAACGGATTCTCAGACGCAGATGAGCGCAAGAAAAGAGCAATATCCTGATGGTAGATGAGAAGCATGTCTTGGGACTGTCCGGTGGACGCGATAGCGCGGCCCTCGCAGTGCATATGCGCCAACGCCATCCTGAGCTCAACATCGAATATTTTTTCACCGACACGGGAAAAGAGCTCCCTGAAGTCTATGAGTATCTTGGGAAGCTCGAAGGATTTCTGGGCAAGCCTATATTGCGACTGAATCCTGATCGCAATTTCGACTTCTGGCTAAAACAATACAACGAATTCCTTCCCTCACCGCAAACCCGCTGGTGCACACGTATGCTCAAGCTACGGCCGTTTGAGTCCTGGCTCAAGCCGATGCTTGAGGGGGGGACGACCATCTACAGCTACGTGGCGATTCGCTCCGATGAAGAATATCGGGAAGGTTACAGCTCTAAGCATGATCGACTGATCGTCAAGCTGCCATTCAAAGATGCTGGCATCGACAAGGCTGGAGTGCTCGAACTGCTCGATGCCGCCGGCCTCGGCCTACCAAAATACTATTCTTGGCGAAGCCGGAGTGGCTGCACCTTCTGTTTCTTTCAGCAAAAGATCGAATGGGTGCGCCTTATGGAACAACATCCCGAGGCGTTCGAAGAGGCCAAGTCTTACGAAAAGACCGCGGTCGAGCACGGCTCCCCTTTCACTTGGAGTCAAGGGGAATCCTTGGTGCAACTCAGCACACCGGATCGCGTTGAGGAAATTCGAGCCGATCACCTGAGACGCCTAACTCGATTACGTTCCAAAACCAAGCCTAATCCGCTCCGGTCCGACTGCGAACCGCTCGATATTGATGATCTCTATGGGCAGGCAAAGGTGTGCCTTGCTTGCCACAAATGAGCTAATTCATGGTCAGCCTGAGACCACTTGGTCACTCAGGGAGTTTAGTCGACTTCGAATATGAGCAACAATTCCATCCTCAGTTAGGTTTCTCAGTGTCGCTATTCGCTTCTCGAGATGCTCACATGATTTAGACGGGAGCCTCATTCCTCGTAAGGCCTTTAACGCATCTTCAAACTCAGTGCGATCGAGCATGGATACTATAATTGTTGAGCGACCTGGCAATGATTCTTCCAGTTCCCGTCTCACCACCTCGAACTCATCAATATAGAAAGCAAGGAGATCCCTCAGTGCCTGATGGATTTCGCGTTTGCTCATCTGAAATTGCAGACCAAAGAATATGATCAAATCGGCACTTCGGACAACATACCCAAGCTGGTATTTGTCGAAGATTCTTCTCGCAGTTTCGCCCGCTTCATAGTCATCGGTGAAGAACAAAACGAACTCGTGGCGACTATGGCTAATATCGCGAGCAAGTTGCATGCATCCCTTTTCTCCAGCATCGAGATGCGTTACCTTCTCATATTTGAGTAGGGTCGAGCCCTCGAAATCGGAATCTTGAATCCTGTCGACCCGCCACTCTGAATGCCATCTGCGGACCTCACTCATCTCTTCCGTCACGAGCCCCTTCGCCTTCCACTTCGGGTATGCTCGAGGTAAAACAGAGTCGACCTCATCCGCGACTTTCTTGTGCATAACGACTTCGAAGAAATCCTTCATTAGGTCACTGAAGCTGAAATCTCCTACTTGGATATGAAAGCTATGCAAGAATGAACAACTGTCAATTACGCAAGCCTGCATCGTTACCCCTTGATTTCAATTCCCAGTTCGGCCGCATGATCCTTGACAAACTGCGCATTGATCTCATTCTGACCGTCTGTACCGGCAGCAAGATCCAAAAAATAAGTGCACACATCATTGATTGTTCGCGGAGTACGGGGATCAACTGATCCGGCGATCAAGTCGATGGCTTGTGAGTCGAAAGGATGATAAGGAGACTCAGCGGCAACATTCGTTGAGATTCTTACCCCTGTCTCTCCTAGCATGTCTTGAATGTAGTCTTTGATCTGCGCCGAGTTGGGCTCCGAAAACTCGATCCGCTGCCGGATTCTGCTGGAAACAGCGTTTCCCAAGTAGATCGACAGGTCTTTGACCTGTTGAATGGGACTTAGCGTAAAGTTGAGCAGTATCGTGAGAAAACGAGGACTCCAGTCCAATAGATTACGTAGGTAGGCAGCTAGTGCATCTTGCTCTCTCGCTGCAAGTGACCCAATGTCTTCAAACTCATCTATCCAGAGAAAAATGGTCGAGTACCTAGGGGGGATCAGCTCGGACCGGAATGTCAGCAAGTTGAAGACGGTCGTTACGATTCGACATTGATCGGACAATGAATCTGGCTTGCGCGAAAGCTGTAGCTCTTTGAGGTCCCCGGCAGAGGCATTCGAAAACAATATCCTGCCAAGCGCGTCGACGTACTGCTGATTGGCATCTACCAACCTGGAGAAAATCTTCTGCAATTCAGAATCTTGGCAGAACTGGTTGAGAAGCTTTGGAAATAGCTCGGTATCGACTTGATCCATTCCCGCCTTTGTTTTCTGGATCATGTCAGACAATCCCGACATCCCGAATTTTCCCAGAATCATTGACGTGAGATTGCTAGCTGCACCGCGGTCGACTCGGGGGAAGCTGACGTAGAAAGCGAGGGGCGCCGTCACAGCATTCGCCTTGTTGGCTAGTGCATTGAGATTTGCTTCATCAGTAAAGAATCGAGCGGCGTGAGTCTTTCCGCTTCCATAGTGACCCCAATTAATGATGAGGGCAGAAGGAGAAGTCTTCAACGAAGTTTCAATTCTCTGCTCGAGTTGGTGCTTCAGCTCAACCATTCCACACCAGACTTGGTTGCCATTCCCCGGCGTAGCCATAAACGGATTATCTTTGAGATTGAGCTTCGAATAGTCCACAATGATCCTCAGTGTGTGATTGAAATCCTCTGCAGGTAACCGTCCCCTTGTGACGCGGACCACCTCAACTCCCATCCAAGTTCCTTAGCGTTTTCAGCGCGCTGCAGGAAAGTCTGGAGTTCCCAGTGCTCCACAGGAATTCTGTGCTTTACATAGAATGTGATTGCAGTGTAATGAAAGAATGTTGAGGCCACAATCCTATCAGATGCCAGGGATTTGGTGGCTTTCCGCACTGTCTCGATACACTCTATCATCCACTCAATAACGATCTGGCGATTTGGTGGACTTGCAGTGTCGACCTTCTTCAACCAGGGAGCTATTCTTTTGAAGAATCGCCTCCTTAGGTAATCCGCGGTTAAGATGAACATTCCCGAATCCTCGATGTATTGAAGAGATCGAGCCAGGTTGCGACCATCTTCAGTCAGTGAGACTTGGTCTTTCGAGAGATCGCAGATGCCTAGATCGACCAGCCACGAAACCCTTGGGTCTACTATGTGCTCCATGTAGGATTCGGCGTTTCTCCAGTTATTTGTCCGCTCGATTGCATCCTCGACAACTCGTCGTGAGTGGGCGGTGCCCGTAATTCCCAGTAGGACCTCAAGATGTGTTTTATAAATTTCAGGAAACGCCTTTCGTAACTCTCTTTTCGTTTTGCTTCCAAATGAATTCAAAGTTCGAAGCAATGGGCCAATGATGTCTCGATCATGCTCGAGCAACTCGAACAAAAAGAACAACTGCTCATGCAAGCTTAGCGAGAAGTCGCCAGATGAGCCCAAAAGAAGGATTAGGGCTGCACCAGTATTCGACAGGACAAGTCCTCGCCCCACCGGTACAACAATCGAAAGGAACCGTGCTAAGTCCAGATAAGGCTTCGCGGAGATAGGTCCCGCACTCTCGTCTATGATGCCCTTCGGATCTTGATAACTTAGGAGCTCCTCCCGGTGCGCAGTTGCCCATTTCGACAATTCTGAATTTAGAAGTTTAGGTTCGTTTACTTGGGTAGCAATTCCTGCCAGAGCACTCAGGTACTTCAGCCGCCTTGCTTTTGTGCTAACAGACAGCGTGCGAACAGGCTGGGCATCGAATTGGGATTGCATTACCCCCAAAGCCGGATTGAAAGCAGATAGACCGGCTAACTCGTCACGGTAATGGTTTTCCGCCTGACCAAACGGAACTTTGGATTCAAGGCACAAATCTAGTCGTGCAGAGACTTGACTTAAAATCTCCGGCAACTCTGAGTTGGGACTCTCGATCAAAGCAGAAATATCCAGCCTCAGGACCGCACCCGGACACATATCGTTCCAATCGGTTCTGAGTTCCGGCCAGATTCCGCATCGTCTGTAGATCGCTGCTGCCACCCGAAGAATTTGGATAATGCGCAGTCGTTCCTCAACGTCTTCACCGTTTATCCCTTCGGCGAACCAAAGTCGGAACGGGATCTCGTTGTCGATTATGAAATCGTGCCTGCCGCCGGAAATGGAATACCAGTTGTCGTACTCGTCCGAGTAGACATCAAGGGCTCTAAACCTACGCGGATTCAGGTGTTGCGGAAGCAGGCATTTCATTTTACTTACCTTGACAGGCTAGCATGTCTATCACACCCACTCGAGTCCACCCTCGCGCCGGAACTGTCTGAAATGACAGGCACACTTTATCAAGCTGCACGCAATGAAGCGCAGATTTCGAAAAACCATGCCGGCATTGGATGAACCAGATCCCAGTAAATGCTCATCGGGCGACTTCCGGAATGGGAAACATAGCGAACGGGGCCTAAAAACACAAAGGCATCATTATTGGTCGACCTCACGAACAGCATGATCGTACATCCATTTAGGCTTTGTTCGACATACCGTCGACCCGTCGGGGAATTCTCTCCGGTCGTGCTTTGGGATTGCCAATGGAACCGGGTCGGACTGACGGCGAAATCCTCGTAGCGCGTGGTCGGAGAGAACGATTTGTCGGATTTGTCCAAAGTAACGAATAGCACTTCCAAATTCGACTGCTCAATCCAGAAGCGACCAGTCTGTGTGTGGCGCGCACCAACCATGCCTGGCAATCCCAGCCCTACAAGAACTTCATCTCGCGTATATTGGCGGTGGAGAAACAACGGGCAGTCCGTTAGCATTGGCTGTTCATCTGAGTGCATCCGCACTCGATCAAGCAGACTAAGAACCAGCTGCTCGAACTCATTCCGCACTATTGGGCCTTCTTGAAGCAATTTCATCCCAGCCGCCCAGTCTGCGCCCTCTTCCCGGGCGCTTGCTTGAAGCAGTCGGAAGGTAAGCATTTGGATGGTTCGTTTCTGCAAGACTGGCAAATTCTCGAGTCCGGATGCGCTTTGATTGATCTGATCCAGATAGAGTCGTAGCCGAGAAACGGAATCAATGTGCAACAGGAGCTGAAAACGCTTCAGCAGGATGAGGTCAGCCTCTGTCGGAACCTCGTCAGAAAAGCTGGCTTCTCTGAGGAGCGCGAACCAACCTCCTATCGACTGCTTGTAGACGTCGGCCAGATCGTATCTGCTCTCGGCTAAGAATTCGGCGAGCTGCGGTGTACGTCCAAGTTGTTCTGCAAGGCTCCTAACCTCAGCAGCCATTCTCACGCGATTTGCCTGGAGTCGCGCTTGAAGATTTTGGAGTACGACTTTCCGCGATTCCTTATCGAGCCTGAAATAGCAGTTACCGGGCAGCCTCGTGATTCCGGTCTCGATTTCCCGGATGATTTGCTGCCTCGTGCCGCCGAACAGCGCCAAGAAGCGCTGATCAAAACGGAATTCTCTTCGCTGATTGCCGATGAAGTCCAGAACAAGGCACGTTGTCTTGCCTGTATCCAACCGCAGTCCGCGCCCAAGTTGCTGCAGGAACACAGTCGAACTTTCAGTGGGGCGAAGAAGGAGGATGCAATCGGCTTCGGGGATATCGACGCCCTCGTTGAAAAGATCTACCGTGAAAACGATATTGACGCTTCTGTCGCGCAGCCGTCGCGTAGCCTCACTGCGGTCCTGAGATGCGCTTCGACTCGTAAGCGCCAGGGCTGGAATGCCAGCCCGATTGAAACTATCAGCCATGAACTCTGCATGCGCAATACTGACGCAGAACCCTAACGCACGCGCAAGGCGCCAATCACCGTAGATACTGCAGAACTCGCTCGCCACGAGGTTCGCGCGGCGCGTGTTGCCAAGATAGCGCTGCTCAAGTTCGCCAATCGCGTACGCGCCGCGGCTCCAGGACAACTGGGAGAGGTCCACGCCGTCGTGAATGCCGTAATAGTCGAACGGCACGAGGTACTGGCGTTCCATCGCATGCCATAGCCGCATTTCGTCTGCGATCCGATTGTTGAACCATGGCAGGATACTCTCACCGTCCATGCGCTCCGGCGTGGCGGTCAGTCCAAGAAGAATCCTTGGCTGCAACGCCGAAACGATCTCGCGGTAGCTGTCTGCTGGCGCGTGGTGGGCTTCATCTAGAACCACGTACTCCCAATAATCCGCCCCTTGGCAACTCAATAGGTCTCGAGTTCGGAAGCTCTGTATCGTCGAGAATAGGTATTGGAAGCCGGTCGGTTCCTCACCCCCCGCGAGTATTTCGCCGAACGATTCGTTGCGCAGCACATGGCGAAAGCGCTGGCGCGCTTGTTGCAGGAGTTCTTCCCTATGAGCAAGGAAGAGCAATCGAGGGCGAGATCCTGTATGAGGCTGGCGATCATAATCGAAGGCCGCAACCAAGGTCTTTCCTGTACCGGTCGGTGCAACTACAAGATTTCGGAAGCTCTCTCGGTCGACGCGTTCTGACTCCAACTGATCGAGGGTCGCTTGCTGATATGGGTGAGGTTTCAGGTCAAAGAATATTGGCGGCCCGGAATCACGCTGACCAGGGGAACGGCGCGCATACTCCAATGCACGGCGGACCCGCTGGTGCATTTCCTCATCGTCCGATCTAAATTCCTCAAACTCTTCATCGCACCAGAGTGAATCGAATGCGCCGCGAAAGCGATCGACAATCTGCGGCGCTTCAACTTCGCTTAGCTTGACTGTCCACTCGATGCCATCCTCAAGTGCCGGGCCAGACAAATTCGCCGACCCGACGTACACGCTGCTGAAGCCATTGTCTCGTTGGAAAAGCCACGCCTTTGCGTGGAGGCGTCGCCTCCGACCGTCCAATGAAATGCGCAATTGGACGTTCGGCAATCGAGATAGTTCCAGGATGGCGTTCAGGTCCGTGGCGCCGATGTACGTCGTCGTAAGGATTTTGACCGGGGCATTTCGATCCGCCAACGTTAAGAACACATCTTTGAGGCGCTGCCAACCCCGCCATTGAATGAAGCTCACGACCATGAATACCTGGTCGGCGGTTGCCATTTCACGCTCGAGCTCAAACCCGAGCCGTGGTTCACCGACCGCGTTCATGAGCAGATTCGTGGCGCTCAATGGCGTCGTGGGACCGATCGGCGCCGTGGCTCCGGAATAGATCGCACGAAGAACCTGGCCGGCATGGTCTACGGCATCTAAATCGGGCGAGTCGGCGCGTTCGCGCACAAATTCCAAAAAGGCATTCGCCAGCTCAATTTGGCGGCTCTTTCGGTCCTCTGCCGGCAAACCGCGCAGGGCATCTTTAATCTGGCGGGCAAGGTGACGTGCAAGGTACTCGGGGCTGTCGGTTTCCTCGAGGTCTTCGATGAGTGATTTCAGGTTCTGGCCGGCTCCCTGATCTAGGAAGTCGCGAACCGACCGGGTCACGAGTTGGTCGAATAAGCCCTCTTTGAATCGACCCATTCTGAAGGTTTCCCCGCAGACGAAATCATCTCATAAGGGGCTTGTGATATGAATTTGACTGGCGTCGCCACAATGGGCATCATGCGGCCTCGCTTACCCTTCAGATGGGCCATTCGTGCGGTGGAATCTGGGCTCCTTGGCCGCGAAATAATCAAGCGATGTGCTGTTAGGTATCATCCTAACAGGCACTCTCCTTGAGTTCCTGTACGGCGATTTTTTGAAGGGCACGCACATAGTCGTCGAGAAACAGCTCAAAGCCACCTGTAGTTGCGAAATGAACTTGTCCAGTGCGCGCATTGAAGGTTACAGTACCCTCGTAAAACACGATCGCAGTCTGAAAGAGCGGCTCATCGGCATAGTCCGCGGAATGCTGGCACGCTGACCAGATCGTCCGAAGTACTGTCTTGATGCATGGGCGATCAACTGTCAGCTCGGATTCCGGTATTGAGAGCCTGTAACGATCGTCGATGGCGAAGCCAGCATCGCACCAGCGTTTCTCGGATATCGTGCATGCAAAGCAAAACGTCAGTGCAAGCATCGCCAATCGGGTTTCAGCTTGAACAAAGGGCAGTGGGACGCCAGACTTAGGTTTGAAGTCGTAACGGGTCTCAAAGAACGTCTCAACATAGTCTCTGGCCAGCACCCCATCGAGTCTGTAATTGCGGTCGATGAATTTGAGAAAATCTGAACATATCGAAAGAAACATAACGATATTGAGCAGGCGATTACGGTCCATGAGTGCCCTCCAAGGTTCTTGTGACTGATCACCGAAAATCAGCGATGCGTTTTTACCTTAGCGCTGGTTGGTTTTTGCGCGCCTTACTCGCCTGGGCCTTTGTCGAGGTCTCATTACGCTTGCGACGGATCTTGCGCTTGCGACCTACCAAGTCACTCCTCACTTCAGAGAGGAGGAACTTCCGTTTGATTCGCTCCCGGCCGCCCATCGCGTATGAACGGATGACGCCGGTCCGTGCCAGGTACAAAACGTAACGACGGGTCTCACCCAAAGATCGGGCGATCGCATCCGCATCCACAAATCTTTCCTGCTGATCTCCTTGGTCCATTCTGTCTCCTTGCCTCTCGTATCGAGATGACGCACTGCGCGGAAGCCTGCAGTACGTCACCCCGGTTGCAAATACTGGCGGCTACCCCTTCTTGCCCTTTTGGCTCGAAGGAGCCATCATTCTGCTGCGCGGCCGCGGCTTGCCATCGGCTACCTTGATTTCCGCGATAAACATCCCCTGCGCGCTCAGTTGCTTGTCCTGGGACCGGTGAGTGTAAATCTCCATCGTTGTAGAAAGTCTCCGATGACGAAGGATCTTCATTGTGATGGCAGGGTCAACTCGGCCAGCCAGGAACGTCGCCAGAGAGTGGCGGAGGTTGTGCCATCCAAAGCGCTTCCGCGAGCCCTCCTCGATAACACCCG
>Ga0302140_10001482_pt1 | contig 30587 bp, 20 predicted proteins | sample I_Bog_E1_1_FD_202095 | JGI IMG/M metagenome (GOLD analysis project Ga0302140, IMG submission 202095) | Peat permafrost microbial communities from Stordalen Mire near Abisko, Sweden - I_Bog_E1_1 | ecosystem: Environmental > Terrestrial > Soil > Wetlands > Peat | place: Sweden: Abisko, Stordalen... | reverse complement strand
AATCTGCTCGCGGGTGAGGTTTTCAGGCATGGTAACGAGCTCTTCAAGCGCCTCATGGGGCCAGTCGGCATGGCGCAGCCTTTCGGCGGTGAGCAGGGTGGGCTTGACGCCCATCTCCGCACATTGACGGAGAAAGTCCTGCCCTTTTTCATAGCTGGAGATGCAGAGAAATCGCTCGTTGCCTTCGGCCATCGATGCCTCGCGTGGTGGAATGTAGTTGCATGTGGGGCTTGCCGGCGCTTGAATGCGGCGAGCCGCCTTGGACCTCAAGTGAGGATAGTTCTACCATAGACACGGCGGTCGATGGCGAGAACGAGTGAGAAGACTGGAACCGATGCGGGAAAAGGGAACGGGGCGAATGCTTTCGTCGGACGCGATTGTCGATTGGCATGACCGGTGGACGCGCGCATGGCATGAAGCGTCCGAGTTGGGAGCTCACGCGCATTCGAATGGCGGCGGCGAGCGAGAGTGGCTGGATTGCCTTGCGCGCCAGCATCGCGCGAACTTTGACCTGTGGCACATAGAGGACGAAGCGCGTTGTCCTGGGGCCACCGATGCTGATGTCGCGGATGTGAAACGACGCATCGACAAAACCAACCAGCAGCGCAACGACCTGGCCGAGGAAATTGACCGGCGGCTGCTGGAGTGGCTGGGAGCGCGAGGTTTACCTGAGGCTGAGGCTCCGCTTAACTCCGAATCGCCGGGACTGATGATCGACCGGTTATCGATTTTGGCATTGAAGATTTTTCACACGCGCGAAGAGGCAGAACGCGAGGGCGCGCCGGCCGGTCATGCAGAGCGAAATAAGGGCAGGTTGGCGATTCTCGAGGAGCAGCGTGGGGACCTTGCGAGCTGCCTGGATAAATTGTGGAGCGAGACGCTGGCGGGCACGCGGCGGTTCAAACTCTATCGCCAATTGAAGATGTATAACGACCCGTCTCTGAACCCGGCCATTTACAGTAAAAAGACGGAATGACGAAAGTGTTATGCTTGCACTTCACAGTGCGGGCATTGACGGACGAAGGCGTTCTGCGTATAAAGATGGCCTGAGCAGAGAGATTGTTCTGCGTAGGCGGATGAATAACCCGCATCAGATGAGTTAGAAACAAACTGTTACCGGTAAACGACGATGATGCAAGAGGCCAGGTCGGCGGCAGCGAGCCGCATAAAAGCTTCCTTACCGGCTGCGAAACCAGCCGGCCATGCAACCACGGGGCCAGCCTTTCAACACTACCAGGCGGCCGTGCAGCTATTGCAGCAAGCCAAGTACGATAAGGCGCTGGCGGCGTTTGAGAAACTGCTGCCGACGGCTCCTCCGGAGATCCTGGAACGCTGCAAGATGTATATGGCCACGTGTCGGCGGCAATTGGAGCGGCCCAGTCTCGCCTTCCTCACACCCGAGGAGCGATACGATTATGCTGTGTCGCAGTTGAACACGGGCTTCTATGACGAAGCGCGAGAACAATTCAACGGCGTGGTGACGGACGACCCGCGCGCCGACTACGCATATTATGGGTTGGCGGTGCTCGACAGTATTACCGGCCGCTCGCAGGATTGCTTGAATAATCTCTCGAAGGCCATTGCGCTCAACCCTAAGAACAGGTTGCAGGCGCGCTCCGACAACGATTTCCAAAGCATGGTGGACGATCCGCGTTTCACCGAATTGCTTTATCCGGAAATCCCTTAGGCCGCGCGTGAATTTATCGGAACCGCAAACTACGACGCCTTTTAACGAGGGACACCCTCGCTCGGTCGCGCCGGAAATCATTGCCACATCACCCGGACTGCGCGTCGTGGCTATCGGCGGTGGAACGGGGCTGTCTACACTGCTGCGGGGCTTATGCCGCCATGTGAATGCACCAGGCGCGAAGGCGTCAGAGATCGGTCAGATTGCCGACCTGGCAGCCGTGGTCACGGTGACCGACGATGGTGGATCCTCAGGCCGGCTGAGAAAAGAATTCAATATGCTGCCGCCAGGGGATCTGCGCAACTGTATGGTCGCGCTCAGTGCGGAAGGCGATCTGCTGGCCAAGCTGTTTGCGCATCGGTTTCGGTCGGGAGACGGGCTGGAAGGTCACAGCTTCGGCAACCTGTTTGTGGCGGCGCTGACTGAGATTACGGGCGACTTTGGGCAGGCGATTCAACTGGCATCGAAGATTTTGGCCGTGCGTGGGCGCATCTACCCCGTGACGACGGCGAACGCGACGCTGGTTGCGCGCATGGATGACGGCTCGCTGGTGCGCGGAGAAACGAATATTACCGCCAGCAGGCTGCGGATTGCCGAGTTGATGATCGAGCCCGAAACGGCGGCGGCGCTGCCGGAAACTCTCGACGCGATCGAGAAGGCCGATTTAATTACGGTGGGGCCGGGGTCGCTTTATACCTCGCTGATCACGAACCTGCTGGTCCAGGGCATTCCTGCAGCTTTGGCGCACGCCAAGGGTGTTCGGGTCTACGTCTGCAACCTGATGACGCAGGCCAACGAGAGTCTCGGCTTGACGGCTTCGGAACACATTAAGCGGATTTACGAACACACGCGCGAGCCTATCTTTGACTATGCGCTGGTGAATATTGCGCCGTTTTCAGCAGAAACGCTGGAGCGCTATGCGGCCGAGAAAGCTTCGCCGATTGTGGCGGACATCGAGCGGATTGAAGCTATGGGCGTGCGCTGTATTGCCGGGAACTTCGCCAGCGAGGACAAGGTGGTGCGCCACGCAGCGGAGCGGGTCACGGGCGCGTTGCTGGCGTTGGGTCAGGCTGCGATCGCCAATCGAAGATGATGCGAACGCGAACAAATTCCATGGGCGTTGTTGAGTGGCCGGGGTAGGGAGTTCTGTCCCATAAGCACTACGATAAGCAACTGCAAACGCGTTTGCGTAACAACAAGGGGCCTGGCAGACTTTTTCAGTTTCACGACCCGCTGCTTTTCAGGGCAGCCGGTCGTGCATTCCCTTGGCATGCAAAGACACGTTTCCGGGGCGGCGAGCGCGGATGCGCCGGCCGGCAGTGCGAGAATGCGACGCCTGGAAATTGTTATTACTCGCCCGCCGGGGCAGCCTTCTTGTGCTCTACGAAGATGTGTGCTTGATGACAGTCCACACACGTCTTTCCTTTCATGAATGGATCGGACTTCAGTTGTGCCACCTGGTCGCTGTGACAGCTGTCGCAAGCACTTAACCCCGGCTTGCCCGCGAAGTCCTTTGCTGTTGTCTCGCCGTGGCACACGGTGCATTCGACACCGTTGGCGCTATGCGGGCTGGCTTTCCATTGGTCATACACCGCCTTATGGCAGCTGGCACAGGTATCCCCGGCCGGAATCAGCCGATGGTGTATATGCGTGGCTTGATCCTGCTGAGCTATGGCAGGTTGGACGGCAGCAGCCGAAAAGAGAAATACGAGCAAGACGGAGCCGAACATATACGCGCGGAAATGATTCATGGAAAGGTTCTCCTGATGCTACGCTCCAGCATCAGACCGGCGGTGCCAGTCGATCAGTGATAAGTATCACTGATCACCGGAATGCGATCTTCGCATTGGCCGCGAGGTCTGCTAGAAGTAATCCTTACTTACTCCAGCGCATGCGAAGTTCAGCCTTCGACCGTGCGCTTCAACTGGCCGCAGGCGGCATAGATATCGCGGCCACGAGGACGGCGGAGGTAGGTCGGAATGCCTGCGGCGATCAGAAGGTTCCGAAACGCCTCAACGGCTTTGGGCTGGGGCATGGTGTAGTTGATTCCCGGGCCCGGATTCCACGCAATCAGATTGACCTTGGCGGGGAGACCAGTACGGCGCACCAACCGCGCTACTTCGCGAGCATGCTCAGGCTGATCGGTGACGCCGCCTAGCAGCACGTATTCAAAGGTGATGCGCTCGCGAGGGCGCAGAGTGACTTGGCGAGCGGCATCGACGACCGCCTCGATGGGCCACTTGCGGTTGATGGGCATGATCTCGCTGCGAATGTCGTTGTTGGACGCATTGAGGCTGATGGCGAGTTTGGGGCGGAGTTCGGCGGGTTCCTGCGCGAAACGCTCGATGCCTGGCACGATGCCTGACGTGGAGACGGTCATTCGCTGCGGGCTGAGGCCGACTTCGGTGACCAGCAGGCGGACGGCGCCCATGAAATTGTCATAGTTGAGAAAAGGCTCGCCCATGCCCATGAAGACAAGATTGACGCGCTGGCGGCCGACTTCAACGCCCTGGCGATCGAGCACACCGACGACTTGCCCGGCGATTTCTCCTGCTGTCAGGTTGCGCTGCAGGCCGAGTTTTGCGGTCAGGCAGAACTGGCAGTTGACCGCGCAACCGACCTGGCTGGAAACGCAAATTGTAGCCCGGCTCCAGGTTTTGCTTTCGTCTTCGCTGCCATCGCCCGTCTCGCCGTCGTCGCCTTCGGGCATCCAGACGGTTTCGACAGTCTGGCCCTGAACGCCTGAGCCGGCGGATTGGACGAGGTACCTCTCTGTGCCATCAACAGACTTGTAGACCTGAACAATTTGCGGCCGGCCGACTTCCCAACCCTCGATGTCCAGTTTATGACGCAGGTTTTTGGGGAAAGTCGTCAGCTCATCGAGAGACTTAATTCGTTGACGATAAAGGGCTTCTGCCAGTTGCTTGCCACGCCACAACGGCTCTCCCATGCCCGCCATCCGCGCAGACAAAGCAGCCTCGTCGAGGCCAAACAGCACTCCAGGGAGCAGAACATGGCTTGCGTCCGGCCCTGCGGCGGCGTCTAATTGAACGAGTTGGGTGGTCTTCCCAGTCACAGCTAAGGGCAGCATAGAGTATTTTGGCGTTGAATGCAGCCCACGTGACGCCACTCGCCGATAAAACACGAAAGTAGCCTGCCGAGCCGCCTGTGTGGAGGCTGGATGGGCAATGAGTCCGTCAGGGCTCAAACCGAATCGAATAGAGGACGATGACGACTGAACGCAACCTCCGCCGAACCGTTTTGCCGAATGGGCTGATCATACTGACCGAGCGCATGGAACACCTGCGCTCCGTGGCAATGGGAGTGTGGATCAAGTCCGGCTCGCGGGGCGAAGACGCTGAAATCAATGGCATTTCCCACTTTGTGGAGCACATGGTTTTTAAAGGCACGCGGTCGCGTTCCGCGCAGCATATTGCGCGCGAAATGGACTCGATTGGGGGCAATCTCGACGCGTTTACGGGCAAAGAAACGATTTGTTTCAACGTGAAATCGCTGGCGAATCACGTGCCGATCGCTCTCGATGTGCTGGCCGATCTCGTTTTGAATCCTACCTTTGCGTCTCGCGACATCGAACGCGAACGGGGCGTGATCCTCGAAGAGATCAAAATCGACGAAGACAACCCGGATGTCTTGGTAAATGAGCTGTTTACACAGAATTTCTGGAAAGATCACCCCCTCGGCAAGCCTATTTTAGGTACGACCGCAACGGTGTCCAAGCTCGACCAGCCCAAACTGCTTGATTTTCATGGCGGACGGTTTCGCGGCGGAAATATGGTCTTCTCCGCGGCCGGAAATCTGAATCACGACGAATTTGTCGAGGCAGTCTCGGAGAAATTTGCACCGATGGCCGCGGGTGAAGCTCTGCATGAATTGCCGGCGCCGAAGTCGAGCGCACGGATCCTTTTGCGCAACAAAAAGTCGCTAGAGCAGGTGCAGATTTGCCTGGGAGTGCCGGCTCCGCCGATTACCGACGAAAACCGCTACGCGACGCTGATTCTTAATACCGTGCTCGGCGGCGGAATGAGTTCGCGGCTATTTCAAACCATTCGCGAAGAGCGCGGCATGGCGTATTCGGTCTTCTCCGACCTGAGCCCGTATCGCGATACAGGCACGCTGTGTGTGTACGCCGGAACGTCTGCGGGCAAAGCTCTCGAGACAATCGATCTGATTACGGCGGAATTCCGCAATTTGAAGGAGGCGGAGCTCGGTGAGGAAGAACTGACCCGCGCCAAAGACCAGCTCAAGGGCAACATCCTGATGGGCCTCGAGAGTTCCAATTCGCGCATGGCCAACTTGGCTCGGCAGGAGATGTACTTCGGCCAATTCTTCACCGCCGAAGAAATCACGGCGCGGATCGATGCAGTGGAAGCTCCGCAGGTGCAAGCCATGGCGCAGCGACTGTTCGACTCCGAGCGGATCGCAGTAACTCTGCTGGGCCGACTTGATGGCATCAAGCTCAACAGAACTCGATTGATGTGTTGAGACGGACAGGCACAAGTTACTTTTGTACTTACCCGATGTACTCCATCCTATATCATTCCGTCGATACTGGATCGTTTTTTGCCTAGTTGGAACCCGCCGACTTAAGACCTTTTCGTGACCGTCAGAGGCATGTCGGCGCAGCGGTCTCGCTCCATTATCCATCCCCTCTGAATGTGTTCGAGTGAGCACTTCCGGTGAACCATGCGTGCGTCTCGAACCGCCAAAAACATGCATTTTGGGCATTTTTGCCACGTTTTTGCTATTTCCCCGGAACACATATTTGCTTTCGATGAATGACCTCACAGTACAGGGAACGATCAGTTTCGAGGATGCGATGAGTCACGCTTTTACCTGCTCAGAGCAGGAAGGGCGATATGATTCGAAAGCCGTAGGCTTAAATACATACAAACTTTCGTCACCCTCTTTTGTGTTTATCCGTAACACTTTTTTGTAAAGTCCAGTTACTATCAACTTATCCAAAAAGGATGGGTACGCAAGGTGAAGCGTGACCAGAGTATGTCGTTCTCGCACGTATGTGCTGAGAGCGAAGGACCCTCTGACACGGTTACTCGGAGTGTATGTAAGCCATTCGAATTCGGCCCCTAATACGACTACAGAGAGGTATTACATGAACATCCTCCATAAAGTTTCATTCGCGTCCGCCCTCATGGCGATTTCCATTTTGCCCGCTGTGGCAAACCCAACCGTCACGAGCCCCGCCAACGGGGCCAGCGTTTCAGCTCCGTTTCAGTTATCTGCCAAAGCCGCGACATGCAGCGGCGTACCGGTGGTTTCGATGGGCTATTCGCTCGACTCATTGCCCGATGCGGCCGTTACCAAGGGGACTGCGCTGTCTGCTAGTGTCTCCACATCCGCCGGCAACCACATTGTTCGCGTTAAGTCCTGGGGTAAGCACACCGTGTGTGTAACTGATGTTGCAGTTACGGTAGCCGCATCGACAGGACCTACGACGCCTCCCGTTACATCGCTAATCCCGCCGAACGCAATCTCGTCCGGCAATCTTATGGGCAACAATCTTTGGAAGTGCACCCATGATTCTGCAACGTCGGGTTCGTCCACTGGTGGCATCACATATCCCGTCACCGTTGACGGCTATGAAGACGTCCAGAAGTTCCAAGTTGCGAACTATAGCAACCACGGCGGCGAACGCTGCTCGATCGACTTCGTAAAAGACAATACGACTCATAACTATATATATGACGTGTGGGTCGAATTACCGAATCCCTCGCTCTTGGCCAACCTGGAACTGGATATGAACCAAGTGATTCCGAATGGCGAAACGGAGATCTTTGCCTTCCAATGCTCCAGCTACGCAAAGAAATGGGAGTATTCGTACGTGTCGGGCGGAAGCGTCCACTGGGCTCCGTCCACCCTTCCTTGCAATGTCGAGACTTGGACCGCCAACACCTGGCATCACATTCAGATTTACACCTCGCGTGACGATTCCGGGAATACGACCTATCACTGGGTAGCATTCGATGGCGTTGTCGCTAACATCAATATCACCACCTTCCAGGCGTTGGCTTTGGGATGGTCAAAGGGAGACACGGTGGTCAACTTCCAGCTCGATCCTTCGCAGGCAAGCGGCGCTCCGGTCGTGGTTTATTCACATGATCTGACCGTCTATCGTTGGTAGACGAACTGAAACGAAACTAGTTTTACGGTCCTGGCCTCGGGTGGATAATGATTTCCGCCCGAGACTGTGTTATCTTTCGAGCTAACTTCTATAAACATCTCTTAACTAACTTATAACTACTGAAATATCGTCGAGAATATTCCTGTAAGTGGCGAGTGACAAGTCAGCCGCACGACAAAGTCGTTGATCTTCCTCCCTAAGGCCCTAATTACTCTTGAATCTGAAATATTCCAGTGACCACTGGGCTGTCTTTCATTTGCGGGGAAGAGGCAAAGGCTTTGATGGTCAGCTCATTTGCCTGCACAATAACCGGGGCGTGATAAATGGTTGAGGCAGAGCTAGGAAGAGACCCATCTACGGTGTAGTGAATGATCGCGCCGGCAGTGCCGCTGCTCAATGTGATCGCCACTTCCCCGTGGTGCCTGCCAGGCTTCGGCGAAAACGTCGGCTCCGCAGTGACACCGGCCCTATCGTCCGGCGCGGCAATTCCTGACGCCTGATTTACTCCGGTCTTCCCTTCCCTCTGACTTTGCCTGGCGATAGTCAGCCCCTTCTTATCGTCCATAAGCCACTCGAGATAGGCCCGTTGCAGTTCATGCGCGGGCCATGCCTGCGAATACTCATTACATTTTTCCATCAGCGCGCGGGCTTGGCCATAGGAGCGTTTGAAATTTGCGGCCTGCGTGGGACGGATGGCGGCAAGGAAAAGCTCGATCCGCGGCATGTTCAGATCGTCGGTGATGGTAGCGATATAAACGCCGGGAGATGGAAGTGAAACGGTGAGCGACGATGCCGTTTTTTCCAAAGACAAATGGGATCGTCGCGGATTGATTTGATCAAACGATCTTAAATCACACGAATAACGACCATTAGGGAGACTCGAAGCGAGACCGGCAACGTGGACGTTGTTGTCGCGATCGAGCACGACGAGGGCCTCATCGAGCGGCAACCGGGCCGACTTCCGAGAGCTGGATTCACCCGAAGAGACTTGACTGTCTCTGTGCAAGATGGTTTGAATGTGCGCCAGCATTTCGACTGCAAACGGCTCAGGTGCGTGGAAAAACGCCGGCACGCGAAAGCCGCGCGCACAGTCTTCCGCCGTGTAGCATTCGTAGCGAATGCTCTGCCCGTCAGAAAGGAGAACCGTGATGGAATGGCTCTCGGAACCTGCGGCTCGAAGAAGCTCACCTGGCTGAACTGAATCTCCGCTTGCAAGCGGGCCCGGTTTGCCCGCCACCTGCCATGAGCCACGTACATTCCAGGCAAGGCCCAGTGTAGCCTCGCGAGCTTTCTGCGCATGTACTAACGTCATACAGAGAGTTAGCGAACCGGCACAAAGAAGAGTACAAAGAGACGGACGCCACGCGCCCCAAAAACCTCTAAAAGATAGCATGTCATCCCCTTACACGAACTGTAAGACTTTCGTAACTCGCGGCTAGTAACAAGGCGCAGGAAAACATATTACCCACCCGCGGAAAATCGATTACTTCCGCCTAATTCCGGGACCAGCGGCAACATGTTTTAATTGCCTCTCCGTGATGCCTTCTGTAGGATCGTCGTGATTACAGCCCGGCCCCCAGGCTGTCAATTCCACTCTATCAATCTAGCCCCCTCGAGAAGGTATCCCTCATGACTGAGCGTTCTAGTCTGTCTACTTTCCCCCGGTCTATTCTCGGCGCGAAACTTACCTCGCTGAGAAGGATCGGAATGCGCCTGGTTGCAATCTCACTATTCTGCATGACGGCAGCAAGCCTGCTGGCGCAGACACCGGTGATCGTACCGACGTGGCGATATGACCTCTCCCATGCCGGGCAGAATACCAATGAAACAGCACTGACTCCCGGCAACGTAAATGTAAGCTCATTCGGCAAGCTATTTTCCCTGGCCGTCGATGGACTTACTTACGCACAGCCTTTATATATTCCAGGGCTCACCATGAGCGACGGCCAGGTTCACAATGTGCTTTTCGTTGCCACTTCGCACGACTCGGTTTATGCCTTCGACGCGGATTCAAATGGCGGAACGAATGCAAAGCCGATATGGCAAGTCAGCCTGCTGAGCACATCGCATGGCGCCGGATCGGGGGCGACATCGATCCCCTGGCAGGACACCGGATCGCCCGATGTATCGGAAATCGGCATCACCGGAACTCCGACGATCAATCCGGCGACAAACACACTTTATGTGGTTGCGAACACCAAAGAGAGTGGCGCGTACTTTTCGCGCTTGCACGCGATCAACATCATCACGGGCGCAGAACAGGCGAATAGCCCGGTAGTCGTGACAGCAACGGTGTCGGGAACAGGCACTGGCAGTTCGGGAGGCAAGCTTTCTTTCAGTCCCCTGTGGCAGAACCAACGCACAGCTCTCGACTACTACAACGGGCATGTGTATTTCGGATATGCGGCGCACGGCGACGATGGGCCGTGGCACGGATGGCTGTTTGCCTATGACGGGACGAGCCTCAAGCAGACAGCAGTTATTTGCACGTCTCCGAGCGGTTATGGCGCCGGCACCTGGGCAGCGGGCGCGGGCCTGCCGATAGACGAAGACGCATCGGGGGGACGGCTCTTCATCGTAACGGGAAATGGTACGCATGGAACAACCAACAAGCCTACCGCTGAACTGGGCGAAAGCGTGGTCCAATTCAATCTTGCCAACGGTGGGCTAACGCCGAGCGACGTGTTTGTTTCGTTCAATGCAGACAAGCTCAACAACGGCGACCTTGATGAGGGCTCCGGTGGGTTGCTGATGGTTCCGGACCAGCAGGGTAGTTATCCGCATGAATTGGTGCAGTCGGGAAAGGAAGGCAGGATTGTCGTACTTAATCGCGATAATCTCGGCGGGTTTGCCGGTTCATCTGCTGGCTCGAATACGAATGCGTTGCAGGATATTTCAGGGCAGATCACGGGGTTGTGGAATACGCCGGCGTATTGGAACGGGAAAGTCTATGTGTGGGGCAACAAGAGCGTGCCCATGATTTTCGAACTGAACAACGGCGTGATGAACACTACGCCATCGAGCCAGTCAACTATCAGTGCGCAGTTTCCCAGCCCTTCTTTTTCGATTTCATCAAACGGCACCCAGGACGGCATTGCCTGGGCAGTTCGCTCGGACCAGTTCAACACCAAGGGTCCCGCCGTGCTTTATGCCTGGGATGCCAACGACCTTACGACGCCACTTTATGAGAGCGACAAAAATGCCGCACGCGATGGGGCCGGACCAGCGAACAAGTTCGCAATCCCCATCGTGACCAATGGCAAGGTATACGTCGCCACACAAAAGGAAGTGAATGTATATGGATTGTTCAACGGACAACCAATCGCGGCAGCTCCGGTAATTAAGCCGAACGGCGGCACATTCACATCTGCTCAGTCGGTCACTATGTCCTCGACTACACAGTCAGCGAATATCTATTACACGCTGGACGGATCGGTTCCAACGACAGGGTCGACGCTCTATGCTGAAGCGATCACGATCAGTTCTGACACGACGGTTCGGGCAATTGCCAGCGCGCCAAATTATGTTCAGAGCGGAGTGACGACGGCGACCTTTACATTTAGCGACCAGACTCCTCCCGTGACCTTCTCGCCAGCCGCAGGAACCTATACCTCGACACAGCAGGTTAAGCTTGCGGACACAGACACATCGGCGAAGATTTACTACACGACGAATGGATCGCAGCCCTCTTCTTCCTCGACCCTTTACGGCACCACTCCCATTGCGGTGGCATCGTCGATGACGATCAATGCAATTGCCATTGATCCAAATCTTGCAAACAGCGTTGTCACGTCGGCTGCATACCTGATCCAGGCAGGGGCACCGACGATCAACTTCTCGAGCGGCTTCTCATCAACGACAGGCCTGCAGCTCAACGGCAGTACCATCGCTACGAACGACACACGGATGCAGTTGACCAATGGTCTACTGCATGAAGCGGGCAGTGTGTTCTGGACGACCCCGGTCGGAGTGCAGAAGTTTACCACCGACTTCGAGTTTCAGTTATCGCTGGCGCAAGGTGATGGATTTACCTTCACCATTCAGAACGTCGGGCCCAAGGCGCTGGGCGGTGCCTATGGCGGACTCGGATACGCCGGGATAAAGAAGAGCGTAGCCATCAAGTTTGACTTCTACAGCAATGCCGGAGAAGGTACGGACTCGACCGGCGTCTATACCAATGGCGCTCTACCTACAGTTCCCGCCGTGAATATGACTTCCAGCGGCGTGGTCTTGAAGAGTGGCGACGCGATGCAGGCGCACGTGACCTACGATGGCACGACCCTGGTAATGACTCTGTACGACCCGGTAGTGAATAAGACGTTCACGATGTCTAAGGCTATCAATATTCCCTCGGTCATAGGCACAAGCAAGGCTTATGTAGGCTTTACCGGAAGTACGGGTGGGCTTACGTCGAGTCAGAAGCTCATAACCTGGACTTATACAGCACAGTAACAAGCTTGACGACAAACGACGGATCGGCAGGACAGGTGAGTCTGCGATCCGTCGTTTGCTTTCCCCCTATAACTTAATTCCAGGCACCGATCAATGAGCCTGGATCGCATGAGCTTGGATTGCATGACGCATCATGCTCTTCGCTATTCTCAATGGATCCGAGCCTTTGTTTCGAGATCAATTCTTCCAAGATATTATTCCTTCTTCCGATGATCTGTCGGTTGACCAATGACTCCTCTCGAAGTGTGTTGCGATGACTCGAATTCCGAGTTCAGTGCGTTTGCCTTCGGCGGTTCCCATTACCGACGGCAAGAAAAACATGTAGTTCTTACCGAAGCCTTGTGTGTTTTTTGCACGATGCAAGTAATTATTTCTGAGTTGTCTAAAATTGCACAGTTTTTCAAGAAAATAGCGGAAATTAGGTTGTTCCACGTGGTCAAGTATGTAAGGATTTTCTCGAACATTACACATGGTTGCCTACTGGTCAGAACTTGAACGCGAAGGAAGAGACGGTGCAAATTCATCGTTCGACAAGCTAGCAAGATTGATTTTGCGCCCAAGTAATCTGGCCGGATTCAGGTTCAGCAACGTAGCCGAACGTCCGCTGCGAGTGCTGAAACTGTAATCAGAGGTTTGCTGAGTTGATACATGTCGGCGCGTTCCGACCGGTCCCTCAGAAGAGCCCAATTAGATCCGAAACCACGACTGTCTCTTTTATTGAATAAAAGAGCAGTGAGGAAGATTGTGCGTTTTAAAAAATTCAGATTCAAAGGAATTTCAATGAGACTCATCGAAAAGCTTTCTGTCGCCTCCTCGCTCCTCGCTACCCTGACGGTGCCCGCACTGGCAGGAGTAACTGTCAGCACGCCCGCGAATAATACTGAAGTGGTATCGCCGTTCACTCTGACGGCCGATGCAGCGACGTGTTCGTCTGAGCCTGTCGATGCCATTACCTACTCGATTGACAACGGCACCGACATACAAATCGTGAAAGATACTTCTCTTAATGAGAGCGTCTCAACGGGACTTGGCGCGCATACGATACATGTCAAGGCATGGGGCAACAAAGGGGCTCTTTGCGTCACCGACGTGAAGATCACAGCTTCGAGTGAGAGCGTTGTGACGCCCGAAGGCGAGACACAATCTTCGAGCGTGTCCATTCCAGGCTATGCCGCTTCGAATAGCTCCATTCAAACCCATTCCAACTGGCAGATGGTTCACGACAGCGCAACGCCCGGAAGCGCCAGCGGATCGATGAGCCTCGTGGGTTCTCCGTCGCACAATGGAACTGCACGCAAGTTTGTCACTCACTTTTCCGGATCGGGCGGCGAACGCTATTCGGACAGCTTCGGCGAAGACACCTCAGCTAGCAATTTTGTTTACGATGGATGGGTCTATGTTTCTGGTTCTTCCAGCAACCTGGGAAACTTGGAATTGGATCTTAACCAGGTGCTCGACAACGGCGATGTAATGATCTATTCGTTCCAGTGCTCGGGTCACGCCGGGGTTTGGGAGTATGGTGAGAACGCCGGTTCTGCAAAGCATTCGAGCGCTCACTGGATACGCAGCAGCGTATCCTGCAACCCCAAGAACTGGGGAGCCAACACATGGCATCACGTACAAATCGCTTCTTCGCGTAATAGCTCCGGCCACATCACCTACAAGTCAATTACCTTCGACGGTACTCAGCACACTCTGAACAAGACGGTGTTTGGCCAGTTCGCGCTGGGGTGGGGCAAAGTGCTTCAGACCAACTTCCAGGTTGACGGAATCGGTTCTGGATCCACAACCCTTTATCTCGATGACCTGACCGTGTATCACTGGTAGAACTGAAAGCGACTGCATCAGGCAGGCCCACGAATTGCAGTATGGGTCACGCTCATATAGTTCGTCTTCACCAGCATAAAACCGGGTAGAGCAGTGGTCGATTACACTGCTCTACCCAGTTAAGCTTAGATAGGTTTCTTAGGGAAATTTAGCACTCCCTTCATCTTCTCTCCCGCCTAAAACGACAATTCGCGATTGAATGAATTCATTGCGATCTACTCCCCGGACACTTCCGCAAAAACTAACGCGCACATCGCATAGCCCCAGCTCACCATGGCATTGACAGGCAAAAAGAATGCCCTGCCGATAACGCATCATCGAAGAAGACTCGATTGACACGCTGCCGGCAGGGCATCTGGTTCAGCGGCACTACTACTCTGAGCCGTTACTCCACCGTAACTGTGACTGGAGCGGTTATCGTTGCAGAGCCACTCGTGCCAGTAATCGTGACTGTATATGGCCCGACGGTTGTCCCCGTATTCGAGATGGCCATTTTCGCGGCACCTCCGCATCCTATCGTCGCGGTAGCCACTGCGAGGAATAGAAGCAGTCCAAACATCGTCTGCCATTTTTTACGACGGAACGGCAATCCGAAGAAGACCATCACTGCCAAAGTTCCGCTTCCGCCGACCGCGAAGATCCGCCGCAACGAGTTATGCATTGCCGCAGTAGACGTTCCCGTCGTGTTGATGGTGACAGTTGCGGTTACCGGCGACGTGCCCGAGATGGCCGCCGGTTGAGCAGCAGAACAAGTAGGTGGATCGAGTGCGCCCGCGGGTCCGGATGTCACGGCACAACTGAGCGTCACAGTTCCGGTGAAGCCGCTTGCAGGCGTAATGGTGATCGTCGAGGTCCCGGAGGTTCCTGGCGTCGCGATGGTCACCGGCGTTCCGGTCATCGAGAAAGATGGTGTCGTGCTCGCAGGCACGACTGTGATTGCCACATTCGTCGACTGCGTATCGCTTCCATAAGTTCCCGTCACGGTCGCCGTGTAGGAACCGGAAGTAGTAGCGGCCGAGGCATTGATGGTGAGGGCCGCAGTTACAGGTTGGCTGCCTGTAATCGCGGCTGGTTGTGCGGCCACGCAGGTCGGCGGATTGCTCGCCCCCGAGGGAGCACCGGTAATAGCACAGCTAAGCGTCACGCTGCCGGCAAAACCGCCGCTCGGCGTAACAGTGATTGTGGAAGTGCCGCTGGATCCGGCTGTAACGTTGGTCGAGGATCCGCTCAGAGCAAATCCCGAGGCCTCGGTTGGACTCGAAACCTGGACCGGAACTGGAGTCGTTTCGATCAGGCTTGACGAGGTGCCAGTCACAGTCACGGTGTAATTGCCGGGGCTCGTTGTTCCCGAGGTGTTGATTGTAAGTGTGGCTGTCGCCGGGCCTGTGCCTGTGATTGCGACCGATGGTGTTGCCAGGCATGTTGGAGCAGCGACCGCACTCCCCGAATTTGAAGTGAGCGCACAAGTGAACGCCACGCTGCCGGTAAAGCCTCCGCTCGGCGTAACGGTAATCGTTGAAGTTGCGGAGCTACCCTGAGCGATAGTCGTGGGTGAAGTCGCGCTCAATGCAAATGAGCCTTTGGACGGTGGAAGCTGCATGTTGTAAGCAGCGCTCTCGACCATGCTGGTACCAAGTGTCGGACTGATGGCAAGAGCCTGAATCGTCTCCGAGGTCCCAACCGCAATCGGCCCGGAATACAGATTCGAAGTAGCAGATGGAGTCGATCCATCCGTCGTGTAGTAGAGCACAGCATCCGTAGTGCCGCTGGCCAAAGTCACATTCTGCACCGAGGTATAAGTTCCCGCTGCAGGCGTGAAGGTAGGCGGAAGCGCCTGCGTCACATAAGTCCAGGTGAGCATCTTCTGGCTTGCCGACAGGCCGCCCGCGCCGCCCGTGAAGCCGACGTATGCCGTGTTTCCCCCTACGTATTGAGTGATGTTGACGGGCCAGGATTGAGTGAATGTTTTGCTAAGCAAGACATCTGTCAGGGTGAGAGTCAGCGTCGTCCCATCGTAGGTGATATGTGCCGCTACGTTGTTACCGTTGGCAATTTGCACGCCGCTCGAACTGATATCAACCGTCGGCAGTATTGGAGCCCCGCCATTGTAATAGATACCAGTCGAATCGCTGCCCTCGTTCTCGTAGTTATAGAAGTTGAACTTGATGGCAACGCTCTTGCCGATGCCTCCATAACCAAGTCCGGAAGATTCTCCGCCAAGCGCTGTCGGGCCGATGTTCTGAATCGTGAAAGTGAAACCATTCGCAATTTGCGCGGGCGTGGGCGACGATATCTGGAAGCTGAAGTCGGTAGTGAAAGCCTGGACGTTGATCGGAGTATTGGTGAACACGCTTCCAGCTTCGTTCAATCCACCGTCTGTCAACTGCAAGCGCGTATCATCAACCGCGGACGTGCCGTTCAACGTCAATCCCGTCGTAGACGAGAATCCGTTTCCGAAGTTGATCTCCTGACCGCCTGCCTGGATAACATAAACGGCCGCGCCAACATTACTATTTGCCAGGCTGGGATCAACGGCGATCGCGTTGATGGTCTCAGAAGCTGCCACTGCAATCGGACCCGTGTACAGGTTGGAGGCGGCCGTGGGCGCCGATCCATCGGTAGTGTAGTAGATGGCTGCCGAAGTATCCGTGTCCGCAATCGTCACTTGCTGTTTGGCGTTATAGGTGCCGGCGGCCGGCGAGAACGTCACGGCCGGTGTCTGGTTGGTGAAGGTAAAAGTAGCGCTACTTACCGCGCTTTGGTCGAACCCTGATGCACTGGCGATCGCGTTCAAGGTCGTGTCTGTGCTGATGGTAATCGATCCAGCATAAAGAGTCGACGACGTCGTAGGCGTGCTGCCATCGAGCGTGTAGTAAATGGAAGCACCGCTCGTGGCACTGGTCATCGTGACGGTTTGGCTTGCCGCGAACGACCCGCCATTGGGCGTGATCACCGGCGCCGCGGCAGTCTCTACTGTCGTGAGCAGACCATATACGTCCACTTCGCCATGGGTCGCAACATAGACCTTACCGTTGGTCACGATGGGGATGGCAAATTTGTTGGCGGGTCCAGCATGGTCGCGCGTAGAGTCGGTGTCGCTCTCGTAGAGCAGATTGTTTAGATTGGTGGCATCCCACGCATACAACACGGCGGGGCCATAGGTGTTGAACTGGTCCGACTTAACCGCCCACGCGATTCCGGCCTGATCGCCGTTTGCGGAAATCGAGAATGAAGGCGTCGGGAAGTGGGATGTGACGGTCGTCGCCTGACTCGATGGTGTCTTGCTCAGCACGCCGTTGTCCATGTCAAACATCATCGGCCACTGCTCGTTGCCCCAAAGGTATACGTTGCCGTTCCAGTAGGAAGGCGTGTTCCACAAACCTGGCGGTTTGTCCGTGGTCACGGTCGAGGGAATTTCCAGGTCGCCCATGATGTCCTGCAGGGCATTGGTATTCGATGTTGCCGTGGAACCGGCGAAGCCACCCAGATTATCGCGATTCAGTACCAGGATGCGGCCCTCTTTGCCCACCTGGACTAATTCGTGGGGATAACTTCCACCCTGATCCGGCACCATCAGTACTCCGCCTGAACCGAGATCCGTATCGTGCGAATTCAGAGTCGCGGCGTTGAACTCGACGAAGATGTCGCTCGGCGTCAATAAACCATTGGCAAGATTGAATTGGATAATGCTCTCGCCCAGCTCCGCGGTCGGTGTATTGGAAGTACCGAAAGTGCCGTTGCCGGAAGCAAGGAACATACGGCCCGTCCCGTTCGGACCATCGCTGTCGATCGGCAGGCCCGCACCGGACTCCCAGATTCCGGCTCCAAAGCCATCGGGCGAAAGACAGAGAGCCGCACTCTGCTGCAGGGTCGAAGCATTGAATGCAAACAGCCAGCCATGCCAGTTTCCGATGTCCCCGTGAGCAGCATAGCTGACATAAACGTATCCATTGTAGAAATTGAGCGCGCCACGCTGATTCTGAATCAGGGGGCTGAACGTTATCTGTCCGCCCGAGCTTCCCTGGCCGGTGCCGGTAACCGTGGCCGTGATGTTCGTGGGGCCGTTGAATTTTTCGGCGCCCGTACTGAGGTCGATGGCGTGCAGCCGCGAATAATAGGTGCCGCTCAACTTGGAGGTCGCCACCAGGTACATGGTGTTGGTCGACGGATCGATGGCCGGGGTGCCCGTAACGCCATTCTCGCCAACGTCGGGAGAACCGTTATCTTCATAGGGAACCGTCGTCTCCCCCGTTGCCGCGCCATAGGCAGCAGTGAGCAGACTAATCTGCCAGATCGGATTTGCATTCGCTCCGCCGTTCGAATCGGCGTCAAAGGCGTAAACCGAATCATGCGATGTGGCCACAAACAGTACGTTATGCACCTTGCCGTCACTCATCGTGAGTCCGGGCACATAAAGCGGCTGGGCGTAGGTGAGCCCATCTACCTTCAGAGTGAACAGCTTGCCAAACGAGTTCACGTTCACGTTCGATGGAGTAAGGGCCGTCTCCTGGGTGTTCTGCCCCGCGTGTGTAACGTCATAACGCCACGTCAATACAGGCACAGGAGTGGGCGTCTGCGCCACCATGCTTCCCGCCGAAACGCATCCTAGAACTGCTGCAAACAGGCGGATTCCAAGGCGTCTCAATAGCGTGACAGTAGTGCAATCTGCCGGCTTGGCAGAATAGTGACAACGTGAAAGTTCAGACATGAGCCAGCACCTTCCCAAGAGGGATAGTCGAGAAGTTTTAATTACGAACAGGGTCGGACGGAAAGGGACGAGAACCAAAGACAATTCGGCACAGTGAATCAGAGAATCGGGCTACAACTCCAGCCTGTTTATAGGATGCAAGAAACAGACGCCAGGCTGTACCGCCGTCAGACCGAATTCCCATCGTGCGAGGAAGAATACGAAAAAACGTGCGCCGAAGAAGTTGGCCCTACGCAAATTTCCCTCTCGTTTAGCATTGGCCTTCCGTTACGAAGGCGTAAGAATTCGCAAAGGCTGATTCAAACTCATTTAAAAGGCCTTTGAACCCGATCTCACCGCAGCTTTGAGTCGTCCAGTCTGCCCGTGAAATTTATGTCTGAATTCATAGTGGATAATTTGCGCTCTTCGTATCAGGAATCGGTGTATTTGCCCGGTCTCCGAGCACAAAAGCCAAACTAATGTCCCGCGGTTTAAAGAATTTGCCTGGGACAAAGTCGTCCGCCAGTCGAGTGTATTTGAGTTTGGCTTCTGCGTCTACCGTGTTTTTGCGTCTTGGATGGAGCGGACTCGAGAGCCTTTAACTCGAGATTCGAACGCTTGATTTCCCGATGAGTGAACGGCATTCGAGCAAAATGCGCCTGGTTTCAGGAGAGAGACAAAACTTTGGTCACTAGCCTTTTTCGTCACGCACGATCCATTCAGACACATCTAACTTTTCCCGAATAAGAGAGTGCCTGCGAAACTTACTCCGCGAAGTTCATCGCTGTGTATAAGTTACATAACATCCGAATCTCTTTGATAAATTCGATTAACCCTATCCCGATAGGGGAACGCACCGCGCATTTCCCCTTGTAGCTCTATGTCGACGGAATGTTTGCTCTAGGTGTGCCGACTGTCACACTTTTTAACGCACAATCTCCCTACGATTGTTCTATCTGAGACGCATTAGTACGCAAGTTCCACGTTGGTCAACATAACTCGCCCCTATATAACAGCGAGTGATAAATCGCCCCGGCCAACGTGTTACTCGACGTGTATCTAAAGCCATTCGATAGATCGAGCACAAATCTAGAAAGGGACCATTAATGAGTTTTATCAATAAGTTCTCAATCGCTTCCTCTCTGTTTGCCATTTCATCTTTATCCGCAATGGCAAACCCAACCGTAACAAGCCCAGTTAACAATGCCAGCGTCACTAATCCATTCTTGCTGAGTGCCAGCGATAAAACATGCAATGGTGTGCCCGTCGTCTCGATGGGCTATTCGCTCGATTCGTTGCCCGATGCGGCAGTTGTTAGGGGAACCTCGATAAGCACGCAAGTCAGCGCATCCACCGGAAATCACCTGGTGCGGGTGAAGGCCTGGGCCAAGCACACCTCCTGCGTCACCGAGGTCGCCGTCACCGTCTCAAACCCACCGGCCGTGCTAATTCCTTCCTACGCCATCTCTTCGGGAGATTTGAATGGAAACACCAAGTGGAAATGCCAGCACGATGACGGCACATCGGGTACGTCCAGCGGCGGCATGGACTATCCATTGACGCTCGGCGGATATAGCGACGTTCAGGAATTCGCTATCTCGAGTTACTCAAATCATGGCGGAGAAAGATGCTCTATCGACTTCGTCAAGGACACCACCACCCATAACTTCATCTACGATGTGTGGGTCCAGACTCCGAATCCTTCGTTAGTCGGTAACCTCGAACTTGATATGAACCAGGTTACAACCAATGGAGATACAGTTATCTTTGCTTTCCAGTGCGACGGATTCAAAGGCAAATGGGATTACTCCTATGTTTCCAATACGAATGGCGGCGCCAGCGGAACTCACTGGGTCCCCTCTTCGCTCCCTTGCAATGTTCAGAAGTGGGCTGCCAATACTTGGTATCACGTCCAGATTTCCACATCACGGGATGACTCCGGCAACGTGACCTATAACTGGGTAGCTCTGAATGGAGTCGTTGGTGAGCTCAACGTAACTACCTACCAGCAGGAAGCTTTGAACTGGGGTATCGGGGATACCATGGTTAACTTCCAGCTCGATCCTGCCAAGGCAACCGGCAACCCCGTTATCGTATACGCACACGACTTAACGATCTATCGCTGGTAAGTGATTGTCTGGCGAATCTCGTGGATCCCAACTCGGCCTCGGGCGGTTTAAGCCACCGCTCGGGGCCAATCTCGTTTCTTCCTGTTCGTACTGGCCCTGGGCCTCATCGGGTGCGGTTGGACGCCGATTCCGGGTTGAAATCACACTCAAAATGCTCTCAAAAACGGTGTTTTTTGACTCGAAAACACTAGATTTTTGCCCAATTTTGCCCGATTTTTTCGATGATTCAATGCCTCTTTTGAGCGTCCGATTTCCCTTACGCGTCCATACGTTGTAGCATTTTTTCGGACGGGCTGCAGCGGCGGCCGGTTCCATGAGGCCCTTAAATCCATGAAACGCAAGCCATTTTTGACCATTGAACGCCGAGGCTCTCATCAGCCCATAGACGCTAACGGCTTTACATTGATGGAGTTGCTGATCGTGATGGCGATTATCGCCATCCTGATGCTCATCGCCATTCCCACCGTCGGCAGCCTGACGAAAAGGGCGAATGATTTGTCGGCGATCCAGTCGATCCGGGCAATTTCGCAAGCCCAGTTGCAGTATGAGTCGACTTATCCGTCGAGTGGCTTCGCTTGCTCTTTAACCGCTCTGGGCGGCGACCCCAAGGCGGGTGCGCCTTCTCCCACTGCTGCCCAAATGCTGCAAGGCGATCTATCTTCAGGAGTTAAGTCGGGCTATCAATTTGAAATTAAGAATTGCACCAAGGTGAATTTGAATGGCACGGATCGTATTACCGGCTACGAAGTGAGCGCCGTGCCGCTAACGGTAGGAAAAAGCGGTGACCGCGGATTCTGCAGCGACCAGTTCGGTACGATCAAGGCTGACCCAGCGGGCGGCACGAACTGCACGCAGTCGATCCAATGAGGGGATTAAAGATCTGCCGGGGTGGCCATTTGGTCTTAGCTGCCCTGCTCTTTGCGCGTTCCCTGCCCGGTCAACACTCGCCGTCCGGGCAGGACCAACACTCGCCGTCCGCGCAGGACCAACACTCGCCGTCCACGCAGAACTCCGCGGAGGACTTGGCTAAGCGTGTCGATCGGCACTACAACCATCTTCATTCGCTAAAGGCCCTGTTTTCTGAGAGTTATGTGGGGCTCGGTATGCAGCGGTCGGAGAGCGGGACGTTGCTGCTGCTCAAGCCGGGGCGCATGCGGTGGGACTATAGTTCGCCAGCCGGGAAGCTTTTTCTGCTGGACGGCAAGTATGCCTGGTTCTATTCGCAGGGCGACTCTCAAGTTCGGCGCACCCTTGCGAGCAAGCTCGACGATTTGCGTTCGCCTATGCGATTTTTGCTGGGGCACACTGAGTTAGCTAAAGAGCTGAATCACTTGACTTTGTCGCCGGCCGCGAATGGGCTGTTTACACTGAGCGGGCAGCCCAAGGGACAGGAACAACGGGTCACGCGGCTCGCGCTCACTGTGACGGGCGACGGCGTTATCACCGGCATTCAAATTGATGAGATTGACGGGGCGCAAACCCGTTTCACCTTTAGCGGCCAGCAACCCAACGTCTCACTTCCACCCGCATCGTTCCATTTCACGCCACCGGTTGGAGTTCCGATCGTCGATGTGACGCCGCCGGTCTGAGAATCAGGCTGCTTAGTCTCACGCTACCAACAAGTTGTCGCCCGCGGGCCTTATTCGTAGCGCAGGGCTTCGATGGGGTCGAGATTGGCGGCGCGAATGGCGGGAATCATCCCGCTAATCAGGCCGGTAATGGCCAGAATTACCGTTGCAACTATGACCGAAGTGGGCGAAATCAGCAGTTGAATGTCGGCTGCAGAGGCATTTTTTGCCAGGGCGCTATAGAAAGTGATGCGGCCGACCATGAGAGAAACCGCGTACGCCAGGATGATTCCTCCGAAGCCGCCGACGCCGGTGATGACGAAGGCTTCGGCGAGGAACTGCAGCAATATGTGGCGTTTACGGGCGCCCAAAGCTTTTTCCACGCCAATTTCGCGAGTGCGTTGCTGGACGGCGACCAGCATGATGTTCATCAGACCGATGCCGGCGATGCCGAGCGTCAATGCACCGACCATCGAGAGCAGGACCTGGAGAGCGATCGAGAGCATCTTGAACTGATGCAATTGGGTCATGAGATTGGCAACATAAATGGCGTTGTGGTCGGAGGGTCGGAAATGATGCGCGGCACCCATCGAATCTCGCAAATTCTTCTCGGCTAACTCATTGTCGCCACGATAGTTAAACCAGATGCCGTCTAGGTATTTTGTGTCTTTAAGGTCGCTCATAGTGTTGAAAGGGACGTAGATCTGGCGATTGCGGTCGTCATTGTCCCCTTCTTGCATTTTAGGGTTGAGGACACCGACGACGGTGAAGAGCACGCCATTGAGGCGAATGGTCTCTCCCAACGCCCAACCGCCTGAAAACAGTTTCGTTTTGGCCTCGGAGCCGATGACGCAGACATGGGCGCGCTGCTGATCTTCTGCGGCGTTGAAGAAGCGTCCCTGATCGGTGTCGAGCTTCCAAATGTCCTGAAAGACAGATCGCACGCCGTTAACCGTCCAGGTGAAGGTGTGTAGATCGTCTTGAACGGGCACATCTTTCCAGACCACCGGGGAGATGTGAAAGATGCTGGGGATATTGCCTTCGGCGCGGTCGACGTCATCGAGGGTAAATCGAACGCGGACACCGGCTTTGTCGCCCCCTGCCTGCTCGCTAGTGCGGCCGGGGAAGAAGCCGATGATGTTGGTGCCCCATTGAGCGAAGATGGCCTCTATGGCGCGACTGAAGCCGGCTCCGTAGGCTAGCAAGAGGACCACGGTGGCGATGCCCCACGCCATGCCAATCATGGTGATCGCGGTACGGCGACGGTTATAGACCATCGCTTCCCACGCTTGGCCAAATATATCTTTCAGCATGGTCTACCTCCAATTCGAATCAAGTTCAGTGAACAAAGACGTTCTCAATGAGATCTGCGGCATCCCACCCATCGGACAAAAACAAGAACGTCCGATGGATGGGGCACCCAAACTGTATTCCGCCTGCCGAAGTGAACCCAAGCTACTCACGGCGGAGGGCTTCGATGGGGTCAAGGGCGGCGGCCTTGCTGGCCGGATAGAGGCCGGCAACGACGCCGCAGATCACGAGCGAGCCAAGGGCGACGCCCGCCGACCAGGGAACGAGGCGCGGCGGATCCCAGCCGGGCATTTTGCCGGTAAGAAAGTGCTGCAACAGTCCCATAAACCCTGCAGATACAGCGATTCCCAAGAGACCGCTGATACCGGTGAGCAGCAGTCCCTCCCAAAAGAACTGGGCCAGAATGCTGTTTTTGGTGGCGCCAATGGCCTTCATCAGGCCGATTTCGCGGGTGCGTTCGGTGACCGAGACGAGCATGATGTTGATGATGCCAACCGCGCCTAGGCCCAGGGTGACGATGCCTACGCCGCCCAGGAACAGATCCATGGCGTCGAAAATAGCTCCGACCATTTTCTCTTCCTGAATGCTATCCCACTCATTAAAGGCATCTTTGAGGGACGGATCGAAGCCGTGATGGGCGGCGATGATGCGGTGGGTCGCAAGAATGGCGGCGGTGGCATCGCCCTTGATGGTGGGCTGATATTGCACGAAGCTCAGGGCATCGCGGGCGATGTTTTCGCCCTTCATGGCATAGAGTTCCTGCATGGTGGAGAGGGGAATATAGACCTTTTGATTGTCTCCATCGTTGTTGCCGCGGCTGATGGATTCAACGCGCCCGACGACGGTAAAGCTGATGTCGTTGATGGTGATGGTTTCGCCGAGCATGGGGCGGCCGGGGAACAACAGTGTCGCGCTTTTTGAACCGAGGACTACGACGCGGCGGCGCTCGGTCATATCGTCGGCGCTCAGAAAGCGGCCCTCGGCCATGGGCAAGATGCGGATAGCAGTGAAGTTAGGCTCGACACCCATGACCTGGCCGGAGGTGTTGCTATAGGCGCTGACCTCATAGAGATCGTTGCGGCTGAGGATGGCGGTGACGGCGCGGATCTCGGGCTGGGCGCGCATGGCGGCTTCGTCGCTAAGGGTGAGTTGGTAGGGGCGCATGCCGGTGTGCTGGTTGGCGAGGGCGGGAATGGTGCCGTTGCCCATGAAAACCATGTCGTTGCCGAAGGTGGCGAGTTGTTTGTGCTGGCCGGAGCGGAAGCCTTCGCCGAGTCCGACGAGGACGAGCAGAGAACCGACACCCCAGGCGATGCCGAACATGGTCAGGAAGCTGCGCAGTTTGTTGGCCATGATGGCGCGGAAGACCTGGCCGAGAGTGTCGGAAAAGCTCTGCATGAGGATTCGACGTGCGCCGTTGGATTTTGGTCCGCGATGTGCGAACCAGAACGGTGGACGTCCTGAAAGACCCTACGTGTATTGAATGGCGATGGTTCCCCGGTGGCGGGTAAGTCGTCGCGTGGGGGTGCGACTTTTTGAGGATGGTGCGAATTTGCCGGAAGTGTCGCGTGGGAGTGGGACGAAACGGGCTGAAAACGACCCAAAGCGCCAGAAAAGGGGGTGGAAATTGATGAAAGTTCGCTGAAAGCGGTGTGTTTTTGAGTGAAAAATAGGGTGTTTTGATGACTTGAGCGACCAGAGCCGTGGAATCTCGAAAAGCTGTCGAAGAGCCGACTCAGGCAGATTGACTGGGAGCATCGTGAACGGATTCCGGGTTGAGGTCTGTGGCATCCCCGGTCGCTGAAAGCGAGGGACCGGGGGCACCCTCATTTGTGGTTTGGAAGTATCCCGGGGCACCCTCAATTGTAGTTCGGAAATATCCCGGGACTGGGACCACCTGCCAATAACTCAGGTTTGTGAGGATAGACTCGTACCAACCAAGAATTGAACCATTGACGGCTCGCGAGGGTCTGCGTGACTTCAAGAGGGTCGAGCCGTTTGGTGGGGGGGAGGAAAAACATCATCAATTGGATCACAACTGGATTTCTCCTCTTACGGCTTTGGAGTAGAGCCGTAGGGATCAGGGAGGCTCTCAGCGGATGCATGTGGGTGGTTGTGCGAAAGGCATTGCCCAATCGCAAGGCGCTCGCAGAAGCTATGATGCCGCCATTGAGAACGCTGAAGCTCGATATTGCTGGGCACGCTTATCCGTTCTATGCCCGATGGCCGGCTTCCGATTTACACATTCTCTACACGATTATTGAGCGCAAGGAGTATGCTCCAATCGCCGGTTACCTGGATGGCGCGGCAGACATTGTCTTTCTGGATCTTGGAGCCAATATAGGCGCGGCATCGAGATATGTCCTCGAAACTTTTCCAAGGGCGAGGGTGATAGCTGTGGAACCCGATGCCGGGAATATTGCGATGTGCCATATGAACCTGGATCCTTACGGGGCTAGGGCGCGGGTTGTGCATGCTGCGGTTTGGAATAAGAACGGCAGGCTCGTTTTCGAAAATGAGACGACGCAAATAGGCATGGAAGCGGGAGTCCGCGTGCTGGAACCGGGCTCGGTTGAAGATTTGGCTCACTCGGTGGAGGGAGTCGACATTCCAACCTTGATTTCCGAAGCGTGCATTGCGCCGGAGAGCCAGATCGCACTCAAGATTGACGTCGAAGGTAGCGAGAAAGAGATATTCAGCGGGCCGAGTCTGGACTGGCTTGACGAGATTTCCTGTATTGCGATCGAGCTTCATGACAGCATCGGCAAGAAATGCAGCGATAGCTTTTATGCTGCAGTTGAAGGCCGTCTGCTTGAGCCTCCGAGACAAATCAACGATACAGTTTTCGTTGGCTTGAAGGGCCGCTTGAGCGCGCTGGAGCTGGCCTCGAGGCACGACGCTAAGGGCGCTGCTCTTTAGGAGACGAGGACTTTTTAGGGGACGGATTACTTGTCGTAGGTGTAGAAGCCGCGGCCGGATTTGCGGCCGAGCCAGCCGGCGTCGACCATGCGGACGAGGAGGGGGCAGGGACTGTATTTGGGGTTGCCGTAGCCTTCGTGGAGGACGCGGAGGATGTCGACGCAGACGTCGAGGCCGATGAAGTCCGCGAGAGTGAGAGGACCCATGGGGTGGGCCATGCCGAGTTTGAAGACTTGATCGATGGCTTCGGGGGTGGCGACGCCTTCCATGACGGCATGGGCGGCTTCATTAATAAGGGGCATGAGGACGCGGTTGGAGACGAAGCCGGGGGCATCGTTGACCGAGACGGGAGTTTTGCCGAGGCGGAGGGCGAGATCGCGGACGGCGGCGAAGGTGGGGTCGGAGGTGGCGAGGCCGCGGATGACTTCGACGAGGGACATGACAGGGACGGGATTGAAGAAGTGCATGCCGATGACGGCGTGAGGGCGTGTGGTCAGAGCCGCGAGACGGGTGATGGAGATAGACGACGTGTTGGTGGCGAGGATGGCGGCGGGAGGCAGGATAAGGTCGAGGGCGCGGAAGATTTCAGATTTGAGCGGGAAGCGCTCGGTGGCAGCCTCGATAGCGAAGTCGGCGGCGGAAAGGGATTGGCGATCGGTGGTGGGGGTGATGCGGGCGAGGGTGGGGTCGATTTCGGATGAGGGGAGTTTGCCGGCGGCGGCTTCGCGGGCGAGGTTGGTGCGGATCAGGATGAGGGCGCGGTCGAGGAAGGGCTGTTCAATGTCAGAGAGCAGGACGTGGAAGCCGGCGCGGGCGAAGACGTGGGCGATGCCGGAACCCATGGTGCCGGCGCCGATGACGGCGATGGTTTGGATGTTTGGCATGGACGGTCTAGAGGTGCATGGGGAGTTTAGCATCCCGTTAGGAATGTCGGGCTAGCGAGGCGAATGCGAGTTCGCTAAAGAACAACTGCAGATCCTTCACTGCGTTCAGGATGACAGCGTACATTTGGGAGCGAAGTTCAGACTCACGAGATTTGCGTAAGAGACAGCGAGTTTATTTGACGGCGCGGCCGAGGGCGGCGAGCATGTGGGTGAGGAAGGACATGCCGCGGCGGGCGTCGGGGGAGATGCTGCGGCGGAACAGTTGCCAGAGGGACGGGGGCTTGGATTCGAGGCGGTGCGTTTCCATGGCGGTGGCGGCTTCGTTGGCAAGGTTGGAAATGGGCTCGGGATCGAAGCTACCGATCATTTTGGCAACGGCCAGGACGTGACGCAGGAAGTTGATGCTGACTTGCTGGGACGAGTACTGGGCGAGGATCTGGGTGATGGTGTCTTTGGCGGAGACGGCGCCGTGGAGGGCATCGAGAAGGCCCTGGCGATGGGCTTCTTCAAGCAGATCGTAGGCGACGAGGAGGGCTTCGGCGTGTTCGTTGGGCGCGGCGGCGAGACGGCGCTGTAACTCGGTATGGGGATCGGCTTGCTTGGGTGTGAATGCGATGGGCTGTGCCATGTTTTCTCCTCTGCGCTCGTTGCGGAAAAATAGGGTTGTTCCAACTAAAAACCCGGAGAGAGCCTAGTGTCCTGTCTCCAAAGTTCCTTGCAAAAATGGGTGGAGAACAAAAGCAGATTCTTCGCTCACCACCCCCGAACTGAAAAACGTTCGGGGCCCCGTTCACTCAGAATGACAGCCTCCGTTTTGAGGCGAATTTCAGGGACGGGACACTATACCTTGGTGGTGATTTGAACGAGCTGGTCACCGGCATCGGTGCCGGGGAATTTGTAGTCGGCGCGCTTCCATTTGCGTTCGACTTCGACGCCGGTTTGGGGAGTGCGATGACCGTGACGGAAATTCTCGGGCGGGAACGGGTTGGCTTGCTTCTCGGGCAGAACGGTCATGTGAACGGAGATCTCTTTGTAGGCCGGGGTGTGGGTGGCGCGATCGACTTTGGAACCGGTGAGGCGATTGACGGGCTGGGCGATGGAGTTCATGGGCACGTAGAGCTGAGTGCCGGCGACGCGGTCAGTGACGACGACGGGGGCGTCGGCCTGGCCGTAGGGACTGGCGAGGCGGACCATGGAGCCATCTTCGAGGCCCTGGGCGGCGGCTAACTGGGGAGATACTTCAACAAAGTTAGTCGGAGTCATGCGCTTGATGTCGGGGGTGCGATAGGTCATGGAGCCTTGTTCGAAGTGTTCGAGCATGCGGCCGTTGTTGATATGGTGGGAAAACTCAGACGATACTATTTCGCTGGGTTCGACCCATGCGGTGGGGTGGAACTTGGCCTTGCCGTCGGGGAACGGGAAGCCTTCGAGGAACAGGACGGGGGTATCTTTGCCGTCTTTGGCGACGGGCCATTGTAAGGTGTTGTAACCTTCGAGGCGATCGTAACTCACTCCGGCGAAGAGAGGAGTTAGAGAAGCTACTTCATCCATAACTTGGGATGGATGGGTGTAATTCCAACTGGCGCCGAGGCGATTGGCGATGAGTTGAATGATCTCCCAATCGGGCTTGGATTGGCCGAGGGGCTCGAAGGCTTTGTAGATGCGCTGAATGCGGCGCTCGGTGCTGGTGAAGGTGCCTTCTTTTTCAAGCGATGGGGACGCGGGGAGAATGATGTCGGCGAAGCGAGCGGTTTCAGAGAAGTTGACGTCCTGGATGACGAGGAAGTCGAGCATCGAAAGTGCTGCGCCGACGTCGCCCGCATTGGCATCGGAGGTGATGGTGTCTTCACCCTTGATGTAGAGCGATTTAAGTTTGCCGTCGTGGATGGCTTGAATCATCTCGTGATTATCGAGGCCGTTTTTGGGAGGGAGCTCGACGTTCCAGGCGGCTTCAAACTTTTTGCGAATGGGTTCGTCTTCGACTTTTTGATAGCCGGAGTAGACGTTTGGGCATGGAGCCGAAGTCGCCGGCGCCTTGAACATTGTTGTGTCCGCGCAAGGGGTAAGCGCCGCAGCCGGGGCGCATGTAGTTACCGGTGAGAAGGAGCAGGTTGGAGATGGCGGTGGAAGTGTCAGAGCCGCCACAGTGCTGGGTGACGCCCATGGCCCAGAGGATGCAGACGCTTTCGGCGTGGGCGATTTCGCGGGAGTGTTTAGAAGGCGCTTTTCGAGTGACATGCCGGGTTGGATGAATGGGGAGAAGAACCGTTTCCCCCATATTTTTCGGCGGAAAGACGGGAGGGGCGGGAGATAGATAGAATGCCGAACAGGAGTTGACTCGAAGATGAAGGCATCTGCAAGCGCGACCGAGAGCCAGCCGGGTAGCAAGGTTTTGACGACCAACAAGCACCTGATCCGATGGGTGGAGAAGATGGCTGACTTGTGCCGGCCGGACTCGATTCACTGGGTGGATGGTTCGCAGGCGGAGTACGAGTTTCTTTGCGAACGGTTGGTGGCGGCGGGGACATTTACGCGGCTGAATGAGGACTTGTGGCCGGGATGCTTTTATGCGCGGTCGGTGCCGGGGGATGTGGCGCGGGTCGAGGACCGGACGTTTATTTGTTCACTATCGAAGGACTCGGCGGGACCGACCAATAACTGGGAAGACCCGTTTGCGATGCGGCGCAAGTTGAAGCAGCTTTTCAAGGGATCGATGCGAGGACGGACGATGTATGTGCTGCCGTTCAGCATGGGGCCGGTGGGGTCGCCGCTGTCGGGGATCGGCGTGCAGCTTACGGACTCGCCGTATGTGGTGGTGAGCATGCGGATCATGGCGCGGATTGGGCTGCCGGTGTTTGCGGAGATCGACAAGGACGAGCAGAGAGTGGTGCCGTGCATGCATTCGGTGGGAATGCCGCTGAAGGCGGGCGACAAGGATGTGGCTTGGCCGTGCAATGAGACGA
>Ga0302140_10001476_pt1 | contig 30636 bp, 26 predicted proteins | sample I_Bog_E1_1_FD_202095 | JGI IMG/M metagenome (GOLD analysis project Ga0302140, IMG submission 202095) | Peat permafrost microbial communities from Stordalen Mire near Abisko, Sweden - I_Bog_E1_1 | ecosystem: Environmental > Terrestrial > Soil > Wetlands > Peat | place: Sweden: Abisko, Stordalen... | reverse complement strand
ATCATGTGGAGACGACCGCCCTTTGGAGGCACTGCTGCGTCATCGCGCAGTATGCGCAGCTTGTTGCGGAGTCGATGGAGCAATTCGCTCCGGAGGATGCCTACTTGGTCGGATTGCTGCATGGCATTGGGGCTTTGCCGACCGTTCTAAGCTGGCCGAGCGGTGATCAAGCAGGCAGAACGGCGAGCGCTCTGCTGGAAATCGAAGATGCTTTGCCGCCCTTTGTTCTTTCTGCTTTGCAAACAATGAATGAACCCGGACCATTGTCCGGATGGAGATTCATTTTAGCTGCTGCACACGAACTGGCCGCCTCGGCAAGGGACTCAGCGGACTAACGGCGAGAGCCATAGGTCCAACCATCAAGATAGTGAGACTGGCAATTAGAGAGCGTCGTTATAACTGCAATCCAGATGTTGAAACACGTGTGTTTCTCATTGACTCCTAATTCATGATGCTGCCTGACCTTTAATTCATTGGTCACCCGCGCGGCGAACGCGTAGAAACTCAATCAAATCAATTCCACTAAGAATGGCCCACGACGTGCATATTAATTCGTCGAGGACAAATCATGAGCAGTGGATACTACGCAGCTTGTACAGGACTCGTCTCCCGGACCGCGGCACTCGATACAATTGCGAACAATTTGGCGAACGTGAGCACTGCTGGCTTTCGGGGGAGCCACAACAATTTCAGCTCGGTCCTCGCTACTGCAGACAACGATGGCCTTTCGACGCTGAACCAGGACGTCAATGATTATGGGGTGTTGAACGGCACGCAGCTCGATTCAACGCAAGGCGCACTGGTGCCGACCAATAACGATCTCGACGTTGCGATCGAGGGCCCCGGCTATTTTGCGGTTGAGGCTCCCTCCGGTGAGGTCTACACGCGCGGCGGAAGCTTCCGCGTGTCGGCGCAGGGGAAATTGATAACTCCTTCGGGCGATCCAGTTATGGGAGACAACGGCCCCATCACAATTGCCGGGCTGCCCATCTCCATCAGTAAAGACGGCACGATAACTGCGAAAGGCGCGATTTCGGGACGCCTGAAGCTGGTCGAATTTCCCCCCACAACAAACATTCAGAGCGCGGGCGGCACTTACTATACAGCGCCCCAGGGCACAGCTATCGATGCTACGAAATCCAAGGTGCGCCAGGGGATGCTCGAGAGCTCGAATGTTAACCCTGTCACCAGCGTAGTGGAGCTGATTGAAGCGCAGCGCAATGTCGAACAGATGCGCCACGCACTAACGATGTTCAGTTCAGAGATGGATAAAACCGCATCGCAGGATCTGCCGCGCGTCAGTTAATACCGCGTCAGTTAATACAAGGTTCGCATCAAGCTTCGTTAACACCGAGAGGATCTGATTATGTTTCGTGCTCTATATACGGCGGCCAGCGGGATGGCGGCTCAGCAGGTGAACCTTGATAACATCGCCAACAATTTGGCGAACTCCGGTACAACAGGTTTCCAGCAGCGTCAGGTGAACTTTACCGACCTTTTGTATCAGAACCAGATCATGCCTGGATCTGCGGCAACGCAGCAGACCACTGTGGCAGCGGGACTGCAGATTGGTCTCGGAACCAGGGTTTCGGAAACCGAAATCATTCAGACGCAAGGCGACTTTACGGCCACTGGAAATCCTCTCGATCTGGCGATTCAGGGCGCGGGATTCTTTCAAATCCAAATGCCCAACGGACAGATGGCATATACGAGGGACGGCTCGTTCCATCCGGATGCGCAGGGAGCATTGGTAACGGCTGACGGCAACCCGTTGCAACCGGCAATTACGATTCCGGCAAACGCGTTAAGCGTGACTGTCGGTAGCGATGGAACGGTCAGCATCACAACGCCAGGACAAACCGCGGCTACGACTGTGGGGACGATTCAAATGGCGCTGTTCATCAACCCCGGCGGCCTGAACAGCGTTGGAAGCAATCTTTATCTACCGACAACAGCGTCCGGCGAAGCGCAGGTTGGAACGCCGGGGGGCGCGGATGGATTGGGGACCATTCAGCAGGGGATGCTTGAGCAATCCAATGTTAGTGTCGTCAACCAATTCGTTGCGATGATCCTGGCTCAGCGGTCTTATGAATCGAACTCACGCGTTGTGAAGGCAGCGGATGAAATGCTGCAACAACTCAACCAGTTATCCCAGTAGAAAATCGGAATAACCAATTCAAGAAGCGACGAAGAGGAAGTATGAACACAAGACAGGCAGCGGCTTTGTTGGTGGCGGCAATGAGTTTGCCGAGCTGGGGTTATTCTCAGTCCCTGTCGCGGGAACACTTTGGAATCACCGAGCAGCAAGTGGCGCAGACTCTATCCAACAAGGGAATTCAGATCGCTGACCTGCGAGTGTCTCTACTTGCCAAGGTAGTCGCGGCAGAGCCGAATCCGGAACTGGATGTTTTGTCGGTTGAACCGCTTGGCCTGCGACGATCCGCTGAGCAGTCGGCGTCGAGTTACATGGTGAAGATTGGTTGCCATTCGGATGGTGTGTGCCTGCCTTTTTATGCGATTGCAAGTCTGAACCAGGGAACCAGAGGAAGTCAGACCAACTCGCAAAGCACCATCCTTGCGGCCGCGAGTACTTCCTCGAAAGCAAATGCCGCCGCCATGATCAAAGCAGGTGCGCACGCCATGCTCATCATGGATGACGGGAGCGTGCAGATCGAAGTCTCTGTCATAACACTTGAGAGCGGCGCCGTTGGAAACAAGATTCACGTTGCGAGCCCGGACCACAAACAGATCTACCTCGCCGAAGTGGTGAGCGCAAATCTGCTTACGAGGAGTTTCTGAAATGGTGCTTTCCCTCAAATCTTTCTGGCAAGGCATCGCCATTACATTGCTTGGCGTCTCCTCAACTTGTGCTTTCGCTGCGAACCCGCCGAAAACAAAACCGAAGACTCCTGAAGAGCTGCGGCTCGATTACATCAAGCGTTTGCAGGAGGGAAGTTTTGCGGCGCCGGAGGTGACCACGGTCGGGAGTTTATGGTCCCCCGGAGCGGCGCTTGGAGATTTCAACTCCGATTACAAAGCGCTTCACCTGAATGACACGATTACGATCCTGGTGGCCGTGCAGACAACGGCTGCGCAGTCGGGCACGGTGGATAGTGAGCGGTCTTTCTCAACTAACTCCGCCATAACTGGAGTTATGGGTAAGTCGCCCTCGGTTCTTAACCCTCTGCTGGCTGCGAATTCGGCTTCGGTGCATAAGGGACAGGGTTCGACAGCATCCAATACGACGTTTCAGACTGCGCTTACCGGGCAGGTCATCGCGGTGCTTCCCAACGGAAATCTTGTTGTCGAAGCCGCGCGACAGATCTTCATGAACAACCAGCACGAAAACATCATCGTACGTGGCATGATTCGCCCCGGTGACATTGGCCCCAGCAACACTGTGGCCTCCAGTTCTTTGAGCAATCTCGAGATCGAAATGAAGGGCAAGGGAATCATTTCAGACGGCGTGCGTCCGCCGAATCCAATTACAAAGGCACTCATGTGGCTATTGAACTTTTGATCGCCATGGGGCGCAAATCCGGACGAGCAAGCAGGGCGCATTGGCTGAAGCGGATGACTCTGCTGATGGTAATTGGTCTTCTTTCCGCAACGTCTTTGTGCGGAGCAGACGCCGACCGCAAGGTGTTGATCCGCGACGTAACTCAGATAGAAGGTGTCCGCGAGAATCAACTTGTCGGATACGGCCTGGTGATTGGTCTCAAAAACACCGGCGACACGCAGCAGACATTTTTCACGGTGCAGACGCTGGCCAATGCCATGCAGCGCATGGGAGTGCAGATTGCGCCCGGCGTGGTGATCGTGAAGAACGTAGCAGCAGTGTTTGTTACAGCGTCCCTGCCTGCATTTGCACGGCCGGGAATGAAGTTGGATGTCACTGTTTCTTCCGTGGGCGATGCAAAAAGCCTTCAGGGTGGCGTGTTACTTCTCACGTCACTTCGCGCGGCAAATGGTCAGGTATACGGCGAGGCGCAAGGGCCGTTGGTGATTGGCGGGTACTCCGAAGGCGTGTCCGGCAACACGAAAAGTGTGAATCATCTCACCGTCGGGAGGATTGCTGAGGGCGGAATCGTGGAACGTGATGCGGCTGTTGATCTGAGCCGTTTTCACCTTGTCTCTCTCCTGCTGCTGAACTCAGACTTCACGGCGGCACGCGATGTTGCAGAGACAATCAACAAGGATTTCGGAAGGACGGTCGCCACGGCAATCGACAGCCGTCGCATCGACGTCGATGTTGCCGAGAGCGGTGCGGCGTCAGTGCCTATATTGATAGCGCGCGTTCAAAACCTCTCGATCAGTTTCAGTTCTCCCGCAAAGGTTGTGGTGAACGAGCGTACCGGCACCATAGTGATGGGCGGCAACGTGAGGCTCTCACCGGTTTCTGTCATTCACGGAAGTTTGACGATCGACGTGCAGACTCAGCATGTGCTGATTCAACCTGGGCCGGGCTCGAATGGCAAGCCGGATGAGATTACGGAAACAAAAACAACGGTTGGAGATGCGCCGGCACAGTCGATCCAACTGCAGGAGGGCGCTAACGTCGAAGAGCTGATCAAGGGATTGCATGCAATCGGCGCTACATCCCACGACATCATTTCGATACTTCAGGCGATCAAGGCCGCGGGCGGACTGCAAGCGGATCTGGAGGTAATTTAATGTCAAACATTTCGGCATTCGGCAGCATCCCAGGAGTCGCTGTCGGAGCGTTAACCAACCACGCGCTTTCGATGGCCAAGCAGGCTGGTTCGGCCTCATCGTCGACAACCGAGAACAACAAAATCGATAAGTCGGCAAAAGATTTCGAGTCCATTCTTTTGGGGAGTTGGCTGCAGCAAGCGGAGCAGAGTTTTGGCTCACTGCCAGGCGGGGATGAGGACGGCGATGAAGACTCTGGCAAAGAGCAATTTGAAGGGATAGCGATGCAGTCGTTGGGAACCTCAATGACCAACTCAGGCGGAATCGGCATCGCAAAGATGATTTCAAAGCAGCTTCACAAGGCGGAGGATGCGGAGAACGCGAAAACCGTATCCACTTCGGTAACGCACCAGAGTAATACCAAAAAGTAACGCGAAATCGTTGCAACAAACCTGTTATTAACAGTTTATGTCGGCTGATTGAAATTCTAATCGGGATGTGCCGATAGCTGTACGGTTGAGACAGGAGACCTTGCAATGAAAATCGATGTGAACAGCCTAGCGGCAAATCAGCTCTCAGTTGACCGGGGGCCGAAACAGGTTTCGAACGGCAGTCCTGCCGGCATTCAGAGTTCGACGGAAGACCGGACAACGCTCAGGACCGGCAATCTATCGGTCCAGTCTTTGACCAGTCAGGCGTTGAATACTCCTGAGATCCGTCAGGACAAGGTGGACGCTCTCCAGCAATCTGTCAGCAGTGGACAGTACCAGGTGAGCGCCAAGGCAATTGCAAGCGCCATTATCGACAACGGCGAGTAACACCCGGGCAGAAGCAGGAAGCGCTAGCTTCATTGGCCCACGGTGAGCATCTCGCCAGAAGGGCCAGTGAATGAACGACCACGCACCTGCGTCGCGCGACCAGCTCGCCGCCGCCTACCTGCAGGAAATGCAGGCATTGGCGCGCGAGATTTCCATCTCGATGGATGCGATCGCCGCCAACGCGCTGCCCAAGCTTCAAGATAGTATCGCCAAGCAGGAAATGCTGTGCTCCAGCCTGGCTTGCATGGCGCATGCTGTCAGCGATGGATTCAAGCCGTCCGCGCAGCCATACTTCTCCGGCATTGACGCGGCGGTTGAAAAGAAGATCGGAGCCACTCGCAAAACGCTCCTCGATCTGAATCTGAAATACGCAGCCCTTCTCAAGCACTCCGGCAGGACAATCGCCCTGCTCTCCACTTTGTGCAAAAGCCACACAGGACAATTCCAGGAGGCTCGCGGGCCCAGGTCGAAATATCAGACCTGGTCTTGCGAGATGTAATCCATGGCGTCTCTAGGTTCAGTATTATCGATAGCCGTTCAATCGCTGCAGGCAGCCGATGGCGGCTTGCAGGTAACCAATAACAACATTGCGAATGCGAACACCCCTGGCTACACGCGCCAGCAGGTTGTTCTTCATGAGTCGGCGCCGGCAACGACCGGGGACTTCACGGCTGGTGACGGCGTTTCTCTGGTGGGTTACCAGAGCGTGCGCGATGAATTGATACAGTCACAGATTCAGCAGGAAACACAGGCACAGAGCGGCGCAAACGCTCAACTAACCTCGATGCAGCAAATACAACCGACGTTTGCCACGTCTACGAATGATATTGGTACCGAGATGTCGGCGCTGTTCGCAAGCATCTCGAGTCTGGGAACCGATCCGACCAGCAACGCATCACGGCAGGCGGTTCTCAGCGCAGGACAGAATCTCGCCACGGCCTTCAATACAGCATCGAACACTTTAACCACACAGCAGACAGGGCTCAACAGCCAGGTTACGAATGATGTGGGTCAGATCAACCAGCTTGCTCAGCAGATCGCTGCGTTGAATCCGCAGATTGTCCAGCAAAATGCCGTTTCAGACGTGCAGAATGGCGGCGCGCTTCAGGACCAGCAGGACCAGTTGATCCTGAAGCTTTCAGCACTCACAAATGTCAACGTCACGCAGACCAATAATGGAATTACAGTCACTACTGGAAATGGAACAGCGCTGGTTGTGGCCGGGCAAAGCTTCTCATTGTCCACCACAGCGGGCGCCAATGGAATGGTCCAAGTCCTCGATCCAAACGGCGCGAACATTACATCGCAGTTGACGGGCGGCGATCTGGGCGGCTCCATTCAAACGCGGGATCAAACGATAACCGGGCTGCTCAATCAACTGGACACACTGGCCAATCAATTTGCAACCGCCTTCAATAGCGCGCAGGCCAGCGGCACCGATCTAAACGGAAACACCGGCCAGAACTTCTTTACTGTTCCCGCAACGACTTCAGGGTCTGCTGCCAATATTCAAATGGCGATCACTAATCCGGATTTATTGGCTGCCAGCTCTGACGGTACACCAGGAAGCGACGGCAACCTTGCCAGCTTCAGCGCCATCCAGACGAACACGCTCCCGTCCGGACAGACTCCCTCCGGCACGTTTTCGAGCCTTGTCTATCAAATAGGTAGCATCACCGCGAGCGCCAACGCCGAATCCAGCGCGACCACGGCGAGCCTGACGCAGCTCAACGACCAGCAAAATTCTGTTTCCGGCGTTTCCATCGACGAGGAATCCGCAAACTTGATCACATATCAGCAAGCCTATGAGGCAGCTGCCCGGGTCGTCTCCACCGTTCAGGCGCTCATGACTGTCACCATGAGTATGGTTACTTCGTAATCGATAGGGAGCGCGCCAAGCGGTTGCGCCAGGAAGGATTCATATGCGAATTACAAACATGCTCGGGGACATGCAATATGCCATGCAGCAGTCTCAGCAGGCTCTCGCCACTGCGGAGATGCAAGTGGCAACTGGTCGAAAGGTGAATCAGCTCTCCGATGACCCGACCGCCTCGGCAACCATGGTGATATCGCTTACCGATGCGGCGAACGTGGATCAATATACGAGTAATGTTGGAACGCTGGTTCCCAAGATGCAAACGGCGGACTCCGCCATCAGCCAAATCGTTACTGAATTGAATACTGCGATAACACTCGGTACACAGGGCGCAAACGGAACTTCTTCCGCGCAGCGCCCAGCCATCGCCAGCGAAGTAGCCGGTGTGCTCGCGACCGTCGTTTCTCAAGCGAATGCCTCTTATTCTGGCGAGTATCTATTCGCGGGCTCGGCCACCGATACTCCGCCATTTGTTGCCGCCTCGACAACATATACGTCGGCCAACGGGTCGGCCTCGAGCTCTCTCTCAGCTTCAACCGCGTTGACTGCCGGTTCGATTACGACCATTGGCGACGCTTCAACCGGCGAGACATTTCACTTTCAGGCTGCAGCCGGGGACACAGTCGGTACTTTGCAAACGGCCATCGCCAATGCCGTCTCGGCGGGCACGCTCTCGGCGGGCACTACGGCAACCATCAATGCTTCCGGCCAGCTTTCCATTTCTACAAATTCAAGCACTGAGGGAATTGCGGTCAGTACGAATGACGCGGCTCTTGGTTCCATGTCGGCTACTCCGGATACAGAGGTCGCAAATGCGTATGCATACGTGGGTAACAGCACAGTCAACACCGCGCAAATAGCCAATCAACTCAGTGTAGCGACGAATGTGCCCGGAGACAGTTTGTTTACGACGGGATCGAACGTGATCGGCTCGCTCAGTTCATTAGTTTCGGCGTTGCAGAGTGGAAACATCACGCAGATTGGTGATGCCACCTCCGCCGTATCCACTGCATTGAATAGTGTGAACGAAAAACGCGTTCCACTGGATAACACGATCTCCGAAATGAATTCCGAACAGAGTTTTCTTGGACAGGAGACCGTGACCTTGTCGACTCAGCAGACTGGGCTCGTTGGAGTCGACATGGCTACTGCCGCAACTAACCTTGCCCAGGCACAGACTCAGAATCAGGCGGTGCTGGCTGTTGCTGCAAAGGTCCTTCCGCAGTCGCTGCTCAACTACCTATCGCAGCCCTCAGCATAAGTCTGAGCGAGTAACTGCGAGAGAGATACCTTTCGATCCAAGAGCTGTTAGTCAAATGAAGTGGCGGAACGCGTTTGGAACTCTCTTTAGCCTGTTTATGAGGCGCGCCATCGAAGTATGAACGTGTTAGTAGGCGGGCCTGGATCAAAGAAATATACGTCCGAATCTAACGGATCTCTAACTCGGGTGTAACACTTCAAGATCAATTCTGATTTATTTTGCATTTGTCCTCTTGACAAAAAAAGAATTTGATTAATCTGTTGAACAGTTTTGAACACGTGGTCGATAGAGTGTTTGTCCAAAACGACCTCCTTCTCGACGATCCGGCGCCTCAAAGCAGGCCCCACACAAAGATGGCGAGTGCAGGCGTAAAAGGGCAAAACGAAGGAGTAACATCCAATGGCACTTACAGTCCTGAATAACATCGCCTCCATGACAGCGGAGAGCGCATTGTCCAACACACAGGCGAACCTGCAAAAGACCCTGACTCAGCTTTCGACCGGCCTGAAGATCAACTCCGGTTCGGACGATGCGGCGGGATTGTCGATTGCTAGCGGACTCAATGCGAACATTGCAGCCCTCACCCAGTCACAGCAGAATGCCAGCAATGGCATCGGCCTGCTGCAGACCGCTGACGGCGCCCTGTCGCAGGTCACCACTCTTCTCAACCGCGCAGTAACTCTGGCCACCGAAGGTTCAACAAGCGGCCTCACCAGCAGCCAGTCCAGCGCGCTGAACACCGAATATCAGTCGATCTTGACCGAAATCAACCAGATTGGTCAGGCTACAAACTTCAACGGCTCGAACGTGTTCTCTTCGAACGCACCTCAGAGCTTCACTTCGACACAGGCGAGCATCACCGACACCACCGTGTTGGCAGCCAACACCACCGTGACCATCAGCGATGCGGCAACGGGCGGCACGTTTGTCTTCAACGCAGGCGCTTCTGGCAGCACAGTCGGAGCCTTGAACACGGCTATCGGCGCTGCTGTTACCGATGGTACCCTCTCGGCCAACGTCACCGGCAGCGACGCTTCCGGCAGTGAAGTCATCTCAGAGTCCAGCGGCTCTGGCCTTTCGGTAAGCACCAACGCCGCCGGTCTCGGACCGATGGTTGCAGCTACCACCAACGACACCAGCACCGTGTACCTCGGCGACGGCACCACGACAGGCGCTGCAAACACCGAGATCACCACCACAATCGATGCTCTCTCTTCAACGTCACTCAACCTCAACACCACTGACCTCAGCAACTCGGCTGATGCCACGACGGCCCTGAACGCAATCACCACGGCAATCAACCAGGTATCTGCACAACGCGGCGTGATCGGCGCTTCAGTCAACCGCTTGACCGCGGCCACGAACGTTATGAGCGATCAGGTCAACAACCTCCAGAGCGCGGCGAACAGCATCCAGGACGCCGACATCGGCAAGACGGTTGCCAACATGACTCAGTACAACGTCCTGCAGTCCACCGGTATGGCGGCACTGCAACAGTCCAACCAGGCCCAGCAGGCTGTGTTGAAGCTGGTCCAGTAAGCTAGGGCGATTCCACAATTCGCCCGCCCTTTGTAGATCATTGAAGGTGGCCTTTCTTGACGAAAATGCCACTTGAGAGCAGAGCCTCCGGGGTAAGTCGATCGTGGAATCGCTATAACGCAACAATCAACGCGACGCATGGGGTGGGGCCGCAACAAGGCTCCGCCTCAGCTTCACTCTCAATGAGCCGAAATTCGATAAATTTCGCGCCAACTCTCGCGCTTCGGGGTCGATGACCACGGGCCAGGGTAGGCGTGTACTCCATGGCGCCCTCCCGAAATGTAGGTAGAAGCTATGAGTTCAACGTCAGCGGTTAATTCGCTTTTGTCGAGCACCTCGACTGTTCCAACATACAGTCTCAGTAACATCCTGACCGCAAGTTCAGGGTCGACAACTGCCGGCATCGATGTCACTGCCGCGGTGGCCGCTGCCATTTACGCGGACCGCGCTGAAGAGCGCGGATGGCAGGCAGATCAGACGACACTTACCAGCCAAACGACAGCACTCAATTCGATTGAGACCGCAACACAAGCTGTAAATACTGATCTGCAAACATTGAATTCACTCACAGGACCTCTGTCGTCCCGCACAGTTGCGAGTTCGAACAGCAATCTCGTCACTGCGACTGCGGCTGATGGAACCACGCTTGGAGACCATACCGTCGAAGTGAACTCTGTGGCAACCGCAGGGTCGTGGTATTCCGATTTCCAAGCCAGCGCAGTTTCTACACTCCCAACAGGTTCGTTCACATTGACCACTGCCGCCGGTGCATCGCAGACTTTTCAGACCGGAACTGCGAGCGGAACCGCGGGAACTAATCTGAATGACCTGGCTACCTCAATCAACGCTGATAATTTAGGAGTCACTGCCACGGTAGTCAGCGATTCGTCCGGCTCGGCCCTTTCTATTGTCTCCAACTCCCCCGGTGCAGCGGCCGACTTTTCGATATCGGAGCCTTACACCTCGTGGACTGCGCCAGCACTGACCTCCAGCGAAACGCTAGGCGCCAACACCATCACGTTGACCGGCGCCACCGCAAACCCGACGACGGCGACCATCACAACAACTACCGGCGAGACATATGCACAGTTAGCTACCGCGATCAATAACGCAGTGGGTGAAGGGCCGGCAACAAGCTATAGCTCAACGCAGAATTCTCTGGCCAGCACCACGCCTTTGACCGCAGGCTCCGTTACCACGATCCAGGACAAAACAACTGGCCGGACCTTCACTTACACGGCGAACTCGGGTGATACTGTTGCCACGCTGAACAGTGCCATTGCAGCAGCGGTAACTGCAGGCACTCTTTCACCCAATGTAACTGGCTCGGTTGTCGGCGGCCAGGAAGTTATCTCGGAAGGCTCAACCGATAGTGGTATCAAGGTCACAACCAATGATTCTGTGCTGGGCGCAATGAACGCGGCTCCCGGCGTGACAGGTTCGCTTGGCCTGACTGCAACCGCTGGTACTGACTCCGACGGTGATCAAACCCTGACCATTACCAGCAATGATGGAACCACTCCCTTTTCTATCAATGAACCAAGTTCAACAACTGGAACCTTTGGATTCATGCAAGCTACTGCGGGTGCCGACGCCTCACTTACTGTCGATGGTGTCCCACTTACAAGCGCAAGTAACACTGTAACCGGGGCTATCCCCGGAGTTACTTTGAATCTCCTTAGTGCAGCTCCAGGAGAAACGGTCGACCTGGGCGTACAGTCGGATGCTTCTGCGGTCTCGACGGCGATCAATCAGCTCGTCACGGATTACAACACAGCCATTGGCCTGGTGACCTCGCAGTTCAGCGTTACCAGCGGCACGGATTCATCAGGCAACGCGACCAGCTCAGAGGGCGTGCTCGCGTCCGATTCCACCGTTGTCAACCTGCAGAGCGCGCTTGAGCAGGCCATCAACTACATCTATACACCGCCGTCGGGCACCAGTACGACAGTTACCAGCTTGAACAGCCTGGGAATTACGGCCAACCCGGATGGTACTCTCTCGGTCGATTCAACCACCCTGGACAATGCGCTTTCAAACAATCCAACAGACGTTCAGAACTTCTTTGAGGGGACTGCGCTCAATGGGTTCGCAAATTCGTTCAGCAATACTCTGAACACTTATACAGACCCGGGAAACGGCGCGTTTACCGTAGATTTGAGCAGTATGAGTGCCGAGAGTAAGAGTATTACTTCTGAAATCAATGCTTTTGAAACGAACTATATCGCCAGCCAGCAAACGATTCTCACGGCGGAATACAGCTCTGCTGAAGTCGCGCTACAGTCGATGCCGGAACAGATGCAGCAACTCAACTCCGAACTCGGATTTAACAACAACAGCAGCAACGGATGACAATGACTGAGACAGGACTTTCTTATCGGAAATCGGCCATTGAGGGCGCAACCTCTATCGGCCTGATGATAGCGCTCTTCGACACGCTGGTCGGCGATTTTCGTCGCGCGGCGGACGCGCTTCGCAAGAACGACATCGAGACGCGGTGCCGAGAGTTGAACCACGCTACCCTCGTCCTCGGCCAACTCGAGAATTGGCTCGACACTAAGAATGGAGGCGAGTCTGCTGCGACGCTTGCAAGGTTCTATGCATATCTGCGCTCTAAAATGATGCAGGCTGCTGTAACTCAGTCAGCCAGTCTGCTCGAGGCGCAAATAGACATGATCCTGCATGTGCGCAGCGCCTGGCAGCAACTTGACACTGCCGCTCCAGCAGCGCCGACTGGGAAGATCGAGGTGCCCACAGCGCAGGTAAGAACGCCTTATGCGTCGGCACATGAGCCGGAACTCGAGAGGGTACGATTCTCCCAATCCGCCTGACGCAGGGATAGGTCCGATGAATCGTGCTCCGTTTCGAGGTAACTCGATTTGCGCGAAGGCACCGCTGCTATGTAAGGCCGCGCATGAGTCAGTCGTCATCCTGTCGGCGACCGGACCGCCAGCAGTGCGCGATCTCCAAAGTGCCTTCAGGGCGCGGGCCAACGAGTACCGAATGAAGCCCTTCCCATCGCTGCAGATAGGCGAAAAACTCGTCCGTTTCGACCTTCCGAGACAATCCAACATGAATTGTGACAAATGAAGCTCTTCTTGCCGATAGTATCCCTGTAAAACTATCTCCAATCGCCGATGGAGATTGTTCAGAAGGAACTGCAACGGAGTTAGTGGCTGCTCGGCGCAGGAGGAGTGCACCAATGAAGGCCCGCCAGGTTTGCATGTATCTCGAGGACGGGCTCGCAATCATTGCCGCGATTCCCGCTGTGCGCAACCTCCTTGCGGGTGATCCTGTCGAAACGATTGGCGGTTACACCCAAGCGCGAGTTATAAAGCATACCAAGGGGGCTCACGGTGAATAAAGGCACTTTGGGCGGAGTTGGTATTGCAGTTGCCGGGATAGCTGTCGGCTTATATCTTGACGGCGGCCATCTGGGCCAGATGTTACAACCCACCGCGGCGCTCATTGTGTTTGGAGGTACGCTGGGTGCGGTGATGGTCCAGTTCCCATTTTCCGTTGTGAGGCAGGCTGCGTTGCAGTTGAAGCATGTGTTTGTTCATGCTCCCGACCCCACTTCGAGTTTGATCGACGACCTGATGCGCTACGCGGTGAAAGCTCGCCGCAATGGGTTGGTATCTCTTGACCCGGAACTTGGGTCTGTCAAAGATCCGTTTATGAGAAAGGCTCTGACCCTTGCTGTAGACGGAGTCCATTCTCCTCAACTGCGCCAGGCGATGGAACTGGAGATGACGAGGCAGGAAGACAACGAAGGCCAGATCCCTAAAGTATTTGAAGCTGCCGGCGGATTCGCACCAACCATCGGTATTCTCGGAGCAGTTATCGGACTTATCCAGGTTATGCAGCGGCTGGATAACATCGATGCGGTCGGTAAAGGCATTGCAGTGGCATTTGTAGCGACAATCTATGGCGTTGGTTCGGCGAATATCTTATTCCTTCCGTGCGCTGGAAGAATCAAGATGCTGATGGGGCGCAAGCAGGTTCTTCGCGAAATGATTTTGGATGGCGTGATCGCGATTGTGGAGAGGACTAATCCGCGCGTCATTGAAGCTAACCTTGCTGTGTATTTAAACCGTACTCCCGCGGCGCCCGCAAAGAAACTGGTGGCAATGTGAGAGGGCGCAGAAGAGTTGAGGAAGAAGCGCATAACGAACGTTGGCTCGTTTCCTATGCGGATTTCATGACGCTCCTCTTCGCTCTGTTCGTAGTGCTGTTCGCTTCGTCTCACCATGATCGGAAGACGATTCAGAGAGTCTCCGCGGCAGTGAAGAATGGCTTTCAGGATATGGGTGCGTTTTCACACGGATCCACGATGCAGGATAGCCCGCCATCCAATGTCCCGGGAGTCGGTGACCCGCTAAGTCAAACAAAAACTCCGGGAGACAAGCCTGCCACAAGTCCATTGAATCCGGGCGTCGATATTGCGGAACTGCGCAAGAGTCTGAGCAAGGCACTTGGCCAGGAGTTGGAACGCCAGGAAGTTGACATGCGAATGACCCCCGAGGGATTCGTAATCAGCCTTCATGAGCTTGGGTTCTTCAACAGCGGTGAGGCGCGGCTCATGCCGGGTGCCGCGGACAAGATCAAGCGGATCGCGGCGGTGCTGATTCAATACGGCCTGGATATGCGGGTTGAAGGCCATTCCGACAATGTGCCGATTCACAATGAGGAGTTTGCATCGAACTGGGATTTGTCGACTGCGCGTGCAACTGCGGTGGCGATGCTGCTGCTGAACGAGTCGGGCGTGGACCCCAAGCGGCTTTCCATTGCAGGCTACGCTCAGTATCATCCAAACGCGACGAACGATACGCCGGAAGGCCGCAGGGCTAATCGGCGCGTGGATATTGTGGTTGTGTCCTCATTCCATCCGCCCGAACTCAATTCCAAGTGAGTTGGCGCAAATGGAAAGCCCGGCAATTCCGATCATGAGGAATTGATGAGGACAGGCCGGCCGGCTAGGATGTGTCCGCTGAAATCCCTTCAGACATGAGCGTGTTCCGGTGAATTCTTCGTCCTCTTCCGGGACTCGTTTTCCTAAAAATCAATGCGGAAACGATGCAGGAGAGAAAATCTTTCCATCTGCTAGGATTGGACCCCCAATTGCTCTGAATCCATAAGGAAAAGTGTGCAAGCCGCACTTGCCCCAAAAGATAGCTCTGCATAGCACTTTGGAGGAACCCAAAACTTGCGCGATTGCCACCTTGAAGGCCGTTCCACCAACACGAATACGCCCACATCGAGCGTCTCGCTCGATCCAAGGAATCCGAGGGACTGGGCCGAGTTTCGCCGGCAGGCTCACCGCATGCTCGACGACATGCTTGGGTCGATGGAGGGCATCGGCGAACAGCCGGTCTGGCAAGTTATTCCCGACGAGGTGCGCGGACGTTTTCGTGAGCCTATTCCGCAGAGCCCATCGGACCTCGCCCAGGTCCATGAAGAATTCATGACCTCGATTTTGCCCTTCACGGCGCGCAACGCTCATCCAGGTTTCTTGGGCTGGGTTCAGGGTGGTGGAACCCCGGTGGGCATGCTGGCAGAGATGCTGGCCGCGGGCTTGAACGCCAACGTGGGCGGCCGCGATCAGATTCCTCTCGAAGTCGAGCGGCAGATCACAGACTGGATGCGGACTCTCTTTGGATTTCCGCAATCGGCGTCCGGCCTGATGGTTACCGGCACGTCGATGGCAAATTTTATCGCGGTGGTCGTAGCGCGCGACGCCCGACTGGGCTGCGATGTTCGCCACGGCGGGATGGGTCAGCAAGCGGAAAAGCTCACGGCCTACGCGTCGAAGGCGGTGCATGGGTGCATTGCGCGAGCGCTTGATTTCGCCGGTCTGGGCAGCGATTCGCTGCGACTGATTCCCGTTGACAACCGACAGCGTATGGACCTCGAAGCGTTGGCTAAGGCCATTGCCGCAGATCGTGAGGCAGGCTCTACGCCGTTTCTCGTGGTTGGAAATGCGGGTACAGTGGACACCGGCGCTATTGACGATCTGGCCGGTATCGCCCGGCTTTGCGCAGAGCAGCAACTCTGGTTTCATGTGGACGGGGCGTTTGGTGCGTTGGCTATGTTGGCACCTGAGTTGGCTTCGCGACTCAAAGGGATCGAGCTAGCCGACTCGCTTGCTTTCGATTTTCACAAGTGGGCGCAGGTGCCCTACGATGCCGGGTTCATCCTGGTGCGCGACGGCGAGAAGCACAAGCAGGCTTTCAGTTCGTCCTCGGCATACCTCATGCGTGATGAACGGGGCATGTCTGCCGGTTCGCCGTGGCCATGCGACCTGGGCCCTGAGCTCTCGCGCGGCTTTCGCTCCCTGAAGACCTGGGCGACACTCAAGGTCTACGGTACAGACGTGATTGGCGCGGTGATCAGCCACTCGTGCGAGCTGGCACGGTCCCTTGAAAGCCGCATTGCCGCAACACCTGAGCTTGAATTGATGGCGTCGGTCGAGCTGAACATTGTCTGTTTCCGCTATCGTTTCGGAACTGCGGAAAATCCCGTGACGGATGAAGTCTCGAACGACCTCAATCGTAAAATCGTCATCAAATTGCAAGAGTCTGGCGCGGTTGCACCCTCGACCACGTTGCTTGAAGGACGCCTGGCGATCCGTGCGGCTTTCGTAAATCATCGGACGACCAGCGTTGAGGTAGACATGCTGATCGACGCAACACTCGCCGCAGGCAGGGCGCTGCAGAAGGAACTGGATACAGCTTCACGGAGGCGTGAAAACATGTGGAAACCGGGGATCGAGCGCGAAAACAGGGTGCAGGAACTGAATGCTGAGCTTGAATCCGAATCGAATCCACCGGACAATGCCGAAGCCGCACTGCGCATCGAACGCGCAACCCTGCTGGCACAGATGGGCCGTAGTCTTGAAGCCAGAAGCGATTATCTGCGGGTTCTGGAAATGGATCCCGCGAACCGGTCCGGACTGATCGGGCTTGGTCGCTTGCTCGTCACGGAAAGGCACCTCAAAGCAGCGCAAATGGTCTACGCGGAAGCGGTGAAGCACTATCCAGACGACATCGTCTGCAGGGTAAACCTGGGCGGGGTGTTGCTTGAACGCGACGACTACGCGGGATCGCGAGAGCACTATGAGGCGGCGCTGCGGATCGATCCTGAATTCCCGCAGGCGCACGGGGGAATGTACTACGCGCTCACACGGCTCGGCGAATTTGAAGCGGCGGCGTTCCATCAACGCAAGGCATTTGGGCAAAAAAGCCTCTTCATCAATCCGTACCGAGGTACATCGCAGCCTATCCCGGTTTTGCTGCTGGTATCTTCCACGGGCGGCAATACTCCGCTGGAGAAGCTTGTGGATGACCGGGTTTTCCAAACTTACGTCGTCGTAGCGGATTTCTACGATAAGAAGATTCCGTTACCGACCCACCAGATCGTTATTAATGGCATAGGAGATTCCGATGCCGCGGAAAATGCTTTGCTGGCAGCAGAGTCGCTGGTAGCATTGTCTAAATCGCCCGTGGTTAACATGCCCGCTGCGGTTCGAACGACCGGTCGTTGTGCCAATGCGGCCCGTCTGGCGAACCTGCCCGGTTTGATCGCCCCGGCCACTACGACGTTTTCATACGCACTGCTAGCAAGTGAACAAGGACCAGCAGCACTTGCTCAAGCCGGCTTTATATTTCCATTGTTGTTGCGGGCTCCCGGCTACCACATGGGTCAACATTTTGTTCAGGTGAACTCAGTTGATGAGCTCTCCGCAGCAGTGGGCGGTCTGCCCGGTGCGGGACGGCCTGAAGCTGAGATGATCGTAATTCAGTATCTCGATGCTCGGGGTGCAGATGGATTCGCCCGCAAGTATCGCGTGATGTTCGTGGATGGCCGTCTCTACCCGCTTCATCTGGCTATCTCGCCAAATTGGAAGATTCATTACTTCAGCGCGGATATGAAAGACAGATCGGATCACCGTGCCGAGGAAGCGCAGTTTCTAGCCGATATGCAAAGTGTGGTCGGCGAAAAAGCAATGGCTGCGCTTGTGGGGGTTCAAGTGGCGCTGGGACTCGATTACGGTGGTATCGACTTTGGCCTCAACCAGCAAGGCGAAGTCCTGCTCTTCGAAGCGAACGCCACGATGGTTGTTGAGCAGCCGGATGATGACCCGCGCTGGGATTATCGACGTGCGGCTGTCGCGCGCATCCATGCCGCTGTGCGCGAGATGTTGATGAAGAATGCAACTGCAGTCTCAGGAAAGGTTGATGGCCGCGTCGCTGCTTCCCTGGCGATTCCGGCACAAAGATAACCGGCAACAGACGCAAGGAATGAGGCGACTTGGGCCCACACACCGCGGTAGCACGGATGACCGGAACTGCCGATAAGAATGCCTGCGGCAGAGGTGTGCCTGGGAAAAGAAACACGTTGCGCCGACTCGTTTTGCTGCGGCTTTTGGTCTCCTGCCTGGCGCTTTCATGCGTTACGCAGGCACAGCAGTACGTCTTCCACACGTATAGACAGGCAGAGGGACTTAAGAACCTTTCAGTAAATGCGGTCACCATCGATCGCAGCGGCTTTCTCTGGGTTGCAACGGAGAACGGCGTCTACCGGTTTGCCGGCGAGAGTTTTGAGCAATACGGCCGCGAACAGGGAATCGCTGAACTGGATGCTCAGGACATTGTTGCCGACGCAAACGGAACCATCTGGATCGGCACAGAAGGAAATCTGTATCGTTTGGTTGGTCACCGCTTCTTGCCCGCCGGGCGGAACCACATCAAGATGGATGAGCCGTGGCACCTTGCTGCCGAGGATGCGAATCACTTGCTGGTGGTGGATAATCAGCGGCTCTACAGGCTGGAGCACGATGCCGAGGGCCGCATGCTGTCGTATCTTCCGGTGATTCCAGAAAGCATGGTGACCGCCATGCCGGACCTGGGCCAGGTTTCGACGGTGAGTGTTGTCAATGAGCCCCAACGTGGCCGCCGTATATGGATTGGCTGCGGCAAGCGGCTCTATTCATTTCTGGATGGCGAACCCGGTCATCCTGGCGATCAGTCGGTTGCCCAGTTGACCCAGTGGGATACGAGAGCCGGGCTTCCCGAGGAGCAGTGGCAGAACGTCTTGCTTGATCGCGCCGGCACGGCTTGGGCCGCCGGGCAGAATCATGTGATGGCTCTGCCTCGCGGGGCAACGCGCTTTATCGATCGCAGCATTCCCGGCTCCGATCCTGGAAACACATACGGCCACGCACCGTTGGTTGAAGATCCGGAAGGTCGTGTGCTTGCGCCCACTGAGGATGGAGTCGCCCGTTGGGAGGGCACTGTCTGGCGACTCATAGGCCGTCAAAACGGAATGCAGCGCACCAGCCATATATCGGGTCTAGCATTCGATGCAGTTGGGGACCTCTGGCTCAGTAGCCGCGGAAACGGCCTATCCCACTGGGTCGGCTATCGGGATTGGGAAGGCTGGACCGATGCACAGGGATTGCCTTCGGCCATGGTCTGGTCGGTATTGCAGACGAGCACAGACCGTTTATTGGTGGGAACGGAAAAGGGTCCGGCCTGGATCAATTTGCGCGACGGTTCAGCGGGAAGCCTGTCTTCAATTCACCCATGGACTTATGGGCAGATGGACGGAATGGGCGTCGAGCCTGATGGATCACTGTGGGCTACAACTTTCTCCGGTGCTGTTCTCCGGATCGATCAGAAGACCGGTAGGACAGAACAGACAGCAAAGCTTCCGTCCCTGCTTGAATCTGCGATGAAGGATTCGACCGGACGCGTTTTCTATGGAACGAAGCCGGGAATATTTGTTCGCGACCCCGGAGGTGCGAAGTCCCCACCGCACGGGGTTCCAGAAGCGGACGTCGCATTGGGGGGACCTGCCAGAGTCGTCGCAGCATGCCAATCTGCTGACGGCGCCGATTGGTTCGTGACCGGCGCCCGCCTGCTGCGCGAAGAGAATGGCAAATGGACGGCGCCGGCAGTGGTCGGACAGCACCCGCTCCTTGGATCATTTCTTGCAATCGCCTGCGCGGCCGACGGGACTGTTTGGGTTTCCGGAGATCAGACAGGCACATGGCGAATGACCCCGGCAGGCGATCGTCTGCAGGCATGGCAGTTGCAAGTGCCTGACGAACTGCGCTCTCTGGCGGTGCTGTCCATGCTGGTGGATCGTCGCGGCTGGGTCTGGCTCGGAACGGACTCGGGCTTGCTGGTTTGGAATGGAAGCGCATGGCGCCACCTGACAGAGGAAACCGGGCTGATCTGGAACGATGTAGATGAGGGTGTGTTGAACGAGGCCAAGGATGGTTCCATCTGGGTTGGAACCAGTGGCGGTCTAGGGCATCTTCTCCATCCTGAACATGTTTTTGATTCGGTGCCGCTTGACGTCTCGGTCTCTGGTATTCAGCACGAAAACAATCTCGACGCGATGGCGCATCAGGTCACTCTTCCGTGGTCCACTCTGCCATTGGAATTTCAGATATCTTCGTCTGCCATGCGCAACCGAAGCGAGCTGATCTTCAAATATCGCATGGCCCCCATGCAGCCGGATTGGGTAGAGAGCCACGATGGAAGGGCGGTCTTTTCCGGCCTGCCGCCAGGGAATTTCACCTTGATGGCGATGGCCTACAATCCCGGCCTGGATGCTTATTCGGGCACTGTTGCTATTCATGTAAAGATCCTGCCTCCATGGTGGAAAACCCGTTGGTTTACTGTCCTGTTGGTTATCGCTGTTGTGCTTGTTTTGCTCGGAGCCGACAGGCTGCGAGCACGTCACATGAGGGCCCGCAGCCGGCATCTGCAAAGCCTGGTCAGCGAACGTACGCGGGAACTTGAGGCCAGCCGAGAGCAGCTCCAGTTCCAGGCTACTCACGATGGGATCACCGGATTGTTCAATCATGTGGAGATTCTCCGCGTGCTGGCCGCAGAGATGAGCCACGCCCGGCGCTCAGGCAAGACGCTGGTGTTGGCCATGCTCGATCTGGACCACTTTAAACGCGTCAACGATGCTTACGGACATCTGGCCGGCGATGAGGCGCTTCGTTCCTTCGCCGCTGCCATTCAAGTTGCGATTCGCGCATACGACCATGCAGGCCGATACGGTGGCGAGGAGTTCCTGCTCATCCTGAACGAAGTTCCGATTGAAGCAGCCGAGCAGAGGCTGACCCACCTCCACAGCTTGATTTCAAACCTCGAAGTGCGAACAGGCGATTTCGAGTTCACAATCACATGCAGTGCGGGCGCAACGGTCTTCGACCCATCCGTCGAATCGCGAAGCCTTGAGTCTTTGCTGACGGCCGCGGACCAGGCTCTCTATGCGGCAAAATCCTCAGGTCGTAATTGTGTTGTGTTCCGTTTCGCAGATGGTCGGGAATCCGATGAAAAAAGCTCGTCTACCTTGTGGACGCAATCCCGTTAAAGCAATGGCAGAATCGGCCCCAGGAAGCGCTCCCTTCCTGCGCGTCAGCGAGTATATTGGTTCCTGAAAGTCAGGGTGTTGCTGAGGCTCCGGCGGAAGCTCCTTTGATTTTGCCTTGAAACTGGGAGGGTCGATTTTCCGTGGCAGAGTCGAAAAACTGGTTACAGAAAGCGACCTACCTGCTCCGAGGAGGCGACTGCCTTCGCGGAGTCGAGGACGAAGACACTGCTCGCGCATTTCACGTGATCTTGTGCGCATTTCTGTCTTGGCTTTTCCTCGCACTTTCGATCCTGTTGCCTTGGTTTGCCATCCGCAAAGCAGCTGTCGCTGCCATTCTTGGATTCCTCTGCGCAACAGCGATGGTGTCACTGGCTCTGCTTCGCAGGAGCTACAAACGCGCCGCCGCGATCTTGTTCGTGTCAGTCGCATGGTGTGCGGTTGAAATATTCTCCTTTTTCAGCCGAGGCGTTCATAGCCCGACATCCGGATGGAGTTTTGTCATCATAATCCTGGCGGGCTGGCTGCTGGGTAGCCCTGCCGCAATTAGAGTCGCGACCGCGTCGCTATTGATCCTGCTCGCCGAAGCGATCATGGAGGAAAACGGCTACCCGCTTCCCGCATATTTCCCGGGCGAGCCAATGGGACTGTGGATCTTGTATGTCATGTTCCTTGTGCTGGCGATCGTGCCGATTCTTGCCTTTCAGGATGAGTTGCGCAGGCAACTCTCCGCTTTGCGCGACAGCGAGGACCGATTCAGTAGTCTTTCCAATGCAGCCCTCGAAGGAATCATGATCCACGAGAATGGAATGATCCTCGATGTCAACATGGCATACGCAAAGCTCTTCGGCTATGAGAAGCCGGAAGAACTGATCGGCCAATATGGCCCCACTCTGTTACTGGCTCCAGAATTTCGCGAACTGATTGTTCAACGAATTGAAAACCGGGAAACTGGCGTGATGGAATTGACCGGTCTGCGCAAGGACGGCAGCACGTTTCCAGGCGAAATCGATTCACGGCCAATCAATTACCGGGGCCGCAAAGCAGTCTTGGTCGCAACTCGCGATCTTACGGAACGGAAAAGGGCCGAAGAAGAACGGAAAACCCTGCTTGCCCGACTTATACAAGCTCATAAGATGGAGTTGATCGGCCGATTAGTTGGAAGTATTTCTCATGATTTCAATAACCTTCTGACTGTCATCATAGGGTCAAGCGAGTTAGCGCTGGAGAGAGTAGAGAAGGCCGATCCTCTCAGGGAGAGCCTTGAAGAGATCTACGGAGCAGGGCAGCGCGCCGCCGGGCTCACCCAGCAACTGCTTGCCTTCAGCCGTAAGCAGGTTCTTCACCCGCGCGTTGTCGATCTGAATGGCCTGGTGAGCGAGATGCAACCGATCCTTGCGCGTGTGGTTGGAAAGAAGGCCAAGCTGACCATAGATCTGAAGAGTGAACCCTTGACTATCCGGGCCGATCCTCTGCAGATGGACAGCGTGATCATGAATCTCGTCGTCAATGCGAGGGATGCGATGCCCAGAGGAGGCTCGATCCGGATCGAAACTGGAACTGTGAATTACGGTGAAGCGGCCGTCCAGCCTGATCCAAGTGAAAGAGTGGGAACGTATGTCACGCTCTCTGTGCGTGACTGGGGTGTGGGAATGAACAAGGAGCTTCAAAGCCACATTTTCGACCCGTTCTTCACAACCAAAGAAGTCGGCAAAGGCACAGGCCTCGGATTGTCTGTAACTCTCGGAATCGTAGAACAGAGCGGGGGCGCGATTGAAGTAAAGAGTGAGCCGGGGCAGGGAACAACTTTTACCGTATTCTTCCCCCTCGTTGAGGATGCGGTAGTCGAGCCGGAGCGGCAGGAGGTCGTTCCCGGCGTTAAGGGAACCGCGACTATCCTGGTCGCCGAAGATCATCCGGATGTCAGGAAGTTTACGGTTTCAGCGCTGCGGTCCTATGGTTATCGAGTTATCGAGGCGGATAACTCCGAGCATGTGCTTGGATTAATCAATCGAGAACGAGGCCGCGTGGACCTGATAGTGACAGATGTCGTAATGCCCGAACTGGGTGGAAGGGAAATGGTGACCGTGGTGCGCAATCGCTGGCCCCACGTAAAGGTCGTTTTCATGTCAGGCTACAGCGAAGACGCCGTCTTACTGCATGGCGTGTTGGAAAAGAATTCAACCTTTATCGAAAAGCCCTTTACCCCAAGCCAGCTTGCCGCAAAGGTACAGGAGTTAATGACTCAATCAGATGAGTCTTGACAGGATCGCGATCCAGTGCCGCAACACGGTTGCGTGATGCTAGCGGACCGCGCCCCTCTTTTCGGACACCTTTGGCACGCGAGAGTCCTCTCTCAATTCTACGGAGTACGTTTGCACCTCCAAGTCGATGCTCGCGAGATCCTTGCTGCAGTCCCGCGGCTGATTGAGGGTGCATTGGCAGAGTTCCGTCAGAAGGATATGGCCGCTCTGGCTCAGAACCAGGCCCATGCCGATCAACTCTCCATAAATGTCCACGCAGTTCCGTCGTTCGAATTCGAAGAACATGTTAACCATGCCCGACTCGGTCGCACCTCTGCTAAGCACCCATCCGCCGCATCCAACAATTGCGCCCGAAAGAGTTTGAATCAGCCTCGCTGGGTCTTCAATGGAGACAGCCTTCATCTCCATCGCCCAGGGTGCGCTTGTCACTTGTCTTGTGTCTAGGTCAGGCACGATATCCCTCAGTACAGCCTTATCGGAGTAACTCACGGCTATGTTCAACTGGATAACTTCAAATGATTAGGGTTAAACTACTCCAAAGTTTTGTTCATTGAACGGTCGACATCGCGGAATTCTATACCCTTCCACACATTCAAGAACCGCATGACTTACGGTGAGATGCCGGCGTGGCCTTTCGCGATGCCCCGCAATAGATGCCAGAACTTCTCCAGTGGCAGCGGCCTGCTAAACAAATAGCCCTGAAATGAATGACAACCGAGACGCGCAAGAAACTCCCTCTGTGCCTCTGTTTCCACGCCCTCCGCAATCACGGAAAGGCCCATCGCACGGCCCAGGGATATGATGCTATGAGCAATCTCACCGCTGCATGCATCCACCAGAATGTCTCGGACGAACGAACGATCGATCTTCAATTCATCCAGTGGTAAACGCTTCAAATACGAAAGCGATGAATACCCCGTACCAAAGTCATCCAGCGAAAATGTAAGTCCATGCGACTTGAGATCGGTCATCTTGCTGATTACTTTTTCGAAGTCATCCACTAACATGCTCTCAGTCAGCTCTAGTTTCAGACTCTTCGGGCTGGCCCCGCTGCGGTCGAGCGCCGACAGCACTTCCTCAACGAATTTTGGCTGCCTGAATTGGCGTGCGCTGATATTCACCGCGAACGTAATGTCAGTGGCCTCACCGCGTGCAGCCAGAGATGCGATCAGCATGCAAACATTTTGCACAACCCAATTTCCCAGCGGCAGAATCAGCCCTGTCTCTTCAGCCAGCGGTATGAAATCACAAGGCAGTACGGTACCGCGTTTCGGATGTTTCCAGCGAATCAGAGCTTCAGCCCCAATGACCGAACCGCAATTCACCTGCGGTTGGAATTCGAGCAGGAATTGATCTGTGCCTATTGCCTTGCGCAGATCGTCCTCAAGCAAAACGCGCTCATGCACGGCAGCCTGCAATGCCGGTGCAAAGAAATGCACTGTGTTGCGTCCATTTGATTTCGCCTGATAGTTTGCGATGTCCGCTTGCTGCAAGACCTCTTCCGCGTTATCGCGCCGATCGCCGAAGATTGTAATGCCGATGCTGCAGGAGCCGCGCCATTCATGACCGGGTAACTGATAAGGGGCGTCAATTGCAATAAGAATCTTCTCCGCGATTGCTGCCGCCTGGGCCGCGGCTTCCTCTGGGCTCTCGCTGAGGTCTTCGATCATCACGACGAACTCATCTCCACCCAACCGTGCTACGGTGTCGGTGCTTCGTATGCAAGCGGAAAGGCGCACCGCTACTTCCTGCAACAATACGTCACCTGTCTTGTATCCGAGCGTATCGTTTAACGTCTTGAAGTTATCCAGATCGATGAACAGCAGCGCCTTCATGCTCTGATCTCGCTTGCGGGCACCGGGGTTCTGGCGCAAAAGATCAAGTAACAGCCGTCGGTTAGGCAGTTGAGTCAGCGAGTCGTAGAACGCAAGATTCCGGATCTCATCCTCGGCAGCCTTCGCAGTTGAGACATCTTTCATGACGCACATGACGCAGGCTTCGCCATGAAGCTCCATCGATGCGGCCGACATCATCACCCAAAGATGCTCCCCATTCTTCCTTTTTAGCTGCGTCTTGAAATCTCGAAGTCTCGATTTTCCAGTGAACATTTCCGCTAAATCCCGAAGTAAGTCCGGCGTCGCCCAAAAGCCGCACTCAACGGCAGTCCGCCCGACAACTTCATGTGGTTCGTAGCCCAGCAGTTCCAGGAAAACATGATTCACTTCGATAAAATGGCCATCGCTCTGTCGGCAGACCACAACACAATCCATGCTGGCCTGCAGCAGAGTACGGTAGCGAACCTCGCTCGCCTGCAGCGCCCTTACGACCGACTTGAAACACTGCTCACTTGTACTGCGACAATCAGCGTCCGAATGAGTCATCAAGCAAAGGGCTCGCCCGTCGTCAGTTGTAGCCAGTGTGCTATGTTCCATCGCATCACTTCCGTGGGACACCCTTCACCTCTGCTGGTTAAGATCTATTCAAAGCATATCGACATGCATGCGCTTTATTTTCAGGGCATTTATCGTTTCAGCGGGTTACAATCCAGAGCAGTAAGTCACTGGTGTAAGTCCGACTGAAGGAGTTACTGCAGCCCTGCTCCCGAGGCGACACCAAGAGTTGCCTTGAAAACGAAGGTGCTTCCTTTCCCCGGCTCACTTTCTACAGTGAGATGCCCATTCATCAATTCGCAAAGCTGCTTACAAACCACGAGACCGAGCCCAGTTCCACCGTATCTGCGCGCAATCGAAGCGTCCGCCTGCTTGAAGGAGTGAAACAGGGTTAATAACTCATCTGCGGTCATTCCAATTCCGCTGTCGGAGACTGAAAAGCTGAATAGGGCTCTGTCGTTCGTTACATTCGAAGCCGCAACTCGCACAACAATCTCACCATTTTCCGTGAACTTGACCGCATTATTAATCAGGTTGATAAGAATCTGTCCCAAGCGCAGCGGATCTCCCACCAGGTAACGAGGAGCGTCTCTGGCAACCGAAAATACTAGAGTGAGTCCCTTCTGATAAGCCCTTTGACCGACGATGTCGTCGAGTCCATTGATGATGTCGTCAAGTAGAAACGGAATGTGTTCAAGCTCCAGCTTGCCCGCTTCAATCTTCGAGAAATCAAGAATATCGTTAGTAATTCCAAGTAAAGATTGAGCGGCACTGCCGATCTTCGCCAGGTAGCGTTCCAGCGGCGGGCTCGGGTTAGCGCGCATGGCAAGGTATGTCATGCCGATGATTGCTGTCAATGGTGTGCGAATCTCGTGACTTACATTGGCAAAGAACCCCGATTTCGCGCGATTGGAATCTTCGGCTTTGCGCGCCGCTTCAAGCAATGCCTCCTCATGTCGCTTGCGTCCGCTTATATCAATTGCCGCACCGCGCAGGCGCATCGGGTGCCCGTCATCATCGAAGGTAAATTCACCGCGCACCATCAACCAATGCACACTTCGATCGGGCCACACAACTCGAAACTCACTTACGAGCGGTCTCTGAGCCGCAATGCACAGGTTGAGTTCGAGGGTGATGTCCGGCAGGTCATCGGGATGGACGCGCTCCAGGAATCCGTCATTGCTGCCTAAGAAGCCGCCTGACCTGGTCCCCCATAACTCGTCGTACAAGTGCGATGAGACCATCTGGTTGCTGACGACATCCCATTCAAACGTGCCGATGCGCGCCGACTCCAAGGCCTGTCTCAGGCGGTCTACAGACGAGCGCGGCATTTCCGCTGGCTGCGTGTCATCAGCGATGCGCCAGTTGGCGCCCTGAATTCGAAATGCCTGCTGATCTTCAGCGATCCATTCTGTTGCACCGCTCATTGAAACCCCTGTGTTCGCGGCGCGAAATTGTCATCGTGCCGGACGCCTAGAATCATGGAGGTCATTCACGCCCAATGCGACTGGAGCTACTAACTGCGAATTCAAGCTGTTAGTACCGGGCAGAACGGAAAACACATCCATGTTATATATCGGCAGATTTCGGAGACTCGTTGCCTATGTCGTCGAGACCGTGCAATTCGGCGCGATGACATTTGCTTGCAGAAGCGCGAGGCATTCAGGGACTCCAACATTCCCACCATCTGGATTATGCGGAAGGACGCCATCGCTCTCCATGAGGGTGTCCAGAGCGTGAGTCATGGCCTGCTGCGCCGCAAACAGCATTGGAGTGGAGTATTGAACCAGGCGCACTCCTAATTCCCTCAATTGACTCATTGAAAGGCGTGGACTTTTACCCCCGGCGATCTGGTTGAAGAGCAGCGGCTTGTGAGTGGATCGCCTGACTCGCTGCAACGTCTCGATGGAATCGATGCCGTCAACCATCAGCACATCTGCATTTGTCTTCGATATGGCTTCGACGCGGCGATCGATCTCTTCTCCGGCAGCATCCGTACGGGCCAGCACGCAGATATTCTCGCAATCGCCAAGCACTGCACTCAACTTCTCAATGTAATCGGGAAGGGGAAGCAACCGCTTGCCGTCGACGTGGCCACAGCGCCTCGGACGTGCCTGATCCTCAAGCATCACCATAGCGGCGCCCATGCGATCGAGTTGCTTTACGACAAGCCGCGCAGTATGTAAGTCTACGTAACCGTCATCGATGTCGACAAGCAGCCTGTGATCCGGCAATATCTGCCGCACTCTCCACGCTGCGGCCACCATGTCAGTCCAGGAGATATAGCCAATATCTGGAAGTCCATAGAAGCTTGCTGCAAATCCAAACCCGGAGAGGAATAAATTGGTAGAAAATGGCGCGGCAATGCTGGCAGAAAAGCTGTCGTAGATTCCGAGAAACGGCTCGATGTCGCCCTCGCCGGATAACTGGTCACGCAGTACTTGTCCTGGGTGCTTCATTGTTATTTGCTCCACAGCCCAACGTCCTCCTGGCACTTACCCGAGGTCTGTTGCCCACAGCGGGCCGGCTGCAGAGGGCGCTTAGAGCATCGGGCGAATCGTGAAAGACGCGCTATTCCGTGTTGTTCAGCGCCTTCATGTCGAACTTCATGCATTCAAAGCGGGCCCGTGGAATGTGGAAGAGGGCTGCGTCGCCAGGACCCTGGCAAGGCAGCCCCCTGTTTCTTCAACTTCGTACAGAGAGGGGTATTATTGGACTGCCGGAGAATGAAAGAACAGTTTCTTTGCGTCGATCACGAATCCAGCAGTGAGAGCTTGCGCGTTCCAGATGTCGATGGGGTTTCCATCGTTGTTCCTGTCGGTGTCGAACAGGTGGCTGTAGTTGCCTACCAGGCTGACAGAACGCGTGAGCGGAACGGTTGGGCGAACGAAGAACCTCTTGCCGATTCCGTATTGATCGCCGTTCACCGTAAGGCCGAGTTCAAGAGCTTGTACGTCCAGCCCCATATTGTTGATATAGGCGATGTCGATATCGGCGATTCCAGCATCGAATGAAAATCTTTTGTTGAAGCTGCGGCTTACCGTCAAGGCATATCCCTTGCCGTCGGAGAACGGAATTCCTGTTGTGAATAGTCCTCCGTTGATCCGCTGATAAGCTTCGAGGCGCACCTTGTCGAACACTTTGCTCTCATGAACGTCGGCCAGAATGCCCTCCCTGGTCGTCTTCAGAATGAAGGCCTTTTCCACCAGGTTTTCCGGCGCGCTATAGGTGTAGTCTGCCGAGATCGCAACCCGCTTGCCGAGATCCTTCCGTCCCAGAATCTGCCAATAGTTCGACTTGGAAAGTCTTTCACCGCGCGCGAAAAAGTTGGGCGTATAGAAGTCTCCCAGGTAAGCGCGTGTGTACGACAATTCGCTGAGCCAGATCTGCTTCGGCCGCTCAATCGTCAGCCTCTCGCCCGCGATATATCCGTCTTCGTCATAGCTGGTTGCTTCGGTATTCACGCCGCGATTGATTCCCAGGCCGCCGAATTGAAACTCGACGCCGTGGATCGGCGCAGCGGACAGGAACGCTTGGCGAAGATATAGCTGTGCGCCGCCCGAGGTGTAGAAGCCATTCGCAGGGGGAATCACGGTCATCACGTACAGCTGATAAGGCGTCATCCTCGCTTCGACATTGTTGACGAATGGAAGTTGTCCTCCGCCAATGAAGTCTGAATACGCCCAGTTGAAGTAGTGACCGCTGGAGAGGTGAAACCCGATTCCGTATCGTCCCTGCTCATCGAACTTGAACTTTCCATCGGCAATCAAACGCTCCTGGCCCTGATCGAAGCTGCGAGCGCCGTTGGCGTCGAAGGTGCTGCGGTAGCGCGCACCGTAGTTGAAGGCGTTGAGATCTACCCACCGATCGAAGCTGGACTCCCAGCCAGGGATTGCAGGTGCGGGGCTTGCGGGGCGCACGAGTGTTGTCGCCGACGTTGTCGAAGCGGCATTGGGTGCGCTGGGCATATTGTCATTGAGGGCTATCTGTTGGGCAGAGATCGCCGAGGGTATTGCCAAGGCGACGCAGGCGGCAGTGGCTCGCAAAAATGAAAAGAAGTTATTCATTACCGGTTGTCCTTTTGTTCCTCTGAAGCTAGGAGCCGGGTCATTCGGAAACCCGCGATCTTCTCCCGCAGTGCATTTATCGGCATAACGTCACGGCTGTTTCAATCGACCTGTGATTACTTGCGGGCCATCCACGTGATTGTTCAGAGGGATGCCGGCCTTGGCGAGTGTTATGCGAGTTTTGTGTTTGGGTTTCCGTTGACGTGGCCGGAGGTGTCAACGCGTTCTATGCAAAGAACAACAGGGGCAATATCGCCGCTACTGCGGTGATACTGCCCCCGGTTGCCAGCGTTCCAATTAGAGCTTGAACTTAGTGGGCCGCTGGATGGAAGAACAGCTTCTTGCCGTCGATCACAAAACCGGCGGTGAACGCCTGC
>Ga0302140_10001475_pt1 | contig 30639 bp, 22 predicted proteins | sample I_Bog_E1_1_FD_202095 | JGI IMG/M metagenome (GOLD analysis project Ga0302140, IMG submission 202095) | Peat permafrost microbial communities from Stordalen Mire near Abisko, Sweden - I_Bog_E1_1 | ecosystem: Environmental > Terrestrial > Soil > Wetlands > Peat | place: Sweden: Abisko, Stordalen... | reverse complement strand
TGGCTCCTCAGGTAGGACTCGAACCTACAACCCTTCGGTTAACAGGGGAATCATTAACCGTGGAGCACGCTTGTTATCAACGGAGTAGAGAGGAGAAGAGGGGAGGATTCGGAGTCGCTATGGCGCGCAATTCGGCGAAGAATTCGGCGAAGTTTGCGCTTGAGTCGAGCATCCGGCTGCAGGCCTAATGCTCATCTGGCACAACCGCTTCTGGAAACCTGGTCGTGGACAGAACGGGTGCCTGAGTCGATCACCGCACTACCGAGATTGAGCGGGGATGTTTAGGCTGGTACTCGAATTTCGAGACGCACTGGCCGATGTCCTGATCCGCCCCGCACCCATGCCTCAAACCTCTGATCTGTAGGTTCCACGTCGGCCGCACAGTATTGAATAAGCAATGCGTCTGTTTACTTTCTTGATTCCCGGAGCTGGAATAATTACATTGCTCATTTTCAGCAAGTTAAATGACTTCCATCATCGTCGACTTTCAGTTCCCTATTCGTGCCGTAAGGCGAAGCTCTAACCTGCGGCCTCTGCCGTGACAGCGTCCAGAGCATCTCTTTCCCACACGAGGTGCGCGTTCCTGCGAGCGCGCACTGAGCTTAAATGAGATGGCTTGCTATGTTGACAACGGCACTTTGTGCCATTAGACTCTGCAATCAGCCCATCGCAGCGGCAAAAGGGGAAGGCTTTCGCGAATGGTCTAGATGAGAAATTCGCTTGTCATTCGCGCTTGTGAAATCAGCCCGACATCGGGTTCTTTAATGAACGAAGAAGCAATGCGGACAATCACATGCATAACAAATCGGGCCGCCCAATTGGAAAGAACCCTGCACAGAACACATTTCTGGTACTCCCCCACTACCGCATGCCAGACAAGGACTTCAAATGACTGCTCGCGCGGGGCAAAGACAAGAGCAGCCAACCTTCCAAACAGGACTTCCAAATGGCGTATTCAGCAACATCGGATTGGTTGACGGGCGCGCTGCTTGTCGCGGTTCTCTCGTCTGGGACTGCGACGACAGTTCATGCATCCACCTCGCCCCCTTTTCCCCCAGAAGTGGAGCAGTGGGGAATAGAGGAGCTGACATTGCACTCACACAAGCCCCACTTGAACCCCTTCACAGAGGTTCAACTGTCCGCAACGGTCACATGCTCCGGCCGCGAACTCCGAGTGTCTGGCTTCTTTGACGGCGGCAATACATGGAGAGTGCGCTACATGCCCTCCGTCGAGGGACATTGTTCCTTTGTGACGTCTTCAAATGATCCAGAATTAGACAATGTGAGAGGTAGGTTCTCTGTAACACCCCCCTTGCCCGGAAATCATGGCGATGTGCATGTGGCAAAGACCTATCACTTTAGTTATGCAGATGGAACGCCGTACTTCCTGTTGGGTACGACCCTCTACAATTGGATCAATCGAGACGAAGCCCTGAGAAACCAGACCATCGAGTCGTTAAGAACAAGTCCCTTCACAAAAGTCAGATTCGCCCTGTTCCCCAAGTGGTATATCTACAACCGGGTTGAACCCGAACTCTATCCATTTGTGCAGGCCTCTCCACGCAAATTTGATCTGGATCGCTTTGATCCACGTTTCTTCAGAGAGCTCGAAGAGCAACTGAAGCGTTTGCAAGGGATGGGTATAGAGGCTGACATCATCCTCTTCCATCCCTATGACAACTGGGGATTCGCGACTATGGATGCTCAACATGACGATGCATACATTCGATATGTAGTGGCTCGCATATCTGCATTTCGAAATGTTTGGTGGACGATGGCAAACGAATATGACCTGTTCGACCCAAAGTTGAAACCGTCACTCAAGACAAAGGACTGGGATCGAATGTTCAGGACGCTTGAAGCAAGCGATCCGTATAGCCACCCCCGCGGAATTCACAATTTTGCAGACTGGTACGACCACAGCAAGCCCTGGATCTCTCACGTCATCATTCAAGATGGAACCGGGCACCCGGCACGCCGGTTGCCGGATGCGAGACAGAGATATAAGAAGCCGTTAGTGGTGGATGAATACGGGTACGAAGGCGACAATGGCCAAGCGTGGGGCAATATTTCTGGCGCCGAAGAGGTGAGCAGGCACTGGGACATCACGATGGCAGGTGGATATGGCTCTCAAGGAGAGACATATGTGCACCCGGGCGGAGTTCTCTGGTGGGCCGCAGGCGGGAGACTGGTCGGCGAGAGTCCGGAACGATTAGGATTCCTGCGCCAAGTGATGACCGCCGCTCCGTTTCAGGATCTTGTCCCCTCCCCTGACATCGTTCAAGGTGGAACGGCGCTCGCCGTCAAAGGAAAGTATTACCTGCTTCGTGTGAAGGCTTTATCTTATAATCAACAAGTCGAAATCGCGCTTGAAGAGGGCCACCGGTATCAGGTGGATCTCATCGACCCATGGCGAATGAAGGTCTACCGACTCGGGATCACGCAGGGAGGAACTCAAGCGTTCAATCCTCCCATCACGCCAGGCGTATTCCGCTTCTCCGAAGTTGAAGATTCCAGACCTCAGGCAACTCCAGTGAGCGTGCAAGGCCTCATTGCGGCCTTTCTGAAAGATCCTACGATTGCGGATGCTCCCAAAGCGGTTCCAATCAAGACAAATGTCGAGGTATTCACCGAGCAGTTTACCTTGGGCGAACTTCTTGACGATGCGCGAACCAATTCATTGGTCCATAAGTTTTTGCACGTTTCCGATGATAAGAGGCTGCGGGGCCTAACCCTTGAACAGATACAGGGCATTGCAGGCCTTTCGGAAATGGCGGGAGACCTTCAGGGGTTGATTCGAGAGCTACACAAGATCCCGGTTGATCCCGACAAGAAGTTGGAGTAACGCTCGCATTCAAATGGTTCGATGACTTGGATCGTTGAAGTGGTCGAAAATGACAATCTCGCCAGGGCCAGAAATCGCCCTATCGATAACATATGCGAACGGATTCGGAATCAAGCGAATGCATACCTAGCTTGAAACAGCCTTTTAGGGAGTGGCACATGCATGAAACAATTCGCCACAATGAGGGTACCCAGCCCAAGAATGGGAGAGACAATGGCACTTGGGCTTACTATACCCGTCGCAGTCATTTTTACTGCGAGAAGCAGCTGGCATCCTTCGCATTCGGGAACACGATGAAGGTGATAGTCAGTGGGGCAAAGTTCATGGTTCCTGATTTGAACCGGGATCCCGCGATTCTTGGCAAAGTCCCGTCAGGGGCGGCTTTCAGCTCCTTACCGTTAAGAGAGACGGTCTTGCTGAGCACGTCAGGTGCAGAAAGTGAGTATCGCTCTCCAGCGAGCGGAAGTTGCAACGTCAGTTCCGATGTCGAGTCTAGATTCAGGATTAGGAGAGCGACACCGCCGTTGGCTTCCTTCGCGCATTGGGCGTAAAGGCGGGTGCTTGCATTTGGAGGAGGCCCAGGATCCAGAACGCGCGTCCCCATGGTCCGTTTCCAAAGTAGTGCCGCCCAATAGTTCGGTCGAGGATCGAGAGATTCCTCGTCAAGCATTCCATAGTCGCTGGATGCAAGGGTGTTGACCATTACGGTTTTTACACCCTTCTGAGCCAGCGAACCCAACTGGTCCATGAATCGGAAACTGTCCAGGAACTCGGAGGCCCATGGGTCGCCACCACACCCGGCTTCGCCTGTCTCCGTCAGCCAAAGAGGCTTTCCTGGTAGATATGCATCTCTCAACCTCGCATAGAACTCTTCAACCGTGATGTTCCGCTCCAGCCATGCTACTGAGAGGGCCTTTTCCGGCGCCATGCCTGCCTTCGGGCCGAGTGATCCCGTGCAACGTTTCGATACCGTCCCGTAAAAGTGATAGGAGAATGCGTCGAAGACCGGTCCGGTGGCCTTCAGCATATCCTCCGTCTTAATCACCTTTGGCATGGGAGCGCCCTCGATCATGCTCACCCCTTCCCCAACGCTTCCTGGACCAAGGGAGATGGTGTCTGGAGACTCCTTACGGAGAAAGGCGTTGAATTCCTTCACATCCCTGGCAAACGCTGCAGCGTCATAACTGTTCGGAGCGCCTCCGATCACTGCAAAGGTAGGCTCGTTCATGAACTCGGTAGCTGCTATGTGCCCGCCGATGCGACTGGTGTAGTCAAAGAACGCCTTCGCTTGGTCCGGCGTCCAGATTCCGTCAGGGCCCCTCGTTCCTGCACCTGTTGCGAGAGATGTGACTAAATCGGCTTTGATTGCTCTGGAGAAGTCAACCACGCCTTTCCACTCGGCGCGCGTTAAGACTCCTTTGTAGCCTTCGGGGGGCGTGTTCATTGCCGGTTCGTCGTTGTCCTGAAAGTATGTACTATTTCGCCACGTGCCACTCACACGCACGAACGCCGGCGATAGGGCTGAGGCGAGTTTGCGCAGTTTGGGATTGTAAAGATTGATCGGAGACCTGAATTGGAAAAGACCCGCGTCCATGTTCGCAGGCTGGTTCTGGTCTTGCTTTGCTTTTGAATCTACGTGAGCAGCCAACACGGAATCTTGCACATAGGGTTTCCAGAATCGGCCTCCAGTGACTTCCACAGCTTCGACGTTGAAGGAGACGAACCTCGAGTCGACCTGGCCAATCTGGGGCATCGTTCGTACCTCCAGAGTGGTTTGCCCCACAGCAGTCCCAGAGAACAGCTCCGGCAGTGCAGTCGCAAGAAGCACGATCGACAATTGCGTTTTTGATCTCGCCATCCTCATATTCGAAACCTCCCTACACCTTCCGATGAAATCTAATTCTGGCACAACGAGTTTACATTGGCACAGTATGTCAAGTATAGTACGCTTGTCAGTTTAAAGCAGAACCTTGACGGGTAGGCAAAAAACAGGACAGTCGAAAGGGGGAATCAAGAGATGACAAATCGTACAACTATGTTCGCCAGCCGGCGTAGTTTTCTCGCTGGCGCGGTAAGCACAGCGGCACTCGCTACGACCAGCGGGGCCACTGCGGCATTTGGCGCGACCACAGCTACAGGTAAAACATTTCCGAAAAACTTCCGCTGGGGTGTTGCGACGGCTGGCCATCAGGTCGAAGGGAACAACGTCAACTCTGATTACTGGCTGCTGGAGAATATCAAACCGACGACCTTCGCCGAACGCTCCGGGGACGCGTGCGACAGCCTGCATCGATATGAGGAGGACATTGCACTGCTGGCACAACTGGGATTCAACGCTTACCGTCTCTCTGTTGAGTGGGCGCGCATCGAGCCTAATCGAGGCAAAGTCTCGATCGCCCAGCTCGATTATTACAAGCGGGTTCTGGAGTGCTGCCACAAACACAACGTCGCGCCAGCGGTTACCTTCATTCATTCGACGGCACCAAGGTGGTTTGCCGAAGCCGGCGGCTGGCTGAACCTGGAGTCGCCCGCCTTGTTCTCCAACTACTGCTCGGTCGTGGCAAAGAGCCTGGGCGGAGACATGTCCTACGCATTCACGATGAATGAACCGCAAGTACAGAAGAACTTTCGGTCGATTCCCGGAGCTGCGGCTGGCTTCGCCAAACGTGACCAGGAAGAGATCGCGTGCCATGAGGCTGCGGCTCTTGCGACCAATTCGAAACGATTTATCACGTCGAACTACCCCGATATCGATGGCATGACACCACAATTGATTGCAGGTCACGAACAGGGGTATGCGGCGATCAAGGCTGAGCGGACCAATCTCCCGGTAGGTGTCACATTGAACATTGTCGACTTCCAGCCGGCCAACGAAGACAGTCCGTATCTAGAGGTTCGAAAGAGCGCCTGCGGTGCATGGTTTGAGTCCATCAAACGAGCTGGTGATTTCACCGGCGCTCAGCTTTATCGCCAGATTCCAGTCCCCGGCAAGGGTGCGGCCCTTCCGCGCCCTGCCCCGCTCCCCATGACCGAGAACGAAAGTAGAATTTCGATGTACTCGCGCCCGGAGGCGGTGCGGAATGGACTGGAGTACGTCTATGCTGAAACTCAAAGACCGATCATAATCACGGAAAACGGCATCGACACCGAAAACGATGAGCGCCGAATCTGGTACATCAAGGCCGCCGTGGCTAGTTTGCATGAGGCTATCGGGAATGGCATCCCTGTGCTCGGCTACTTTCACTGGTCTCTGATGGATAACTTCGAGTGGAATCAGGGATACAAAGTCAAATACGGCCTTGTCTCTGTTGATCGGACCACCTTCAAGCGGACACCGAAGCCAAGTGCATCGGTGCTGGGTGGAATTGCACGACGCAACGCGATTTAGAATGCGGCTTGTTCTTACGTCGAGACCAAAGGATCTCGAAACTTATGAGCTATTTGAAATTCCTGAGTTCTCTGCTTCTGTTTGCCGCCCTTTCGAGCGAGGCGCAAATCGCTCCATTGCCGCAAATCCGCCAGAATGGTGCGGTGAAGCAACTCTTCGTGGATGACAAGCCTTTCATCATGTTGTCTGGAGAACTCCATAACTCGAGCGCCTCCAGCATCGGTTACATGCACCCGATATGGGACAAGCTCTCTTCTCTGCACCTCAACACCGTGATCGGAACGGCAAGCTGGGAACTGGTTGAGCCCGAAGAGGGAAAGTTTGATTTCTCCCTGGTGGACGCGCAAATCAACGAGGCACGGCAGCGAAAGATGCATCTGGTATTGATCTGGTTCGCAACCTGGAAGAACGCGGGGTCCAGTTATGTACCGTATTGGGTAAAAGCAGACCGAAAGCGTTTCCCGCCCATGGTTCTCAATGTGAGGTCCGATGGCGGCATGACAAACTTCCTGGCCAAGTACATGGAGCAACAAGGAACCGGACCGCTAACCCCGTTCGGCGATAAGACGCTCCAGGCAGATGCAAGGGCTTTCCGAACGCTCATGAAGCACATCAAAGAGGTCGATCCTCACCACACGGTCATCATGATGCAGGTTGAGAATGAGGTTGGAAGCCTGGGAGACAGTCGAGATCGTTCTCAACTTGCTGAGGCAGCGTGGGCAGATCAGGTTCCCACGGAATTGATGAACTATCTGACGAGGAACAAGGCAACCCTGCTACCCGAAATACAAGAGCTTTGGAGGAGAAGCGGGTACAAAACAAAAGGGAGTTGGGAAGAGGTCTTCGGCAAAGATGAGTGGGCCGACGAAGCGTTCATGGCCTATTACATGGGCCGCTTCATCAATACTGTAGTCGAAGGCGGCAAGGCAGAGCTAAATATTCCCATGTATGTGAATGCCTGGCTCGGGCCCCAACCTAAAGCAGAGCTGCCCGGTCAGTGGCCAAGCGGTGGACCGGTCGCGCGCGTGCTGGATATCTACCGTGCCGCCGCTCCATCGTTAGATCTGTTCGCGCCCGACATCTATGTGCCGGATTTCAAAGGGACCTGTGATCTCTACACCCGGTCTGGCAATCCTTTGTTCATCCCGGAAGCCCGTGACCAGGCAGGAAATCTATTCTGGGCTCTCGGTCATCACGCAGCTTTGGGCTGGTCTGCCTTTGGCATTGATGACCTCGACCCGGATGGACAGGTTTCCCAGGCATACAAGCTTCTCGCGCAGATGCTGCCCGAATTGGCCGATTGGCAGGCAGCGGGCAAGGTGACCGGCATTCTTGTTCTTGACGGAGAGAAACCTGAGCCAGTCTCTCTGGGCGGCTATAAGATCCTGCTTTCACCCGGCAGGGGGCCCGGGGCACAGACCCCCAAGTCCAATTCGGAAGCGGAGTTGGCCGGCGCTGTGAGCTTGGGATCGCGCGCCCTGGCGAGTGACAAGCGGCCCTTCGCCATTGTGGTCAACACAGCGCCCGATGAGTTCCTCTTTATCGGCTCGAATGGAGACCCAAGCTTCGAGGTCGCTTCGGGCCCCGGCAGAGTTGTCGTCTCCGCAAGAGATCAGGGCACCTACAGTAGTGGGAAATGGGTCCCGGGCCGCCGAATCAATGGGGATGAGGTGTTTTCCCCGGGGCTCCCCACATCCACCATCGGAATGTTGAAAGTAAAGCTAATCCGTTTCGAGTAACCGTGACTGCAAGCGCAGCACAGAATGTGATTTGAGTATTGGCAAATCAGAGTCCCACGTCCCTACTTTTTCGACTTGCCGGATTGTCGCCGGTTGGCCGCGATATCAAGTTCCTCTTTGTTTCGATAGGCTCTTTCAAATGAGTTTAGCTCGGCTTGTCACAGATGAAATGAGCGAGATTGGAAAAGACCTGATTTGCTGCGTCCGAAAGGTCCTGGTACTCACCTCGATACCATGCCATAATCGCGACGTTCATGACCGACAAGGTTAGGGTGGCAAGCAAACGGGGCTTCACGTCGTAGTTGGATGGACTTTTAAGACGCGCGGCATACGCCGCTGCCACGCTATCCTCGACTTCTCTCATCTTGGATGTATGTGCTTGCCTAGCCGAAGCACTGCGCTCAGCAATGTCGATTACCTGACGCGTGTGTGCCTGTCCCGCCGTCTGCTTGACTACAGTCAGAATTGTCTCGCGCACAGTTTCAAAAGGGGTCAATCCTGCCGGACCTGCTGCCACAGCGGCCGTCAGCACATCTCCATAGTGAAGCACGTTCTGAGCCAGGACATCATCCTTGCTTGCAAAATAGCGAAAAAACGAACGCCTTGATACGCCTGAGGCCTGGGCTACCGCTTCGACCGTCGTCTCGTCGAAGCCTTTGACTGCGAACAGCCTCATAGCAGCGTCGTAGATTGCGTTGCGCACCAGTTGGTGTTTACGGACTTGAAGTCTGTTTTTTGTCACAGTCACTCTGTTTATTGTAGGCCCACAGTGCCATGCATGTCCTTATGTGACAGACCATGATTTCGCAGAATGAAAACTCTGTCCCAACTCCATCGGAAACCTCGAAGTCCACACAGGAAAGTAAAGTCGATTTATTCTCACAAGCAGGCGATTGGCCGAGGTCAGAGTGCTGCATCTTTGCACCAATGTCGCCTTCAGACCATTTCAGCACTTTATGTTGACTATGGCACAGTGTGCCTTATATACTGCGCAGGTTGGCACTCCGTGCCAGACTTTACAGGACGGATATCGACATGAGGCCACTGGTTGTTTCGGTGCTATCGGCGTCTATGCCAGTTGTGGTAGTTGCTGCCGGTAATCCAATAACAAGCTGCACCTGGAGAATTAGTCCCTCTCCAGAGTCTCAGGCTTTCAATGTGGCGTCGGTTGTGCATTGAGACGAAGAGATGACGACATGATTAGGGCTTGAAACAACTTCCATCGACCAAATTCGAGCCACAGAGTGAGTCGATGAAACAAGAATTGCCTGGTCTTACAAAGCTGTATCGAACGCCTCACGGATTTCTAAGAGATTCTGTTGGGCGTTCCATCTGGCTGCAAATGACGCTGCAGGACGAGTGAGCGAAGAGGAGTTTGGCGTGGATGGGGTCTGCTCCCCAACGCCGACAAAATAGGAGACAGACCTCGCCGGAGCCAACGTATGCTTCTTTCTTTCTTCGGTATTACCGAATTGCGTCCCGCCACTGCCTTGCCCCCTGTGGGCCTGAGGGTGGAACTATCTGAAGGGCGATTTTTGACCAAGCGGCTGGGCCAAAGCCGGAGCACAGCATCCTTGTCTCCCCAGCGCATTGTTTGTGGACCTTCCCGGCCCCATGTGTGTGATATGAATCTGACAGGTAAAATCTCGAAATCGCACCTTTGGCTCCGTTGCTGGGCAACAATCGCCATCCTAACTGCTTCTGCGACTCTAACGTTCGCGCAAGAAGGCGGATCAATGTCGCCGACGCAGGCGATCCAATTGCCATTATCCGGGCGAGAGTTCGGAAGTGTGAGCATTCACCAGAGTGCGCCACTCCCTTCCGGTTCAAGCGCCAACATTCAGATTCAACTACCGGGCGCGTTCGCCGGAAGCGTCCCGGGGACGGATAGTATTCCTGAAACGTTCGAGCTCACCTTGGACGATGCTGTGCGGCGCGGGCTGCAAGCTAATTTTGGCATCGTCAGTTCGACGCTCATGCTTGAGGGATCAAGGGCGCAGCGTGCAGAGGCGCGCAGTTCGCTGCTGCCAAATATCGGCGCGAGTGTTTCGGAGAACGCGGCCAAGGTTGACCTGGCTGCTGAGGGCTTCAGCGCGAGTGCCCTTGGAGTCGGGAGTGGGCTCCAGTTTCCGACAACGGTTGGTCCATTTCACTACTACGACTTGCATGGCGTTCTGCAGCAGAGCGTCTTCGACGTGACTGCTATACGGAACCTGCGATCACGAGAACAAGCGGTAGCAGCCGATTCGCTCCAGTCCCTCCAGGCAAGGGAAGAGGTTGTGCTTGCCGTTACAGGTGTCTATCTGCAACTGATGGCAGATCTTGCGCTTAGCGAGCGGCAGAAGGCCGAAGTAGCATACGCGGAAGCGAGCTACAAGCAGGCACGGACGCAGGCCGACGCAGGCAACAAGGCTCCAATTGAGGCAACGCGAAGTCTGGTGGAGCTTCAAACTGAGCAGCAGCGCTTACGCTCGCAATTGGGACAGATTGAGAAGCGGCAAATCCAACTGGCTCGGCTGATTGGGTTGCCCCTGCGAACCCATATCCAACCGCTGGAGAAGTTTTCCGCACTTTCTGCCGATGCCTCGCCTGTCATGCAACTTGTGCAGCGCGCATGGTCACAACGACTTGATCTGAAAGGTGCTGAGGCTCAGCTACGCTCTGCGGAAGAGGCCCGGAAGGCCGCCTCTGCACAACGACTTCCATCTTTATCTGTAAATGGCACCTATGGCCTGCAGGGCGTGAATCCGAATCACGGCGCAGGCGTCTTTCAGGCCTCCGCATCCCTGAGTATTCCCATCTTTCAGGGTGGGCGAATCGAAGCTGAAACGGCGCAGGCTGATGCGGTAGTGAAGCAAAGGAGAGCCGAACTTGCTGACCAGAGGGGAGCGGTCGAATCCGATGTTCGCACGGCTTTGATCGATCTTCAGGTGGCTAACGATCAGGTTGTTCTGGCCGAGAGCAATCGCCAACTGGCTGTCCAGACCCTTCAACAGTCACAGGACCGGTTTGCTGTGGGTGTTGCCGACTCTGTCGAAGTGGTCAACTCTCAGGAAGCACTGGCGGCGGCCGATCACGATTACGTCAACAGCTTGTTCTCTCAGCACATTGCCAGGATCACGCTGGCGCACGCCATGGGAGAGGCGGAGAAGGACCTTCCGGAATTACTTGAGAGGAATGCGAAATGAGCAAAGATGTCGAGTCGCCACAAACTGAAGTCAACGAAGGGATCGCAGGCTCTTCCGTGGACCTCGCAAATCGCCGCCGGGTAAACAAGGCCGTCGTTGGAGTCATCGTAGTCTTGGTTCTTGCCCTGGGCGTTGGCTGGTACCTGTACTCCCGCGGCGTTGAAGCCACGGATGACGCACAGGTCGACGGACATCTCGTTCCCATCGCTTCCCGCGTCGAGGGCACCATTCTGGCAGTCACCGTTGATGACAATCAGCCCGTTACGGCTGGAACCCCACTGGTTCAACTGGACCCGCGTGACTACCAAGTAGCTCTGGATCAGGCAAAGGCACAGTATGACCAGGCTTCGGCTCAATTGACGGCAGCCGGGCCCAACGTGCCGATCACGCGCATTTCAAATGAATCCGATCTTGCTGCGGACACCGAGGAGATCATCGCTGCGGAAGCATCTGTGGAAGCAGCTCGCAACGATTTGGCGGCTTCAGTAGCGAGGCTGAAAGAATCGCAAGCGGTCAACGAACGAGCTCAGGCGAACCTTGAGCGCTATCAGACGCTGATGGACAAGAACGAAGTCTCGCGTGCTGATTATGACCAGTACAAAGCTACGGCCACCGCACAGTTCCAGACCGTGGCTGCAAATCAGGCAGCTGTGGAATCAGAGGAAAAGACCGTCGATCAGCGAAAAGCCCAATTGGCGCAACAGAGGACCAAATTGCAGCAATCACGCGATAGCGCGCCGTTGCGCCTGGCGATTCGCGAGGCAGACATCAAGGGGCAACAAGCGAACGCTGAAGCGGCCCAGGCAGCCTTTGAGAAGGCAAACCTCAACCTCAAGTATGGACAAATCGTCGCGCCTGTTGCAGGCGTCGTAACCCAGCGCAGTGCGGAGCCGGGAGCCAAAGTTGCATCAGGCCAGCAATTGATGATGATCGTGCAGACCAACGACCTCTGGGTCACTGCCAATTTCAAGGAGACACAACTCGAACGCATGCATCCGGGGCAGCGGGTGACAATCCATGTCGATGCAATGCACCAGGACTTTGCCGGCACAGTTGAGAGCATGCCAGCGATCACGGGTTCACGCACCAGTGTTCTGCCTCCTGAAAACGCGACGGGAAACTACGTGAAAGTAATTCAGCGCATGCCGGTGCGAATTCGCTTCAATGCAGGCCAGAAGGACATGGACAAGCTGCGTCCCGGAATGTCAGTGGAACCAAAAGTGTATGTGGAGTAGTCATGGCTGAAGCAATGGCAGTTGAAGTGCCGGTCTCGGCCACTCGACCGACAATTAATCCATGGATCATCGCCATGACCGTCACACTGGCTACCTTTATGGAGGTTCTCGACTCCTCGATTGCAAATGTAGCGCTGCCGCACATGGCGGGTAGTCTGGGAGCCAGTCCTGACGAAAGTACCTGGGTTATTACCAGCTACTTGGTGGCGACTGCGATTGTGCTGCCGATGAGCGGATGGCTATCGAATGTGATTGGGCGCAAGCGCTTCTATATGGCTTCTGTTGCAATCTTCACCGTCAGCTCGCTCATGTGCGGGTTTGCAACCAGCCTCCCCATGTTGATCTTTTTTCGCATCCTGCAGGGCGCCGGAGGTGGCGGGCTCGGTCCGACCGAACAGGCCATACTCGCGGACACATTTTCAGCCAAACAGCGCGGCATGGCATTCGCAATGTACGGAATGGCGATCGTGGTGGCACCTGCAATTGGGCCTACGCTGGGTGGATGGATCACGGACAACTACAACTGGCATTGGATTTTCTTCATCAATGTCCCCATCGGAATACTCTCCCTGGTGCTCACACAGCGCGTTGTTCATGATCCTGTCTATCTGAGAAACTTGAAGCGCTCAACGAAGCGAGTGGATTATCTTGGCATGGGGCTGATCGTGGTTGGCGTAGGGTTGCTGCAATTCGTTCTGGATAAAGGCGAACAGAATGACTGGCTCTCATCGAGTGTGATTTCGGTTTGTCTTGCCATATCCGTCGTGGCCCTTGTGGTGCTGACTTTCAACGAGTTTCTACATGAAGACCCCATTATGGATCTTCGTCTCTTAAGGAATCGAAACTTTGCCACTGCGGTCACCTTCAGCTTTGTGCTGGGAATGGTCCTCAATGGAAGTACGATCCTGCTCCCCCTGTTCCTTCAGAACAGTCTGGGATACACGGCGGGGTTAGCCGGGCTTGCGCTTTCGCCGGGAGGAATTGCCCTGGCGGTGATGATGCCTGTCGCGGGCATCCTTGCCCAGAAGTTCGATCCTCGCCTGATTATTTCAATCGGGTTTGCATGCACAGCAGCTGGGCTTTTCCACGTCACTGGAATCTACTTCGGCATCGACTTCGGGACCATAGTGTCTTACCGGATCATCCAGGTTATTGGCATTCCACTGATCTTTATCCCCATCAGTACCCTGAATTATGTAGGCGTACCGCGCGAAAAGTTCAACCAAGTCTCAGGAATCAGCAACTTTACGCGCAATGTGGGTGGAGCAATCGGGGTATCCCTGTTGAGCAACTTCATTGCCCGACAGCGCCAGATTCAGCGCACGACTTTCAGCGCGCATACGAACTATGGGAACCCCTTCTTCGTTCGACAACTCAATGGGCTAACCCACAATCTGGAGTCAATGGGCATGAGTGCAACGGAGGCGTCTCGCCGTGCTCTTGCCCAACTTTCCGCACAAGTTGACCTGCAGGCGAGTGTCCTTGCCTTCAAGAATGCATTCTGGGTCTTGGGGGTTTTGGTTCTAGTGCTCACTCCATTGCCATTTATCATGCGGCGGCCCAGCGCGAAGGAGACAGCCACGGCTGCTGAGGCGCATTGACACAGCGGTAGAGACCTTGTCCATGATCACGAAGATCATCTCAGAGGCGGCGGCCACCCGTCTGCTTCTGCCCCAAAACTGTCCTGTGGGCCTAATCTGGCTGTTCGGTTGGATTGAGCTACTTCCAGAAATAGGACCCTGGAAATCCAAGCGGATAGCATCGTGCTGCCGTCAATCCGCGGTGATCACTATCTCCGCAGGAGATAGTGAGCCCGACTCAGCGAGAAGGCGCATGGAGCCCGGCATTCCGTTCGATTGCAACAGCACAAGTGCCAATCCATTGAAAGCGGCACGCTTCATGCCTTTGTACGACTCGTGGCTTTCGAGACGTCCGTTGTCAACGCCAATGACACTGCCCTTCCCTGTGAGAGTAAAGGTGATCTGGTCGTCTGCTGTGGGAACGGTGCGGCCATCCGCGTCCAATACGCTCACGATGATATGCGCAACATCATCTCTCCCCGTCCGAATTCGTGATCTATCCGCTGTTAACTGAAGCTTAGCGGGCCGCCCGGTGGTACTTAATTCGGTCGTGATGGTCTTTCCGCCCCTGGTGCCCTTCGCCATCAGCGTGCCAGGCTTATAAGGCACATCCCATTGAAGATGGAGATCGGCCGTGGTTTGAATAACCTCCCCGCGAGGCGGATAGTGGCCGTAAACCTCTGTATATCCTGGCCGTGGAAATTCGAAGCCTTTGACGCCAAGGCTCTCACCATTCAAGAAAAGCTCTACGGATTCGCAGTTCGTAAAACATGAGACCGAGACGATTCTGTGCTCTTGCTCTTCCCAGTTCCAGTGCGGCGCAAGGTGCAGGACGGGCCTATCCGACCATAGGCTCTGGTAAAAGTAGTAGTTGTCCTTTTTGAAGCCACAAGTATCCAGAGGGCCAGTTCCTGCGACTACGTTGGGCCATAACGCCTCACCCAGGTAGTCGATTCCCGTCCAAATGAAGTCCCCGCTCACGTAATCGTAAGTCTGAATGAACTTCTGCAACTGTTCCACTTCGATTTGGGCGTTCGAAGCACGCTCAAACCATAATCGGTCACGCTGATCAACGTTATATACGCCACGCTCTCCAATTGGCGCAACGCTCTCGGTCCCAATGAAGCGCCGGTCTGGGTATTGATGCCGATCCACACTGTAGTACTTCTCACGTCGATCCCTCCAACGATCGACGTAATTGTAGCCAACCACGTCGAGTTCGCCGAGAAACTCCGGAAGCGCCGGATTCAGGTCGGCCGCGATCCCATCGCATGCCACCGTGATGAGCCGTGTGGGATCGTGTCGATGGATGATTTCCTTCAATCGGCGCAACGTTGCAGGCCCTTGCGGATCGCCCTGATCAGGAACTTCGTTACCTGCACTCCAGATGACGATGGAAGGATGATTGCGATCACGCTGAATCATGCTGGTCAGGTCTCGCTCCGACCACTCATCGAAGTATTTGTGATAACCATACAGAGGAGTTTCCGCTTTGGGTTGCTTCCACTCATCAAATGCTTCCGCCATAACCATGAAACCTTTGCGATCCAACAGCTTGAGCAGTTCCGGCGTAACAGGATTATGGCTGAGCCGGATGGCATTGCAACCCATCTCCTGCAAGAGTTCAAGTCGCCGCTCCCACACGCGCTCCGGCACCGCGGCGCCCACAGAGCCTCCATCTCCGTGGATGCATACACCGTTCATTTTGAAGTGTTGGCCATTTATGAGAAGACCTCGATCAACATCGAAGTTTACATCCCTCACACCAAAGGTCGTGGTGTCCTGATCGACGGCGATGCCGTGAACCAACAATGTCGAGCGGAGGCCATAGATGTAGGGTGAACGAGGCGACCAAAGCATCGGGTTGGCATGATTCAGGGTTGACGACACTGCGCCTTCGCTGTCCCCTTCAAGCTTGTGCGAAACTCGCCCTTGCTCTACCACCGCTCCGCCCTCATCCAGGATCTCCGTGAGGAGGTCAAACTCAACCGGCTCAGTTCCTTCGTTCTGAATGCGTGTCGAGACCTGGATTGTGGAGATCTTCGCTGTGACTGATGGCGTGTGCACAAACACTCCCCATTGGGCAATATGCAGCGGGCCGGTGATTGTAAGCCAGGTGTGGCGATAGATACCGGAGCCTGAGTACCAACGGCAGTTTGGCTGCAGTGAGTTATCAACGCGGACTGCAATGACATTGGGCTCGCCGGCCGGCGCGAGGTGAGGCGTCAAATCATGAGCAAAGCTGATAAATCCAGAGGGCCGCATGCCAAGGGAGCTGTTGTTGATCCACACTTCGCTGCGCTGATACACACCATCAAACTCGAGAACAACTCGCTTGCCGCGTGAATCGTGCGGGAGTATGAAGGCCTTACGGTACCAGCCGATGCCCGTTGGCAGATAACCACCGTGATGTTGGCTGGGAGCGTCCTTCGAAAACTCGCCTTCAATGCTCCAGTCATGTGGCAGAGTGAGAGGACGCCATGCAGAATCGTCGAAATGCGAGGTTTGAGCTCCATCTGGATCACCTAATTGGAATTTCCAGCCTAGGTCGAAATTCCGCCTTCGCGTGGAATTGTCCTCCTGGGAGGATCCGGAATCCAGAGCAGTTAGATGCAACGCGGACGACGCGGCCACGAGTGCGGCGCCATTAAGAAATGTCCGACGTGTGATGGGTAGCATCTTCAACTCCTATTGGCAATTCCTACCCGACCGTAACCCGCGCCTCAGCGATGTTGGGAGGGCATCTTGCTCGCGTTTATCTGAAGGCTGCGGAAGTTTGTTGCCGCGATCCGCACTCCTGCGCCTTGGTCTCAACACTTCCTACCGGATATTTGACAGGTCAACAGCATCCGCCATCGCTTTGTATCCAATTTCATTGGGATGGAGATGATCTCCAGAGTCAAAAGCCGGGTTCATTCGCTTTGGCTGCGCAGGATCGCGCAACGCTTTATCAAAATCAATTACACCGTCAAACTCCTTGTTCGACCTTATCCACGCATTGACTGTCTGCCAGAGTTCCTCCTTCTCAGCATCGAAGTAGAAGGAGCCTTCAAACGGCGTTAGCGTCCCAATCAAGATCTTCAGACCATGAGCATGCGCACTGATTGCAAGCTGCTGATAGCCTGCGATCAACTCATTCGCATCTATCTTGAGTTCTGGATCGCCTGGTACGCTCGTATCTGAGAAACCGATGTCGTTGATCCCCTCCAGAAGAATGACGCTATGAACGCCGGGCAAAGAGAAGACGTCTCTGTCAGCCCGAGCCAGCGCAGATGGGCCCCATCCGCTGCGGATAACCCTGTTGCCTCCAATTCCGGCAGTGACAATCCCAGTCGATTTGTACTTCTTGTCTGCCGCCAATCGCTCCGCTATATACGATACCCAACCGTGCGGCTCGGAAGGTTTGGCTCTCACACCATCCGAGATAGAATCGCCCAAGGCTACAACCAAATCGGCCGGTCTCTCAGGAACGACGAGAACTGAAGTAGCTATTGGCCGGCCAACAACTTTACGTGGGTTCGACAGCTTCTCCTCAAGCACCGCGTCGCCGTCTACCAACATCATCGTCGCACCTCCAAACGGAGAAAGTGCCACCGGACTCTTGATCGACACGCTCACGATCAGATCGCTCGCGCTCTGCACTCTCAGGTCTGTTGGATCGCTATAGACCGGCGCCCCAGCAGGGACAACAACTCCAGGCTTTCCGCCGAAAGTTAGACGCCTTATGGACCCCGGAGCGGCATCCATTTCACTTCCGGCGATGGCTATACTGGCGCCCCCGATTTCGAGCGGCTTGTCCCCTAACTCATTCGACAAACACACTTCCAACTGGTTTCCACCGAGCGAAATCCCAAAGCGATACCGCAGCGTTCCAGAAAATAAGCTGCCCTTTGCGTATTGGCCAAGGTTTTGAGGCAAGTTCTTGGGCATCACGATGTTGTATGTCGCAGGACTTGCCTCGTAGGCATCAACCCAGGGTTTAGCGGGCTGTTTCTGCGAATATGCTCCAACCGTAATGAATGCGCATGAAACAGATAGAATCGCCAATTCTCTACATTTCACCAGAGCCTCCAAATCTTCCGACCAATCCTGAGTAACCAGCCTTCAGTTCAGCTGTAGTTGCAAGGAAAGGTTCTGGCAGCAAGTTCGGATCAAAGAATGAATCGCCGTCTGCAGCATCCCGATTTTAGCGCATTCTAGATCATATGTATACCTTTCAAGAGTTGACTTGTGAATCCGCGGATCTATTTCGACGAGGCGGTTGCGACACAGAAGAGGGGGTCGAGCGCTTATAAGGGACAGCGACGCACTGAATGTCCGTCAGTAGCAAACACCCCGCCTTTCACACTTTCAGGTCCTTTCCGAGTCGGTTCGAGCAGTTTGTCGCTGAACATGATTGGATGCGGCTTAGGTGACTTCTTGGCTCACCGACATCCGCTGTGTGTACCTTGCCAATGCATAGCTTTATAGGGCGGGTTGGCCTGCCGAGAAGCTGCGGACAGGGCTGCAAAGAAGAGAGACACGCGCAAGGTGAGTACGACTAGACAAGAGCAAGCCAGCTTCCCATCTCAGTAAACGCCAAGTCAGTACGCTTGCCGCCAGAGGAATGGACTTCCACGTGTTCGGACTGTGCTCTGCTTAATCAGCCAACTTGCGCTGCGGATGAGTTAAAGTCTGGACATCTTGCCTTAGACATGATTGAGCTTTCGATGTTTCGCTACTGCTTGCGTCTTTTGATGCCAGATTTTGGATGCTTTGCCAAAGCACTTTGAATATCGACACGGGTTCCTTCCAGGATCTTCAACATTGCCTCCTCCGCCTTGAGCGGCGAACGATCCCGAATACTCGCAAGAACCGCACTGTGCTTTTGCAGTGACAACTTGTAAGCTGCCTCGTCTGCGTTCGTCAAACGAAAGCTGGCCTTCAGAGCTGCCGCAATCAAAGCACCAAAGGGGCGCATGAAGGAGTTTTGTGTCGCCTCCAGAATAGCCATATGAAAGCGGAGGTCAGCCTCGACTGATACTGCGGTCTTGCCCACTGACTTCTTCATGTCCGCAAGGGCCTGCTCGATTTGGCGCAAATTCTCCTGACTCGCTCGTTCTGCTGCAAATCGAGCCGCCGCAGGCTCAATTAACTTTCGTAGCTCCAGCAGATCTGTAATGCCCAACGGCAATGCATCGCCCCCAAATTGCCAAGTCAGCACATCGGGATCAAGTGCGTTCCACTCACGTCGCGGACGCACTCGTGTGCCCGTCTTTCGCCGAACTTCGATTAGCCCTTTAGACGTCAGAACCTTGATTGCCTCGCGGATCGCCGTTCGGCTCACCTCGAGGGACGTTGCGAGAGCCATCTCGTTGGGTAAAATCTCTCCTGGCTGCAACTTACCGCCAAGTATCTGCATCCCGAGATATTCTGCGATCTGGCCGTGCAAACTCCTTCGGGCAGCAATGGCAGTCGGCCGCATCGGTTCGTCAGCGCGTGCATTCATGGACTGATTATACGTATGATCCTTGAGCCACAATTCCACCGAGGATCATCGGATTGCCCCAAAGATCTAGGCTGGGCAACACCGGCATTAATACTCGTTTCAATAGGTACCAGAGAACGGGACAACAAGCTGCCGTTGTTCCCCCAATCCTTCAACACCAAGAGAAATGATGTTACCTTCGCGAAGGTAGACGGGCGGTTTCTGTCCCAAACCCACACCGGGCGGTGTTCCGGTGGAGATGATGTCTCCAGGCTGGAGGCTCATAAAGCAACTGAGGTAGCTGACCAAATGGGCGACGCCAAACACCATCGTGCTCGTATATCCGTTTTGGTATCGGTGGCCATCCACGTCTAGCCAGAGATGCAGATTCTGGGGGTTATAAACTTCTTCAGCAGTGACGAGCCAGGGGCCGATCGGACCAAACGTATCCGCACTCTTGCCTTTGACCCATTGCCCTGTGCCCTCAAGTTGGAAGGCGCGCTCGGATAGATCGTTGACCACGCAATACCCTGCAACATGTGAAAGGGCATCTTCTTCCTTCACATACTTGGCTTCTTTCCCTATGACTACTCCCAGTTCAACTTCCCAGTCGGTCTTTATCGCATTTCGGGGAATCATGATATTGTCATTCGGGCCGCAGATCGCGGAGGTCGCTTTCATGAAAACAACTGGTTCAACTGGGACAGCCATGCCAGATTCAGCGGCGTGGTCTGAGTAGTTCAGACCGATGCAAATGAACTTCCCCACTGAACCGACGCAAGGGCCAAGCCTTGGCGAGCCAATCGCGAGAGGCAAAACTGCGAGATCCACTTGGCTCAACTTCTCCAGGGATTCAGGAAGCAGAGACGAGCCTGCAATGTCAGGTACAACGCTGGAAAGATCGCGAATTCGTCCTTCCAAATCGAGCACGCCCGGCTTTTCACAGCCGGGATCTCCAAATCGTAATAGTTTCACTGTCCAGTCCTTCGCATTCCTGCTTGGGTCACGTGTTAGTAGGTTGCCCGGCCGCCGCTCAAATCAAAGACAGCGCCGGTCGTGAATGAGTTCTCTTCTGAGACGAGCCAGGCAACCATGGCACTTACCTCGTCGACCTCCAGGAATCGTCCGCGGGGGATCCGAGACAGCATGAACTCAACATGCTCTTTTGTCATCTGCTCGAAAATGCGAGTGCGGGCAGCTGCAGGCGTGATGCAGTTGACAGCGATATTCTGCCTTGCCGTTTCCTTTCCGAGAGACTTTGTCAGGGCAATCACTCCGGCCTTCGATGCGCTGTAAGCAGAAGCATTGGCATTTCCCTCTTTACCGGCTATCGATGCGACATTCAAGATGCGTCCGTAGCCCTGGCGCACCATGTGTGGCACAATGGCGTGGCAACACAGGAAGACGCCGACTAGATTAATGTCAATTACCTGCTTCCAGGCCTCGATCGGGTACTCCCATGTCGTGTGGTTTGGGCCCGCGATTCCTGCGTTTGCAATTAGAATATCGATTTGACCGTGCTTCTCGATTGTCGCCGTTGTCGCGGCGGAGACACTTTCTTCGCTAGCAACATCGACAGTTTCAACGGAAATGGAATTGCACTCTCCAAGTTGCTTCACGGCAGCTAAGAGCGCTTCACCATCTCGGTCCCAAAGCGAGACCGACGCGCCCGAGGCTAAGAGGCGGTGGCCAATCGAGAGTCCGATCCCTTGAGCCCCCCCGGTAACGACTGCATGTCGATTCTTAAGGTCAATCTGATTCATCGGTTCTCCGTGATTTGCTCGCGTTTGAATTTGTCATACCGTGGATCATGAATTGCAGCCTCTGTCAGACCGATCTCGGAAAGAAACTCCGGCACTCCGTGGGTCTGACCCGTGACTCGAAAGAGGGCTCCCGCTAGCTCCCCGTCTTCAGATTTGTTGTTTCCGCCCGCGGTCGTGATGTAAATGTCAGCGTACTCGTCGCCGCCGAAAGTAAGGCTTGAAACCTTTCGCGCTGGAAGCGGGATTCGTTTCTCGATTTGGCCATCGGGGAAAAGTCGAGCAATACAGCCTCCGTCCCAGAGTGCTGACCACAGTCGGCCCTCGGCATCAAGGGTAGCTCCGTCCGGAAGGCCATCTGATTCGGCAAACCTGGCGATGACGCGCTGGTTAGAGAGCGTACCGTCCTCGACGTTGTAATCGAACAGGTAGATTTCACGCGCAAACGAATCGGTGTAATAGAAGCCCCTTTGATCGTGTGTAAAGGCCATTCCGTTGGAGCAGCCTATCCCTTCGAGAACTGGATGAATCGAACCGTCAACTTCAAGCCGATAAAGTCTGCCTTTGCCTTCAGCGCTCGACATTGTGCCACAGAATACTCGTCCTCTTGGATCGGCAATCACGTCGTTAAATCGGGACCCAATCTCGGCTTCAATCTCAGGAACTACCTCAGTGATGTCCCCGTCACTCCAAATTGCAACGGTGCCCCGATCCATGAACAGCAGCAGCGAACCGTCGCATTGAATCGTGAAACCCCCAACAACCCTGCCTTCATAACACTGCTCGTGAACTCCTGAAGCCGGATCATAACGAAAGATGCGTCCGCGGGGAATATCACACCAATAAAGGCGCTTCTCGAATGGATGCCAGAGCGGATTTTCGCCTGTATCGCACGCATAGTCTGCGATAGATTCGGGATCTGACAGCCCTGTGTTCATGAACTGGTCCATGAGGGTCCTTCCTGAAAGTCACAGTCCAAGCGAGTGCGCCACACGCCGGATGGAATCAGCAATCAGAAGTATAAAACAAGTAAAGATCATATGTATACTATTATTGTAAGAACGCAGAAGAGTGGAAGGTCCGAGACCGCCCCAGTTTCATCTCGGTTGGGCCGGCACAACATGATCCAACCGTTGCTTCGCCCCCCTCATCACGAATTCAGAGCACAACGCCCGCGGATAGGATGAGTACCTTCACACACCACCACCCATCGCATCATTGGAGCTATTAAGCATGCCTAATCAAGTAAGGACATTTCGATCCGCGGCCTGGTTCGGCCGGAATGACAAAGACGGGTTCATACACCGCGGATGGATGAGGAATCAGGGTCTCCCCAGTCATGTCTTTGACGGAAGGCCAGTGATAGGTATCTGCAACACATGGTCGGAACTAACGCCATGTAATGCACATCTCCGCTCAATTGCCGAACATGTCAAACGAGGTGTATGGGAGGCTGGCGGTCTTCCATTAGAGTTTCCTGTGATGTCCACGGGCGAGTCTACGCTGCGCCCGACCGCTATGCTCTTTCGAAACCTGGTCAGTATGGATGTAGAAGAGAGCATTCGAGGCAACCCAATCGATGGCGTGGTGCTGCTGTGCGGCTGCGACAAGACCACTGTATCCCTCGTCATGGGAGCTGCAAGCTGCGACCTCCCCTCGATTGTTGTCTCGGGCGGCCCCATGCTCAATGGAAAATACCGGGGCAAGGATATCGGATCAGGCACCGATGTCTGGCGATTCAGCGAAGAGTTGAAAGCTGGAACAATGACCCAGGTGGAGTTCAGCGATGCCGAAGCTTGCATGTCGAGGTCCGCTGGATCTTGCATGACCATGGGTACTGCCTCAACCATGGCATCGATGGTGGAGGCCCTGGGCCTTTCCCTTCCGCAAAACGCCGCAATCCCGGCCGTAGACTCGCGTCGCGGAGTGTTGGCCCATATGTCTGGCCGCCGAATTGTGGAGATGGTCCGAGAAGATCTCACCCTCTCCAAAATCCTTAAGCGAGAAGCATTTGAGAACGCCATTCGCGTCAACGGCGCCATCGGCGGATCGACCAACGCAGTCATCCACCTGCTTGCGATTGCCGGGCGAATTGGAACCGCGCTTTCACTCGATGACTGGGATCGAATAGGGCGGGACGTACCTACCCTAGTCGATCTCATGCCATCAGGCCGATTCCTGATGGAAGACCTTTACTATGCAGGCGGATTGCCTGCAGTGATCCGGGCTCTCGACAGTCGCGGCTTGCTCCATTCGAATGCCCTGACAGTTACCGGCCTGTCAATCGGCGAAAACTGCAAAGACGCACCAAATTGGAATGAAGAAGTCATCCGACCATTCGACAGGCCACTCGTCGAACACGGAGGAATGGCAATCCTGCGAGGCAATCTGGCTCCGGATGGAGCCGTACTGAAGCCATCCGCAGCATCACCCCATCTGATGCGCCATCGAGGTCCAGCCGTTGTCTTCCGCTCCATCGAGCACTACAAGCAACGGATCGTGGACCCAAACCTCGACGTGAACGAAAACTCGATCCTCGTATTGCAGAACTGCGGCCCCAAAGGATACCCCGGAATGGCTGAAGTCGGAAACATGGGGTTGCCTCCAAAGCTGCTAGCTAAGGGTGTCCGAGATATGGTGCGAATATCGGATGCTCGCATGAGCGGCACTGCTTATGGAACAGTGGTCCTCCACGTTTGTCCGGAGGCTGCAGCCGGTGGACCGCTGGCTCTCGTCATCGACGGCGACTTCATTGAACTGGACGTCGAAGCACGACGCCTGCATCTCGACGTCTCCGAGGAGATACTCTCTGAAAGGCGGGCTGCCTGGGTTCCGTTACCATCACCGATCACCGGCGGCTACCAACAAATGTACGTGCAACACGTGATGCAGGCCTCAGAAGGGGCCGACCTCGATTTCTTGGTTGGATGCCGCGGGACCGCTGTAACGCGTGAGGCGCACTAGAACACCCGAAGTAAGGACACCGAGCCATGACTCAATCTCCCTTGTTCGCAACTTACCCAAACCTTCGCGACCGTGTTGTCGTGGTCACAGGCGGCGCGAGTGGCATCGGCGAGGCAATTGTGGAAGCCTTCGCGACGCAACATGCCCAGGTCGTTTTTCTCGACATTCAGGATAGTGCAGCCGAGAGCCTCATTGAGCGCCTGAATCACGACGGCGCTTCAGTGCCCGCCTATTTCCATTGCGATCTTACAGATACCGTCGAGATTGAGCGAACTGTCGGTGCAGTCTTGGCACGGTACAAGACAGTCGACGTCCTCGTAAACAACGCTGGAGATGACACTCGCCACAACATTGAAGAGGTCACATCTGCATCCTGGGACCATGCCATTGCTGTGAATCTGAAACACCAGTTCTTCATGTCTCAAGCGGTGATTCCCTCGATGCGAAAGGCTCGCCGCGGCTCGATCATCAACATGAGTTCCATTGGCTGGGTAATTCCCTCCACGAGCCAGATGGTCTATGTTACCGCTAAGGCCGCCGTCGTGGGCATGACTCGCACCCTTTCTCATGAGCTTGGCCCCGACAACATTCGTGTCAATTGCATCATGCCGGGAGCAATTCTTACAGAGCGGCAGCAGCGGCTCTGGCTTACTGAAGAGTACACGGCTCACGTTCTGACAAATCAGGCGCTAAAGCGAATGATCATGCCGGACGAAGTAGCGCGACTGGCACTGTTCCTGGCTGCGGACGACAGTTCCGCGATTACCAACCAGAGCTACGTGATCGACGCGGGATGGATTTAGGGAACCACAACTGAATTGGTCGTGGGTGCTGAGGAGCCGCAAACGATAATAGGCTAGCCCGCATTTCTCACCATCCATCGTCCGCTGCGCATTTCCGTGCGAACTGAGCAGTCGGGGGTGTTTTCGGTGGCGCGGGGCGGCTGGGAGCGATCGGGGAAGTTGGGGGGGAAGCTTCTTTGCTCTTGATTTCTTCTTCGGAGGCGGATTTTGGGCGCGGCTTGGTTTGCGGTTGCTGCGGCGGGATGGATTTGGGTTGTCGTTTTGGGCTGACGGCTTGTTAGCAGCGCAAGGCCGCCCACGCGTGCTGGTAGAGATCCTTCCACGGATAGGCTGAACTCATTTGCAGCCAGACGCGGCGAGCGCTGATTCGGACCAGGGTGCCGATCTTGAACAACTTGAGCCGGATCGTGTCCACCTGCGCCTGGGCCCATTCGGTGCCCTTGAGCGCAAGCCGCCACAGCGCCTCGACCAGCGTGTAGGCAAGCGCCGACAGGTACATCCGAAGCTGGTTGCCCTTCATCTCCTCGGTCGACAGCCGGTAGGCGAACAGGCACATCTGCTCCTTGATGCGGTTTTCCATCTCGCCGCGGGCGCAGTAGAACTTCTCGTATAACTGTCGTGCCGCCCACGTATCGGAGCCGAGCGAGGTGACCACGAAGCGCGGATTCTCGCCCTTGTGCAGATACTCGCACTTAGCCACCACACGGCGCGCCCGCGTCCAGCTCTTCTTGGTCTTGTACTCGAACTCGGTAAAGACGCGCGCCGCCTTTTCGGTCTTCTCATGCTCGACCTTGGCTTCGCGCATCTGCTTGCCGACGATCTTCTGCAAGCGCTGGTTGCGGGCCAGGCCGAAGAGATAGTCGACGCGTGTTGGCTGCGCCTCGCACCATGCCATCAGCTCCTCGCGGCAGAAGCCGGAGTCCGCACGCAGGACGATCTTCACCTGCGGCCACTTGGCGCGCAACTGAGTCACGATGCGCTTGACCTCGTCCAGCGCGCCCTGGGTCGCGTCTATGTTGGCCGGCCTGAGACGCGCGCAGAGTAACTGGTCGCCCGAGAAGATATACAGCGGAAGATAGCAGTAGCTATCGTAATAGCCATGGAAGAACCGCTCCGGCTGATGGCCGTGGAGCGGGATGTCGGTCGCGTCGAGATCGAGCACGATCTGGTCCGGCGGCGCGACGTGCGACTCGAGGAAAAGATCCGAGAGCAGCGCGTCGATCTTCTCCGAGACGAAGTCGATCTTGTGATAGCGCTTCGCGCCACCGGGAAGCTCCAGCCGGTTCAAGGTGCTCTTGCCCGCCAGGGGCTCGTCAAGCGCCCGCTTGCCGCTCAGCACGCCCATCAGCGGGTCGTGCCGCAGCTGCTCGTGATCGTTGACGTCCTCGTATCCGAGCGCCAGTCCGAAGATGCGCTGCGCCAGCATCTCGCTGACGCCATGCTCGACTCGATCCTGCTGCCGCTTGTCGGTAAAACAGGCCGCCAGACGGCCAACAAGCCCGATCCTGCGCTCGACCTCGCGCAGCAACAGCGCGCCTCCGTCGGTCGAAACCCGCCCGGCGGTGAAACTGGCCTCTACGCGGCGAGAAAAATGAGATGCAAACTGGAAGGCTTCTTGACTACACTCTGTCATGAGAAAGGCCGCCCTTTCCTCGGCCACAACTACGCTTCGACAACGCAGTTATGACACAGAAAAGACGGCCTTTCCACTACTTTTATCGTGCGCCGAAAACCCGCCATACTCGTCAGGCTGTGAGAAATGCGGGCTAGGGCTTGGCTGCGCACGGCCTCGAGTGTCGTTGCCGACAGGCTCAGCAAGAAGTTCTTCAAACACAATCCCTTGTTCAATGCCCTGGTCGACAATGTGAGCCGCTTGGCTGCGACGATTGAACCGGCTGCTTGGTTCGCTCCAGCAAATGTCACAAGCAATATCTTCAGCCGCGATTTCACGATCCAGATGCTGATAGCTCTCAGGATTCTTACGCGCCCGACAGCCAAGTTCCCGGCCGCCCAGATCGAGCGCGGCCCAACGATCCTTATCGACGACGGAACCGAAGTCGACGAAGCAGATTCGCTTCACCGGGGCTTAGAAACCGCAGAAGAGAGATGAGCAACGGGCTTGATTGCATCGATCATGTCCCAGACCCCCAGCGGCGATGAGTACCCTGGGTAGGTGTAGAGCCTTGGATTGTAGCTTTTCCAACCCAGAGGGGTGTCAAATGCAAATCCGTTGTAGTCATCCTTCCAAATCTGATCAGCAACAGAGACTCCCATCGCGATTCCCTCGGCCTCAAGGTGCGGATCGTTAAATCGTTCTCCGGCACGATACCACGTGGCGGCAGCAAGGTACCCGGTGGAGGACCAAACGTCAGTCTCCTGAAGAGCCGCGCGCATCCCGAAGAGGTTTATGAGGAGAGGCCAATCAGTCACGCCGGGAGGCAGTATCATGTTGCTCGGGCCCACCGAATCTCCCCGCATATCACGATGAGCCATGAACGCATCGTAATGCAGGGTGAGCTCATCGCGATAGTGATCCAGGTCGACCAGATCGGGCAGATTCAATTTTTCCGCCACATGCTGTGCGAAAAACGTGTCGAGCAACGTGGCGCTTCCCTTGGCATATTCGGTATAGCGATACCATTTCTGTGCGGGATCCCAGAAGATCGTTTCCGCTTCGGCTTTACCAGCGGCCAGCTCATGTTTCCAGTTCTCGATCGTGGCCATCGACTCACCGGTCTGCTTTCCGGCTTTGATCATTACCTCCAGCGAAAGCAGATATAGCTCAGAGTTGTAAATATCACGTCCGGCGACCGGAATCACGTCGTATATGTTTGGGAATTTCGGCAGTTGATCTCCTGGTTGTGTGACAGCTACGCGCGGAAGATGCTCCCCGGTTTTCACGGTTGCCATCAGGAATGCGTTCTGTCTCTTCATGGCGGGATAGACTTCACGGAGAAACGCGCTGTCATGGTTCAGGAATGCGTAGGCATACATGCGAAAGATCGTCTTAGATGGCACATCCAGGAACATCTGCGTTTCCGGAGCCGGCTTTCCTTTGGAATCCCATTTGGTGTAGGGGCCGTCAAGATTCCAGTCGCCAAAACCCCCATTTGGATCAAGCACGATTGCCTGCGCTCTTGCGCGCAGCCGGTCCCTCTCTATTGATGGGAAAAAGATGGTGAGCGGTGTGTGAAGTACAGGTGCTACGAAGGCACACGTGCCGCCTGAAGCCGTTTCCACTGGTCGGGGAGCCAGTTGGGCAGTTCGCTTTTGCGCACCTGCGATAGGTTCGTCAGCAACTGTGTGAGATAGAGCTGTGGGTCAACATCGTGCCGGCGGCAAGTGCTGGTCAGGCTGGCCAGGATAGCCCCTGTTCTGCCGCCACGCGGATTGCCCACGAAGAGGCTGTTCTTTCGATTGAGAACGACGCGCTTCATTTCGCGCTCCGAGACGTTGTTGTCGATAGCCACCGCGCCGTCGGAGCAGAACACGTTCAGTTCCGTCCATTGGCCCAGAGCATAGTTCACCGCTTCGGCCATGGGATGCTTTGGCAGCAACTGCTCTTTCCACTCAAGAAGCTTCTTCCGCAGGTGCCCCAACACCGGCGCTGACTCTTCCTGGCGCAGTTCGAGCCGTGTCGTTACGGATAGATCCCTGGCTTGCTTTTCTACAGCGTAGAGTTTGCGCACTAACTCGATCGCTTCCCGAGCGATTTCAGGAGCGGCCTTTTCTGCATCAATTACCTTTCGCCTCAGGTGCGCCCAGCATCCGGCACGCGTGATCTCGTTGCCCGCAACGACACCGTTGTAGCCGCCGTAAGCGTCTGCAAGAAGAACCTGCCGATAATCCTTAAGGAAGTACTTCGGTCCGTCGCGTCCTCGATTTAACGTGAAGTCGAAGACGTTGTATGGATAACCATCGTCGCCGACATAGACCCACATTCGTGCATTGGTGGTCTTGCCCGGGCTCAGCATAGGCATGGTCGTGTCGTCAGTGGCCACCACGTGCGATGATCGCACTCGGTCCGCCATCAGCTCCCAGAGCGGTTCGGCCAGATCGGCCACGTCTCCGCACCACACCGATTGCGTTGCCCGCGAGATCTCGAACCCTTGTCGCTGAAAGATGTCTTCCAACCTGTATAAAGGCAGGTAATCAGCGAACTTGCTGGTTACGATGTAAGCCAGCAGCCCCGGTCCGGCCATGCCCTTGTCGATCGCTGTCTCCGGTTTGGCTGCGGTTTCCATCTGCGGGTTGTTTCCATTGCTCTCGCAGCCCGGGCAGGCATATTTCTTGCGCAAATGATGGATCCGTACGAAGTGGCCTGGAAGGTATTCCACCTGCCAGCTTTCGTCCGCGCCAATCTCCTTGCGCTCGATGCCGCAGCATGGGCAAGCCCGCTCCTGCTCGCTCAGCTCGTGGACGCAGGTGGTTGAAGGAAGATTTTCGAAGTTAGCGAGATTACGCCGTCCCTTGCGCCGCTTCACGCGGCGAAGTTCTTCTTCTGGTTCTGTGCGCGGTGGAACGTCGTCCGGGTTAACCGGCTTCAGGTCCATCTCCTCGGCGAACGTCAGAAGCATCTGCGCCAGATCACCAGCGGATTGCAGACGATCAGCGCGAGGACCGTAGTACCACTTGCGATACCGCTCCAACTCCAATTGGAGCCGCAGATTTTCAACGTAAAGATCGTTGGCACGCCTGCTCTGCTCTTCGGCAAGCTGCTCGTGTATATCGGCACGTCGCTTCTCTTGGTCGCGCTCATTGATCAGCGTGCGCAGCATTGCTTTCAGCGCCTGGTTGTCATCGGGCAGAGCAACAAGATTGGCTTCGCTGTTCACTTATATATTGGACGCAAGTAGAGCGTCGTAAGTTACCCTACGCTATAACTATTTGTAAGTTGTCTTTGTTGGTTCCGGCTGCACGTTCATAGCGCGGTACGCGCTTCAGCTTCGACATATCGATCCCATCAAGGATCATCGCCAACTCGCTCGCCCGCAACTCAACCGAACGCGTTCCGGCATCGAATCGCGGCAGCTTAAAAACCCCAGATTCAAGCCGCTTATACCATAGAACAAAACCGTCGCGATCCCATGTCAAAATCTTCAACCTGTCTCCTCGACGCGAGCGGAACACGAACAGACTGTTCCCGGAAGGATCCTGGCCGATCACCGACTTCACTCGCTCTGCGAGCCGATCAAAACCACAGCGCATGTCCGTCGCTTCCGTGGCAAGCCAGATTCGAGGACCTTGCGAATGATCCAACGCATGAAGGCTCGGCAGACCGATCATGCCTCAGTCTCCAGAACGGCCAATAAGGCTCGAAGGTGATTGGGATCGAATCCAGGCTCGACAAAAAGGCTGCGGACGTTGTTCAGTCGAACCTCAATTGCCGAACCAAGCGTCGGAACAGATCGAGCTCGCTCCTCGGCTCGCATCACTCGAACTTCTACAAACTTCTCCACGTCGCTATCGCGGATACGCCTCTTCCAATCGTAGAAAAGAGAATCACGCAAACCACGGCCCTCACAGAACGCCTTGACTGTCTGACCGCTCTGCCTCTGCTCTGATATCAGGCCTCGCCACTTCGTCCATAGTTCTGCACTGGATTGCTTCATTCCATAAGCTTGAACTCTGCCGAAGATCAAAACAAGATGGGCTTTACGGAGCGCTCAC
>Ga0302140_10001472_pt1 | contig 30663 bp, 14 predicted proteins | sample I_Bog_E1_1_FD_202095 | JGI IMG/M metagenome (GOLD analysis project Ga0302140, IMG submission 202095) | Peat permafrost microbial communities from Stordalen Mire near Abisko, Sweden - I_Bog_E1_1 | ecosystem: Environmental > Terrestrial > Soil > Wetlands > Peat | place: Sweden: Abisko, Stordalen... | reverse complement strand
GCAACTTTGGATGCGGGACCCCTCAATTTGCTGCAAGTGAACACCTGTTTCAACACGTTTCCGATTGATAATGTTTCCAGTCGGTCAGAATTGGCATCTTGTACTTAGGTGCGGAACTTTTTCAGCAGGATTGGGTTCTAACCGATGACGGCTCCCGTAAACCCCCGTCTAAAAGGGAAGTCAGCCTAAAGGGAGAACGGGGAGCAAAACCTCAGGTAGAGGAGAGAATTTGCAATGACTCAAAGATTATTGAAGGGGATTTATCCGCAAGTACTCGCATTCGCTTGCATGGTGGGGTTGTCTGCCGCGGTTTCAGTTGCATATGCTCAAGATCAGAAACCAGCCGCTGGCACCCCGATGGCTCAGGCCGGTCAGCGCACCGACGGGCAGATTGAGATGGACGTCGTTCATGCCCTGGACGCTTCCAAGGCGCTCAAGAATGATCTCATTACCGCCGCTACGATCCAGGGCGAAGTCACTCTTTCGGGAACGGTTTCGTCCGATGCCTCTGGTGAACTGGCCGAATCCATCGCCGAGCATGTCGCTGGCGTGACCAAGGTTAACAACAATCTCAAGACCGGCAACCCGCAGGACGCCCAGGCACCACAAGCTCCGGACCCAGCCGCACAACAGATGGCGGACAACCAGCCCGACGACGCGGCCCAGCCACCTCCGTCGGCTACGGACGGGCCTCAGCCCACGCAGAATCAGGCTCAGGTGCAGGATCAAGCTCCTCCTCCCCCCCAAGCTCCCTATCCTCCATCGCGTCCGCAATATGCGCCTCCGCCGCCTTATCCCGGCCAAGGGCAGTATGCACAAGCGCCGCCTCCCCCGCAGGGACCAATCTATGAGGCGCCAAATGGCCCAGTTACCATCCCCCAGGGAACCCTTCTCCAGGTTAGAACCAGTGAAGGGCTGGCCAGCAAGCATGCCAAAGATGGCGAACCCGTGCAATTTACAGTGATTCGCGATGTCGCAGTCGGAGGCGTTCTGGCCCTCCCTAAGGGAGCGACCGTCCACGGCGTAGTCTCCGAGGTTAAAAAGGTCGGCTCCGGCGATTTGGGTGGAAGCTCGGAACTGGCGCTCAGATTGACTTCTCTGGATCTGGGTGGTCAAAGCTACCCGCTTGATTCTGATCAATTTAAAGTGAAGGGCCCGAATAAGGCCGGCCAGACTGTAGGCAGCGCCGTAGGCGGCGGAATCCTGGGCACAATCATTGGTTGCGCTGTGGGCCGCGGCGTCGGATGCGCGGTAGGTGCAGGCGCCGGCGTAGCGGCCGGTACCGCAGCTTCAGCAGCATCATCCGGACCGCAGGTTTGGATTCCGGCCGAAGCTCTGGTGACCTTCCACCTGAATTCGCCGTTAACTGTTAACCCAGTAGGCCCACAGGAAGCGGCTCGCCTCGCGCAGGGCCTTTATCAGGGTGGACCAAACCTTTACCGGCGCGGTCCGTACGCCTACGGTTACGGCGGCGGACCCTACGCCTACGCGGGGTATCCCTATGCCTATGGGCCAGTGTACTACCGCCCGTATTACATGGTTGGCGGAGCCTATTACTGGCGCTAAGAGTCTGAAAACATTCAAAAGAAACGGGCATTTCAGAAAAAATGAGATGCCCGTTCTTATTTTGCAGTCCATTACCCGCAAAACGCGCACAATACATTCATGAGATCGACAATCACATCCAATACGTCGAACCTTGCGCCCTTTGCCATTCGCTAAAGAGACAAAAACAGCTACATAGGGGGTACCCCCTCCTACCTGGTAGTAACTAATCATGGTGACAGTAGTAACCAATTCCTCCGAGATGGGAATTGAGAAGCCGCAGGCACCGTCCTTCGCAGAGACGAGCTTGCTAACTCACTGACTCGCCACCCCACAAACATGAAACCGGTGCAGCGAACAGCCGATCTCCAAAAGCAACAGTCTTCGTCCCATCGTATAGAACAACACCCAGCTTCAAATCCTCTCCACAGTTGCTTTGAATCTTGCGTAGTCCTTTAAAATCAGTTGTATACACAGTTGCTGCCGGTTTTACATCGATCCCGACCAAAGCCCCTGTCTCGTCTTCGACCAGGAATTCCACCTCGTCCTGATCCTTGTCCCGATAGTGATTGATCGTGTAGATCTCTTCTGACCAAATGGCCTGCTTCATGATCTCTGAAAGCACAAAAGTCCGCAGCAGCGCACCAAAAGCATGGCGATTCCTGGCAACTTTCTCCGGGCTCAGCCCAAGCATCGCTGCATGAAAGCCGGAGTCAAGAAAATGCAGCTTCGATGTCTTCACAAGCCGGCTCAGCCCACTCTGAAACCAGGCAGGAACGCGGTGTATAAGAAACAATTGCTCCAATACAGCCATATATTTCTGGGTCGTCTTGTCGTCTATCTCCAACTCGGACCCAATGTGCGAAAAGTTGGTAAGCTTCCCAGAATGAGTGGCAAGCGACTCAAGTAGGCGGGGCAACCGGTCAAGCTTTTCCACCCCGGAGATCTCGCGTACATCTCGCCGTAAAAGGGCCTTCACGTAATCCCGCGCCCAGGCCTTCCGGCGGGATTCCTTGCGCCGCATCAATTCTGGGTAGCCGCCAGTCACGACATTCAGGACTAGATCGTTCCCAATCAGTGTGAAGGGAGGAGTCACAAATTCACCGCGGAATGCTGCCTTCAAAAATGAAGGCTTTTTGCCATCGATCTCTGCCCGGGAAATCGGCAACAGGGTGATGACTTCCATACGCTGTGCCAGGCTCTCCGGCAGATTCTGCATTTGAGCGATGTCGATAGAGCTGGTCAGCAGAAATCTCCCCGGCCTGGGATCGTCTTCGATAGACAGCTTGATCGCTAAGAACAGATCTGGCGCCCTTTGCACCTCATCGATGATCACCGAATCCAATCCGCGTACAAAGCCGGTCGGATCGTACCGGGCAGACTCCAATGCATCTTCGTCTTCCAGTGTGCTGTATCGTCCCATCTTCGAAATGAAAAGCCGTACCAAACTTGACTTTCCCGTGCCGAGAGGACCAACTACCAATACTGCGGAGTTAGTTACAAGCGCGCGCGCGATTGATTCTTGAGCAAACCGTATGAAAAAATTGGAATTAGCGCCGTTCATTGTGGAATCATAGAACGTATGATCCAGATAAATAAAGACGACAAATAGAGGATGAACCTCGTAAATATACAGATACTTATCGGTAAATCTCGGAACCAAAGATCCCTAATTCAGGATAAAATTTGTGATATATGCGGATCGAGATCGCGACAATTTGCCATCAGACCATAACCTGGTAGCCTCTTGCTTCAAAGCTCGAACATTCCGGCTCTCGCGTAGATGTGTCGGTGAAGATCATGGATTTGGTTAATAATTGCCCCGTGCAAGAGAGGGGATAAGCGATGGGCTTCCTGATTCAACCATGGCATTTGATCGTATTTGCAGTGGTAATGTTCCTTGTGTTCTTCACAATAGGAAAAATGTCAAAACGACCCTAGTATTTTGTCAACTGTTTGAATACCCCGATTCTGAGCCACGGAAGCTCAGGCACCTCGTTGTGACCAGCTTTCCCTGTGCTGCGTCGTCTATAATGGCAAAGAATCGCGCTAATCGAGATGAGCGCGAGAATTGCGCATCCGTGATGGATGCCCTCCTGGGAGCCCAGGCCATTTTGGGCCGCGCCGACAGAGAAGGGCACATCACTCCAGCGTGTAGAGAGTAGAAGGTGTAAGTCCATCCATGATTCGTTTCCTGCAAAGAGACAGCCGTGTCGTGAAGGCATTTTTCGTGGTCATCATCGGGATGGCCTCAATTTCAATGGTCGTGTACCTGATTCCCGGCCTCACCGGCCAAAATGCTGCAGCCGCCGATACTTACGCCGTGGTTTACCCCCACTGGTATAGCAAGCTGTTTTCCTCCGGCTCCACGGTGAGCCAACAGTTGGTGGAAAAAATGGCGCGGGCGCAGTTACAGCAGCAGCGCTATCCTGATAACCCGATGATTCTCGGGCTGTTCGAAGACCGTGTGGGCAAGCAGCTCGTTCAGCAGGCAATTCTTCTGGACGAGGCTGAGAAGCTCGGCATTCGCGCCACAGAAGACGACGTACGTCAATATCTGCGAACAGGATCGGCCGGTCAGGTGCTCTTCCCCGGTGGCAATTACATCGGGGACGACAAATATGCGGACCTGGTAGCTACCCGATTCAATATGACGGTTGCTGAGTTTCAAGAAGACGTACGCCACGACATCATGATCCGGCGTCTGCAAGCGTTGATAACGGCCGGCGTCTCGGTGGGCGACCAGGAAGTTCGCGACAACTATCGCAAGGGCGCCATCAAGATCAAGTTCGATTACGCGGTGATCTCCGCGGACGATGTCCGCAAGGGAATCAACCCCTCCGACAGTGATCTTGAATCCTTCTTCAAAAAGAATTCCGCCCGCTACGCCTCGGCCGTGCCTGAAGAGCGCAAGATCACCTATTTTGCGTTTACACCTAATGACCTTCCCGGTGGTGTCCCAACGCCGACCCAGCAGGAGATCAAAGCCTACTTCGACGCGCACCAAAGTGAGTATCAGACGCCCGAGCAGGCGCGGTCCCGGCACATCCTGATTAAGGTGGACGCGGGTGCTGACCCCAAGGCAGATGCCGCCGCCAAGGCCAAGGCCGAGGCGCTTCTCAAGCAGATTCAGGCCGGCGCCAATTTCGCCGAATTGGCTAAGCAAAACTCCGACGACCCAGGCAGCAAGGACTCTGGCGGCGAGTTGCCTTTTGCTCAGCGCGGCACCATGGTTCCCGAGTTTGACAAGGCCATCTTCACCCAGAAGATTGGCGATACGCAGATTGTAAAGAGCCAGTTCGGCTATCACATCGTTCAGGTGGAAGAGCGCAAGCCGGCGCACTCACAGGACATCAGCGAGGTGTTGCCAACCATTCAGGCCACGCTTTTCCGCCAGAAGGCAGCGGCCGCGGAAGAGGGCTACGCCCACGCATTGACTTCAGAGGCAATCAAGAATGGCCTCGAGAAGACAGCCGCAGCGCATCATCTTGAAGCCGTGACTACGCCTCCTGTTGGGAAGCAGGGAGTAATTTCCGCGCTTCCCGACGGTTCGCAGGTCATTACAAAGGCCTTTGAGTCCAAGCAGAGTGATCCACCTCAGTTCGCTCAGACCGGCGAGGGCTACGCCATCTTCCAGGTCACGGGCATCCAGCCCGCCCACGCGCCTGTATTTGCCGATTGGAAGACTCACGTTCTTGACGACTATCGCAACGAGCAATTGCCGCAATTGCTGAGCGCGAAGACCAGCGAACTAGCAGCCAAAGCCAAGGCCGAAAACGACCTCGCCAAAGCTGCAAAGGAAGTGGGTGCCACGGTGAAGACCAGCGACCTCGTTGGTCCTGACGGACAGGTTCCCGACCTCGGCCAGGTGGCGCAGGCAGCTCCGCAGCTTCTTGATCTGGCAGTGGGCGCCATCAGTGGGCCTATTGACACAGCGCGAAACGGCGTAGTGGCGAAGATCCTCGACAAGCAGGAGCCAACCGCTGACGAGATTGCAAAGAGCTTCGATCAGACCCGCGATCAGCTTCTGGAGCAGCGGCGTTCCGATGCATTCAATGTCTTTCTGGGCACCATTATGGCCGACTACAAGAAGAACAACCGCATCAGGATGAATGCCAAGTCACAAGGACCGCAGATTCCTGGCATGTAAGCTTGTCTTCATCTGAGCAAAGAGACAGGCCCGCAGCCGCGATGGTTGCGGGCCTTTTTGCATTCTCAGGCCTGTTCGGCGGGGCATGGTTCTTGCGAGGTAGCAACCGCCGCGGCTTTCTGAGGTTGAGTGCGGAGATTCAGCAGCACCAGCCCTGCAAGCACGACTGCCACACCCACCAGCGCACTCCAATGAATCTCTTCGCCGGCCACGAATCCCCAGAACAATCCCCAAATAGGCAGCACATAGGTCACAGCGACTGTGCGCGTTGGAGATATAGTTGCCAGCAGTCGGAAGAACAGTAAATAAGCCAACCCACTACCGAGAACTCCAAGAACGGTGACAGCCGCCAGTGACCTCCAGTGGAGAGTAGTCGGGTGTGGTCCGAACAGCGCAATCGGCATCAATACCAACCCTGCCAGTGTCAGTTGAAATGTGGCGATGACCACGGGCTCGACGCCTTGCAGCCAGCGCTTGGCGGCTACAGCGCCCGCTCCATAACTGAGGCTTGCAATGGCAATCAAAACGGCTCCAAACACAAAACCCTTCGCGCCGGCCGCCGTCAGAACTCCAGATGTGTGACCGTACACAACACCAAGCACGCCGAGGAATCCAAGCACTACTCCGGCAGCCGTGAGCCGCGTGGCATGAGCAGTACCCAGAGTCAGCCCCAGCAGCAGAGCCCAGATAGGTGTGGTTCCGTTGATGATTGCAGCAATACTCGAAGGCACCGTTTGCTCACCCCATGCGAAGAAGCAAAACGGCAGCGCGTTGTTGAGTATCCCCACGACTAACAACGCGCCGATAAGTTTAAGCGGCGGCAGTTTGTGACGGCCCAGTTTGAGCACAGTCCACAAAAAGAACGACCCAAAGGTGAGGCGTCCAAACGCAACCCACACCGGCGGCAGGTCAGCACCCGCCAGCTTGATGAGGATGAACGATGCTCCCCATACAGCTGAGAGCAGAAACATTTCGAGTGCATCGCGGAGTCTCACTTTGCCCGCCTCCTCAAGAAATCTATAAAGCATTCCGAAATCGATGTTCCGCTCAAGTGCGACGAAAGTCTTCCCGGAACTTGCTCTGTCCTCTCAATAGATTCCCATGGATCGTGAAACGGAGCCACGAAAGATAACGATGGCATCCATCTCCAGCGGAGATGGATGCCATGTGCGTTGATTGTCTAAAGTCAGATCCAGCTAACGCAAGTTGGTCGTCTGGAAGGGAAGCCCTGTGGTAGGCCAGTGGCTCGGCTGTGCTTCAATGTTAGGCGCGATTGAAACACCTGCCGCCGAAGCGGGTGCAACGCTGACATTCCAGCCGTCGACAACTACCAGCGCATCCTCTCCATTAAACGCACTCGCCTCAGCTTCGAGAGAGATCGTGCGAGTTTCATTGCCAACCAGCGAGATGTAGTTATCGCTAGGGAACACAGGAAGCACGCGTTCTTCAGAATGTCCGCGGCGGAGTTGCAGATGCGCCATAAGTGCCACGTTGGTTGAAGGATTGTGGAGTGTCACCGAAACCAGCCGGTGGCCTTCAATGTCGTTGGCTTCTACTTTTGCCTCAAGCGTAACCGTGACCATTTTTTCGAGATCGGTAAGAATGTTGGGATAGCCCGGCTGCGCGACCCAGTAGAAATTCGAGGAAACAAGCTTTCCCTTTTCATCCCGCAAAACGATTTTCAAAAAGTGTGTGGAAGTAAGCGACTCAGGGAATTTCACCGGCCCAAGATCCGTGACCGATGAACCTGCCGCCGTCACTTTGTCTTCATACTCTGAAGCCAGCGATCCATCCAGGCGATAGATGAAAACATGCGCAGTGGCGCCCGTGAGAGCCTCGGGCAAGTTGTTGATGACCTGTAATTCGCCATTCGCTTCGTTGAACTGAATGTGTACCAGTTCGCCAGCCTTCTTCACTGCAAAGAGCGAGGAGTTGGGTTCTAGATCGTAGTGATAGAGCTGCCATACAAAGCTCGGCTGCGCGGGGTGGCTCATCCACGTGATAACGGCCGTGGTCGGATGAAACATCTGCGCATTGCGCCCCTCGTACATGGCACGGTAGGCTTCATAGTTCATCAACTGCGCTTTGCGTACGAAGTCTGCGAGATTAGAGATCTTGCCATAGCGCGCAGCCAGAGTTGCTGGATACCAGTCTCCGCCCGAGGCTCCCTTGGCCAGGTCATGTTCGGCCCAATCGTCGGTGATCGTTTCCCAGTCTTTCTTCGGCATCATTCCATGAATGGATTCAAGAGTAGGCACCGACACGCTGCCGGTTTCCGTCTTGAAATAATCGTCGGTGACCTTGTAATAATCGCGTGGTGTACGCCAGAAATACGGACCACCCGAGCGCACACCCGCACCATCAGTGGAACTAGGCTGATAGCGTCGTGTGGGTTCGAGTTCCGCCATCAGCTTGCGCAGAGCCGCATCAATCTCCGGCGGAGGAAAGCCTTCATTCCGCGCGCACCACAACATGATCGCGGGATGGTTGCGGAACCGCAGAATTTTCTCGCGCACATTCGCAACGTAAGTTTCGAGATCGGTAGGATTGGGGCCATCGCTCGGGTTGGGCTGGAAAAACTCGTCCCAGATGAGAATGCCATACTTGTCGCATAGCTCATAAAAGTCTTCGTTGGTACTCTGTCCAACCCAGTTGCGAATAAGGTTGACGTTGGCAAGCTGGTGCATGCGAATCTCCGCATCCAGTCGCGCGCGTGGAATCCGTTTCAGCGCTTCATCGAGTCCCCAGTCGCCGCCACGGATAAAGATTGGAACGCCATTTACGCTGATCGTCAGTGTGTCCGTGCCAGGAACGCTGTAGCTGATTTTTCTCACGCCGAAGCTCACGTCCTGCGCATCGGAAACCTGCCTCTTCACCTCGAAGCTCAGATGCAGCTTCAAGAGATTCTGCGGCCCGTATCCATTTGGCCACCAGAGCGGCGGATGGTCCATATGCAGCACAGGGAATTCTCTTGAATCGAAAGACACGGTCTGCGTTGCATGAGCCGCCAGAGTGACGGGTCGTCCAAAAGTGATGCTCCCAATGTTGCCGGACACTTCTCCTGTTACAGGCTGGTCTGTAACATTCTCCACTGTTGCCTGCACGCCAATATCAGTAGAGTCTGTGCGCGGTAGCGGGAGATCCGTAGTCACGAGTGGGTCTTTCAAGACCACAGGCCCGGTGGTCGAGAGAAACACTTTCTGCCAGATTCCAGTATCGCGGTCGCGGATGGCCGGAACCCAATCCCAGCCGATCGTGGACAGGAAGGTAGGTCCGTCGATGGCAGTCTCACCGCCGTTGAGTCCCAGCCCGTTGCGCAGTGTGTGCTCGTGTGAAACTCCGGGATGTGGCTGCGGTGCGACGAGCACCGCAAGCACGGCCTTCTGTCCCGGCGTCACATTCTGCGTGATGTCGAAGATGCCGCGTGCAAATGCGCCGCGTGTGGTTCCAATCTGCGTTCCGTTAATCCAGACAGCCGAAGCGTAATTGATGCCATCGAAGTTGAGCCAGATGTGCTGACCTTTGTAAGAGGCTGGAACGTCGACCGATGTCCGATACCAATAGGACGTGTGAGCCAGGCTTTCTGGAATTGTCTCTGGGCGGTTGTTTTCGCCGTAAAGCGGCTCCGGATAAACGTGGTTGTTCACCAGCGTGGTGAGCACGGTTCCGGGAACGGTGGCTGAATACCATCCTGAAGTTTTGTAGGCCGCGGCGGAAACTTCAGAGCTGGCTTCAGGAACTTTAGCCACATCCTGTAACTGCCAACCGGTGGACAGGATGAGCGGTGTGCGTCCTGCCGGTTGTGCCGACGCTGCTGCAGGAGTCAGGAATCCTGATATCGATACCAGAGCAAAGGAAAGTATGTGGCCAAAACGACTTTTCAATGAATTCATGCCTCGGATTTTTCGGAAGAAGTTGCGGCAGGTTCGGCCGGACACACGGATTATACCGGCTTCCAGCGCGTGGCATCGCCTTCCACCAGCTTTGCATCCGATAATGGATATATGGAATTCAAACGCTCCTCCGGAGTTCTTCTGCATGTGAGCTCGCTGCCTTCGTATGGCGGCATCGGCGACCTCGGTCCAACGGCCTATGAGTTTGTAGCATTTCTTGCCGCTGCCAAACAGCACGTGTGGCAGGTCCTGCCTCTATGCCCAACGGGATACGGCAACTCACCCTACGCAGGATCGTCAGCTTTTGCGGGCAACCCTTTTCTCATAAGCCTTGAGCTTCTCTGCGACTGGGGTTGGATTGACGTTGAGCGTATAGCCGGGTTGGCCGGCCGAGGCGGCAATGTGGACTTCGGCGAAGTAGAAGGTCGAAAGCTTCCACTCCTGCACGAAGCGGCTGCAAGCTTTCTTGACCGCGCCCAGCACGATCCGAAGCTTGCAGGCCAATGGGCGGAGTTTGAAGAGTTTTGCCGCGCTGAATCAAGTTGGCTCACCGACTATGCGTTTTATGCGGTACTCCGCAAGGAATACAACACCGGTGCCTGGACCGCTTGGCCCGAGCCTGTGCGCAAACGGCAACCTGAGGCGCTCGCCCAAGCTGCGCAGAAGCATGACCGCGCGCTCGCGCAGGAGCAGGTGTTGCAATTTGCTTTCGCCAAACAATGGGCCGACCTGCGCGCCGTTGCAGCGAAAAGCGGCATACGGATTCTCGGCGATGTGGCGATCTTCGTAAATATGGATTCATCCGACGTGTGGGTGCATCCAGAGCTTTTCGAGTTAGACGAGGAACTGAGGCCGGTGCGCATCGCCGGTGTGCCACCAGATTATTTTTCACCCACAGGCCAGCGTTGGGGCAATCCGCTCTATCGGTGGGACGTGTTGCAGGAAAGTGGTTTCGAATGGTGGATCGACCGGATTCGACGTGCCTGCGCGTTATACGACATAGTCCGCCTCGATCACTTTCGCGGCTTCGAAGCCTACTGGGCAATTCCAGCGAATGAAGCAACAGCCATCAACGGTGAATGGACAAAGGCGCCAGGATTGGAGTTGTTTCGCGCTTTGGAGACCGCGCTTGGACCGCTCCCTCTGGTAGCCGAAGACCTGGGCCTGATCACCGCCGAAGTAGATGCGCTACGCCTCGGGTTAGGCATGCCGGGGATGAAGGTAATTCAGTTCGGCTTCAGCGACAAGAGTGCGCATATGCACCTACCCCAGCAGTACACACCTGGCACCGTGGCCTACACCGGCACGCACGACAACGACACGACTCAGGGATGGTGGAACACTACCAATGCAAATACCCACGCCGCCATCGAGGCATTCGTGGGTCCGGTTGCAGGAAGACCGGTCTGGCCTTTGATTCGAGCCACAGCCGCAAGCGTCGCAGAGCTTGCAGTAGTTCCCGCCCAGGATCTACTTGAACTAGCCTCGGAGGGGCGAATGAATACGCCGGCAGTTGGAGCAGGCAACTGGAGCTGGCGCGCTCCAGAGGGAAGCTGGAAGCCGGAACTGGCAGCCAAACTGGCGGCGCTTGTCGATGTGACCGATCGTGAAAACGACCCGCTTGCAATTGATGCGAAGGAAGAAATGCCTTAGCTCAAACGATCGGAAGACTCTGGAAAACAGTCCCTCGGGAACTTCAGATGAGAAATTCGAAGCGATTAGCCGCAGCGTAAATGCCGACCTTCGTCCCGTCGCAATCTCCAGTAATCTCTTTGATTGGATGAATCCCCTTGTAATCGCCTGATCCGGATTCTTCGTCTAAAGCAGTGGCAGAGACCTGTGGCAAGGCGAACTCGCTGGCCTTTCTGCGAATTCAAAAAACTTTGGAGCCTACCAGAGGTTCGCTGTTCTGCCTGTCCCTCATCTTTTTGAAGATGGGGCCCTGTAGAGACGCGTCCTCTCAAAACTCCCCTTTAAGGTCGCGTGCGTCAACAGGCTTGCAGGCTGATCTGTTGTATTGTTGCCCTGTCGGCGTATGTTGCCGCCACTGAATCGTCCGCTCAAAGCAGCATCTTTCGCAACACCGATCTTTCGGTCGAATACGTAGGATCAAAAAGCTGCGGAGAGTCAGGCTGTCACGCGGAAATCTATCGAAATTACATTCCTTCCGTCCACGGTCAATCGATGGCCGCGGCCAATATTCCCAGCAACCTTGCGCGCGTGCCGAATCCTGTCACCGTTTTCAACCCCAAAAATAATCGCTACTACACTGTCTACCAGAAAGACGGAGACCTCTATCAAGGTGCTTACGAAGAGAACAAGAAAGGACACAAGACCTTTCAGATCGACCACAAAATCGATTATGTGGCTGGTGGAGAGAGCGTCGGCTACAGCTATCTGTTTCAAGTAGGCCCATGGATATTTCAGGCACCGCTTAGCTACTACGCGCACTCGAAAACATGGGAGCTTTCGCCCGGCTACGTGGCCGACGATGTAGGATTTACGCGAGTAATGACGACAGGTTGCCTGCTATGCCATAACGGCCAGCCTGATCCGGTAGCCAAGCGCGACGGCATGTTCAAAGATCCACCGTTCCGGTTCGGCGAACTCGGGATAAGCTGCGAGAGTTGCCACGGCCCAGGCGCACTTCACGTGAATGAAATGCACGCTAAGAAAGGCCGCGTACTCGCCGCCAATGAAGTAGACACGACGATCGTGAACCCCGCCAAGCTGTCCCCGCGCCTGGCCGACGATCTTTGCCAGGAGTGCCACCAGGCCGGGGATGCCCAGGTTATCTATCCCGGAAAAAGCGTGCTCGATTATCGCCCCGGCACTCCCCTCGCCGATACCATTGCGATTGTGAAACGGCCCATCAAGCCGGAGCAGCGCGAGGAAGCCAATCGTCTTGAAACCAATCCTCCCATTCGCGGCAGCCTTGAACAACCGCTATGGTGGAAGAACTCCACGCTCGAGCTGAGCAGGTGTTACCAGGCGAGTCACGGAAAACTCACATGCTCCACCTGTCATTCAGTCCATCATGAAGCCAAGCCGGGAGAGGAAAAAGCAGCCTACCGTGCCGCATGCCTCACCTGCCACACTGAGAACAGTTGCACACTCAAGCCCGACGATAGCAAGCGCGTCGCAGTGGCCGACTATTGCATTGAATGCCACATGGAGAAGCGTCCCGTAGCTGGCATCGCGCACTCGAATGACACTAAACATCGCATCGTGCGCTATCCCGGCCAACCGCTGCCTGATGTTGCATTCGAACAACCCAAGCCTGACCTCCCCGGCCTCCTTTGGATGAACCGGCCGGCTGGCGAAGCCGATGCCCACATGCCCAGCCTGGCGCAGTTGGAGGCCTATTTCACCGCGGCGCGCAAGGATCCAACCCTGTGGCCGCTCTGGTTCCGAAAGCTGAATGAGTTGAGCAAATCGGAGCCGGACAACCCAACTGTGCTAGCTTCGTTAGGCGTAGTTGCAATGGCGCAGAACAAAGACTACTCCAAGGCAGCAAAGGACTTTACACTCGCGATCAAGAACGGCTCGGAGGAGCCGATCACTTTTCTTAATTTGGCCACGGCGCTCGGAAACCTGGGGCGCGGCAAGGAAGCCGAGGCAGTCCTGGAGAAGGGGCTGGCCGCGTATCCCTATTCTAGTCAGTTGACGGCCGCGCTTGCGCAGCAATACGCGATCGATTGGAAGGCATTCCGTGCGCGCAAATTGATAGAGCAATATCGGGCGGTATTTCCGGAAGACCTCGCGGTGAGGGAAGTGGAGAAGCACCTGGATACTGCCGGAAACGTTGACCCGTCCAGCGTGCCCAACGGCACGGTTCCGCCGCCGATGCCGAGGTAATGCGAGGATCCACCCGATCGCCGCACAAATTTGCCGGCCGTGCCCGTTTTGTTCCCGAACCAAATGTTGTTATCCTTGCGGCACATGGAAAATGCGGCGATTCAAACCCATGGACTCACGCGGCGCTTCGGCGCATTGACTGCTGTTGAGGATGTCACGCTAAGCGTGGCTCCCGGACAATTCTTCGGTTTCCTGGGACCGAACGGAGCAGGCAAGTCCACTACCATCAAGATGCTCACGGGCCTGCTCGAGCCAAGCGCTGGCACAGTCGAGATTCTCGGTCGTCCTTTCGGAGCCACCGCACTCGATCTAAAACGCCAGATCGGCGTTGTTCCAGAAGGCATGGCGCTGCTGGGTCGACTCACAGCAACCGAGTATTTGCATTTTGTAGGCCGCATGTATGGCCTTGACCGCCAGACAACAAATCAGCGAACGCAGGAACTCCTTGAATTCATGCAACTGGCCGACGAGAACAAAAAACTGGTGACCGACTTCTCGCATGGTATGCAGAAGAAGCTGGCACTCGCCGCCGCGGTAATTCATGGGCCGAAGGTGCTATTTCTCGACGAGCCCTTCGAAGGTGTCGATGCCATTGCCGCAGGCATGTTGAAAACCATGTTGACCGGCATGATCAACCGAGGAGCCACCATCTTCCTCACCACCCACGTGCTCGAAATTGTGGAGCGGCTGTGCAGTCACGTCGCCATCATCAGCCATGGACGCCTCGTCGCCAACGGTTCTCTGGAAGAACTGCGAGCCGGTGTGGCCTCCACGCTCCCAGGTGCAGAGCAGGAGCAGCGGCTCACTCTTGAAGAAATTTTCCTCGCCATTGTGGGCGCCGGCGGGCAGCAGGAGCAGGCACAGGAGCTGACATGGTTGACCTAGCTGGCACCCGCCCCGATGGTGCTGGTCAGCCACAGGCCTTCGAAATCGGCGGCGTATTCGGGTCATTGGCACGCGCACAGTATGGAGCCATGTTCACCCTGCGCTGGGAGATGTTTCGAAGTGGCTTGCGCTCCATCCACGGAATTCTCGATCTGGGCGCAACCGGCATCGCTTGGATGATCTACGCCTTCCTGGGATTGCTGCTTGGCGCAGGCTTGGGAATCGCCTCCTATTACCTTGTCTCTGAAGCCCAGTGGCGCTATCTGCCAATTCTCTTCTGGGTGCTTTGCTTCCTGTGGCAGATGATCCCGGTGATGCTCGCCTCTTACCAGGAGCAGTTCGATCTTGGCATTCTGCTGCGCTTCCCAGTCCACTTCGAATCGTACTACCTGCTTTACCTGGTCTTCGGATTGCTCGATGTTTCAACAGTTCTGGGAGCGGTAAGTTGTCTCGGCATCTGGATCGGAGTTGCAGTGGCGAACCCCGGGCTGCTGCTCTGGACCACACTGGCGCTGGCAGTATTTGCTGCATTCAATGTTTTGCTGGTGCGGGCAATTTTCGCCTGGATCGAGCGCTGGCTTCGGCAGCGCAAGACGCGCGAGATTCTAGGCGCAGTGTTCATGGTTGCGCTCTTGAGCCTCCAACTGATGAATCCCGCGATTTATCAGAAGAGACACGCCGGACGCAGTCACTCGCAGCAACAGGCGGAGCAATTTGAAGCAGCGAAGGAGCGCTATAAGCCGTATTTGAAACAGGCCAACGCCGTGCAAAAATGGCTTCCGCCAGGTTTGGCCGCACAGTCGCTGCGTGAGGCCGTGGAGCAGCAGCCTGCAGCAGGGCTGGGCCTTCTTGGCGTTTTGTGCCTCTACGGGGTTTTGGTAGGGGGCGTTCTGGCAATCCGGCTCAAGTCCGAGTTCCGTGGCGAGAGTCTAAGTGTTGCTCCAGGGCGGTCAAAGTCCGTGGCAGGCAGCAGCAAGACATCTGCGGGTCTTAGCCTTTCAGGCGGGGAGAGTCTCGAACGCGGAGGCGCTCGGATGCTCGCGGGCTCGGGCCCCATTGCCGCAGTGATCGAGAAGGACGTGCGGGCACTCATGCGGACTTTGCCTTTGCTTTATGCCATCGGTGCACCGCTCTTGCTGGTGCTGGTTTTCTCAAGTGTCTTCCTCAAGAACGGCCCAGTGCAGACGCCGGTGTTTCCGCTTGCGCTTCCCATTTGCATGGTGTACGCTCAACTCGGATTCACGCAAATATTCTTCAATAACCTTGGCGCCGAGGGCGCGGGCATCCAGTTGTATTTTCTTTCACCCACTCCAATCCGAACGGTTCTGTTAGCCAAAAACCTGTTGCACGCCACTCTATTTGCGGTCGTAGCGATCGTGGCCGCAGTCCTTGCTGCGTTGCGCCTGGGGATTCCTGATGGCGCCGTAATAGCAGCGACAGGCGCGTGGCTGGTGTTTTCATTGCCATGCAATCTCGCCGCCGGCAACATCTTTTCGCTCAAGATGCCTTACAGAGTGAACCCTGGCCGCATTTCGCGCCAACGCGGTTCGCAGGCCAATGCACTTCTCAGTCTTCTGGTTCAACTTGGAGTGCTCGCAGCAGGCGCTTCCGTCTTCGCACTGTGCTGGTTCCTTGAGAGGATGTGGCTCGCAGTACCGATCTTTCTCCTGCTGGCTGTGGGCGCGGTGTATGTGTGGAGACGTGTGCTGGATAACTCCGATGCCATCGCCTACGAGCGCCGAGATGCGCTCATGGCAACACTAATGAAGGAAAGCTGACAAACACAAACATTCTGACACTCTGAGCAACTTGACTTGCTTTGTAAGTTACATCTGAACGCCTTGAAAGACGCACCGCAAACGCTCAGTGTCCCCTTCTTGCGATTTCTTATTATCGCAAGGGCGGGAGACCACAAATCTCATTCGGGCTCCTGTTCATAAGGAGCAGCCTGACTCCCTGCGTCGAGTTACGGCTGAAATGAACAGATGTCGGAAATTGGGTCCGTCGCTGACTCGCTAACTTGCTATCGCGGCAAAGCCACGGCTAACTTGCTGAATTTATTCAGCCGGATTTCTTGTTCATAGGGAGCGAAGCGGAGTCGAAGGACCTGCATTTCGGGCACATAAAAGCTTGCGAGCCTGCCACGGGGAATCCGCGAACCTCCGATCCATCACACGAATCACTAAAAACTAATCACTAATCACTAATAACTAATCACTAACAACTAATTACTAATCACTTTCCAGCTACTCCACATCCGCCCAGTTATCCTCCGGATTGCGGTCAATGAGCTTGCTATAAGGGTCAATTGCCGCGCGAGTCGGCGGCTCATTCACAATAAACTCGAGGGTCGTATGCGGCTGCGTGATCCAAACCTTCTCTGTGTGCAATGGCTCCTCACTGTCTTTCTTGCCCTTGAAGACGCCCACTTCGATCAGGTCGTGAATGGGAATCTCGGTTTCCGCACCTTCTCCGTTGGCACGCATCTTGCGCGCATCCACAACCAACGTCACTTTGTACTTATGATCCGCAGTAGGTTGCACCTTTGCTGATACAGCTTTGTTGTCATAAAGCGTGATGGTCTCAAACATGTCGGTGATCATGTATTGCAGATCCGCCGGCGTCTGTTTGCGCAGAGACTCAACCAGCCCGCGCGTGTCAGGATACGGAGGTCCGTTCATCTTCCACTGATCCAGAAACTCTTTCAGCGCAGTGTTCAGCTTGTCTTCACCGATAGCGTCAGAAAGCGCGTAGAAAGCCATCGAGCCCTTCTGGTACCAAACGTACGGCTCGTTTTGTACCAGCACCAATGGCGGCTCATGGCGAACTTCGCCGGCACGTCCGCGCAGGTAGCCGTCAAGCTCATGCTTTAGAAACCGCCGCATATGTTCATCGCCGTACTTGTGCTGCATCACACGCAGCGCAGAGTACTCAGCCAGGCTCTCCGACATCATGTTCGAGCCCTTCTCATAACCGCCGACGAGCTGATGACCCCACCATTGATGCGCTAACTCGTGCGCCGTAACAAACCATGTGAAGTCGATGTCATCCGGCCGTTGCAGTCGACCAATGAACCCGATCCCTTCAGAATAGGGAACGGTGTTGGGAAACGACTGCGCAAAAGTCCGATAGCGCGGAAACTCGATGATACGGAATTGGTCAAATTGATAAGGCCCGTAGTTCTTTGTGTAGTAATCCAAACCTGACTTAGCCGAGCCCAACATCTTGTCCAGGTCGTAAGTATGCGATGCCAGGTAATAAATCTCCAGCTTTACTCCGTTCCAGTTATCGCGCTTGATTGCGAAATCGCCGGAAATATAGCTGAAGAAGTCCTGGATCTTCGTAGACCCCATGCTGTACTCAAAGTATCTGCGCCCGTCCTGCTGCCACTCACGCTTCAAATCGCCAGGCGAAATGGCTATCTGGCCTGGCGATGTGCTGACAACAGAGTGATAGGTCACGAAGTTAGAATCCGCGCCGAACAGATCTGTATTCATCCCATATGCATCACCGCGGTCAGGTAACTCCTCCAACGGTCCGAGTTTTTCCTCACGTCGCCGGACGGGGTTGTCCAGTTCGCGTCCCGGGCTATAGCCGAGCGATGGGAAATAATCGCGATCGAAGAAAGTTCCGTTATATGCAAACTCAGCCTGCTCATTCGCATTGCGAAAGCCGGGATTCTCATATCCGCATTGAAAGCGAATCTGCAGCGATTCTCCGGGGTTAAGAGGTGTAGCGAGATGATAGATCCAAAAGCCATGGCCTGTGTCGGCAAGCGTTGTTGAGGATGCGCGATCAAAAGAAACTTCCTTTAGCGACTTGCGGCCGTTGGTTACATAAATGTCCTGAATTGGCTTGTCAGTTTCATTAACCGCGGTGTAAGTCCCCGTCGCGTTGAAGCTACGATTCTCCGGATAGATGTTGACCGCGGTATCGACAGCAGTAATCTTCGGAATCGGCGCACGCTCGTATTTCTTATACAGCTTTTCGTACTCCGCCTGAATTTTGCGAGTGTCCTGATCGGTGAGAAATGGATTAAGGACGTGAGTGTTGTAGAAGTACCACGAGCCGCTGCCGATCGCAGCCAGCAACGGCAGCGCCAGCAGCGGTGCGTATGAAGGAAGTGACCGCTTTGCAGTTTGTATCCGCGCCCGCAAACCTGTTTCTGCGCCGCGTCGCGCCAGCAGGCTGGCCAACACGCCCAGAAAGACAGCCCAGGCAAGCCAATAAAATGTGGACCAGAAGATGGGCATCACGAAATGGCCGTAGCCATTCATGTCGGAGTACGTACCCTGCACAACGTCATCGAAAAGATAAAGCTTGTCGGCAAATCCAACCCGCTCCAGAATCGTGGGGATTAGGAAAGCTCCAACTGCAATGCCGTGTGCAACGAACTTATTGCCCACAACTGTTTGTAGAAAGAATGCCAGAAGTGCAAAGATGAGCACCTGTGGGAAGGTCACAAGATAGAGCTCCTTGAAGTACTGCAGGAGCTCAAAGTTATAATATCCGCTGATTGCCTGGGAGATTACGCCGCAAACCATTACTGTGGTGAGGAGAAATAGCTCCGCAGCCGAGAGCGCAAAAAGCTTTCCTAGAGTATCGATCCAGCCACGATAGGGTAAGGCATCGTGAATCTGCTCGAAGTGCGTATCGCGTTCCCTCCAAACTAACTCCCCGGCATACATGGTGGCGACAATGAAAAGGAACAGCACACCGCCCCCTTCGATCGCCTGCAACATGTAGTAAGTGACCGGCCAAACATCTGACCCATTCAGGCTGCCGGCAAAGTGGCCGTTCAGCATGCAGATTGCAGCCATCACCAGTGTGATAGCCCAGAATGGTATCTCGCGGAAGATATTGCGAAAGTAGATTCGGGTAAGTGAAAGCAGTTGCTGCGTGCCCGTCGCGAAGCCAAACCGGGTGGAAACCTCGGGCAGCAGGTGATGAAAGCGCGGCGCCGCAGGGGCGGTCGACTCCTGCTCGACCTTCTTAAGTTTGCGACTTCGGCGGGCAGTCAGTGCCTCTGCTGACATGGGGAAGAAAATGAATACCGCTGCCAGCGCAATTAGACCTACCGATCCCCATACGATGCGATTCCACAGAAACATGTCCTTGAGCGGAATCCAAAGCGTGTTTCGTTCTGCAACCGTCCAGTAGCGGGCCACACTGCCGCCAAGCAGCAACCCGACGGGATCAAACACTGCCGGCCAGAACGGCTTCAGACTACGCGTTTGCTGGACGGCAACGATGCCCATGAAATAAACGGCGTAGAGCGCCGCTCCTTGCAGGTAGACAACCATTACCCGTCGCGTTAGTGCTGCAACCAGAAAGAAGATTGTGCCCAAAAAGAAAATCTGCGGCGCCACAATAACCGCATAGTGGTAAGCCAGCATCGGCAGGTCGGGCGGAGCAATGCGCGTATGGTCGGCCCACGGTGCAAAGCCGCCGAGTAACTCGCCAAAAGGGAGGCCCAAAAACACCAGCAGCGTAGTTACCAGCGACCCCGCCCACCGTCCGCCGAGATAGGCGAACTTGCTGATTGGCTTGGTGAAGATCATCTGGTAAGTGTCACGCTGAAAGTCTCGCAGGATGGAAGTTCCGAAAATTGCTGCGATGACGATGGCGCCGAAAAAGCTGAATTGAAAATCCATCAACTGCGTTGCGAAAGGACCATTGAGCAGGATCTTGCCGGCACCGAGGGGACCAAAGTCCTCGGCCGCCACGCACAGAAATGTCAACAGAGTCCACAGGCCGAAGTAGCAATAAGTGGAGACGCTCTTCAGGCGAAGCTTGATCTCAAATAACAGAAAATCCAGAAACATAAGCGGCTTCTCCCGGCGAGACTTAGTTGACGCTCTGCGAATTCAAAGTGAGGAAGTAGACGTCTTCGAGCGCGGGGTCTACTGCGCGGAATCCTTCCCCTGGCGCAATGTCGGAGTGAATGCGAATCTCATGCGCGCCGCCCAGCAACTTCGTGGACACGACCTTGTATTGAGCAGATACCGCCGCGAACTCTGCCTCGGTGTGAACCAGCGTGCTATAAATTCCGCCGCGCAGTCTCTGCAATGTCTCCTCCGGCGCCCCTTCCAGCACTAACCTTCCGTTGCTTATGATCGCCATGCGGGGGCATAACTCGCGAACGTCGTCCACTATATGTGTAGACAAAATCACAATCACATCCTGCGCCAGCGAACTAAGCAAATTCAAAAAGCGGTTCCGCTCCGCCGGATCAAGTCCTGCGGTAGGTTCATCCACGATAATGAGCTTCGGATTTGCGAGCAGCGCCTGCGCGATGCCAAACCGTTGCTTCATGCCACCGGAGTAAGTGCTCAGCGCCTTTTTGCGCACGTCCCAGAGATTAGTCTGCTTGAGCAACGCATCCACAATGTCTTTGCGCTCGCCCGACTTATGAATTCCCTTCATCACCGCCAGGTGGTGCAGCATGTCCACCGCCGAAATGCGCGGGTACACTCCAAACTCCTGCGGCAAGTAACCTAACTGCCTCCGCACTGCATCTTTGTTCGCGACCACGTCCAGGCCATTGAGCAAAATAGTGCCGGAGTCCGGTTCCTGCAGCGTCGCAATCGTTCGCATCAGCGTCGATTTCCCAGCTCCATTCGGACCCAGCAAACCAAACATGTTGTTTCCAATTGTCAAGCTCAGGTTATCCAGCGCCTGCACGCCGTTGGAATAACGCTTGGACAGTCCACGAATCTCAAGGCTCAAGGAATCTCTCCTTCAAGGGGGATTGTTCTGCTGCAAAGCCAGCGGGAACCCAGATAGTAGGAATGGTAACGCAAAATAGACGCTTCCGGTTCCAGGGAGTGAGCGAATTAGTCGTACGCATAAGGCGCGCATGCAGAAACTTGCAAGCGAGCGATACAATCTGACCGAATAAGTTTCCAAGAAAGAGAAGCATCATGACGGAGAAAGTCAGGTTGGATCGCCGCAATTTCCTGAAACAGGCAGCCGGAGCGGTAGGTGCCGTAACGCAGGCCGAGAGTTGGATAACTCACGCGCAAGGACAAGAATCTCACGGCGCCCAGGAAAACAATAATGCGCACACTGATCCGAGCTATCCACGCAGGTTTCGCGGACGCCAGCTTCGCATGATCTCTTTTCCTCTCGGCGGTGTCGCTGCCGGAAGCCTTGGGCTGGGTGGGCGCGGGCAACTGGTGAACTGGGAGATATTCAACAAGCCCAACAAAGGGTTCCGCCCGCAGTACGCGTTTCCGGCAATCTGGGCACAAGCGGGGAACGGAAAGCCGGTCGCGCGTGTGCTTGAGTCGCGCCTGCTGCCGCCGTTTGATGGGCAGGAGGGCCTTGGGTCAAGCAATGTTCCAGGGTTGAGCCGGTTGGAGTCAGCAACATTCACAGGCGAGTATCCGCTTGCACATATCGATTTTGAAGACCGCTCATTGCCTGTCAAGGTTGAACTGGATGCGTTTTCACCTTTCATCCCTCATGAGCCGGACGACTCTGGATTGCCCGTGGCGATTCTGCGTTATCGCGTAACCAATCCAGGCGTTGTTGCGGCAAGTGTTGGCATTTCATTCTCCATCGAAAATCCCGTGACCACCAAGGGAGACGATGACGACGCCGCGCGACAAAAATCGGATGAGGGGCGGCGAAACGAGTACCGCACCGGAGACGGAATCGTGGGCTTGGTGATGAGTAATGCCGCGCTTCCGGCAGATCATCCCATGTCTGGCGAGTTTGTGCTGGCCGCGAACGTGAGTCAGGGCGCGGAGGTTTCGCACTGGCTGGGATGGCCTGCTGGACGCTGGTGGAATGCGCCCCTCCACTTCTGGGATCAGTTCTCAAAAACGGGCGACCTGGGTGCTCAACCGGAACCGCACAATACCGTCGGCGTGCTTTCCCTCAAGAGAATCATTCCTCCAGGAAAGACCGCAAACTTTGAGTTTTACCTTGGATGGCGTTTCGCGAATCGCACGCCAGATTGGATTGGATGGCCGGCTCCGAAGGGTGAGGGCAAGACGGTCATCGGCAATGCTTACTCGGCTCGATTCAAAGGCGCATGGGAAGCCGTGAGTTACGCGGCAGAACATCTGGATGAGTTAGAAGCGGGTACGCGGATGTTTACCAATGCGTTGCGCAATAGCACTCTGCCTGCGGCGGTGAAGGAGGCCGCCAGTGCGAACCTTTCAACGCTCGCGACAACCACCTGCTTCCGCACTGCGGACGGCGAGTTTCACGCATTTGAGGGTAGCGGCGACCAGGCGGGGCTCGGCTTTGGCAACTGCACGCATGTGTGGAATTACGAGACGGCGACGGCATTCTTGTTTCCTTCCTTCGCTCGGTCGCTGCGGAGGAGCGCCTTCGGCTATTCCATGGACGATGCAGGCGCGATGCATTTTCGCCAGTTACTGCCGGAGGGCAAAGGGCGCTCTGGATATGCTGCTGCGGATGGGCAGATGGGACAGATTATTCATGCATGGCTTGACTGGAAGATTTCCGGTGACGACGCGCTGTTGAAGAGCGCATGGCCGAAAATAAAGAAAGCTCTTGAATTTGCCTGGGTTGAAGGAGGATGGGACGCCAATCGCGATGGCGTACTGGAAGGCGTTCAGCATAACACCTACGATGTGGAGTTTTACGGCCCCAATCCATTGTGCGGAATCTACTATCTGGGCGCGTTGCGGGCGTGTGAGGAGATGGCGCGCGCGACCGGCGACGCGGCGTCCGCTGAGAGATATCGCAAGCTGTTCGAGCAGGGAAGCCGTTGGATCGACGCGAATCTTTTCAACGGCGAATTCTACATTCAGAAAGTGCGGGGATTCCGCAAAGATGAAATTGCGAATAACCTTCGCGGCGATATGGGAACGGAAAACACAGAGACTCCGGAATACCAGGTGGGTGGCGGCTGTTTGGCGGATCAACTCATCGGCCAGTACCTTGTAGAAGTTGGAGGTATGGGGCCTCTTGTGTCGCCGGAGAATATTCGCGAGACGCTGCGCTCCATTTACAAATACAACTACAAGCCAACTCTCAAGGATCACGATAATGTGGAGCGCACTTATGCACTGAATGAGGAAGCAGCAGTCCTTGTTTGCAGCTATGGCAAGGCCGAGCGTCCGCACGTACCCTTTCCTTATTTCGCGGAGGCTTGGACCGGGCAGGAGTATCTCGTAGCCGCCCTGATGATGAATTGGGGCATGGTGCAGGAAGGCGTTGAGTGCGTGCAGAATGTGCGCGCACGCTTCGACGGAGAGAAGCGGAATCCCTGGGATGAGCCGGAATATGGGCACCACTATGCGCGGGCTATGTCTTCGTGGTCAACGATCCTAGCGATGAGCGGCTTCATCTATGATGGAGCGGCGGCAGCCGTGGTCGCAATGCCGAAAATTCCAAACGATAACTTCCAGTGCTTCTGGTCGACGGGAACGGGATGGGGTACATACTCGTTGCGGCGACAGGAAGGCAGCACAGTTTTTACGATCAAGGTAATGAAGGGGGTACTTGCCTGCCGCTCCTCTGAGCTGGTCGTTGCTGGAACGACGGCAGCGGCCGAAACCGGCGGAAGAGCGGTGGAGCATCAGTTGATTCGAAGCAAAGAACGGGCAGTCGTAACCTTCCACGAGACTCTGTACATCACCTCGAGCGACGAACTTCGCATAACCGTGCTCGCATGAGTGAAGGTATGCTTCGGCGGATGTAACGGGTCCTGATCGACGGCGGCTTTTTGGGCCCGCGAATGCACCAATTCCTGCTGCTCAATTCTCCCATTCCTTACAACTCTGAAGCTCGACTGATAGGATTGTTTCGCCAGTGAATAAACGTTTTACCGAGGGAATCAATGAAACATTCTCAATTTCGCGCCGGATTCTCGATTTCGACGCTCACGTTCGCCTTTGTAGTCATGTTGGCTGTACCCGGCTTCTCGCAGCGCGGGCAGCCATCCAAACCCGCCGGTCCCTGGATGGACAAGAGCCTATCCCCTGACCAGCGCGCCGACCTCGTCATCAAAGAAATGACGCTCGACGAGAAGATCGCCACACTACACGGTGTCGGCATGCCTACCGACGATCCCCTGACTGTAGAGAATATGCCGTCCAACCGCGGCGTCGGCTATGAGGTCGGTGTACCCCGCCTCGGCATTCCCGGCATCGATATGAGTGACGCGGCCTATGGAGTCCGCTCCAGCGGAGCCAATGGCCGCTACTCGACCGCACTGCCAGCCAACGTGGCAGCAGCCGCCAGTTGGGATCCCGATGCAGCCTACGAATATGGCAAGTTGATCGGCATTGAACTCCGCGCGCAGGGCTACAACATGACGCTCGGCGGCGGCGTAAACCTCACCCGCGAGCCCCGCAACGGACGCACCTTCGAATACCTTGGCGAAGATCCCATTCTCGCCGGAACGCTCGTTGCACACCTCATTGAGGGAACCCAGTCCCAGCACGTCATCGGCGACATCAAGCACTACGCTCTGAACGATCAGGAGAGCGGACGCAATTCCGTCAATATCACGATCTCAAAACGTGCCGCCCGCGAAAGCGATCTGCTCGCCTTTGAAATTGGTGTCACGCACGGGCATCCAGCGGCCGTCATGTGCTCGTACAACCGCGTGCTTGGCGACTTCGCGTGCGAAAATAAATACCTGCTCACCGATGTGCTCAAAAAGGATTGGCAGTTTCCGGGCTTTGTTCTTTCCGACTGGGGCGGAACGCATTCTACGGAGAAAGCCTCTGCCGCAGGTCTCGACAACGAAGAGCCGGGACGCTTCTTCTATGAGGCCAAGTACAAGGCCGCTGTTGAAGCAGGCACCATTTCGCAGGCTGAACTCGACGAGCATGTTCACCGTATTCTGCGCTCCATGTTTGCCGCCGGCGTCATCGATTACCCCCGGCAGCGTGGCGTGATCGATCCATTCGCAGGCCTTGAGGTCGCGCGCAAAATTGAAGAGGGAGGCATCGTGCTGCTTAAGAACAAAGCGGCAACTCTCCCGCTCGTTCCAGTCCGCCTGCACACCATTGCAGTAATCGGCTCCCACTCTGACGTAGGCATGATCTCCGGCGGCGGCTCGGCGCAAGTCGATCCTCCCGGGGGCAACGCGATTGCCAAGCCGGGTGAGGGCGCCACGCATTGGCAGCAGGAAATCTGGTTCCCCACATCGCCGCTGAAGGCTATTCAGGAACGCGCACCCAAAGCTACCGTCAAGTACGACTCCGGGGACGATCCCGACGCCGCAGCCGCCCTCGCCAAGACTGCCGATGTAGCGATTGTCTTCGCCTATCAGTGGGAAAGCGAAGGCATGGACCTGCATACGCTCACATTGGCGCATGACCAAGACACACTTATCGCCAAGGTTGCTGCTGCCAATCCCCACACCGTCGTGGTGATCGAGTCCGGCAGTCCCGTCACCATGCCGTGGGTTGATGCACCGGCGGCCATTCTCGAAGCCTGGTACGCCGGTTCGGACGGAGCCAACGCACTGGGCAATGTTCTCTTCGGAAGCGTTAATCCCTCCGGCAAACTGCCCAACACTTTTCCGAAGAGCGACGCCGATCTGCCTCACCCCACCATCACACAACCGCCGCCCGAGTCCCGCCACTTTGATGGCGCTGTGACGCCAGAGCAGTGGGCCAAAGGCATGCCTGCTTTTCCGGTCACCTACGATGAGGGCCTTAAAGTTGGCTATAAGTGGTACGACGCGGAAAACAAGCCTGTCCTCTTCCCATTTGGTTACGGCCTTTCCTATACCACTTACAATTACTCCGGTCTCGCGGTAACTCCAGGCGAAAAGGTGAAAGTAAGCTTCACTCTGACGAACGCCGGTACACGCTCAGGAGCGGAGATCGCCGAAGTCTACGCCGCCCTTCCGGCAAGTGCTGAAGAACCTCCCAAACGGCTGGTAGGCTTCAGTAAAGTCCAACTCAAGGCCGGTGAAAAGAAGACGGTCGAAGTCGAGATCGATCCCAAGTACTTGTCCATCTTCGACGAGGCCAAAGACTCATGGACGCTGATCCCCGGCGACTACACCATCCTCGTCGGAGGCTCGTCAGACAAGCTTCCACTCAAGGCCACCGTCAATTTGAAGTAGTATTTAGTACCGCGGAAAAGCACGTCGAGGGGCAATCTCCAGCAGATTGCCCCTCGGTGTGTTTACGCGAGAACGCAACCGCCAATAAGCATCATCTAAGCGCTCCACACCGCTCCTCGAAATGCGCTATGCTTGCTCAAGTCAAGTTTCGCTATTGAAACTGAGTACGGAGATTTGCGGATGCCCAAGAGCAAGATCAAACGCCTGTACCTGATTCCGATCCTCTCAAAAGCCCTCGACGTAATTGAATTGTTGGAAGAGAGTCACGCCCCTGTGGCTCTGGAAGATGTCTACCAGAAGACGCAGATCTCGAAGACCAGTGTCTATCGCATTCTGAAAACGCTCGTTCACCGTGGCTATGTGGCCCAGGCGCAGAATGGACTTTATCGCCTGGTGTCCCGCCCTCGGCGACTGCGTTTCGGCTTTGCCGCTCAGAGTGCCGAAATGCCCTTTTCGGTCGCCGTAGCTCAAAGTGTCACCGCCGCCGCTGCTGCAACTGGCGTGGAATTGCTAATGCTGGATAACCGCTACGATCCCGACATGGCGATTCAGAACGCTGAAGAATTTGTGGCCAAGCGCGTGGATCTTGTGCTCGAGTTCCAGGTGGAAGAGCACGTTGCTCCTCGCGTTGCGCACATTTTCAAGAAGGCCGAGATACCGCTGATTGCCATCGATGTTCCTCATCCAAATGCGACGTATTTCGGTGTGGACAATTTCGAAGTGGGCTATGAAGCGGGCACCCTGCTGGCACTGCACGCACAGCGCAAATGGAAGAGCAGAGTCGATTGGGTGCTCGGCGTCGGATTCGCCGAGGCCGGCAGTTTTGTCCAGAGCCGCATCACCGGAGCATTTGAGGGAATCCGCGAGCGACTCGCCGAAATTCCCGCGGATCGCTACCTTCAAATTGAAGGTCGTGGCATGCGCCAGCAAAGCAAATTGGCGGTGGCGGAATTCCTTCACAAACGGCGCAAGGGAGAACACATTCTGGTGGCTGCCTCCACTGATTCAAGCGCACTCGGTGTACTCGATGCGGCGCGCGAGGCGGGGCGTGAATCAGACCTTGCCATCGTCGGTCAGGATTGCATTCCCGAAGTGCTCGCAGAGATGCGCCAGGGATCAAGCGCCCTTATTGGTTCCATCTCTCATGAGGTGGAAACCTACGGCCCGCGGCTCATCCAACTTGGCATCGCCCTGCTGCGCGGCCACGTAGTCTCCCCCTACAATTACGTCCGCCATAAGACAGTGACACAAGAAAGTCTCGCCATCGAAAACCCGCAATAAGGTTTCGCGAGCGCCGGCGAAAACAGCGGCTCTGCGTCAATGACCCTTCAACACAGAGCCGCCTATCGGAATCCCTAAAACTGAATGCGTGCAGTGAATTCGATCACACGCCCAGCGTCAGCCCCTTGTGCATAGCCGAAAGTTGCGCTCTGGATATTTGAGCCACCGCTGTTGAAGCCGATCGGCTGCAGTTGAAGAATGTTGAAAATGTTGTAGGCGTTCGCCTGGAAGCGAAGAACCGCATGATGATCGAGAGCGTCGAGCGCAACTTCCTTCGCGAAGCTCATGTCGGTGTCGAAATAGCAAGGTCCGCGGAAGCTGTTGCGCCCAATGCCCGGTACATAGAGAGGCGCGTTGACGCTGGTCGGCGGCGTTGTGTCAAAGTACGCCGGACCGCCCTTGGGGAAGTTGGATCCTGTCTGAAACGCAGTGTTGGAGCAACTCGAACCAGCGCCTCCGTAGTAGGCCAGCGGACGCGTCGGACCCACCAGGTTTGCGCCAGTGATCAGCTCATTGGCCTGTAGATCATAGGTGACGGGCGTCCATGGAAACGCAGTGTGATAAGTCATTACTCCATTCACCTGCCAACCATTCGCAACCGCTTTCACTAACTCACTTTTTGAATGCACATGAGGAAGTTCATACACGCCCGTCAGTGTAATGCGATGACGCACATCGTAGTCGGATGGACCCCATTCCGAGCGGTTGTTGGCAGGGTTGGTCTGGTTGGCGCTTGAATCCGCTGCATCTCCATTTGACACCTGATCAAGCGACTTCGAGTACGTATAGTACGCCGAAAAGAAAAGCCCCTTTGCCACATGGCGCGTAAGGTTGGCGTTCAGAGCATTGTAAGACTGATGCGAATCAGTCTGCGCAAAGTAGGCGGCATCAACGGGTGTAATCGACGTTGTGCCACCGCAATTTGTTGTCGGTGGAGTGCATTGCGAGTAAATGAAATTCTGATTCACGAGCCGCGCAAAGTTATAGCCGACGCTCCCTGTATACCCTACCGTTGCCACCAACCCATAAGGCAACTCGTATTGGAACTCCAAGGAATAAAGCAGGCTCACTGGCTGCTTGGTGTTCGCAGGCGCGCCATAGACTTCGAAACTTTCAGCGTTAATCACGCAGTTGCTCGCAGTCGAGCCAAACTCGCAAGGAAAACCCGTGGCAGGATTGATGCCGAGAGCAAGCGCGGGATTGATCGGATAACTAGACGGCGAAGTGCTTGTTCCCATTTCGTATTTAATGCCGGCCGAACTTGAATTACCAGCGCAGCAGAGTCCGAAATTCGCAACATTTGGCCCATCTTCGAGAGCATTGTTGAAGAGCGCAATGTCCAGATGATTATTGGCCATCGCAAAGCCTCCACGCACAACCAGCTTATGATTGAGCGGAGCCGGTGTGAACGCAAAGCCGAATTTTGGAACAATGTTATGTGGTTGCGCATTCCAAAGATGGTTGTGCAATTGCAGCGTGATACCGCTTAGCTCCTGTCCGGCCGGGCCGAGCACGGGATAGTTGATTTCAAAACCCTTGTTGCGCAGCGGTGTGAAGTACTCCCAGCGCACGCCCATATTCAACGTTAGATTGGGCGTTGCCTTCCAATCATCCTGCACATAGGCGGCTATGTCTTCTGAACGGAAGTAGCGCTGCGTAAGCGGCGTGCCTCCGGTGAATGGGTTAGCTTCGACTTGCTCGTAGATGGGCGCGTCGTTGGCGAACGTCCACAGGCCCTGCATCGCGTAAGTGGGCCGTTGATCGCCAAGTAAATTATCGTTGTCCTGCTCGAAGCGCACCTCTCCACCCATGCGGAGGACGTGGGAGCCCCAGGAATGCGTGGCCATGTCTCGAATTTCGTAAGTGTTTTCGGCATACACAGACGGTGTTGTCGAGCCCGCGTACGCTCCATACTGAATCGGCCACGGCAGTGTCTGTACATTGATATACGGAATGCCGAAGTTCGTCACACCGGCCGCATCTGTCACTCCGTTGTCCGCAAAGCGCGTACCGTTAGCGCGGAGTTCATTCAGCCATGTGGGTGAAAATGTGTGAATAAAGATTGCCGTCGCAGCGGAGTTGAGCGGCTTGAAGGGTGCGTCTGCCTGGGGACGCGAACCGGCTGCACCGGTGGTGCCATAGTTATCCAGCTTGGTGAAGTAAACGCTGCCAGCGAGATGGTCCCTGGACGTGAGGTCATAGTCGCCTCGCCCATTGAACTGATTGCCCCGACTGTGAGAAGGCACGTAGACCTGCACATTCTCAACGTCAGAAACTCCATCCAAGCCGCCTCCCAATTGCGTGTTCGCAGGAAACACTCCGATCTGCGAGGTACCACCAGGAGTAAGCGAGCCGATATCCAGACCCATGGCGCCATCGCTGCCAGTTGCTAGATTGCAATTCACTCCAGGGGTGAGGCCATCACAACTCGGTGTGAGAACAGTTCGAATTCGCGGCAACGCGCCAGGGTCGGCTAGAATCGCGGCGCTCACTCCACCAGCTCGCTGCGCCGCCACAGCTGCGCGATAATCAGGGGTTTCCACGTAATAAGTCGTGTTCGTGTTGTTCACCGTGGTGAAGCCCGCGAACGAACCAAAGAAATAGAGCTTCTTGGGTACGATTGGACCGCCGATGGAAGCCGCATAGCTGCGAACCTGGTTGTCTACTTTCACCGGTAGCGCGCCCGAAGGACCACCCCATCTGTCGGATGCGTTCAGGCCTGGTTCGTCATACAAACCAAACGCCGAACCGTGAAGGGAATTGCTGCCGCTCTTGGTCACGATCTTGATCTGCGCACCCGAATTGCGCCCATCGGATGCATCGAAAGAAGTGGAAACAACGGTCATCTGTCCCACTGCTTCCTCGTTCGGCGAGACAACGGCAGCGCCTCCGTGAGTGAGGGAGTTGACGCTGACGCCATCGACCATGAAGTTGTTGTCAGCCTGGCGCTGCCCGGCGGCGGATATCTGGACTTCATTCTCCGT